>Ga0265293_10000378_pt1 | contig 107592 bp, 78 predicted proteins | sample Munlanlewell138R_FD_192505 | JGI IMG/M metagenome (GOLD analysis project Ga0265293, IMG submission 192505) | Leachate microbial communities from a municipal landfill in Southern Ontario, Canada - Leachate well 138R | ecosystem: Engineered > Solid waste > Landfill > Unclassified | place... | reverse complement strand
TGGCAAGCAACCTGCGTTATCGAATTTTGCTTTGTAGCCAATGGGCTGCCACAGACCAAGCTGATTGATAGCTGGTACCGGCACAGGCCAGAAATATTGACTAGTTTTGTTAAGCATAATCACCAAGCTCCGTGGGTTTACAACGGGATCCATCACAACAGGTACAGTGGTCGTTGATTTGTCGACATAAGATGAAATGCCTCTCCAGCCAGTTCCAGGTATGTCAATGATCTGCTGGGGAATGTAGATAATGATGCTTTCTTCGGCAATTACACCGCAGTTATCATCACCCAGAGCAGTAAGCGTTAGTGTTACTGAACCATTCCATTTGTCAGACAACCCAATGTTGTATGCAGTAAGAGCATCAGTCGGCTCAGTAAAGTAACCGTCGACTGAAGAAGTTGTCCACAGCACGCTTGAAGCGTTAGCAACTACAGGAGTCAGGTCAATGGGATTCCACTGTTCATTAATAGTGTCGTAGTCAGCGCAGACAAGATACTTTTCAGAATCCATCTCGATAGTCGGATCAGCAACGATGTACAAGGTCATCGAAGCAGAATCCGGCGTGTCACATCCACCTGTTGGTTGAGCTGTCAGGGTAAGAACAACCTGTCCGGCAAGAATATCAGCATCACCAGGGGTGTAGCAAGGATTCATAGCAGCAGGATCGTCAAAAGTACCATCACCACCCGTCCACAGCAGTGAGCTGTAGTCGGTAACCGTAACACCTGTGAAGCAATAACTAACATCGCCTTCGCAAATGGTAGCATTCATCAGTTCGGAAATTTGAGGGCTTGGGTCGAAAGTAATGGTGATACAGTGTTCAACATCACCTACGCATGGCTGGAGCGGAGTTGCTGTCAGACACAAAGTAATCGAACCAGCAAGAATATCATCCAGAACAACATTGTAGAAGGTAACAAGGCTGATATCATTGTCGAAGGTTCCGCTGCCACCACTCCATCTAACACTGCTGTAGTTGCTAGCAACACCAACAAGATCAATTGGCTCCACATTATCGCACACGGTCATATCGGTACCAGCGATAACAACAGGAACAGCCTGAATAGTCAGCACAACAGTATCGGAGATCATATCTGCACAGGGGATAACGGGATAACCTGTGAGCACAAGCTCGATAGATCCGGTTTCACCAAGTGCAGGAGTATAAGTAGCGTTGAGCAGGGCAGGATTATCAAATGTTCCTAAACCGCCACTCCACATTACTGAACTAACAAATTCTGCCATTCCGTCAAGCTGGTATGGAGTACCTTGGCAAACGAGTGCATCGTCACCTGCGTCAACAAAAGGAGCTTGCTGAATGAAAATATTCACAGTGTCAAAAGCTGACAGGCTGCAAGGCTCAACAGGCAACGCTTCAAGTACAAAGGTAACAGTGGTGCCGTAGTCGTCTTCATCAGGAATGTAGGTAGGATTGATAATAGTAGCATCATCAAAACTGCCAAAGCCATTGTGTGTCCAACTCAGCGAGCTGAAGTTTTCAGCAGTAGCGCCGTTAAAGGTATAGTTCATACCTGCACAAATTGCATCATCGTCGCCTGCAAAAGCATCAGGGCCTTCAATAATGATTACAGTAGCGGTATAGATACCGATATCTGAAGGCTCGCAACCATTGGCATCAACGATAGAAGTTACAACAATTTGGTAGGTGCCAACTGGCAGCATATCAATAAAGAGCTGATCGCCTTCGTTTACAGTTACGCAAACTTCGGGTTCGGCATTTACGGTGTAGCATACCTCGAATGGACCGGTGCCACCCCAAACGTCGCAAAGGGTAACCTCAACTTCGGTATCTTCACAGAATGTGAATTCTGATCCCTGTGCAGCCTGTTCGCCGTTGAAGCAGAAGATAACCAGCGGCTCTTCGTTTACGATAACGGTGGCGCCATAAAGTGAAGGATCGGCCAGGGCACAACCATTGGCATCAACCATAGAGGTAACCTGGATGGCATAAGTTCCCGGATCAAGTAGGTCGTTGAACAGCGATTCACCTTCATCTACGGTTACACAAGTTTCGGGTACAGCACCATTAATGGTATAGCAAACCTCGAATGGACCAGTGCCAGAGAGAATCTCACACAGGGTAACATTTACGGTTTCATTGTAGCAATACTCGAAAGTATCGTTGTATCCGGCTTGTTCGCCATTGAAGCAGATATGAGCATCTGGCTCGGGATTAACAATCACCGTAGCCATGTACGGAGTTACGTCAGAAGCCATACAACCATTAGCATCGGTAATGCTGGTAATTTGGATGTCGTAAGTTCCTGCAGGCAGTAAATCGCTAAAGAGGTTTTCGCCTTCAGCAACGGTAACACAAACTTCGGGATCGGCATTTACTGTATAGCAAACCTCGAATGGTCCGGTTCCGGCAACGATTTCACAAAGGTCAACGGTTACGGTTTCGTTGTAGCAATATTCAAATACTGATCCGGTAGCAGCAAGTTCATCATTGAAGCAGAATGCTGCAACTGGTTCGGGATTAATGGTTACATACGCAATGTAAGGCTGTACGTTTTGAGCACCACAACCATTGAAGTCAGTAATTGAAGTAATAATTACTACATGTTCGCCAACCGGCAATACGTCTGAGAAAAGGTTTTCGCCTTCGGCAACGGTAACACAAACTTCGGGTTCGTTATTTAAGATGTAACAAACCTCGAATGGACCTGTACCAGCCCATACTTCGCACAGCGAAACGGTTACAATTTCATTGTAGCAATATTCAAATTCTGAACCGGTTACTGCCAAATCACCGTTGAAGCAGAATCCTAATGCAGGTTCCGGGTTCACGGTAAGGATCATACAATCAGAAACAGTTATTTGACATGGGTCAATGGAGAATGCTTCGATACACAGCTCAACACTCACGTCGTCTACACCAGGAGTGTAGGTAGCATTCACTAAAGTAGGATCATCAAATGAGCCTCCTCCGTTATGCGTCCACAATACACCATCATTATTTGTGACGACAGGATTGGTTGTAAATGTTTCGTATGCACAAATTGCTGCATCGTCACCTGCGTTAGCAGTCGGCGGTGCCAGAATCGTGAGTTCCAGGCAATCTTTATATTCACCCAGACAAGCAGTACCGTCGTAGGCAGTCAGACACAAAGTAACAACGCCCATTTCACCAACGCCGGGAACATAGGTAGGATTAACCACATCAGCAGAAGGATCGAAAGTACCAGTTCCGGGAGTTGTCCAAAGAACACCACCTGTAGCATTTTCGACGAAAGCCTCTGTAAGCGGGAAAGTCTCGCCTGAGCAAATCGTACCATCCTCACCTGCAAAAGCAATAGGCTCCTGAATGATGTAAATGGTCATAATATCAACAGCGGGATAGGTACATGGGCTTTCGGGGAAAGCAACCATAATGAGTTCAACATATCCTAATTCTATATCTTCAGGACCAGGTGTGTAAATCGGGTCTTCGATAAGCTGGTTGTTCCAGGTACCATCGCCTTCGCCATAGAATGCGAAATCCCAGAACACGCCACTGGCATAGGTGGTTGTACCATCAAGCTGAGCGCTTTCGCCTTCACAAATCTCCTGATCGTCGCCGGCATCAGCTATGGGGAAATACTGAATGTTCAGTGTCATGCAGTCGGTATCAGACACTGTACAAGGATCTATCGGAGCGGCGGTAAGGCAAAGCTCTACAAATCCATTTGCAATGTCGTTATCACCAATGGTATAGACGGCATTGAGTAAGGAAGCGTCATCAAAAGCACCATCACCGGCAGATGTCCATAATTGGCCGCTGGCATTGGTAACAGCACCATTCAATTGATATTGTCCGTTGGTCCAGGGAGGCAGACAGAGATGTTCGCAAACAACACCGTCGGGGCCAGCATCAGCAACCGGGTTCAACTGGAACATTAAATACACATCGGCAGTGTCGGCAGCACATGTTGCACAACCCATACCGATAAGATGTAATTCTACAAAACCAGCGGAAAGGTCAGCAACACCAGGGGTATAAACCGGATATTCGAGTGTAGCATCATCAAATGTACCGTCACCGTCGGTAGTCCACAATACGCCACAGGCATTCTCGAGGAGATACGGATCGGGCGTGTAAGTGGCATCTTCACAAATCATGGCTTCACCTTCAATTTCGATATTTACAGGAGGCTGGAAGCACAAGATCATGATGTCCGTAGAACCATTTCCCAAACAAGGTGCGAGAGGTGATACAACAACACCAATTTCGATACATCCCGTAAGATAATCTAACGGGCTTGGATAGTAAGTTGGATAGGGGACATTTTCATTAGAAAATTGACCAACACCATTCGTTGTGAACCATTGAATTGCATCGTAATTGCTTACATTAACATTACCTGTAAAGTCGTACGACTGATCGTAACAAATAGTTGCGGTGTCAGGGATAATATCAATAAACGGCAGCAACTGAATGTTGATCAAAATATCAGCGGTAGCGGTAGCGGCAGGAAAACAAGGGCCGACAGCCTGGACAGTAAGGGTGAGAATAACAGCTTCGTTGGCTATGTCGCCAGAACCTGGGGTGTAGGTAGCATTGAGCAAAGTTGCATCATCAAATTCGCCATCACCTGTGGTAGTCCAAAGCACGCTGCTGTAATCTGTAGCTGTAGCAATGGAGGTGTAGGAACCGTCTTCACAAATAGTAGCTTCCTCTTCACCAAGATCAATGGCCGGCAAACGTTGAATGGTCAGCGCCATTGTGTCGATAGCAGGTTCGGTACAAACTCCGCAGGGAGCACCTATTAATATAAGGTGTACTGTTCCGCTGATGACATCCTGAGCCGAAGGTAAATAAATTGGGTCTTCGATAGTTTCATCGCTGAACGAACCGGTACCGTCAAAGGTAACCCATTGCAGACCGCAAACGTTTTCAGAAAAACCATCAAGCTGCACGGGTTCGCCTTCACAAACGATCATGTCGGATCCGGCATCAACAACAGGAGCCGGGTCGAAACAAACCACTACTTTGTCGAGTTCATACAACGAGCAAGGCTCAAGAGGATAACCAATAAGAACCAGCGTAACGCAGGGGCTTGCCAGGTCGCCAGGGCCAGGATAGTAGGTAGTAATCAAATCATCCGGGCAGCAGAAAGTACCATCGCCGGTAGTAGCCCACATAAAATCAGATACACACTCTACTTCACCGATTAGCTCCGGATTTTCGGTCTCACACACGGTGAAATCTTCACCTGCATAAACATCCGGTGCACACAATACGGTAAGTTCCATCGAACCTTCGCCGGCAGTGCTGCAAGGACCAATAGGCCCGGCGGTAAGGGTAAGGGTAATTACGGTATTGGCATCAGCGTTAACGGCAACATAGGTAGCGTTGAGCAGGGTAGGATCTTCAAAATAGCCGTTGCCGTTATGCGTCCACATGTAGGAACCATTGCTGTTTTCAACGGTTGGATCGGTAGTAAATGTCTCGTTGGAACAAATGGTGTCGTTTTCGCCGGCCACAACTACAGGTAGTAATTGATAGCAAAGCAACATCATATCTTCATCAGAAACTGTACAGGGATCAATGGCTTCAGCAGCCACCCATAACTCAGTACAAAGACCAATCTCAGCAAATTGCAGAATGTCGAGTGGACTGGGATAATAGATGGGTTCTAAAATATTTTCGTCTGAATAAAAACCAGCGCCATTGGTAGTAAACCATTGTAGTGATGCGAAATTTTCACCTTCAACCAAGTCGGTAAAATCCATGAAATCACCTTCACAGATTGTGTAGGTATCGGGGATAATATTGATGGTGGGAGGAGCCTGAACCGTAATGGTAGTGCTATCAATAACCGATCCGCAAGCCACATCAGTTTCGGCAGTAACCTTAAAGTTGATAACGCCACCCAACAGGTCATTAGGACCATAAGTGTAGGTAGGATTCACCAGGGTAGGATCATCAAAATCACCATCACCATCAGTTGTCCAAAGTATAGTGTTAGTGATTGATGCCATAACCGGAGCCAGAGCGAGGTTGTCATCAAACTCAACGCTTGCACCACTGAAGGTGTAGCTTGTAATAGCAGGATCGAGGCAGAAACCATAAGGTTCACCTGCACTTACAGCCGGAGGACGTACATAATAAATAGCTACCTCACCACTGACACCAACAGTGCAGGGATCGATTGGATCTAAAGCCAGCACAAGACGTGTAGGTTCTAATCCTTGATCAAATGTGGAAGAAACATCCAGCGGTGCAGGAAAGAAAGTAGGCTCGAGTGTTTGATCATCCGGGGTAAATAAATTGGACACTGAGTTGATAGAAGCCCACTGCACCATTCCATAGTTATCAGCAGTTATCAAACCGGCAAAATTAACCGGATCGGGTTCCACTTCAACAGGAACACAGGTGAATACAAATTCCGGCATGTCCAAAGTAGGAGGCGCCTGGAAGATGATTTCAGTAACATCACTCAGAGGGCCACATGCCAGTGAGATACCTGTAAGGGTAAGTTCTACACTGCCATTTGTAAAGTCGGCCATACTTGGTGTGTAGGTAGGATTGAGCAATGTGGGATTTGAGAAAGTTCCCGTACCGTTCGACGACCAGTTGAGGCCAATCAAATCGGCAGAAGCAGTAGCTTCGGTGAGGGCAATAGGCACAGGTACATCAGCACAAATACCAGCATAATCTCCGGCATCAATGCCGCTCAAAATAACGGTAACGTTTGATGTAGCAGTGAGAACACCACTGGTAGCTACTACTGTAAATGTAGTGGTTTCGGTAACATTGTAAACCAGCAATTGGGTATTACCAATCGAGGTAGCTCCGATAAACCATTCCCATGTATCCACCGGATAAGTCAGCGGATCCAGGTTCAAGGCATTGAGCGTTACATCGCCCTCAGCACACAACGTACCGGGAGTGACACTGGCCTGAACGATAAAAGCCTGTGTAAAACTCTCAAGCGTGGAAGCTGTCCCGTTCCAGACGTCACCTCCTGCTGAGTAAGTGGCACCGGTGAAATAATCAGTACCGGTAGTAACATCGTGGAATCGCCAGACAAAGGCCTCACCGAAACTGAAGCCAGGCGTACCTGGGAAATCACCATAGGCCACAAAGTTGTCGTTCAACCCTGCGCCCAGCTCTACATAGCCGCCACATACCATCGTACCGGCATCATCGAAAAAGACACCGATAAAATCGCCATCTTCTACGGTAATACCACCAACGTCCAACGGAAGTCCATCCGGGACAATAATTGAATGGGTGAACGGAGTTTCCGTCACCTCCCATCCTGCAGGCGGCTGCGCCATTGCCAGAAAAGGCAGCAGCAGCAACGAGGCAAGCAGAAATTTTAATTTGTAAACTTTAAAATACATGTAATCCTCCTTTTTTAAGGTTTTAATAAAGAAAATTGAATTGATTATTGAATTCCATTTGATTCCAAATGCGGTTAAATTCGCGGAACAAATATACTATAAAATGTAAACTACAAGCACATCGCTGTTTTTTTTGTCCATTTTAAAAAATCTTAACACACCAGCTATTTCATAAATTTTTGCAGGCATCACCTTCTGCAAGGTTTACAGATGCAAGCGCCCAAAATCCGAATTTAAATTATTTAAAATATCCATCCGGGAAAATCTATGAAAATTAATGATCAGGCATTGTGCACAAAATTATCAGGATCCTCGATGAAGTAAGTTATTAAAATCAGATTTTGGATACAAACATAAAGTAATTCGACCTCAGCAGATATAATTTAATGTTTTTTAACGATTAGCCATCAATTTATTCGTGGCCGGCCTATCGAAGAGCTACTAAACAAGCAGATGGTTTTCTGGATTCTAAAGTGAGAATAAATACCCAAAAATCACAAATTTTGGATTAGAAAGGCTTTTGAGGTTCCCGCCCCCGGATATGAAGGATGTTCATTGCCAAGCAACTTATCGTGGCATACAGAAGAGCTGACAAAGCCGTTTATGTGTAAAAATTTAAAATTTCATTTTTTATCAGGCAAAAAAAAACAGACGACCGAGGCGTCTGTTTTTTTTAATCACATTCATTAATTATCGTGCGCTAATCTTTCACGGCATCCACCACCGCTTTGAAAGCATCGGGATGGTTCATGGCCAGGTCGGCCAATACTTTTCGGTTGAGCGTGATTTGATTTTTATTCAATCGGTCGATGAATACGGAGTACGACATTCCGTACTGCCGCACGCCGGCATTGATACGTTGAATCCAGAGTGCTCTGAAATTTCTTTTTTTCTTGCGGCGGTCTATGTAAGCATATTGAGCGCCTTTTTCGTAGGCATTCTTAGCTACTGTCCACACATTTTTGCGGCGCCCGAATTGGCCTTTAACTCTTTTAAGGATTTTTTTGCGGCGTGCCCGCGATGCTACTGCATTTACTGATCTTGGCATTTGTTTTAGTGTTTTGTTACGTTAGCGCCCCGCTCCCCGGGAACTTTTCCGCTAAGCGTAAGTGAATAATTAATAATTACTACTTGGCAAGCATACGTTTTACATTCTGTGCGTCGGCACTGTCGACCATGGCATAGTAGCCCAGGTTACGTTTGCGCTTTTTCGACTTCTTGGTCAAAATGTGACTTTTGTATGCATGTCTGCGTTTAATCTTTCCCGTACCGGTAAAGGTGAACCTTTTCTTGGCACTGGATTTTGATTTCATCTTCGGCATTACTAAAAGTGTTTTAAAAAATGAATAAATAAGAATTGTATGTAGGTTCTGTTATTTCTTGGGTGCCATAATCATAATCATGCGCTTGCCTTCGAGCTTGGGCATCCTCTCTACCTTACCCACATCTTCGAGTTCCTGAGCGAATTTTAGCAGGATGATTTCTCCTTTGTCTTTGTAAACGATGGTGCGTCCTTTGAAAAAAACATCCACTTTTACTTTTGCTCCTTCTTCGAGGAATTTCCTGGCATGATTCAGCTTGAAATTAAAGTCGTGATCGTCGGTATTAGGCCCCAGCCGAATCTCTTTTACTACAACCTTAACCGTTTTAGCTTTAATCTCTTTTTGTTTTTTCTTTTGATCGTACAGGAATTTCTTGTAATCAATCACGCGGCAAACCGGTGGATTGGCCGTGGGTGAAATCTCCACCAGGTCAAGCCCCTGCTTTTCGGCAATTTCTAATGCATCTTTAATATTGTAAATGTCCTGTTCTACATTATCACCAACTACCCGCACTACGGGAGCTTTGATGTGCAGATTGATCTTGTGAGGATTCTCGATTTGCCTGCGTGCAGGCCTTCTTCCCGAGAATCGCTTTTTAAATGGTGTCGCTATAACCTTTTCTCCTATTTTTTATGAATACTTCGCCGGATAAACGAGCATACATGGGTTTCCTTATCCGACATTAATTTTTATCTGAAAGTAATTTCCTGATCTCCTCACGAATTAATTCTGAAAAGCCATCCACCGAAAATGTACCCAGGTCGCCTTCGCCTTGGCGCCGTACCGAAATGGTTCCGTCGGCTTCTTCTCTTTCGCCCACGATGAGCATAAAAGGGATACGTTTCAATTCGGCATCGCGGATTTTCTTTCCTGTCTTTTCGCTACGGGTGTCGATCTCAGCGCGGACTTCAGAACTTTGCAGCAAAGATAAAACTTTTTCAGCATACGTGTGGTACTTTTCGCTGATAGGCAATATGATAGCCTGAACCGGAGCCAGCCAGAGCGGGAACTTGCCGGCGCAATGTTCGATGAGCACGGCCACAAAACGCTCCATCGAGCCAAAGGGCGCGCGATGTATCATCACCGGACGGTGTTTCTCGTTGTCGCTGCCGATATATTCAAGCTCAAAGCGGTCGGGCAGATTATAGTCAACCTGAATGGTGCCCAACTGCCAGCTTCTGCCCAAAGCATCTTTTACCATAAAGTCCATCTTGGGGCCATAAAAGGCGGCTTCGCCAGGTACTACCACTGTCTCCAGCCCGGTTTCTTCGGCAACTTCCAGGATGGCTCTCTCGGCTTTTTCCCAGTTTTCGTCGGTGCCAATATATTTCTCTTTGTTGTCGGGGTCGCGCAGCGAAATCTGTGTTACAAAATTATCGAAGTCGAGGGCTTTGAAAATTTTCATCACAATGGCCATCACGCCTTTAAATTCATCTTTCACCTGGTCGGGGGTGCAAAAGATATGGGCGTCGTCCTGAGTAAATCCACGCACGCGTGTAAGGCCGTGCAGCTCGCCGCTTTGCTCGTAGCGATAAACGGTTCCAAACTCGGCGTATCGGATGGGCAGGTCTTTGTATGAGTGGGGTTTATGATTATAAATTTCGCAGTGATGCGGGCAGTTCATTGGTTTCAGAAAAAACGCTTCGCCTTCTACCGGCGTGGTGATGGGGCGAAACGACTCCTGGCCGTATTTCTGATAGTGGCCGGAAATTTTGTAAAGCTCCACGTTGCCAATGTGCGGCGTAATCACCGGCTGATAGCCAGCTTCTTTCTGTACTTTTTTAAGGTATGATTCGAGGCGTTCGCGCAACTCGGCACCTTTAGGCAGCCATAGCGGCAGCCCCGATCCTACTTTCTGTGAGAAGGTGAAAATCTCAAGCTCTTTGCCCAGGCGGCGATGGTCGCGTTTTTTGGCTTCTTCGAGCAGATGCAGATACTCTTCAAGCTCTTTATTTTTGGGAAAGGTGATGCCGTAGATCCTGGTGAGCTGCTTGCGCTTCTCGTCGCCACGCCAATATGCGCCGGCAATGCTGGTGAGTTTTATAGCTTTAATGGGGCTGGTGTCGGGAAGATGAGGGCCGCGGCACAAATCCACAAAGCCGCCCGATTCGTAAAAAGTAATTTTCCCGTCTTCCAATTCATTTATCAGCTCCAGCTTATACTCATCGCCTTTTTTCTTAAAATAATCCAATGCCTCCTGCTTGGAAACATCGCGCCGCCGATAGGTTTGTTTTTGCTTAGCCAGTTCTTTCATCTTAGCCTCTATGCGCACCAGGTCGGCGTCGGTAATCACCCGGTCGCCAGTATCTACATCGTAATAAAAACCATTTTCGATATCGGGACCAATGCCAAATTTGGCTCCCGGATAAAGCGCTTCGATAGCTTCGGCCATCAGGTGTGCCGACGAGTGCCACATAGTGGATTTGCCTTCTTTATCGTTCCAGGTGAGCAGTTGCACGTGGGCGTCGTGGCCGATGGGGCGGGTGGCATCCCACACCTCTCCGTCCACCTTGGCCGAGAACACATTGCGGGCAAGTCCTTCGCTGATGCTTGCTGCTATCTCCAGCCCGGTAACTCCTGCTTCATACTTCCTGACACTATTATCCGGTAACGTAATATTAATCATAAAAATAATTCAGTTTTTCTAAAATTGGCGGCAAAGTTAATCATTTGAAATTACGTGGAAATATTTGTTTTTTGAAAATTTCTTAATTGTGAATTATGGTAAAGCGGAGCGAGACAGTCCACAGTCCACAGTCCGCAGTTGGCAGGGATGAGTAGACAGAAAGTAGCAGGTAGAAATGAAATGGCATCGTGAAACTTATTTTTTTACTCCGGGAAACTCTGTGCAACTTTTTTAAAAACAACAAACAACAGCCTGCCCTGAGCTTGCCGAAGGGAACAACAAACAACGAACAACAGCCTGCCCTGAGCTTGCCGAAGGGAACAACGAACAACGAACATCCCCTACTCCACTGATAGAATCATCACTTCGGTGCGACGGTTACGGGCGCGGCCTTGTTCTGTGGTGTTATCGGCAACAGGATGCTGGTCGCCGTAGCCATGGAATGTAAGGCGCCTGGGCGCAATATTCTGATCTATTAGATAATCCGTCACAGCTTTGGCGCGATTTCGCGAAAGCGTAAGATTATACTCCGCTGAACCAATACTATCGGTGTGTCCGCTGATTTGCACGCCGATGCCCGGATTATTTTTAAGAAAAGCAACAAGATGTTCCAGCTCCACCACCGAAATCTCTTTGAGATCGTATTTATCCGTGTCGAAGAAGATATTGCGCAGCACCATTGTCTCTCCGGCTTCGATTGGTTGTAGTGCTATATTAATAAGGTGTGGCTTCAACTCGGTTCCGAAATCGGAAATGACAATATTTTCGGAATAAAACAGGTAGCCTTTTCGGGAAACGTTGAGCGCATAATGCCGGTTGGCCGGGATGCACACAATAAATTCGCCCGTGGCAGCATCAGAAAATGAACGGACAATTTCTTTTTTTGTAAGTAAATCAGTAAGGCTGAAATAAGCTTCAAGCGGTGCACGCGTCACTGCGTCAAGCACCCTGCCTTTGGCATAAGTAGCAGGCTGAGGCCGGATGCTTTCGTGCAGCGGAAACTCGAAAATATCGTACCCGCCCATTCCGCCCAGGCGGTCGGCAGAGATGTAAGCTTTGTCGCCGGAAGCATTAACAATTATATTTATTTCGTCGGCAGCGGTATTAATCGGAAATCCGAGATTTACCGGTGCGCTCCACCGCCCCAGGCTATCGGCGCGTGCAACATACAAATCGATGCCACCCATGCCGATGTGGCGGTCGGAAGAGAAATAAAGCGTCTCTCCGTCGGGATGAATAAAAGGAGCCATTTCAGAGCCGGACGTATTGATTGCAGCGCCGAGATTTTCGGGCGCAGACCAGGAGCCGTCGTCGAGCAGATGACTGCACCAGATGTCGGAATTGCCAAAGCCGCCGCTGCGCGTGCTGGCAAAATAAAGTGTGCGTCCATCGGCAGCCAGCGAAGGCTGCGATTCCCACTTGGCGGTATTGATAACCGGCCCCAGATTAACAGGCGGCGTGGCCCGGTTGGCCGACAAACGTGAGGCATAAATATCGCAACTGCCATAGCCATCGTCCCAATGACAGCCCGCAAAAAGCAGATTGCCGCCATCCCAGCTAATGGTCAGAGCGCCTTCGTCGCCGGGCGTATTTATCGGCGCGCCGAGTTTTACGGAGCCAGGCCAGGGCAGCGTGTCGGCACTGCGCACAGAATAATAAAAATCGTCGCCTTCCTTTTTGCCGTCGGCGCCAATTTGCCGACCGGTAAAATATAAGGTAAGCTCATCGGCACGAACGGCATTGATGTATTCGTCGCCGGCAGTGTTGATGCCGGTTCCGATATTTACAGGTGAGAAAGGCACCGGGTTGGCCACGGCCTTTTCGGCAAATACGGCACAACGCAGATAATAATCGGCGTCAACGGCTCGCGCTTTTGCGGCGCCGGGAGCAGAAAGGAATTTCGCGAACCGGGATGCTGCAGCAGCATATTCCGTCTGTTGATAATTGATTAACCCGGCAAAAAATTGGGCTTCGGGATAGCGATGCTCCCCATCGATGGAAACAACTTTTTTATAAACCTCTAAAGCCTCTCCGGGTTTATCGCTGGCTTTGTAAACGTCGGCAAGCAAAAGATAGGCTTCCAGAAAACCTTCATCAGCAGCTATGGCTTTTTGCAAATCAGCGCGTGCCTGCGGGTAATACATGAGGGTATAGTTGCTGCGTCCCTGTTCAAAATATTTGATCGCTTTACGCGAAAGGGTCGAAAGCTCCTGCGCTCCCGTTGTTATTGCGCTAAACGCAACTACTACCAGGAGTACCCATCGGTATATTTTATTCAACTGTATCACAATCTTTTAAAATGACTCGATTATCAAAAATTAATAACCAAAATTTGATTTAGAAATTGCAAAAGATAATGCAAGTGAGCGTGGCAGCCTGCCCCGACTTTCGGGGAAGAGAATAATTGATTTGTCAATCCTTCATTTCAAACCCCTGGGCTATGGATTTATTCAATAAACCTTACTTTAAAGAGAGACACCAAAAAATCTGCAGCATCCGCGTTTGCTGCTAAGCCTGTCGAAGTATCCATGCTTTATAAAAGTTTGTAATAAAGCAGGCTAAGGAATCTTCATGAATTTATGCGTCTGCAGGGAGATTTTCCACTTTGGGTTTTTCATGGCATAATCGATAATAACAGGCGTGATGTATTTGGCCCGGCTCCATTCGGGCTGAAGATAGAGCCTGCACCCGGGGGAAACCTGGTCGGCATATTTTTCGGCCCAGGCGATGTCGCTGTCGTTGTAGATGATCACTTTTAACTCGTCGGCCCGGCTGATGATATTCTCCCGGGGCGCCATATTTTTCTTTGGCGAGAGGCAAATCCAATCCCATTCACCCGTGAGCGGATAGGCGCCGGAAGTTTCCAGATAGGTCTTGCAGCCCCGTGCTTTGAGCTGCCGGCACAGATAATCGAGGTTGTACATGAGCGGCTCACCGCCGGTAACCACCACTGCTGCGGAAGGATTGTCGGTGGCATGCGCCACAATGCTGTCGGTGGCGGTGAGCGGATGAAGCTTTGGATTCCACGATTCTTTTACATCGCACCAGCGGCAACCTACGTCGCAGCCACCGATGCGGATAAACCACGCAGCCTCGCCGGTATTGTAACCTTCGCCCTGAAGGGTGTAAAACTCTTCCATGAGCGGAAGCAGGAGACCCTGTTCGAGCAATAGGTTTTGTTCGGGATTATCAGTGATGGGCTTACTCAATGTTGGATGATGATTTTTTTGACAAGATGATGGTCGCCGGAGAGAATTCTCAAAAAATAAATTCCTGGCTCCACATCTTTTGTTTTAATGGTCATGGGCAGTTTGCGCGCATCATTTTCTTTAACATCCGTTGTTTCGAATATTTTTTTCCATCGCGTGGAACGCAACTCCACAGTAAATTCGGGCTGCGGCAGTAGCAAAATATCAAAACGCAGCTTGCGCGAAACTACCGAAGGCATGCCGGCAATGATAATTTCGCCCGATTTTAAACCCGATATTCCCGGGAGCGAATCAGCCATTAGCTTATCGATATTTAAACCAAAAATAGATGGAAACTCAGCGCTCTCCTCGCACGAAAAGACGACAGAATCGGGAGCCACGAAACAAATGGCCTCGGTTTGCACAAATACCAAATCCGGAAAGTTGATGCGCACACGCGGCGCCGACAAAAAATCAGAACCTTGCACTCCGCCAAAAATCCAGGCAAACGATTCGAAATCCACATATCCTATCAAAGCAAGCTTTTGATGGTCGTGGCTCAAAGCAGCCCCGGTAATCAGCCCGCCGGCATCAAAACCACCGCACGGCTGCAAACGGTAATTACCGGCACGGGCAGGCATTGCGTAAAGCACCGTGCGCTGATCTTCCCAGTTTTTAGTAAACAAAAACAAGCTGTCGTTTAGCGCCAGCATGGCTTCACAATCGAAATTGTGCTGATGTGTGCGCTTGTCGAAATCCTCCTGGTTGGCATACGAAAACATAATCGTATCAAAGCGTGATACCGTCACGTTTTCGCCGGCAGGAATATCTTTTTTGTTGATTTTATAAATGCGCAGGTCTTTGCGTGTGCCGCGGTTGTTGCCAAAGTCGCCAATATAAAGATGCTCTTCGTCCTGCGTAAGTTCCTCCCAGTCGATATTGGGAACACCTTCCATGCACACAGTGCGTAAAAGATGGCCGTCATCGACGTCGAGCGCATAAAGGCAGGGCAGGTTTCCACTGTCGTTGAGCGTCCAGTACATGCCGTCGAAAAAAATCAATCCCGACGATTCCCGCACTTCCGCCGGCAATGGCGAAATAGCCGCGGAAACCTGCGCCGTAACGACGGCACCGGCAGATAATTCCGGATTGGCCGCATCTTGTTGCGCCATTGCCGAAAGGCTAAAAAATGTGGTGCTATATAATAAGGTGTAAAAGCACAAAAACCGAAACGACATCATTTAAGAAATTCCTGTTTTTAATTTGAAAGCTTTGAGTGTGTTTAGCAAAAGTGCTACGCGGGTCATGGGGCCTACGCCGCCCGGAACGGGAGTGATATAGGCAGCCTTGCGAACAACCTTTTCGAAATCGACATCGCCCACGAGTTTGAAACCTGATTTGGTGCCGGGCGCCGCTACCCGGTGAATGCCCACGTCGATGACCGTAGCGCCATCTTTCACCATCTCTTCGGTAACAAATCCCGGCTGACCGATGGCCGCTATGAGGATGTCGGCGTTGGCCGCAATTTCTTTGAGGCCTGCTGACCTGCTGTGGCACATGGTAACGGTTGCGTTGCCGGGATTTGCTTTGCGCGAAAGCATAATGCTGAGGGGCGTTCCTACGATATTGCTGCGACCGAGAACGACAACGTTTTTCCCGGAAGTTTCGATTTTGTAGCGTCTGAGCAACTCCATAATCCCGTAGGGTGTGGCTGGCAAATAAGTGGAATGTCCAAGCACCATCCTGCCGATGTTCACGGGATGAAAACCGTCGACATCTTTGGCGGGGTCGATTTTATCGATAACCCTATCGACGTTGATGTGGCGTGGCAGCGGCAACTGCACGATGAGGCCGTGGATGTCGTCGTCGCTGTTGATAAAGTCGATGGTGTCGAGCAGGTCAGATTCCAAAACGTCTTTGCTCAGCCGATAAATAGAGGAAGTCATCCCCACGCTTTTGCAATCCGATTCTTTGTGTGCCACATAGGTTTCGCTTGCAGCATCTTCGCCCACCAAAATGGCAGCCAGATGAGGTGCGAAATCTTTTTCGTCGATGTATCCGGCTACTTCTGCCTTGATCTCTTCTTTGATCTCCGCTGCGGTTTTTTTGCCATCAATAAGCGTCATAATATTTTATTTTTTAAAGAATAAATCTCAATTTTAAAATCTCAACAAACCAATCCCTGACGGGAGTTTGAAATTTGATTTTTGGAACTTATTTGTAATAGTTTACACCGACAACTGGCGGTTGTATTTTGCGTTTTGGAAATTGCCACAGCCTCTATCGTGCTTTCATGCGTTGCATCATTTTCATCATATTCTTGCCACCACCTTTGGTCATCATTTGCATCATTTTGCGGGTTTCTTCAAACTGCTTGATGAGGCGGTTTACTTCCTGAATATCCGAACCGGAACCGGCGGCTATTCTGCGGCGGCGGCTACCGTTGATCACCTTTGGGTCTTCGCGTTCGGTGGGCGTCATCGAGTAAATGATGGCTTCAATTTCTTTGAATGAGTCGTCGTCGATGTCGAGATTTTTCATGGCCTTGCCCATGCCCGGGATCATGCTCATCAAATCTTTGACGTTGCCCATCTTTTTTATTTGCTTGATCTGCTGCAGGAAGTCGTTAAAGTTGAATTGGTTTCTGGCGATTTTGCGCTGCAACACTTTGGCTTCTTCCTCGTCGTATTGCTCCTGTGCTTTTTCCACCAGCGACACGATGTCGCCCATGCCCAAAATCCGGTCGGCCATACGGCTGGGATAGAAAACGTCGAGTGCGTCGATCTTTTCGCCGATACCCACAAATTTGATGGGTTTATTCACCACCGAGCGAACCGTGAGGGCAGCGCCGCCACGTGTGTCGCCGTCGAGCTTTGTAAGCACCACACCCTCGTAGTCGAGGCGGTCGTGGAATGCTTTGGCGGTATTCACCGCATCCTGGCCGGTCATGGCATCCACCACAAAAAGCGTCTCCTGTGGGTTGAGGCTTTTCTTCACGTTGCTGATCTCGTCCATCATCTCCGCATCGATGGCCAACCGACCCGCAGTATCCACAATCACCACATTGTGTCCGTAATTTTTGGCGTGTTTTACTGCATTTTTGGCAATTTCTACAGGATTTTTACTTCCCTCTTCGGTGTAAACCTGCACGCCAATTTGCTCGCCCAACACCTGCAACTGGTTGATAGCGGCAGGACGGTATACGTCGCCGGCAACCAACAAAGGCTGCTTTCCTTTTTTTCGTTTCAGATAATTGGCCAGCTTAGCGGCAAAGGTTGTTTTACCGCTACCTTGCAGCCCGGCGATGAGTATGATGGCAGGTGCGCCTTTGATGTTTAGCTCTTCGTGGGTGCCACCCATTAGCTCCACCAGGCTTTCGTGCACAATTTTTACCATCAACTGCCCGGGCGAAACGGCGGTGAGCACGTTTTGACCAAGCGCTTTGACTTTCACCTCCTCGGTAAAATCTTTGGCTATTTTATAACTAACGTCGGCATCGAGCAATGCCTTGCGGACTTCTTTGAGCGTCTCCGCTACGTTTATTTCGGTGATGTGCCCGTGCCCCTTTAATATCTTGAAGGAGCGTTCGAGCTTTTCGCTTAAACTTTCAAACATAATCTACTGATTTTTTTCAGGATTGCAAAAGTAGAATTTTTTCGTGAACAGGGTGTAAATCAAAGGCAGCCAAAGGTAGTGGATCTAAAGAGAAAAATCAACTCAAAAGGCCTTGGGCACAAAATCACCCTTGTTGATAATCGACGCACTGCTGCCGGTAGCTTTAATAACGAAAAAACCTAATTTCTCGGCCATGCGGTCGCTGGCTTCTTCGGCTTTAAGAAAAGCCACGCAGCCATAGATGATGTTGTCTTTGTATTGGGATAGGTAAGTCTTAGCTTTCCAAATCTTTTGGTGAAATTCCTTGACATCGTCAGCACGCAAGGTGGTTTTTACTTCCACTATCACCACCTCTTTACCATTTATTGCAACAATATCATATTCAAAATTCTGCCCCTCATGTGTTCCTTTTATCCGTTCAGTAGTTTGCGCAACCCGGATATTTTTTTCGTTGAGCAATTTAACCAGATCACCTTCCACAAGCGTTTCTATCAAATTGCCCCATTGCGTCGTGAATAACGCAGAGATCTCTTTGATCTTTTTATCGGTATCTTTAAACCTTTCGGTGAGAATACGGTCATTTTCCCTGATTTGTTTTTTAGTTTCCTGAAACCGTCGGCCGGTTTCCCAGAACTGTTTGTCGGTTTCCCGGAACTGTTTGTCGGTTTCCCGGAACTGTTTGTCGGTTTCCTGAAAAAGCCTCCACACCTGATCAAAACTGGTGGGCTGACCATAAGGCTGAACGGGTTCGTTCACATTATCTTTTTCCATGATAACAATTATTAGCACCTAACAAAACCCAAAAGTATAACTAAAAATTGCAGCAACCAATAGCTACAAATTGTTATTGTTGTGAGTTTTATGGTAATAATTAAAGATCTTTATCAGAGAAATTTTAGCGAGAACCCCGCACCTGATGCTGATGCTTTTCCTCTTTTTTAAAATTCCAGTTGATAAATGGCAGCGATCTTTTTTGGTTTTTGTTCCACAGTCCGAATTGCAACCCATGCAGTTCTGTCGTCTTATTTACAAGTCCAATCTGAACACCTTTTACTGTGCCAACAGTATTCACCGCGCCGATGGCAACTCCGTAAATTTTATTGTAAAGATTCCAAAAGGTATTGATTGAAACGCCATTCACCGTTTGTCCTAAACTCATGAAAAGGGATAAAGAAATCCCGTTTACTTTGGGCGTAAAAGTTCCGAAAGGCGAAAACATCAACCCATTGTGCACCGCCCGCACAGGCAAAGTGTCGTAGGCAGCCAACGAATCGTTTTCGGGTGTTTGCTCTGTCTCACCGATGCCGGTTTTATTAATATAAAAAACCTGCAAGAAACCCTGTCCGGGGATTTGTAGGTTGAGGCCATGCGAATAACGGGTGTAGGTCAGGTTACAAATAGCTTCCGAACCCACAGGCCCGATGGCTATACCATAAATATTCCGTGCCGCCGAAGGAATCAGGGCAAAAGCATAACGGTTGCGGGAAATCTTAGCCAGCCACGTAGTATCATTTTGTGCAAACGAAACAGTTGTAAAAAACAACAACAGAATTATTAGCAACTTCTTTTTCATGCGGAAAAGATTTGAGAATTTTTAGTAATAAAAACTAAATGACAAGTAAAATCCAAATAACAAATAAATTCCAAATTCCAACCGTCGGTAGCCGCTGTAAACAATCACAAATAAATTCCAAATTTAGAACTCCTTACCTGTTAATTGTTATTCAGTAAGTTACAATTCTCTTATCCCAATTCACATTGTCGCCACTACAAGTTTTTACTAAAGAAATATTTGCAGATTGTATTTTGTGTTTTCAAACTGATAAGGATATTTATGAGATTTCTCACTTCGTTCGAAATGACCGCGCGCAGGCGCTAAGTGGGAGGGGAGGCGGGATCGGGCGCTGCGCGCCCGATCCCGCCTCCCCCATTTCACGCCAATTCATGTCATTTCGACCCGTCTCTTGGCGGAGAGAAATCTGAAAAATGCGACAACAACTTTACGCTTGGTCATGAGCTCTGAAATTCCAAATCCCAAATTCCAAATCAGCACATCAACACATCAACACATCAGCACATCAGCACATCAAAACAAACTAAGCAACGAACAACAGCCTGCCCTGAGCTTGCCGAAGGGAACAACGAACAATCAAGCCCTACTCCACCACTATCTTCCGGATGGAAATACCCTCTCCTGATTGTATCTTCAGAAAATAGATTCCGCTCTTGAGCTGATGAATATCGATAAGGTATCCTGTGGAAAGCTGCGTAATGTTGCAATTCACAATTCGTCCAGAAACATCGAGCAACTGCAGCTTCAGGTTTTTAATGTCAGGATTAAAAACGGAAACATAAATTCTCTCTTTTGCCGGTACGGGGTAAACCAGAATATCCTGCGAAAGCAGATCATTAGCAATTCCGGTGGCTTTGCAAATAACCGGGTACATGGCATGGTTTACATCCAGGCCGGGATTGCCCTGCTGGTAGGTGCGCCACGCCCCGGCTGAAGTCTGCTCCCACGAATCGCTCTGCTGTAGCGCAGTGATTTTGTTGGTAAACAAAGCGATCGTATCGCCGGCAATCTGCGGCATTTCAAAACCCATAAAGAAATCGGACTGGATGGGCGTCCAATGGTCGAAAAACACAATGGTGGATAAATGATTTTCTGCATCAAATACAATTTGTGAAAGCGGCACCGTAGCTTCATCGAGGAGTGTTCCGGGACTGTTGTCGACACCATCGTCGTCCCAAATTTTAAAAACTACCGGCACATCATTGGACAAAGAGCGGGTAGCCCACGCAAAATCGAACACGCCGCCCATGAGCAAACCCTTGTCTTCGTTTACCTGATAAAGGGTGGCTTTGGCCAGATCGCCACGCGAATTATTACCCGAAAGATAACCATGGTCGGGCGCAGCCACGCGATACAAATAATAGGCTCCGGGAATCCGATAGTTGAGCGAATCGCACGATCCATAGCCAGCCACACGGATAAGATCAGGTTTCGAGGCCAGACTTGAAGCCGAATCGGCATCCCAGATACGGAGCTTCACGGTGTAGATGCCCGGCTGCTGATACACATGCACCGGATTTTTCACGGTATCCACAGAGCCATCGCCAAAACGCCATTCGTATTTTGTAACAACGCCCTGGCTGCGATCTGTAAATCGGACGGTCAGGGGAGCGCCGCCGTAGGTTTTATCGGCTTTGAAATTGGCCTGCAATTCTTTTGCAGATTTGTTGTGGGTTACTTCGGTATTGTCGCAATTTTTGATGGTTACCGAAAAAGAGGTTGATGAGGCAGGTCGCTGCGCTGAGGCATAAAACACAGCAAAAATCAACATCAAAAACAATTGGATTTTTTTCATAATGAGAAAGATTTTGGTTTGCGAAAATAGATTAAATCCGCATGCTTACTTACGTTATTAATAAAAAACTTACAATTTCTAAACAAACAAAGCCCCCATAAATTCCAGTTGCAATTTTTAAATTTATCTTTGGCTTTTCAAAATTAACATAACAACTGTTCATCAACTAAAAAACTAAACAATGTATTGTAACTTTTCCCTCTCTCTCCGCACACTGCTCCGCCGTTCAGGCATATTGTTGCTCATGCTTTGCTTTCTGATAGCTTCGGCAGATGCAACTGCTAAAAAGAAAAAAGACAAAAACGAGGCTGCCGACACCTTGAAATCGTCGGTGTTTTCAGGTTTAAAATGGCGAAGCATCGGGCCGGCTTTCACCTCCGGGCGCATTGCTGATTTTGCTGTAAATCCCGACAACCACAGCGAGTATTATGTTGCTGTAGCCTCAGGGCATCTTTGGAAAACCACCAACAACGGCACTACCTTCAGCCCCATCTTCGACAACCACAAAGCCTACTCGATGGGCGTTGTAGCGATGGCTCCCTCCAACCACAACCTGATATGGCTTGGCACCGGCGAAAACAATCACCAGCGGGCGCTTGGTTATGGCAACGGTGTTTACAAATCAGCCGACGGCGGCAGCTCCTGGGAACACATGGGGCTGGACTCGTCCCGGCAAATTGGTAAAATCGTTATTCATCCCGCCAACCCAAATATTGTTTTTGTAGCTGCCGAAGGTTCCGTCTGGGGATCGGGCGGCCAGCGCGGTCTTTATAAAACTACCGACGGCGGCAAAAACTGGAAGAAGGTGCTTGAGATAAGCGAAAATACCGGCGTGAATGATATTGTGATGGACCCACGCAATCCCGACGTGCTGTATGCTACCTCCGAACAGCGCCGGCGACATGTGTACACCAAAATCGGTGGCGGCCCCGAATCGGCAGTTTACAAATCGACCGATGGCGGCGAAACCTGGAATAAAATTATGAAAGGCCTTCCCGGCGTTCATATCGGTGGTATGGGAATGGCCATTTCGCCCGCCAACCCCGACTATCTCTATCTGATCATGGAAGCCCAGGACGACAAAGGCGGTTTCTTCAGAACTACCAACGGCGGCGCCTCCTGGGAAAAACGCGGCAGCTACCATTCCAGCGGACAGTATTATAATGAAATCGTTGCCGATCCCAATGATCCTGAAAAAGTTTATTCGCTCGAAACCTATTCAAAAGTAAGCACCGACGGAGGCAAAACCTGGAGATCTGTTGGTAATAAAGGTCGTCATGTGGACGATCACGCTATGTGGATCGACCCGAACGATTCGGAGCATTTTATGATTGGCGGCGACGGCGGCATCTACGAAACGTACGATGGTGGCAGCAATTTTCTTTTTAAAAGTAACCTGCCCGTAACCCAGTTTTACCGCGTCACACTCGACGACAGCGAACCTTTTTATTGGGTGTATGGCGGAACACAGGATAACAACAGCATGGGCGGCCCCTCGCGCAATACCAAGTCGCAAGGCGTTACCAGCGACGAGTGGATCGTGACACTGGGTGGCGACGGCTTCTTCCAGGCCATCGAGCCTGGCAACCCTGACGTGGTTTACTCAGCTTATCAATACGGAAATATCTTCAGGTATGATAAAAAATCCGGCCAACGCATCGACATAAAACCCGAACCTGGCAAAGACGAACTAACCTACCGCTGGAACTGGAACACTCCATTTTTCCTAAGTCCCCATTCGGGCACCCGGCTTTATATTGCTGCCAACAAAGTTTTCCGCAGCGACGACCGTGGCAATAGCTGGCAGGTAATCAGCGACGACCTCACCCGCGACCAAGACCGCAATCAGTTTAAGGTCATGGGAAAATACTGGCCATCCAATGCAGTTGCCAAAGATATTTCCACATCCTTGTGGGGAACCATCGTTTCGCTGGCCGAATCGCCTGTAAAAGAAGACCTGCTCTACGTTGGCACCGACGACGGGGTAATTCAGGTAACTGAAGATGCCGGCAAAAACTGGCGCAAAACCACATCTTTCCCCGGTGTACCCGAATTTACCTACGTGAGCGACATCATGCCTTCGCGCTTCGACGAAAATGTGGTGTATGCCTCCTTCGACAACATCAAGAGCGACGACTTCAAGCCCTACCTTTTGCGAAGCAACGACAAAGGCGCCACCTGGACATCCATTGCCGGCAACCTGCCCGAAGATGAAACAATTCACACCATCCAGCAGGATTACAAAGTGCCGGAGTTGCTTTTCGTCGGGACAGAGTTCAGTGTGTTTTTCACGATTGACGGCGGCATAACCTGGACACAACTCGCATCAGGGATCCCCGATGTAGCCGTTAAGGACATTGCCATCCAGGAACGCGAAAGCGATCTGGTGGCTGCTACCTTTGGCCGCGGCTTTTATGTTTTAGACGATTACTCCGCACTGCGTCAGATCAACAAAGACACTTTAGAAAACCAGGCGAAACTCTTCCCGGTAAAAGACGCTTTACTCTACATTCAAGAGGGTGGCCGCTACGGACAAGGCTCCACCTACTTCTCGGCTGGCAATCCTGATTTTGGCGCCACCTTCACCTATTATATTAAGGAGGTGCCGGAAACCACAAAACAAAAGCGGCTCAAAGAAGAGAAGAAGCTATTTAAAGAGAGCAAGCCAATCCCACAGCCATCCATCGAACAACTGCGCGAAGAAGAGCGCGAGCTGCCGCCGGTAATGGTTTTTACAATAAAAGATCAGCAGGGGAAAACGATAAGAAATCTTTATAAATCTCCGGCAAAAGGCATCAACCGGCTCACATGGGATTTGCGCTATCAGGGTAAATACCCGGTAAATCTGCGCGACAAAAAGTTTGATCCTAAGAAAGGCGGCAACCCGGGCATGTTGGTAATGCCCGGAAAATACACCGTGGAACTGACACTTGATCAGGATGGGGAAATTACACCATTAGCCGGCCCGGTGAATTTTACTGTGAAATTGCTCGACAACATCACCCTGCCTAACGATGATGTCGCCGGTTTGGCAGCTTATCAGGACAACGTAGCTGAGCTGGGAAGAACCCTGCGCGGCGCCGAAAATTATCTTGGTGATTTGATTGACAAAACCGAGTCGATACGCCAGGCACTGCACAATACTCCGGGAATTCCTAAAGAACTTAGCACAGAATCACGCGACATAGCTAACAAATTAGATGATCTCAAAGTTCGGTTTAGCGGAATACAAACAGGAGCAAGTTCGGAAGAAACGCCGCCCACAGAGGTTTCGCTAAACCAGCGCTACGGCGTTATCGGCTGGTCGCACTATGCCTCTACCTCGGCACCTACCAAAACTCATCTTACACAGTACGAGATTCTGATGGAAGAGGTGCCCGGAGTTGTCGATGAGATAAAAGCCCTGAACAACCGCATTGAAATTCTTGAACAGAAGATGGAACAATACGAAGTGCCACCAACGCCCGGAAGAATTCCTGGTTTGAAAAAATAATTTGGCATCCAAATGCCCGTCACAAAGCTGTTCCGATCAAGGGACAGCTTTTTTTATAAAAAATAAGTTTGGTAAACAAAAACATCTTTATACCTTTGCGCCCCGATTTGGATTATGGATTTGATAAGTAACTAATAATAAATCTTTTAAAAAAAGAGGTAAATAATTATGATTATTGTTCCTGTAAAAGAGGGCGAAAACATAGAAAGAGCGCTCAAGAAATACAAGAGAAAATTTGAGAAAACCGGCGTGGTAAAAGAAGTAAGAGAGCGCCAGAAATTCACCAAGCCTTCCATAAAAAAACGTGAGGCGCGCATGAAAGCTATCTATATTCAGCAACTGCGCAATGCCGAAGACGCATAGCCTGCCCACCGTATTTTTTTCCATAGAAATAAACAGGTAAGTTTTTGTTCGGGTAGATAATTTAATCGTATCTTTGGACGAAAGTTTACCTGTTTTGTTTTCATGCTGCACACCTTTATCAAATATCTGGCTTCCAACAGCAAAAGGTACTCTGCTCACACCATCAAAGCCTACAGCAGCGATCTGGAGCAATTCCAAAACTATTTATCCACCACTTACCACATTGAAGAACCGGCACAGGCGTCGCATCAGCTCATCCGCAGCTGGCTGGTTTCGCTGCTCGAAGCCGGCGACACCCCCCGAACCATCAACCGCAAAATTGCAGCCCTCAAAAAATTCTACAAATTCTTACTCAGCCGGGAACTTATCTCAACCGATCCCATGCTAAAAGTAACTGCACCCGTAGCCGCAAAACATCTGCCCGGCTTCATCAAAGAAACCGACATGGCGATTTTGTTAAACGAGGTTAATTTTGGCGAAGGCTTTACCGCTGCACGCAATAAATTGATCATCGAAACACTTTACTTAACCGGCATTCGTGTTTCTGAACTCACGGCCATAAATTTAAACGACATCGACCTGAATCGAAAACTGATAAAGATCAACGGCAAAGGCAACAAGCAACGGATGGCTCCTGTTGTCGAACGGCTCACTGCCAGCTTGCAAAACTACCTGCCGCTGCGGGATAAGGCTTTGCAAAACACAGACGCTGCGCAAACGGCGCTCTTCATCACCAACAAGGGCACGGCTGCTTATCCACGGATGGTGTATCGCATCGTTCACGACCATTTGTCGCTGGTGTCGACCAATCACCGCAAAAGCCCGCACATGCTCCGGCATAGCTTTGCAACAGCACTGATGAACCATGGCGCCGAACTAAATGCAGTAAAAGACCTGCTGGGACATGCGAGCCTGGCCGCTACGCAAGTTTACACACACACTACTATTGATAAAATAAAAAGTATTTACAAACACGCTCATCCACGAGCTTAATTTTAAAGGAGGTACATTATGCAAATAGACATTCGCTCAATTCATTTCAAAACTGACAAAAAGCTGGATGATTTTATCAAAGAAAAAGTCTCGAAACTCCCTCAGTATTACGACGGGGTAATAGCATCCGAAATTATCCTGAAGCTAGCCAACATCGAAGGAGCTGAAAATAAAATCGCAGAAATAAAATTAGCCATTCCAGGCAACGATTTGTATGCCCGCAAGCAGAGCAAATCCTTTGAGGAAGCCACCGACGGAGCTGTTGATGCCTTGCGCAGGCAACTCATAAAGCACAAAGAAAAGGTGAGGAAAGTTTAGCTTTTTTCATTTTGCCGAAAAAAAAGTTTTGGTAATTCAAAATACTATTATACTTTTGCAGTCCTTTTTCAAGAAAAGGACTGTTTTTTTTGACTTAAAGCAGCATTTAGTTCTTTAATTATCATGTTTACAGGCCGATGTAGCTCAGTCGGTAGAGCAGCTGATTTGTAATCAGCCGGTCGGCGGTTCGAGTCCGTCCATCGGCTCCACCCAAAAATTGGAGTAAAAAAATATTCGGGGAGGTACCAGAGCGGTCAAATGGGGCAGACTGTAAATCTGTTGGCGAAGCCTTCGGAGGTTCGAATCCTCCTCTCCCCACCAAGATTAATATTGCAGAGTTCATCACGTATTGTAAACAAAAAGCATGCGGAAGGATTTCAGTAACACGGAATCCTTTTTTATGAGATGCTATTGCGGAAGTAGCTCATTTGGTAGAGCGACAGCCTTCCAAGCTGTAGGTAGCGGGTTCGAGACCCGTCTTCCGCTCTATTGATCAGCCGATGTAGCTCAGGGGTAGAGCACTTCCTTGGTAAGGAAGGGGTCATGAGTTCAAATCTCATCATTGGCTCTAAAATAAATTTAATAACCTTTTTGTAACACCTAATTAAATAATTTTTAAAATGGCAAAAGCAAAATTTGATCGTTCCAAACCACACGTGAACATTGGAACCATTGGGCATGTCGACCACGGAAAGACCACCTTGACAGCCGCCATCACGCTAAACTTAGCAGATAAAGGTCTGGCCACTTTCGCAACGTTCGACTCCATCGACAACGCTCCCGAAGAAAAAGAAAGAGGTATTACCATTAATACTGCGCACATCGAATATCAAACTGAGAACCGTCACTATGCGCACGTCGACTGCCCCGGCCACGCTGACTATGTGAAGAACATGGTTACCGGTGCTGCCCAGATGGACGGTGCTATTATCGTAGTAGCTGCTACTGATGGCCCCATGCCTCAAACGCGCGAGCACATCTTGCTGGCACGTCAGGTAGGCGTTCCCAGACTGGTCGTTTTTATGAACAAAGTCGACCTGGTAGATGACGAAGAGCTTTTGGAACTCGTCGAAATGGAAATCCGTGACCTCTTAAGCTTCTACGAATTTGATGGCGACAATACCCCTGTTATTCAGGGTTCGGCACTTGGTGCTTTGAACAAAGAACCCAAATGGGTAGAAAAAGTATTGGAACTGATGGAAGCTTGCGATACATGGATTCCACTACCCGAGCGCGACCAGGACAAACCATTCCTGATGCCCGTTGAAGACGTATTCTCCATCACCGGTCGTGGCACAGTGGCTACCGGTCGTATCGAAACTGGTATTATCAACACCGGCGATCCGGTTGATATCATTGGTATGGGTGCCGCAAAACTTAAGAGTGTAGTTACCGGCGTTGAGATGTTCCGCAAAATCCTCGACCGCGGACAAGCTGGCGACAATGCTGGTTTGCTGCTGCGCGGTATCGACAAAAACGACATTACCCGCGGAATGGTTATTGCCGCCCCCGGCTCGGTTACACCCCACAAGAGATTTAAAGCCGAGGTGTATATCCTGAAAAAAGAAGAAGGTGGCCGCCACACTCCTTTTCACAACAGATACCGCCCTCAGTTCTATTTTAGAACTACCGACGTTACCGGTGAAATTACCATGCCCGAAGGAGTAGAAATGGTAATGCCCGGCGACAACCTGACTATTGAAGTAAATCTTATTGCAGAAATTGCAATGAGCAAGAACCTGCGTTTTGCTATCCGCGAAGGCGGACGTACCGTTGGCGCTGGTCAGGTAACCGAGATTCTTGATTAATTTTAATAGGTGTTTGGTTATAAATACAAAGGCGTTCCGGAGTAAAAATTATTACTTCCGGGACTCCTTTTGTTAAATTGCACACGATACGGGTGTAGCTCAATTGGTAGAGCGATGGTCTCCAAAACCATAGGCTGTGGGTTCGATTCCTACCACCCGTGCCAATTCATATTAAGTAAGAACTAATGGCAAAATTGAAAATAATAAATTACGCCAAGGAAAGTTATGATGAGCTGTTACACAAAGTTTCCTGGCCCTCATGGAGTGAACTGCAGAGTAGTGCTGTGGTAGTATCCATTGCTTCCCTGATAATCGCTTTTGTGGTTTATCTGATGGATATTTCATTCAGCAGCCTGCTCAAAGGTTTCTATACCTGGCTGTAGTTGCAGCTTAGGTACAATTGTGGCCGACAGGTTACTTTATTCTTTTACAAACCTTAAGTAAACCTTTGGTATGAGTAATCACGAGAAAAAATGGTACGTTATAAGAGCGATTTCCGGGAAGGAAAAGAAGGTGAAAGAGTATCTCGAAAGTGAGATCAATCGCCTGAACCTCCAGGATTACATCTCGCAGGTGCTCATTCCTACCGAAAAAGTTTATCAGGTACGGAAAGGTAAAAAAATCAGCAAGGAACGCAATTATTTCCCCGGGTACGTATTGATAGAGGCCGCCCTTTTGGGCGAAGTACCTTACATCGTAAAAAATGTACCCGATGTTCTGGGATTTCTGGGCACGCGCGGCGAAGCCGATCCTTTGCGTGAATCGGAAGTGAAGAGAATACTTGGGAAAATGGACGAGCTGGCCGAACAAGGCGAGGAAGTCAACGTGCCGTTTATTGTTGGTGAAACCGTTACCGTTACCGATGGACCTTTTAACAGTTTTAGTGGTATGATCGAAGAGATTAACGAAGAGAAGAAAAAACTGAAAGTGATGGTGAAGATCTTCGGACGAAAAACACCACTTGAGCTGGGATTTATGCAGGTAGAGAAAGAATAGAATTTTCAAACTCATTTACCGGAGCAACAAGCTGTTGCATCCGGCACATCTAATTAAGTAGAACGATAAAATGGCAAAAGAAGTTAGCGGATTAATCAAACTGCAAATCAAAGGTGGCGCAGCAAATCCATCACCTCCGGTAGGCCCTGCATTGGGTGCCAAAGGGGTGAACATCATGGAATTTTGCAAGCAGTTCAATGGACGTACACAAGATCAGGCCGGCAAAATTTTGCCCGTGATCATCACCGTCTATAGGGACAAATCTTTTGATTTCATCATAAAATCTCCGCCGGTTGCAGTTCAACTGTTAGAAGCATCCAAGCAGAAAAAAGGCTCCCCCGAATCCAACCGTAAAAAGGTTGCAGCGGTAACCTGGGAGCAGGTGCAAAACATCGCCGAATCGAAGATGAAAGACCTGAATTGTTTTACGTCTGATTCGGCAATGCGCATGGTTGCAGGCACTGCCCGCAGCATGGGTATTACCGTTAAAGGTAAAGCACCATTCAGCAACTAACAGTGAAATCTACGAGCATTTAAAAATTAAAGTAACATTTTAAAAAAAATGGCAAAACTGACAAAAAAACGTAGAGAAGCATTGGCGAAAATCGATAGAAATGCTACATACGCCCTCCCGGATGCAGTGCAAACCGTCAAGGACATTACCCTGACCAATTTCGATGCTTCCATCGACATGGACATCCGTCTGGGCGTCGACCCGCGCAAGGCCAACCAAATGGTTCGTGGCTCGGTAACCCTGCCACACGGAACCGGTAAAACCATGCGCGTACTGGTGCTTTGTTCGCCCGATAAGGAAGAAGAAGCCAAAGCTGCCGGCGCCGATTACTATGGCCTCGACGAGTATGTCGAGAAAATTAAAGGCGGCTGGACTGACGTCGATGTTATCATTACCACACCTAACGTAATGCCCAAAGTTGGCCCGTTAGGTCGTATTCTCGGCCCCCGTGGCCTGATGCCCAATCCAAAAACGGGCACCGTGACCATGGACATCGCCAAAGCTGTTAACGACGTGAAAGCTGGGAAGATAGATTTTAAAGTAGACAAAACGGGCATCATCCATGCTGCAGTTGCAAAGTCATCTTTCGACAATCAGAAAATCGTGGACAACGCGCGTACACTTATCAACACCGTACTGAAACTCAAACCCGCTGCCAGCAAAGGCACATACGTAAAAAGTATCTACATGTCGAGTACGATGAGCTACGGTATCCAGATTGATCCTAAATCAGTGAGCGCATAAATTCGTTAAAAACAAGGAGATTTAAAATGACCAGAGAGGAAAAAAATCAAACGATAGAGGCGCTATCACAAAAGCTTAACGAGGCATCTCATTTCTATATCACCAACACAAGCGGTCTGAATTCTGCTGTTACCAGCGAATTGAGAAGGCTATGCTACACCCGCAAAATCAACCTGTTGGTGGTGAAGAATACGCTGCTTCGCAAAGCCATGGAGAAATCGGATAAAGACCTGCACGGTCTTTTCGATACACTCAAAGGAACCACCTCGGTAATGTTTACCGAAGTGAGCAATGCTCCGGCAAAGCTTATCAAAGAGTTTCGTATCAAATACAAAACTGACAAACCAGAGCTTAAAGGAGCTTATGCCGAAGAATCCACTTACCTGGGCAGCCATCAACTGGACGCTCTGGAAAGTATTAAAAGCAAAAATGAAGTTATTGCCGACATCATTGCCCTGCTGCAATCACCCGTTAAAAATGTTATGGGCGCATTGCAATCAGGAGGCCACACGATTTCGGGCATACTACAAACGCTATCAGAAAAAGAAGCATAATAATTTTTTAAATTACAAAATTAGTTTTCACGAATAATCTTTTAAACAAATAATAAAATGGCAGATTTAAAATCTTTTGCAGAACAATTAGTCAATCTTACGGTAAAAGAAGTAAATGAGCTTGCTCAGATTCTCAAAGACGAGTACGGCATTGAGCCGGCAGCCGCAGCAGTAGCAGTAGCAGGTCCGGCAGCCGCAGCCGATGCAGGCGAAGTAGAACAAACCGAATTTGATGTAATCATCAAAGCAGCCGGACAGAGCAAACTGGCAGTAGTAAAACTCGTTAAAGAATTGACCAGTCTGGGTCTTAAGGAATCCAAAGCACTTGTGGACGCTGCTCCAAAAGCCATCAAAGAAGGTGTGTCGAAAGACGAAGCCGAAGCACTCAAATCGCAGCTTGAAGAAGCCGGTGCCGAAGTGGAAATCAAATAGCTTTTACAGCACGCTCTATAAAAGAAATATAGACTTCTGCCAGCCTTGCTGTGCAGAGTCTATATTTCTTTGTATTAACCCGCCTTGTTCTTTATTTATTTTATCTTATTCATAACCAAAACTTTACCACATTGGCTCAGGAAAATACTGAAAGAATCAGTTTCTCAAAAACAAAAATAAAATCTCAATATCCGGATTTTCTTGACATCCAGTTGAAATCATTTCAGGATTTCTTCCAACTGGAAACCAATCCTGATGACCGGGTGAACGAGGGTCTCTATAAAGTTTTTAGCGAAAACTTTCCAATAACCGATGCACGCAACAACTTCGTGCTCGAGTTTTTGGATTATTTTGTCGACCCGCCACGATACTCCATCGAAGAGTGTATCGAAAGGGGATTAACCTACAGCGTGCCTCTTAAAGCAAAATTAAAGCTATACTGTACCGACCCTGAGCACGAAGACTTTGAAACCATTATCCAGGACGTCTATCTGGGACAGATGCCCTACATGACGCCACGTGGCACTTTCTGCGTCAATGGCGCCGAACGTGTGGTAGTGTCGCAACTGCACCGCTCCCCCGGAGCTTTCTTCGGAACAAGCTTCCACGCCAACGGCACGCAGCTCTTCTCGGCAAGGATCATCCCCTTCAAAGGTTCCTGGATGGAATTTACAACCGACATCAACCAGGTGATGTATGCTTACATCGACCGCAAAAAGAAACTCCCCGTTACAACCCTGCTCCGCGCCATTGGCTTCGAAAGCGACAAAGACATCCTCGAAATTTTCGACCTGGCACAGGAAGTAAAAGCAACCAAAGGAAATCTTAAGAAATTTATCGACCGCCGTCTTGCTGCACGTGTAGTGCGTAGCTGGATAGAAGACTTTGTGGACGAAGATACAGGCGAAGTAGTCTCTATCGAACGTACCGAAGTGATCATCGACCGCGAAACGCTGCTTACTGCCGAACACATCGATCAGATCATCGATTCGGGCGTCGAAAATATCCTCATCCACAAAGAGGAAATTGATAACATCGACTACTCGATCATCTTCAACACGCTGCAAAAAGACACCACCAATACCGAAAAAGAAGCTGTAGAATTTATCTACCGACAGTTGCGCAATGCCGAGCCACCCGATGAGGAAACGGCACGGGGCATTATCGATCGACTCTTTTTCTCCGACAAACGCTACGACCTGGGAGACGTTGGCCGTTACAGGATCAACAAAAAACTGAACCTCAACGTGCCCATGGAGACCAAGGTGTTGACCAAAGAAGACATCATCTCCATCATCGTTTACCTGATCGAAATGGTGAACTCCAAACGAGAGATCGACGATATCGACCACCTGAGCAACCGCCGTGTGCGTACTGTTGGCGAACAACTTTACGCACAGTTTGGCGTGGGGCTGGCACGTATGTCGCGCACCATCCGCGAACGCATGAATGTGCGCGATAACGAGGTTTTTACACCCACCGATCTGATCAACGCCAAGACCTTGTCGGCGGTGATCAACTCATTTTTTGGTACCAACCAGCTTTCGCAATTTATGGATCAAACCAACCCGCTCTCAGAGCTAACCCACAAACGCAGGGTGTCGGCACTGGGACCCGGCGGTTTGTCGCGCGAAAGAGCCGGCTTTGAGGTTCGCGACGTGCATTATACCCACTACGGGCGTCTTTGTACCATCGAAACCCCTGAGGGACCGAACATTGGTTTGATTTCATCGCTTTGTGTGTTTGCCAAAATCAACAAGCTTGGCTTTATCGAAACACCCTACAAACGTGTGGAAGCAGGCAGAGTGCAGATCAACGAAGAAGAAACCTACCTGAGCGCCGAGGAAGAAGAAAACAAAATTATCGCACAGGCCAACTCACTGATCGACGACGACGGCGACTTTATCCGCGAAAAAGTAAAGGTTCGTTTCCAGGCTGACTATCCTATCGAAACACCCCAGAATGTCGACTTTATCGATATGGCGCCAAACCAGATTGCTTCGGTTGCAGCCTCGCTCATCCCCTTCCTCGAGCACGACGATGCCAACCGTGCTTTGATGGGATCGAACATGATGCGCCAGGCAGTGCCACTCTTGCGCGCCGAAGCTCCCATAGTGGGTACCGGCATAGAAGAATCAGTAGCCCGCGACTCGCGCGTACTGCTGACAGCCGAAGGCGACGGTATTGTAGAATTTGTGGATGCCAACGAAATTATAATTCATTATACCCGACTTGAAAATGAAAAGCTGGTGAGTTTTGATGACGACATGAAAACTTACACCCTTACCAAATTCAAGCGCACCAATCAGAATACCTCGATCAACCTGCGACCTATCGTAAAAAAAGGACAAAAGGTTACCAAAGGTCAGGCTCTGTGCGAAGGCTATGGCACTCAAAATGGCGAGCTGGCGCTGGGGCGCAATCTTATGGTGGCTTTTATGCCCTGGAAAGGCTACAACTTTGAGGATGCCATTGTGATCTCCGAAAAAGTGGTGAAAGAAGACATCTTTACCTCGGTACACATAGAAGAGTTTGTGCTCGAAGTTCGCGATACCCGCCGTGGTGTAGAAGAACTCACCAACGACATCCCCAACGTAAGCACCGATGCTACCAAAAACCTCGACGAAAATGGCTTGATACGCATCGGCGCCGAAGTAAACGAAGGCGATATCCTTATCGGGAAAATTACCCCCAAAGGAGAATCCGACCCCACACCTGAAGAAAAACTGCTGCGCGCCATCTTTGGCGACAAAGCCGGCGACGTAAAAGATGCGTCTCTCAAAGCGCCACCTTCGATGCAGGGTGTGGTTATCGACAAGAAACTCTTTTCGCGTATCATCAAAGACCGCAAATCCAAAGGCAAAGAGAAAGACGAAATTGCCGATCTCGAAAAAGAGTTTAATAGAGATGCTGCTTCGCTCAAGATCAAACTTGTCGATAAACTGATGATACTGGTCAGCGGCAAAGTGTCTCAAGGTGTCAACAACAACTTTCGGGAGGAAATCATTCCGCGCAAATCAAAGTTTACGCAGAAAATGCTTCAGGGCATCGATTACCTTACGGTGAATCCCAACCGCTGGACCACCGACAAGGACAAAAATGTGCTTATCTCGCAATTGATCAATAACTATGTGATCAAATACAAAGAGATACTCGGCATCTTCAACCGCAAGAAATTCGTGGCAACCGTTGGCGACGATCTGCCTCATGGCATTGTAAAAATGGCCAAAGTATACGTTGCTAAAAAACGCAAACTCAAAGTAGGCGATAAAATGGCCGGACGCCACGGCAACAAAGGCATCGTTGCCAAGATAGTGCGCGAAGAAGACATGCCTTTCCTCAAAGACGGCACAGCCGTAGATATTGTACTCAACCCGCTGGGTGTACCTTCCCGAATGAACTTAGGGCAGATCTACGAAACAGTGTTGGGTTGGGCCGGCAAGAAACTCGGACTAACTTTTGCCACGCCTATCTTCGACGGCGCTGAGGTAGATGAAATAAACCAATACCTGGTAAAAGCTGGTTTGCCCGAAAATGGCAAGATCTACCTCTACGACGGCGGCACCGGCGAACGGTTCCATCAGCCAGCCACCGTTGGCTACATCTACATCCTGAAGCTGCACCACATGGTCGACGACAAAATGCACGCCCGTTCCATCGGCCCCTACTCGCTCATTACCCAGCAACCACTTGGTGGTAAAGCACAATTTGGTGGTCAGCGTTTTGGTGAGATGGAGGTATGGGCACTCGAAGCCTATGGCGCTTCAAACATCCTGCAGGAAATACTTACAGTAAAATCAGACGACGTAATAGGACGCGCCAAAGCTTACGAATCAATAGTAAAAGGCGATCCTATGCCCAAACCAGGCATCCCCGAATCGTTCAACGTGCTTGTGCACGAGCTTCGTGGCCTCGGATTGAACATCTCGTTCGACTAACGGTAAGACCAAAACCTACGGGTTTTCTTTTAAGATTTTGTTTTTAAATAATCATTCAAATACAACCAATTAATGGCTTTTAGAAAAGATAGTTTAATTGTTAAAAACGAATTTTCACAAATAACTATTAGCCTGGCCTCCCCGGAGACGATACTCGAGCGCTCGCATGGCGAAGTGCTCAAGCCCGAAACGATCAACTATCGTACTTACAAGCCCGAACGCGACGGCTTGTTTTGCGAACGGATTTTCGGGCCGGTAAAAGACTGGGAGTGCCATTGCGGAAAATACAAACGAATCCGTTACAAGGGCATCGTTTGCGACCGCTGCGGCGTGGAAGTTACTGAGAAAAAGGTTCGACGCGAACGCACCGGACATATTCAGCTGGTGGTTCCCGTAGCACATATCTGGTTCTTCCGTTCGCTGCCCAACAAAATTGGAGCACTGCTCGGACTGCAAACCAAAAAACTCGACACCATTATTTATTACGAGCGTTATGTGGTGATCAACCCCGGCATCAAAGCCGACGACGGCATAGCCTATCTCGACTTTCTTACCGAGGAGGAATATTTCGACATCATGGAAACTATTCCTCCCGAAAACCAATACCTCGATGAGAGCGATCCCAATAAATTTATTGCCAGGATGGGTGCCGAGGCTCTGCACGACCTGCTGGCCCGCATCGATCTCGACGAGCTTTCTTATGACCTGCGTCACAAAGCCAACACTGAAACTTCACAGCAGCGTAAAGCCGATGCTTTGAAGCGTCTGCAAGTGGTAGAAGCTTTCAGAGATGCCCGCAACCGCATCGAAAACCGTCCCGAGTGGATGATTGTAAAAGTAGTGCCGGTAATCCCGCCGGAACTGCGACCGCTGGTGCCGCTCGATGGCGGACGCTTTGCCACCTCCGACCTGAACGACCTCTACCGTCGCGTGATTATCCGCAACAACCGCCTCAAGCGATTGATAGAGATAAAAGCCCCTGATGTAATCATGCGCAACGAAAAGCGTATGCTTCAGGAAGCTGTAGATTCTTTGTTTGATAATTCGCGCAAAGCGAACGCTGTTAAAACTGAATCGAACCGCGCGCTCAAATCCCTTAGCGACAGCCTTAAAGGCAAGCAGGGGCGTTTTCGTCAAAACCTTCTCGGTAAGCGTGTCGACTATTCAGGCCGCTCTGTAATCGTGGTGGGACCGGAACTCAAACTCAACGAATGCGGTTTGCCCAAAGGCATGGCTTCAGAGCTATTCAAGCCTTTTATTATCCGCAAGATGCTCGAACGCGGCATTGTGAAAACGGTGAAATCTGCTAAAAAGATTGTCGATCGCAAAGACCCAGTTGTTTGGGATATTCTTGAAAACATCCTGAAAGGACACCCTGTGTTGCTCAACCGTGCGCCTACACTGCACCGCTTGGGAATTCAGGCCTTCCAGCCCAAATTGATCGAAGGTAAAGCTATTCAGCTTCATCCGCTGGCATGTACGGCCTTCAACGCCGACTTCGACGGCGACCAAATGGCAGTGCACGTCCCGCTGGGAAATGCTGCCATCCTGGAAGCCCAGATTCTGATGCTTGCTTCGCACAACATTCTTAATCCGGCCAACGGCGCCCCTATTGCTGTGCCCTCGCAGGACATGGTGCTCGGATTGTACTACATTACAAAGTCGAGAAAGAGCACTCCTGAGCTACCCATCAAAGGCGAAGGTTATAAATTTTATTCGCCCGAAGAGGTTATCATTGCCTACAATGAGAAAAAAGTTGACCTGCACGCCATAATTCAGGTGCGCCTTCCCATGCGGCAGGAAGATGGCTCTGTAAAGCAGGTGCTCACCGAAACTAGCGTAGGACGCGTACTTTTTAATCGGGTGGTGCCAGAAGAGTATGGATACATCAACCAACTGCTTACTAAGAAAGCCCTTCGCGATATAATCGGCGACATCCTGAAAAAAACAGATACCTCCACCACAGCCAAATTCCTCGACGACATCAAGAATCTTGGATTTACAATGGCTTTCCGCGGCGGCCTCTCTTTCAACCTGGGCGATGTTATCATTCCTGAAATAAAAGGAACTCTGATAGCTGAGGCCAATGCCGAGGTAGATGAAGTGCTGCAGAACTACAGCATGGGCTTTATCACCAGCAACGAGCGTTACAACCAAATCATCGACATCTGGACACACACCAACAGCAAGCTCACACGCACGCTGATGGAGGAACTCGCCGCAGACAAGCAGGGCTTTAACCCGGTGTACATGATGCTCGATTCAGGTGCCCGTGGTAGCAAAGAACAGATTCGTCAGCTTTCGGGAATGCGTGGTCTGATGGCCAAGCCGCAGAAATCAGGCGCTACCGGTGGTGAAATTATCGAAAACCCGATTCTGGCCAACTTTAAAGAAGGCCTGACGGTACTCGAATATTTTATCTCTACGCACGGTGCCCGTAAAGGTTTGGCCGACACGGCGCTAAAAACCGCCGACGCCGGCTATCTTACCCGTCGTTTGGTGGATGTGGCGCAGGACGTCATTATTTCTGAAGAAGATTGTGGAACCTTGCGCGGACTAACCATTTCGACACTAAAGAAAAACGAAGAGGTGGTAGAGACCCTTTACGACCGTATCCTGGGACGTACCACACTGCACGACGTTTATCATCCGCAAACCAACCAACTGATCATTGCTGCCGGCGAACAGCTCACCGAAGAGATAAGCCGCGAGATAGAAGAGTCGCCCATCGAATCACTCGAGATCAGGTCGGTATTAACCTGCGAATCCAAGCAAGGTGTTTGCGCCAAATGCTATGGCCGAAATCTGGCTACCGGACGCATGGTTCAAAAAGGTGAGGCTGTGGGCGTTATCGCTGCACAGTCGATCGGTGAACCAGGAACACAGCTTACCCTGCGTACTTTCCACGTGGGTGGTGTGGCCGGTGGCAACATCTCGTCGCAATCGCGCATCGAAGCACGCTTCGACGGCATCCTGCAAATCGACGAGATAAGAAGTGTACCGTATAAAAATTTCGAGGGCAAAGAATATCAGGTGGTCATAGGCCGCTCTGCAGAGATGCGGATTATCGACGAGGTGAGAGGAATTCCTTTGGCTTCCCATAATATCCCTTACGGATCCAACCTGTTCTTTAAATCCGGCGACAAAGTAAAAAAAGGAGATGTAATTTGCGTTTGGGATCCTTACAATGCCGTTATCATTTCTGAACTCGGCGGAAAGTTAGTTTTCAACAATGTGATCGAAAACAAGACATTCCGTATCGAATCTGACGAACAAACCGGCTACTATGAAAAGGTTATCGTCGAATCGCGTCAGAAGATCAAAAACCCTTCTATCAGCGTGATGAACGACGAAAACGTCGAAATTAAAGTGTACGACCTTCCGGTAGGAGCACATATTTCGGTAGATAACGGCCAGACGGTAAAACCCGGCGACGTGTTGGTGAAAATTCCGCGTGCCATTGGCAAGTCGGGCGACATCACCGGTGGTTTGCCGCGTGTTACCGAACTCTTCGAAGCACGAAATCCTTCCGACCCGGCCAAAGTATCGGAGATTGACGGTGTGGTTTCTTTTGGCAAAAAACTCAAGCGTGGCAACAAAGAGGTCATTATTACCTCCAAAACCGGCGAAGAGAAAAGCTATCTTGTCCCCACCACAAAGCAGATATTGGCGCAGGAAAACGACTTTGTAAAAGCGGGCACTCCGCTCTCGGAAGGCGCCCTTACCCCAGCCGACATTCTGGCCATCAAAGGCCCGATGAAGGTGCAGGAGTATATTGTTAATGAGATTCAGGAAGTTTATCGTTTGCAGGGTGTTAAAATTAACGACAAACACTTCGAGGTTATCGTGCGTCAGATGATGCGCAAAGTAGAAGTGGACGACCCGGGCGATACCAAATTCCTCGAAAATGAATTGGTGAACAAAATCGACTTCCAGGAAGAAAACGACTGGATATTTGGCAAAAAAGTAGTTGGCGATCCGGGCGATTCCACCTTCTTCAAGTCGGGGCAGATCATCTCGGCACGAAAGCTTCGCGAAGAAAACTCGCAGCTCAAGCGTAAAGACAAGCGCCTGGTGGAATCCCGCGATGCACAAACCTCCACAGCACGTCAGGTGCTTCAGGGCATCACCCGTGCCTCGCTGCAAACCAACAGCTTTATCTCTGCCGCCTCCTTCCAGGAAACTACCAAAGTGCTCACCAACGCCGCTATCATGGCCAAGGCCGACACGCTGAACGGATTGAAAGAAAACGTCATCGTCGGGCATAAGATTCCTGCCGGTACAGGCCTCAGAGAATACGAAGACCTCATCGTTGGCTCGAAAGAAGAGTACGAAACACTCATCCATCCGCGCTACGAAAAACCCGAACCGAAGGTTAAATAATTTTTAATGATTAACACCAAAAAGAAAAACCAGAAGTGCTACTTTTGGTTTTTCTTTTTTAATAAAAAAATAAAATACTATGGATCAAAATCAACCGAAAAAAGGACAACTCAACATCGATCTTCCCGAAGATATAGCCGAAGGCATCTATGCCAACCTTGCCATTATCACACATTCACGATCAGAGTTTATAGTCGATTTCGTGAAAATGCTTCCGGGCATCCCCAAAGCAAAAGTAAAGTCACGCATCATCCTTACCCCGCAGCACGCCAAACGACTGGCAAGAGCATTGCAGGACAATCTGAAGAAATTTGAAAGCATGCACGGCAACATCAAAGAAGCCGATACCGACATGCCCTTCAACATGGGCGGCCCCACGGCACAAGCATGATACAAGCGTTTCTAAAGGAAATACATTTTAAGAATCCCTCCCCGCTTTTTCGCTGTCGCCTCCAATATCAGTGACTGCGAAAAGACGGGGATTTTTCGTCCCATAGCCCCATTACCCGCAGCGGGCGACGGGGCTATTGATTAATAATCAAATCACAATTTTCAGATTAATTATTATGATCCGGCAAAGTGTTGTTTTACATTTTCCCGACACTTAACAACTTTTAACCATTGCCCAATAATTATAAAAAAGGGCGGGAGTTATCTTTGCCTACTACAAAAACTGACTATCAAAATGATCGAAACAAGTATCAGAGAAATCAACGAAAAGATTCAACAGGAAAGCGCCTTTATCGACCTGATCAATCTGGAGCTAAACAAGGTGATAATAGGCCAAAAGCACATGCTCGAACGCTTGCTTATCGGGCTGCTTGCCGATGGGCACATCCTGCTCGAAGGGGTGCCCGGGCTGGCCAAGACCCTGGCAATAAAATCGTTGGCCGGTGCCATCGATGCCGGATTCAGCCGCATACAGTTTACGCCCGACCTGCTGCCCGCCGACCTCATCGGCACGCTGATCTACAGCCAGAAAAACGAAGAGTTCGTGGTGCGTCAGGGGCCCATCTTCAGCAACTTTATACTGGCCGACGAAATCAACCGCTCGCCCGCCAAGGTACAAAGTGCGCTGCTTGAGGCTATGCAGGAGCGTCAGGTTACCATTGGCGACAGCACCTTCTTATTACCAGAACCATTTTTGGTAATGGCCACCCAAAACCCCATCGAACAGGAAGGAACCTATCCCCTGCCCGAAGCTCAGGTAGACCGCTTTATGCTCAAGGTGGTGATCTCATATCCAAAAAAGGAAGAAGAGAAAATGATCCTGCGCCAGAACAACAGCCTGCACCGTGCTCCGCTCAACAAAGTGGTGAGTCCGGAAAGTATTTTGCGTGCACGCGCCGTTACCCGCGAGGTGTATCTGGACGAAAAAATTGAAAACTACATCACCGACATCGTGTTTGCCACACGCTATCCATCGCAATACAAACTTGCCAAATTCGATGGCATGATCAACTACGGTGCTTCGCCACGGGCTTCGATAAATCTGGCGCTGGCTTCCAAAGCCTATGCTTTTATCAAACGACGCGGCTACGTAATTCCCGAAGATATTCGCGCCATAGCGCACGACGTGCTGCGTCACCGCATTGGCCTCACCTACGAAGCCGAAGCCGAAAATATCACCTCCGAGGACATCATCAACGAAATCCTCAACACCATAGAGGTGCCTTAGTCGGTTCCGAAAAAACGGACTAATGAAGTTTGCAATTTTTCCCGCCTATCATTTAAGACCAGGTTATGGACGCATCGGAAATATTTAAAAAAGTAAGAAAGATAGAGATAAAAACACGCGGATTGTCCAACCAGATATTTTCCGGACAATACCACAGCGCCTTCAAAGGGCGAGGTATGGCTTTCAGCGAGGTGCGCGAATATCAATACGGCGACGACATACGCAGTATCGACTGGAACGTGACGGCACGTTTTAATCATCCTTTTATCAAAATTTTTGAAGAAGAACGCGAACTGACCGTGATGCTGCTCATCGACGTGAGCGGCTCCAACGAGTTTGGCACCCGAAGCATGCTCAAAGAAGAAATGATAACTGAGATAGCTGCTGTTTTGGCCTTTTCGGCCATACAAAACAATGACAAAGTAGGGGTGATCTTTTTTAGTAATCAGATCGAGAAATTTATTCCGCCCAAAAAAGGCAGCACCCACATCTTGCGCATCATCCGCGAGCTGGTGGATTTCAAAACCCAAAACCAGCAAACCAAAGTTTCAGAATCGCTGCGCTTTCTCACCAACGGCATCAAAAAACGATGCACCGCTTTTGTGCTTTCCGACTTTATGGATAAAGGTTTTGATGAAGCGCTGCAAATTGCCAACAACAAACACGATGTGATTGCCATCCGTGTTTTTGATGAGCGTGAAACGGAGCTGCCGAACATCGGACTGGCCAAATTTAAAGATGCCGAGACCGGCAAAACCCGCTGGACTGACACTTCGAGCAGTACGGTGCGCCGGCAATACCGGCAGGAGCATCTCGACAACGAAAAATACCTGCGCCGGACGTTTTTGAAAAGCGGCGTTGATGTGGTGAACATCCGTACCGATCAGGATTACGTAAAGCAACTTATCGGCTTGTTCAAACGACGCGAAGCACGAGCCTGATCAAATTGATTATGAAAATGATGAACGAAAATATCAATAAAATTCTATTGTCGTTGCTGCTGGTGATAACGATGACAACCCAGGCTCAGCAGCCTGTGGCCAGCGCTTCGCTGGATACCAACAGCATGCTCATCGGCGACCAAATCGGTTTTAATTTGCAGTTGCAGCTTCCGCAAACCACACCTTTCCGGTGGCCTGTTTTTACCGATACCCTCACCGCCGACATCGAGATTATACACCGCGGAACCATCGACACCACACGCATGGCTAACGGAATGCTGCGCATCGATCAAAAGCTTACCATCACCGTCTTCGACTCGGGGTATTATGTGATTCCGCCTGTTAGTTTTGCAACAGGCGCAGCCCTGGATACCATAGCAGAAACGGAGCCTTTCCTGCTGAACGTTTTTACGGTAGCAGTAGATACCACCCAAGCCATCAAGCCCATCAAAGGTCCTATCGCTGCGCCGCTAACTTTTGCCGAACTGTTTCCGTGGATTTTGCTCATAGTGGCCGTGCTGCTTATCGGCGCCGCTCTTTTTTATTATTATAAAAAAAGAAAGAAAAAACAGCCTGTTGTGTTTGCGCGCCCGAAGCCAAAAATACCGCCCCACCGGTGGGCGCTCGATGAGCTTGAAAAACTGCGCAACGAAAAGCTATGGCAAAAAAACCTGATCAAACTATATCACTCGCGCCTTACGGAAATCGTCAGGCAGTACCTCGACGACCGGTTTGGTATTATGGCTCCCGAAATGACCTCTCAGGAGATTATGCAGGCAGCATACGACATCAATTTGCCGGATAAAAACCTGCGTGAGCTGCAGCAAATTCTCGAGCTGGCCGATCTGGTGAAATTTGCAAAATACACACCGATACCCGGCGAGAACAGCCAAAGCATGCAGCAGGCAACCGACTTTGTAAAGGACACCGCGCCGGCATCCGGAAACAAAACAGAAAAGATGAATGGTTCAAACGAATATACAAAGGAAGCCATCGCAGAGGCGGCTCCCACAGTAACCCGCAATGAAAGCTATGCTCAATAATATCGAATTTGCCAATCCTGAATACCTCTATCTTTTGCTGGTAATCCCACTGATGGGGATTTGGTATTGGTTCAAACACCGCCACAGCAAAGCGGAGATACAGATTTCGGGCACGAGTTTTTTTGCCCGTACACGCTGGTCGTGGCGGCAATGGCTGTATCACACACTTTTTTTGCTGCGCATAGTGGCTGTGGCCTTGCTCATTGTAGCCATTGCCCGTCCGCAAAGCACTTCCAGCTCGCAGGATATCACCATCGAAGGCATCGACATCGTGATGGCCATGGACATTTCGGGAAGTATGCTTGCCGAAGACCTAAAGCCCAACCGCATTGAAGCCGCCAAAAAGGTAGCCATCGACTTCATCAAAAATCGCCCGAATGACCGGATGGGACTGGTAGTATTTGCCGGCGAAACTTTTACCCAGGTGCCGCTCACCACCGACCATCAGGTGCTGAAAGAAATGTTTGGCCAGCTCAAAAGCGGCATGATAGAAGACGGAACAGCATTGGGCGACGGACTGGCTACGGCCATCACGCGGCTGCGCGACAGCAAAGCCATCAGCAAAGTAATCATCCTGCTTACCGATGGTGTGAATAATATGGGCGCTGTGGATCCGCTGTCGGCTGCCGAAATTGCCAAACTTTACGGCATCCGCGTTTACACCATTGGCGTGGGAACTATAGGAGTGGCACCCTACCCGGTTCAAACTCCTTTTGGAATGCGTTATCAGAATATGGAGGTAAAAATTGATGATGCGTTGCTGCAGCAAATCGCCGCCATGACCGACGGGAAATATTTTAGAGCCACCTCTAATCAAAAACTCGAAGCCGTTTATCAGGAGATCGATCAACTGGAGAAATCCAAAATTGACGTCACTGAATTTCATAAGAAAACCGAAGAGTTCTATCCGCTGGCATTGCTGGCGCTGGTGCTTTTTGGTTTGGAGATTTTATTAAAAAACACATTGTTCAGAAGCACACCGTAATTTGTTTCTTAATATTGAATAGTTACTTTTTTAGGTCTGATATAAAATTTTGTAACCAAAAGTTTTAGTGGGCTTTAGCCCAAAAAATGGGAATATTATGATGAATTCTTGGTTAATGTAAAAATCTCAACACCAAAAAAATTAACAACCCGACAACTTGACAACTGTTATTAAAAAAAGAATAAAGGCATGCAAATTTTAAAATTCGCCGAACCAGGTTATTTCTATGCGTTGCTGCTCATCCCTTTGTTCATCATTCTTTTTGTGGTGATGCGCAGCTGGCATCGACGCGCCATGCGACGCTTTGGAGAGCAGGTTTTGGTAAAGCGTCTCACGCCCGACATCAGCCGGAGCCGTCCGGTGCTGAAGTTTATTCTGCTCATCCTGGCGTTTGCTTTTATCGCCGCAGGCCTGGCCAACCTGCAGGTAGGCTCTAAGCTCGAAACGGTGGAACGCAAAGGAATCGACATCGTTATCGCCATCGACGTATCCAACAGCATGCTCGCCGAAGACATCAAGCCCAGCAGGCTACTTAGCGCACGGCAGGCCATTTCGCGGCTTTTGGACAAGCTTAACAACGACCGCATCGGCATCGTGGTGTTTGCAGGCAACGCCTACACACAATTGCCCATCACAACCGATTACTCGGCTGCACGACTTTTTCTCTCTACCATCAATACCGACATTGTGCCCACACAAGGCACCGCCATCGCTGCCGCCATCAACCTGGCTGCGGAAGCTTTTGGCGAAAACGAACACGAGAAAGCCATCATCATCATTACCGATGGCGAAGACCACGAAGGCGATGCCATCATAGCGGCCAAAAAGGTAGCCGAAAACGGTATCCGCGTTTACACCATCGGCATGGGCTTGCCCGAAGGAGCACCTATTCCGGTGTACGACCGGTATGGAAATCAAACCGGATTTAAAAAAGACCGCAGCAACAACACTGTCATCACGCGCCTCAACGAGGAGATGCTGCGACAGATAGCCGATGCCGGAAAAGGAGAATATGTGCGCGCCAATAATACGCAGGCAGGTCTGGAGGTTATTTTTGATGAAATCAATAAACTCGAGAAAACCAAATTTGAGTCGCGTGTTTTCTCCGATTACGAAAACCGGTTCCAATATTTCCTTACGGCTGCGTTATTATTGTTGTTGACAGAGTTCACCATTTTCGACCGTCGGGGAAAGCGTTTTCGCAATGTCAACCTTTTCGGTGAGAAAAAATAAATGTCAGAAGTGGAAATCAGAAAATGAAAAACACACATCACATCCTACAAACCATAATTATTGCGCTTACGCTAATGATGGCTTTTGGCCTGAAGGCGGAGGCACAGAATGAGAATAAATTCATCCGTCGTGGCAACAACGCCTATGCTGATCAGGATTTTAAAAAAGCCGAAATCGACTACCGTAAAGCGCTTGAGAAAAATCAAAACTCCGCCAAAGGGGAGTTCAATCTGGGAACTTCGTTGTATCAGCAGGAAGGCTACGAGGAATCGGTCAAGATTTATGAAAAACTTGCCGGCGCGCTTCAAACCCCTGAAGCCAGAGCCGGAGCCTATCATAATTTAGGAAATTCTCTGGTTCAGTCACAACAATACCAGCCGGCCATTGATGCTTACAAAAATGCCCTGCGCATAAATCCCGACGACACCGACAGCAAATACAACCTGGAGTACGCCCGGCAGATGTTGCAACAACAACAGCAACAGCAAAAGCAGGATCAGAATCAGGATCAGAAAAATGATCAGGATAAAAAAGATGATCAGCAAAAGCAAGATCAGGAAAATGATCAGGATAAGCAAGACGATCAGCAGCAGCAGAACCAAGAGCAGAAAGATCAGCAACAACAAGATCAGCAACAGCAAAACCAGGGCGACCAACAGCAGCAGCCACAGGGGCAGCAGCCTAAGCAAATCTCAAAAGAAGACGCCGAGCGAATGCTGCAGGCTTTAAAAGATAATGAAAAGAATACCCTGGAGAAACTCAAGCTCGAGAAGCTCAAGTCGGCCAAGCGCGTGAAGTCAGATAAAGATTGGTAGCACCTATGTTTAGTAATGAGATAATGAATAAGACCAAAAGAAATTTTGTTTCACCAAGCCGGATGGCAAAGACGATGCTATGGCTTGTCGCCGCCTGGCTGATGCTTGGCGCAGGCAGCGTTCGTGCCGACGAGGTGAAATTTACGGCAACAGCCAAGCCTGTAGTTACTTCAGGCGAGCGCTTTCAGCTCAATTATAAAATCAATGCAGAAGGAGCCAACTTTCGCGGGCCCAACATCACCGACTTTCAAATGCTCAGCGGCCCGAACACCTCCACCAGCAGCAGCGTGCAAATCATCAACGGGAAGGTGAGCCGCACGAGCGAGTACGTTTTTTCGTACATCCTCCAAGCTTCTGCCGAAGGCACTTTTACCATCCCACCAGCCACTATTGTGGTGGATGGAAAAAACTACACCTCCAACAGCGTTCAGGTAAAAGTAGTGAAAAATGCTGCTGCTCAACCAGGCACCGGCCAGCAAAAAAGCGCAGGAGCCACTGCCGGCGCCGACGACCTTTTCCTGCGTGCACAGATCAGCAACAGCACACCCTATCAGGGCGAGCAGGTAATCATCACCTATAAACTTTATACCAGCCTGCCCATTTCCAACATCAATGTCTCCGAAATAAACTCTTTCCCTGGCTTCTGGAGCAAAGACCTTTTTCAGAATATCAAAGAATACCCACAAACCCGCGAGGTGATCAACGGGCAGGAATTCGTTGTGGCAGAGGTGAAAAAACTGGCGCTCTTTGCCCAGCGCAGCGGCCAGATAGTGATCGAACCCGGCCTGCTGGAATGCGTGGCACAGGTGCGCTCCGCCTCACGCCGCAATAGCTCCGATCCTTTCTTCGACAGCTTCTTCAACGATCCTTTTTTCAACAGCCGCTACCAAAATGTCGAAAAAAAGCTCATCTCCAACAGCCTGAAAATTGATGTAAAACCATTGCCCACCCAAAATAAACCGACGGATTTCAGCGGCGCGGTGGGCAGCTTCTCGTTCGAGTCGGAGCTTAGCAATAGCGAAGTAAAAACCAACGAGCCTATCACCCTGCGCTTTAAGCTCAAAGGCCGCGGCAACATCGAACTCATCGATGCACCTAAGGTCGTCTTCCCGCCCGACTTTGAAGTTTACGATCCGGAAATCAGCAACAACATACAGGTAAACCTAAGCGGCGTTTCAGGCACGCGAACCTTCGAATATCTTATCATCCCGCGCAACCCCGGCAGCTACACCATCAAGTCGGTACCTTTTTCTTACTTCGACGTGAGCCGCCAGAGTTACGTAAACCTCAACACACCGGCCTACGACGTCACCGTGAGCAAAGGCGACGGCCAGGCCGCACAAATCACCTACCAGGGCGGCACCAACCAAACCGACATCCAATACATTGGCCGCGACATTCGCCACATTAAGCTACCGCCTTACCAACTGCGCCCCATCGGCACCTACTTTTTCAGATCGCCGCTTTACAACCTGCTGATGCTGGCAATCGCTGTTGTAGCTATTGCCATCCTCATTGTGTGGCGCCGTACCGTTCGCCGGCGCCGCGATGTGGCCAGAATGCGCACCCGAAAAGCTACCAAAGTGTCGCGCCGCCGACTGAAGCTGGCGGCTTCGTATCTGAAAGAGAAAAAAGAATTTGCTTTTTATAATGAAATCTCAAGAGCGCTCTGGGGCTACATGAGCGATAAACTAAACATCCCTCCTGCCGAGCTATCGATGGACAACGTGCGTGACATCCTTAACCACCGCAAGGTGAATCCCGAAGTTGCCGATCAGTTTATCGAAACACTCAACAGCACGGAATACGCCCGCTTTGCTCCGGGCGAAAAATCAGAGGTGATGGACAAAGTCTACCACCAGGCGCTCGACGTAATTACCAAAATAGAACGAGAACTTAAATAACAGCAAAAGAAAAATGAAAAAATTCCTTGTCATCCTTTTTTTGCTTAGCGCAACATTCGCGTGGGCCGACGACAACCAGCTTTTGATAGAAGAAGCCAACAATCTCTACAACCAAAACGAATATGAGCAGGCTGCCACACTTTACCAGAAGGTGATCGAGAATGGCTACGAGGCGCCCGAATTGTATTACAATTTGGGCAACACCTATTTTAAGCTCAACAATATGCCGCAGGCAATCCTCTATTACGAAAAAGCCCGCAAGCTCGCACCCGCTGACGACAATATTTTGTTCAACCTAAGCATTGCCAACAACCGCATCGTCGACAAAATAGAAACTGTCCCTGAAGCTTTTTACGCACGCTGGTGGAAAAGCCTGGTCTATGCTTTCTCGCTCGACGCATGGGGCTGGATAAGCCTTACAGTATTTGGCCTGACAATTCTCATGCTGCTGGTATTCTTACTCTCGAATATCGTCTGGCTTAGAAAAGCCAGCTTCTGGAGCGGCATCATCTTTTTGATCCTGTTTGGAGTATCGTTTCTGCTTGCCCGGCAAAAACACACCTCTTTCAGCCGCGATCATCAGGCTATTGTTTTTACACCCACAGTCACCATCAAAAGCTCACCCACCGATTCGAGCATCGACCTTTTTGTAATTCACGAAGGCACCAAAGTGCAACTTACCGACCATGTGGGCGACTGGTACGAAATAACAATTGCCAACGGCAGTGTAGGGTGGCTCAAAGAAGAAGACATCAGAAAGATTTAATACAGTAATTTTTTGATACAAAAAAATCCTGTTCCAACTTTAGGAACAGGATTTTCTTTTTTAAAAATAAATTTTTCTTTTACAAACCAAGGCCTTTGCGAAGCGCTGCCGGCATGGCATTTTTGTTAAGGGTAAGATGAATCGTGTTGAGGCTGACGTAAGCTTCCGACAAATTGACAACCTGGTCGCCGGCTTCGCACACCTTTTTCGCCTGGAAGTAGGTCTTTCCCTCTTCATCTTTTGCAATTCCAAAAATCAGGAGATAATCCTGTTCTTTGGAGATATTTTCCTCAAAAGTCTCCTGGCGCAGGTCAGCACTTACTTCCATTTCGGCGGTAGGTTTTTCTTTGTCACCTGCCGAAACCACAGCCATATCATCGCCAACCATAGCATCTTTATCGAGTTTACCATACCAAAGTACGGTGTAATTATTTTCGACAGCATTGTTTATGGTTTGGCTCAAATCGTTGAAAGCGACATTATAAAATTTGTAGTCGCCCCAGTTTTGTGCCATCTGCAGATCGCATTTTGTATTTTTATCGCTGCGCAAATCGGAGGTCATCATCAGGTAATCGTCAAAGTTGAGGCCTGAGGATTGGGCAAAGCTTACCGGTGTATAGGTAGTACCGTTGTAGTCGAAGCTGATCTGGCTTTCGCCGATGTAGCGCATCAGGGTGGTGTTATAGGTGTTTTGCCATTTTTCGGTAAAAACTCCCTTTTCTTTTTCCTGCACCAAGCGCAGGGTGCCACGCAAAATGGCATCCATCTCCGCAGTGTTAGGAGACATCAGGTCTTGCTGCGGATACATGTAGGCAGTTTCGGGAACAAAGCCATACACTTTGGCAAGTTTCATTACGTCGATGGCCGGCGACATTTCGTTTACCTTAATTTTGCCCTCCGAATCGAGGTAAGCCTGTGCCTTAAGCAGGTAAGCATTGTGCACAAAATCCATTACCGAAAGGTCGGCTTCAGGTTTTCCGTTGCGCAGCCACTCAGCCTCAAGGAGCGCGGTGCCGGCATTGCTCCAGCAGGAGCTTTGGCGTTTGAGGGCTTTGGTGTCGGCAGTTTTTACACTTTTTACGGTTTTAAGCTTAAGGTCGGCTTTCTGTGCTGTTGCATCAAATGTGGCCAGGCCAAATAGAGCTACCAGGCACCAGGTGAGGAGATTAATTCTTTTCATAAGTGATTTTCAATTTTTATTAATAAGATTGTGAATTACGTGTTTTGAAGAAAAGTAGGCAAATGTATTAAAAAGCTTTGTTGGCTTACAAATTCTATGCTATAAATTTTGATTTATTAATAATAAAAAACATCAGGAATTGCCATGAGAGGCGAAAATTGTGAAGAAAATGAAAATAAATTCAGACAAAAATGGATTCCCCATTGCTGAAACAGTACTTTTGTATTTTTTCTTTGGCATACTAACCAGCAACTATAAAAGGTGGATGTTACAAGTATTACCTACCTTTGTGGAGCGTATGGCAGGTTTTTTTTATTTAAAATGGTTTTGAATTGATAAAAAAGGATGGCTGGTTGGATTTTTTTTTCCAATTTTGTTCGTTCAAAAATTAAGATTTTTTAGGTGATGAAACGAGCAAAAACAGGCATTTAAACAGAAGCCGATAACTGATTCCAGTTGGCCGCACACTGATTAGAACGACGTCAAAATCAGGCCTGAAGCTACATTTGGAACTTTATTTGCAAAAGCAAAGCAATACATACTAATCAAAATAACACAACATGAAAAGTAAACTTTTACCACTTAGTTTATTTACCCTCATTTTAGGAGTAGCCTCGATTATTCTGGCCGGCGGTCTCACTGGTGAGCCAGCAGTGCCACAGAACGATAGCACTGTGGCCACCAAAAATGCGGCAGATTATTTAAACAAGATTCGCCGAAACCAGGTGACGCTGCGTGTGAACCCCAACGACGAGTTGCAAGCACATGCTACTGCCAACGCAATGATGGCACTAAAAGCAGGCAGTGAAGTAAACCTGAATTGGAAAAGCATGGGGCCCGACAACGCTCCCGGCGTGGTACGCGCTATGCTGTTCGACAATAAAGCAAGCAACAATTCATTGATTTTGGCAAGCATCACCGGTGGAATATGGCGCACCACCAATCAGGGTGCTACCTGGACAAAACTCAATCAGGCCAACCAAAACCTGAAGGTTACCAGTATGGTGCAGGACAACGATGGCAACATCTACGCCGGTACAGGCGATGCCTTCTGCACCGACAACGTGCAGTATGCGCAGAACAACCTCTACTACAGCGGTATTGTCGGCACGGGCGTCTACAAATCAACCGATCAGGATAACTTTACACTCCTTCCGGCCACTCAGCCGCAGGTAACTCAGGCCAACGATACCGTTGATTGGGCGTATGTGTATGATATGGAGTACGATGCAGCCAACGACCGCGTCTACACCGCCACCAACACAGGTTTGTTTTTCACCAACGACAAAGGCACGACCTGGCAAAAAGTAACCCGCTACGAAACCGACTCCATCACCTATGGTGTAAATATTCAGGTGGACACCACAAAAATGGTCAACAGTTGGTACATCGACGAAATTACCGGCCAACTGGTAATAGAAGGGCTGAAGAAAACCATTATCGATACGCTGCTTTACAACAAAAACGAAATAGCCCGCATTAATGCTGAAAAAACTTTTGGCAAGATAAAATGTGATGCTGTTGATGTTGGTCCAAACGGAAATCTTATCGCTTCCTTTAATAATATAGTGTATGTATCCGATGGCGGTGCCGATCCGGTATTCCGCAATATTTCGGGCAATCCCAAGAACTTCGATATGTTTGCCCGCGAAGACAAAAACTTCACAACCAATCTCATCGTGATCGACACCAACAATCAGATCTACAATCGTGGTGCTATCAATTACAACGTCGTTACCCCGTGGGATAACCTAAAAGTACCTGAAAGCCCATATTCTACTGCTACCAACGGTCGTTCGCAGGTTGCCATTGCACCCACCGACGAAAATGTGATGTACGTCACCAGCACGGTGAGCAACGGATTCATGGAGAATTTTTACCTCTCCACCGACAAAGGACTTACCTGGAAAGTGATCTTTCCGGGTGGTGCCAGCTCTACGATGAAAGTTTTTGACGGAACAGCATGCTACAACAGCGTTATCACAGTGTTTCCCAACGATCCTTACAGAGTGCTGCTGGGTGGCGACAACCTTTGGTACGGCAAGAAAACACCCTATGGCGGTTTCTACGACTGGGGTGCAGGAGCTATCTCTTCGGGAGCTTTCCCCGGATTCGACAATTACCTGCCCTATTATCATCACGATTATGTTTTTTTTCCAAATAATAACAACAAATTTGCCATCGCAACCAACCAGGGCATAGCCTTTGGCAACTTCAGCCAAAACGCTGTAGAATACACCCAGATTATCCGTGGTCTTTCCACAGCACAGGTTTACACCCTTGGCATTTCGGGTCGTAAGCACACCTTCCTGGCAGGAGTGCACGGTAACGGCGTTCAATATGTAACCGGAAACGGCAACACTCCCGAAACCGGTGAGCGCGTGTATGGCGGAATAGGATCATCGGGCGGATCGGCCAAAGTTTCCCTTATTTATCCGGCAGCCTTTATGGTGAGCGACAGCAGAGGGAATTTGGCGCGCACAGGCGACAAAGGTGAAAGCTTTTCACTGAACTTTTCACCCCCTACCACCAACCTTTTCATTACACCCTTTGCCTTGTGGGAAAGTTTTAATGACTATGGTTCGAAATTTTATACAAAATTTATAGCCGACAGAACTTACTATCAGGGCGAAACACTGCTGGTACGCAGCGTTAACAAAGGCTTTGAAGGCGACAAAGGCTATCCGTTTTATTATGTCCTTGATCAGGATTCACTGGTTGCAGGCGATTCTATCAGCGTTAAGGATATCGTGCAGAGCAAACTTTTTATTGCCAATCATAGCGCCGTTTACATGACCAATGATTTTATCAAATTCGACAGCACCATCAAATTTAATCCTGTTTACGAGGAACGCAGTAACATCTGGAAAGTGCTGCAAACCACCGGCAACTTCTCCAAACCCTCGTGCATGGCACTATCCAGTGATGCCAATCATCTTTTTGTTGGCACCGAAAACGGACGCATCTACCGTGTATCGAACCTCAAAGATGCGTACGATAAACGCTCCGGCGACATCGACAGCCCCTTCACCGTGTTGGCTGTGGCCGAAATAGCTGATAGTGCGTTTGATGGCCGTTACATAACTTCTTTATCTGTCGATCAGCAAAATCCGCAGCATATCATCCTTACCTTAGGCAACTATGGCAACGAAAATTATGTGTATCAATCGATGAACGCGCTGGCAAGCAATGGCACTATGACTTTCACCAACATCACCGGCAATCTGCCCAAAGCTCCGGTTTATTCTTCGGTAATCGAAATGAAAAACTCGTCGGTAGGGATCATCGGAACTGAATTTGGCATTTACGCCACCGATAATCTTACCGATAGCATTCCTGAATGGAGTTTTGCAAGCAAAGGTATAGGCAAAGCCATGGTGGTGAAATTAGAACAACAGACTACCTATACCGATCAGATTACTCTGTCAGGTCCTGACCCGCTGGTACCACCAGTAGTGTATCCCGCTGTCGACAACTATGGCGACATCTACTGTGCCACCTACGGACGTGGCGTTTTCCGCGACGATACCTATCATTATGTTGGTATTGATGATGATAAATATACAGACCCTACTGCCACAAGCAGCAATCTTGTAATTTCGCCGAACCCCGTAATGAACGAGGCAAGCATCAGCTACCAGCTCGATCGGCAATCTGAAAATGTTACCGTTCAGGTGTTCGACATCACCGGAAAGGTAGTAAGAGAATTTGCACTGAACAATCAATCCAGGGGCAACAACACATTCAGCATCGACTGTAGCCAAATGACAAGCGGCATCTATATGGTCAGCGTGTATGCTCTTGGTCAGTCGTTCAACAGCAAATTCATTGTTAAGTAGTTTTGTTAAATCAATAAAAAGCATACAACATGAAAAAGATATTATTAATAGCATTTGCATTATTCTTTACCACTACACTGCTTCAGGCACAGACGCGCGTGGACACTCCTGAATCAGTAGCTCCTGCCAATGAAGCCGTAAAACAAATGCCCGACGTTATCCTTGACTGGACGGCAGTAGTAAACGCTACCAGCTACGAAGTGATGGTGGCACTCGACGAAAACTTTACCGATGTGGTGGTACATGAATTTACGCCCTACTCGGCATACCAAACCTGCTGCCTGATGTTCCAGACACAATATTTCTGGAAAGCACGCGCCATCGATGGCGAAGACGTGTCGGGATGGACTGAAACACGCAGCTTTACCACCTTCGATTTTCTGGAGCTAAACAGCCCCGCCAATGGTGCTACCGGCGAAAAAGCCAACGTAACGCTGAAGTGGAAAGAAAAACTGACCGGAAACTCCAGCAAACTCTCAGGCTTCACACACTACCAGATACAAGTAGATACTGTTCCTTTTAATGGCACCAGCCCGATATGGAACGCCTTTCCGGCACAAAAAGGACAAAAAGAGTATGAGGTTAAATATTTATACTACGGACAAACCCATTACTGGCGCATGCGCGCCGTTCATGCTACCGATAGCTCTGCCTGGAGCGAAGTGCGCAGCTTCACCACCGATAATACCATAGCCCTGAGGAAACCCGACAATGGTGAAACCAATTCAAGATTGAATCACGAGCTGCGTTGGACAGAGTTTAAAGGCACGCAAACCTACAGTTATCAGATACACATCAACGAGAACTGGAACAATGCCCTGATGTATTTTGTAGATTCCATAAGAGTACCTACACCACCACTGAAATATGGTACTACCTACCACTGGCATGTACGCGGACAGAATATGCGCGACACAAGCGGCTGGTCAGAAATACGCATATTTACCACCGCTGCTGCCGTAAATCCTCTTTTTCCTGAAAATGGCATGGACAGCGTATCTACAAAACCGCAACTGAAATGGAGTCAGATAAAAGGCACTACTTCTTACAAAATTGAATACAGCAAAAATGCCGATTTCTCTGATTCTTTTGTTGCCTACAAACCTACCAGTGATGCTGAAACCTCCCCTTCCTATTACCTCATCGAAACATTGGCACACAAGACCGAGTATTTTTGGCGGATACGCGCTACCACCTCCTACGATACAAGCGACTACAGCGAAGTGTTTTCGTTTACAACCATGGGCGCTACCGGCATCGACGATTATTTTGCTAAAAATAATGTAACCTTGTATCCTAACCCCGCCTCCGGAAGCACTACGCTGCAAATGGTGGTTGATACTCCATCGCAAGCCTCATGGAGCATCACCGACCTTACCGGAAAGCTAATCCGCACGGGCGACGTAAGACTAAACACCGGAATCAATACCGTTGGCATAGACCTGAAAAATATGGCCAAAGGCGTTTACCTTCTTAATCTTGCCAACAAGGAAAGCATCTACAGCACCAAGCTGGTGATTAAATAATAATTGAACAAAAATGGCTATTAAAAAAGCCGCTTCCCATAAAGGAAAGCGGCTTTTTTTGTTGTGTTCCAGCACCAGCTAAACTTTAGCAGCCCAGCGTGGCTACCATCACAGCTTTGATGGTATGCAGACGATTTTCGGCCTCATCGAACACAATCGACATATCCGACTCAAAAACCTCTTCGGAAACCTCCAGAGATTCCATACCAAATTTCTGATAAATCTCCTCTCCCACTGCCGTTTCGCGGTTGTGGAAGGCGGGCAGACAGTGCATAAATTTCACTGCCTTGTTGCCTGTTTTCTTTACCATCTCCATGTTTACCTGATAAGGTTTCATCAGCTCTATGCGGGTTTTCCAGGCCTCGTCGGGTTCGCCCATCGACACCCAGACGTCGGTATAAAGAAAATCGACACCTTTCACACCTTCCTCTACATTGTCGGTAAGGGTGATTTTTGCGCCGGTAGTTTTTGCAATCTCCAGACAGGTATCCACCAGTTTTTGGTCGGGAAGGAACTGTTTGGGAGCCACGGCTCTGAAGTCCATTCCCATTTTGGCTGCTCCCACCATCAGCGAGTTGCCCATGTTGTTGCGTGCATCGCCCAGGTAGGCAAAAGATATGTTGTGCAGTGGTTTGTCGGAATGCTCCTGCATGGTGAGGAAGTCGGCGAGGATTTGGGTAGGATGAAATTCGTTGGTAAGGCCATTCCAAACGGGTACGCCGGCATATTTGCCCAGCTCTTCCACTATTTCCTGACCATATCCACGATACTCGATGCCATCGTACATACGTCCCAGTACACGGGCAGTATCTTTCATCGATTCTTTTTTACCCATTTGCGACCCTGCAGGGCCTATGTATGTAATGTGTGCTCCCTGATCCAGTGCCGCCACCTCGAAAGCACAACGCGTACGGGTGCTGTCTTTTGCGAAAAGCAATACTACGTTTTTGCCTTTCAGGCGCATTTGCTCGGTGCCGGCATATTTTGCCTTTTTCAGATCGGCTGCAAGATCGAGCATAAATTTGATCTCCTGTGGCGTAAAATCCAGCAGTTTCAGGAAGTTTCGGTTTCTTAAATTAAAAGCCATAATGAATAAGATTTGATGCGTTTTTATCAGTAATTATTTATGAATTTCTTTATTAAATCATCACCACACGGGTGCCGCCATCGTCCACGCCAAGCCGGGTGGTCTGGGTAATGATGGCATCTTTGCCGCTATGCTCCACAAAATAGATAGCCGCTCTGATTTTGGGTGCCATGCTGCCTTCGGCAAAATGTCCTTCGGCGAGATACTGCTTGGCCTGGGCAATGGTCATGCGGTCGATGGCTTTTTCTTGTGGGGTATTGTAATTAATACAAACTTTGGGAATATCGGTAAGGATAAAAAGCTTGTCGGCATTGATTTGTGCAGCCAACAGTGCCGATGCCAGGTCTTTATCTATCACAGCGTCGATACCCTGCAGCCGGTTTTCCTCTTTATAAAACACCGGTATTCCGCCGCCACCCACAGCCACCACAATGGTTCCTTCGCGTGCTATCTTCTCGATTGATTTTTTGTTGTTAATCACCAAAGGTTTGGGCGAAGCTACTACTTTGCGCCATCCCCTGCCGCGCGGATCAGGTGCAAACACCGACCCGTTTTCGGCAGTAATTTTTTCAGCTTCTTCTTTGGTGTAATAAGGACCAATGGGTTTGGTAGGATTGCTAAAAGCAGGATCGTCTTTGTTTACCAACACCTGTGTGATGATGGTAAGGATGTCGCGGTCGAGATCCTGTTGCAGCAGCACGTTGTGCATTTGCTGCTCTATAACGTAACCGATAAATCCCTGCGAATAAGCCACGCAAATATCGAGCGGCATCTCGGGCAGCCCATAGAGCTTGTTGCCGGCGGCATTATTCAAAAGCAGATTACCTACCTGGGGGCCGTTGCCGTGGGTAATTACCATGTTGTAATCGTTCTCGCGTATCAGCACCAGCAGCTTTTCGCTGGTTTCAAATGCATTTTTCTCTTGCTCGTCGATGGTGCCTTTTTGGTCGCCACGCAACAAAGCATTACCACCCAAAGCTACTACTACCAGTTTTTTCATGCGTGTTTTTTTTATTTTATTTTTTAATAAATGAATGAGTTGGCGGCTGTTGCCAAATAAAAAACAATCAACAACATGAAGCCGAAAACCGCAGCAAAACTAAACATTAAAAAACCAAATGTCCTCTATTGAAAAACTTAGCCGGCTAACACTATTTTACAAAAAAAAATACTTTTGCAAGTGACTTCAGCCAAATAGAGCAATCCCTCATTATGAAAGCAAAAAATTTCGTTGGCTTTTTGCTTACGCCGCTGTTATGCTTGTGGCTCATACTATTTGTAACCCTCGACGCCAACAATCCGCTGGTGAGCTATACCCTTGCTGTGGCCCTGCTGATGGCTGTGTGGTGGATCACAGAAATAGTGCCGCTGGCCATTACGGCGCTGCTTCCGGTGGTGCTTTTCCCGATGCTCGGCATCATGGACGGCAACAGCGTTTCGGCCACTTATTTCAACCACGTAATTTTTCTTTTTATCGGTGGATTTATCATAGCGCTGGCCATGCAACGCTGGAACTTGCACCGCCGCATTGCGCTGCACATTCTCATATTTACTGGAGTAAGCCCCGGCCGTATTTTGCTCGGCTTTATGCTTGCCACGGCTTTCCTTTCGATGTGGATTTCTAATACAGCCACCGCCATGATGATGATTCCAATTCTGCTTTCTATCATCAGCAAGCTGGAAGAACTTATCGGCCGTAAAAATGTAGCGGGCTATACCACCGGGCTGCTGCTGGGCGTGGCGTATAGCGCCTCCATCGGTGGAATTGCCACGCTGGTGGGAACACCGCCAAATCTTTCGTTTTCACGGATTTTTCAAATTTATTTCACACATGCTCCGGAAATCTCTTTCGCCTCCTGGTTTGTTTTTGCACTGCCCGTGAGCATTGTAATTTTTAGTTTTACGTGGGGCTATCTTTATTTAATATTTAAACCTCGATGGGGGTGGGTTGACGTCGATAAGGATGTGTTCAGGAAGCAGCTTGTTATGTTGGGCAAATCGTCGTACGAAGAAAAAGTAGTTTTTGTGGCTTTTGTGCTGGTGGCGATGCTATGGCTTTTCCGTGCCGACATCGATACAGGTTTTTTTGTACTGCCCGGCTGGTCGGGTCTTTTCCCACAAAGCAAATACATCAACGACGGCACCAGCGCCATTTTGGTTGCAATAATTCTTTTCACCATTCCTACACGCAACAATACCGGCGCACGCATCATGGAGTGGAAGGTGGCGCGACACATCCCCTGGAACATCATCCTGCTTTTTGGCGGAGGCTTTGCGCTGGCGTCGGGATTTAAAGAATCGGGACTTTCGGTGTGGATCGGCAGCCAGATGATGTGGGTGACGGATTACCATCCGCTTGTGATCATTCTCACCATTGCTCTGCTGATGACTTTCCTCACGGAACTTACCAGCAACACGGCCACCACTGAGATGATCCTGCCCATACTGGCCGGCATGGCCATCACCACCGAAACCAATCCGCTGCTCTTTATGCTGCCCGCCACACTTTCAGGCTCGATGGCTTTTATGCTGCCGGTAGCCACACCTCCCAATGCCATCGTGTTTGGCACCAACCGCCTCAGCGTGCGACAAATGGCCGTCAACGGACTGGCACTCAACCTTGCCGGCGCCATCATCATCACACTGATGACCTACTGGCTGGGCAGCGTGGTTTTTGGCATCGAAATCAATATTTTTCCAGAATGGGCAAAGGTGGAATAATTAGACTGATGACTTGGGATACCGAACTTTTTGCTATCAAAATGCCGGCGCTATAAATAAGCGCTGCCTACGGTTCGAGTTCAAACTTTTTTTGCAGATAGAGCAGTGCCTGATTTTTGGCGGCCATGTGTCTGAATTTTTCTTCAGAGGTCACTGGCGGAGCATCTGTGGCTGGCACATCGGATACAATAACATCGAGTGTAACAAAACGATTGTTGAGCTGATCGCGCAAAAAGGGAACGATATCCTGCTTGTTTTCGCCTATCTTGGACTGCTGAATGGGATTGCTCACCACAAAAGTAACAACGAAATTTTCGGCAGGTTCAGGTTCGGCTGCCAGCAATGTCGAGCGCAGGTCGGGCTTGTCGTCAGGAATGTGATCAATCATATCGTGCCAGGCTGCCACCAACTCTTCTTTTCCAAATTTTGGTGCCAACCGGAATTCTTCGGAGTCAAAGTCGAATTGCTTCTCCTCCTCATCTTCCTCTTCATCGGCTGGTTCAATATCATCTTTGATAGAAATAGAGCCTGGGATAAAACCGTTGGTAGCAGGTTGATTTTTTGGTGGCGCTGCCTTTACCGTTTCCTGCACATTCGATCGTTGAGCAACAGGCGTGGCATGCACAACGGTGCTGGCAGCCGCGGGCGTCGGTGGTTGAGCTGGCTTAACTGGTGACGGTGAAGAAGCCGCCGGCGATTCAGGAGCGACTACTGTTTTTTTTTTCGATGCGTCGGCTGCTACTGGTCCGGCGACCATGACGTCGGGCGCTGCCAAATCCATTGCCGGCGAGGCTATCTGCATCAGTGCAATCTCCAGATGCAATCGTTTGTTGTTACCGGTTTTGTAGTTGTAATCGGTTTTCTGAACGATGTTGAGCGCACGCAAAAGAAAAGCCGGATCGGTAGCAATAGCCTGCTGATGATAGCGCGCTTTTGTTTTTTCGCCAACTTCGAGCAACCGCACCGTGCGCTCGTCCTGGCATATCAGCAAGTCGCGCAGATGGCTGCCCAACCCCGAAAGGAAATGCTGCCCGTCGAAACCCGAGTCGATGATCTTATCCAACACCAGTAAAGCGTCGTGCAGCTTACCTTGCATCAGATGACTGGTGATGGTAAAATAGTAATCGTAGTCGAGCACATTGAGGCTCTCGACCACCGTGCTGTATTTCAAATCCATCCCGGTAAAACTCACCAACTGATCGAATATAGAGAGTGCATCGCGCAGAGCACCATCGGCTTTCTGGGCGATGATCTGCAAAGCCTCATCTTCGGCCTGTACCTTTTCGCTGTCGGCTACAAAGCGCAGATGGCGCGCGATATCATCTACTGAGATGCGTTTAAAATCATAAATCTGACAACGCGACAAAATGGTTGGGATGATTTTGTGACGCTCGGTGGTGGCGAGGATAAATTTGGCGTAAGGCGGCGGCTCTTCCAGTGTTTTCAGGAATGCATTGAAAGCCTGAGAAGAGAGCATGTGTACCTCGTCGATGATGTAAATCTTGTACCTGCCGTGATGCGGTGGCACGCGCACCTGATCGATCAGACTGCGGATATTGTCCACCGAGCTGTTGGAAGCCGCATCGAGTTCATGGATATTAAAAGAGGTGCTTTTATTAAAGGAAACACACGACTCGCATTGGTTGCAAGGCTCGATGTCGTGGGTAAGATTTTCGCAGTTGATGGTCTTGGCCAGGATGCGGGCGCAGGTAGTTTTGCCAATGCCCCGAGGGCCGGTAAATAAAAACGACTGCGCCAACTGATTATTTCTAATCGCGTTTTTGAGCGTTCGCGTTACATGATCCTGCCCCACTACCGAGGCAAAAGTATCGGGGCGATACTTGCGTGCTGAAACCAGAAAGTTATCCATATTATCTCCAAAATATCAAAGCCCAAAAGTAATGATTTAATACGCTAAGCCGTACCAGTTTTTATTCACAATTCCAGCAAAAGCTATTGCCGTCTGCTGGTGGTAATTTGCTATTTTTGACGATTGAAAAATCAAACCTAAAGTATGCTGCTAATTTACACGCCAAAGATCACCAAAAGGATCAACTATATTTTCAACTTGTTTTTTGAGCAGTTGTTGGCAACTCCTTTTGAGCTTACCAGCAGTGCGGAGCGATTCAGAGCCTGCACCGGGGCTAAATTCAGCTACGCTTCGACCCCCTTTGGCCAGGAGCTGTTTTTCCAGTCCACCGACCTGCTCTTCAAAACCGGCATCGAAGGGCAGGATTTGAATTATTTTCTTTACGAAAAAAATGCAGCTTTTTATCCGGTGCATCACAGCAAATCAGCCTTGCCGTTCGACCCTTTTGCAGCAGCCTTTTATCTGGTGACGCGCTACGAAGAGTATTTGCCCTACATGCGCGACCGCTTTGGCCGCTTTGAGGCGGCAGAGAGCTTTGCCGGGCGAAAAGAGTTTTTGCGCAAGCCCGTGGTCAACATCTGGGCACAAAAAATTAAAGACATTTTAACCAAACGATTCCCGGAGCTGTCGTTTGAAAAACGTCACTACCAGTTTATTCCCACCATCGACATCGACTCGGCCTACGCCTACAAACACAAAGGAGCTGTGCGCACGGTGGGCGGCATCGTTGCGGCACTTTCCAGATTCGAGTTTCGCGAAATTCTTGAACGCGTAAAGGTAATCCTGGGGCTACGCAAAGATCCCTTCGACACCTACAATTACCAACTTTGGCTTCAAAAGCGCTATCAGCTTCAGCCCATCTATTTTATCCTGCTGGCCGATTATGGCAGCCTCGACAAGAATCTTCCGGTAACCAGCCGGCATTTTCAGGTGCTCATCAAGTCGCTGGCCGATTATGCACAGGTAGGCATACATCCGTCGGTGGCCTCAAACGAAAGTTTTTCAAAATTAAAAATCGAGATTGACCGCCTCAACCGCATCCTGAACCGTGAGATCACCCAAAGCCGGCAACATTTCCTCAGGCTCAATTTCCCTGCAACCTACCGCAACCTCATTCAACTCGACATTACCGACGACTACACCATGGGTTATGCCTCGGCGCCGGGCTTCCGTGCCGGCATCTGCGATCCTTTTTATTTTTATGATCTGGATATGGAGACTGTCACCAAGCTGCTGATTCACCCGTTTCAGGTGATGGAAGGAGCACTCAAAGATTATATGTACAAAACTACGGAGCAGTCGCTGGCTATTATCAAATTATTAATTGACGAGGTGAAAGCGGTGGACGGGACTTTCATCAGCTTGTGGCACAACGAATCGCTGAGCGACCAAAAGCGCTGGGAAGGCTGGCGGCATGTTTATGAAGAGATGATTGCCTATGCGGTGCCTTAGTTTCAAAGAAATCCCTCATCGGCCATCGAAAGGTATTTGTTGTCGCCCACAATGAGGTGATCGAGCACCATAATCTGTAAATATTCTCCTGCTTTTTTGAGTTTCTGCGTCAGATCGAGATCATTTTTGCTGGGCTTGAGGCTGCCCGACGGGTGGTTGTGCGCCAGGATAATGTTGATGGCATTGTTATTAATAGCTGTTCGGAACACACGCTTGGGGTCAACCACCGTTCCGGTTATTCCGCCCTCGCTTATGTTTTCTACTTTCAGTACCTGGTTGGCCTGGTTGAGCATGATGATGGCAAACTGCTCATAGTCGATGTCGCCAATGTGCATCTGCAGCACCTCGTAAGCGTCGGCGCTTGAAGTGATGGTTTTTCGCTGCATGGCTTCGGCGCCCCGCCGGCGGCGCCCCAACTCCAACGCAGCCACCACCGTGATGGCTTTGGCATCGCCAATACCATTAAATTGTAAAAGATCGGAAACGGTAAGCCTGGAGAGGCCTATAAGATTGTTGTCAACCGTGCTGAGGATTTGTTTGGCCAGATCGATGGCCGATAGTTTGGGGGTTCCCGAGCGGATAAGGATGGCAAGCAGCTCGGCATCGGTGAGGGCTGTTTTGCCTTTGAGCAGAAGTTTTTCGCGCGGGCGATCGCTTTCAGCCCATTGTGGTATAGCGCTGTGGCCGGTGTAAGGTTCCATAATTTTCGCGTTTTATGATGGAGACGCGAATATACGAAAAAAGCCCCTTGCGCATTGGCAGAGAGGCTATCGTATTTTTTTCGGAAAAAGCTGCTGCTTTCTACAAAGCACTCATGTGCCTGGCCAGCTTCGACTTCAGGTTGGCAGCTTTGTTACGATGAATGATCGAACGCTTAGCGTTTTTATCGATGATAGAAGCCAGCTTGGGATATTGCTCCTGTGCTGCCGCTTTGTCGTCCAGACTTCTGAATTTCTTGATCTGGTTACGCATCGTCTTTGCATAATAACTGTTGCCAATTCTTCTTGCTCTGGATGCTCTGATGCGTTTTAACGCCGATTTATGATTTGCCATTATCAAATAAGTTTTTTATGCTTCAGTAAAATAATACAGCCCTAAATTTTAGGGCTGCAAAAGTACAATTATTTTTCAGCTACACAAATCCCTGAAAAATAATTCGCTATTTTTTCTGGTATTTTTCTAACAAGGCCGGCAGCTCTTTGCCGCCGAAACCTTTTTCGAGGATGATGCCATCGCCATCGATGAGAAAAGTTCCGGGCAGATTTTTTACACCAAAGAAGCGCACATTAGGGTCTTTCCAGCTATCGAGCACATACACATGATTTTTGTATGGAAAACCGCTGGCTTCGATGTATTCTTTCCAGGTAGCTTCTTCTTTGTCAAGACCAATCTGGTAAACCTCAAAGCCTTTGCCCTTGGTAAATTGCTTGTCGTGAAACTGATTGTAAGCTTCCTGATAAAATTTGTTCTCGGTAACGCAATGGCCGCATTTGGAGTTCCACAACACCAGCAGTACCATATTGCCACGCAAATCCGACAGCTTTTTAAAATTACCATCGGTACCTTTGGCTTCAAAATCGCCAATGTCGTTGCCAATTTCGTTTCCGGTAACTACCTCGCCGCTACTTTGCGCAACAGCGTGCAGCATCAGCATCGAGAACAATAAAATTCCTGTGGTTGTAAGTAAACGTTTCATAAATATGATTTTTTAGTTTTTTGTTAAATTGTGGAACGCAAAAATAGGATTATAGTTTGTGATCAAAAAAATTAACATTCTCAATTAACTAAGTTTAACGGTTGTGTTAACCGGATGTAAACAGGCACCAACGGTGTTTTGAGTGAGATTATGGTGTTTTTATCATCATTTTCAACCATTGATCAATTTGAGTTTCCATTAATACTCAAACCCAAGATACAAACCAAAAGAAAATATGCTGTTTTTTCCGGCGGTGCCATCGCTGTTTTTGCTGTCGTCCAATTTTATTTCTACGAAAGCCAGGCTGTTTTTGGAGAATGAATAACTTGCGCCTGCATCCACATAGCGCACGGTGTAATCGCCAACAGGCTGATCGCTCTTAGGTTGCAAGAAGTTGAGGCCGGAATAAACTGACCACTTTTCAAGAAAACGATACTGGGTGAAGAACTCAACACCATAGCCGCTAAAATAGTTGCGGTTCTCGTCGATTTCGTGGTTGGTAAACGAGCTGGCCGTTACACTCACGTTGAGGCGTCGATTATCGTATTGCACACCGGCAATCATGGCTTCATCGCCGAGGCGAGGCTCGGTGGGGTCAGGATCGAAAATGCCATCGCGCACTTTACTGTAAGCGCCGCCAAGTTGGAAATTTTCTAAAGGTTTTATTACTAATGAAACAGCATAAACATCAGCGTACTTCTTGTAGTTTGGCGAAATGAACCTGTTTTGCACCTGCAAGCCAATGCCGAAATAATCGTGAATAAAACGATACTGAATGGCGTTGGCAGGGCGTCCGGTGCCGGAAATGGAGCCATCAGTTCCGGCGGCAAAAGCTCCCGAAGCATCGCCACCAAAAGCGTAAAAAGCATCAGCAAACTGTGCAATGTCGTAATAAACCGACCACTGCTTGCCCCAGGTCAACTGACCAAATTTTGTATCGATTCCCACCCAGCCGATGCGTGAGGTGAAGATGTTATCCACCTCACCAACGGCACCGCCCGGGTCGGCATTAAACACGATTTTTGTCTGGGTGTCTACCAAGTTTACACCCACCTCCAGTTGCCCGATGGCGTCGATACCTTTGGTGATATTGGTATGCAGCTTCAGGCCTATCCTGCTGGATTGATTACGCATACCAAACTCACCATTAAAAGTTGCGCCGGCTTTAAAACGCAGGCTGCCATACAGATCGGTTATAGCGTCAAACTTTGAGGCAAGGTTAACAGCACTCGCTGTGCTGTCGTTTGCCTTGGTGGTTTGTGCTTGCAGCGGTTTTGCAGAAAAAATTAAAAATTGCAAAAATACACCGAGGAATAAAAGGCCATTGAAATTAACATGGCAAAAAGCAATTTTCATCTCACTTCTATCGGATTAAACCTTTTACTTTTACCGTAAAGTGATCTTGCTGTTGTAGGAGGCACTTTGCGAGGTAAGCCTGACAAAATAAACGCCGCCGGGCAATCCTGACAAATCCGTGGCATGTACAATTTTCCCGTCAACCGCTGCGATTGCTTTGGTGTAAACTGTGCGGCCATAAATGTCGTAAACGTCGAGTGCAAACCGTTCCGTTCCGGCATTTTCTAATGAAACATTCACCAGGCCATTGGTCGGGTTGGGATAAAGATTTAAAACGCCCGGTCCAATGTTGCGATTATTAATACTTGTAACATCGGTGATGGCAATGTCGTCGATAGCCAGGTCGCCGGCTTGGCCACCAGCGGTAAAGACTCTAAAACGGAGGCCAATTTTTCTGCCGTTGTATTCGGTCAGATCGGCCACTACATTTTTCCATTCATTGCCCTGGTTGCCGATGATTGGCGGCATAATATCGCGACGAATGGTAGAACCGTCGAAAAGATCTACATGCAGGCGGCCAATATCAGTGCCGTAGGCATGTACCCAAAAATCGAGTGCCGGACTCACGCCACCGGCAAGGTCGATACATGGCGACATCATTATGGCTTCTTTATCAAAACAAATAACCGATGGCTCGGTGTAAAGATATTTCCCTTCACTGGTGCCGGAGGTATGGTCGGCCGACGGGCCGGTGTTGTAGGTACTGGTGCCGCCATGCCACACGCGCCAGTCCACATCATCTTTTTCCAGGTTGGTAAGATTGATCCAGTTTTCTGAAAGTGGGCAGTTGAGCAACTCGCACAGGGGTGCCGGAATACAATTCTCAAAATTCTCGAAAGTCTGGATATTACCGGGTAAAAACAGAGCGCCTTCAATTACTTCCAGATTGGTGATGAGCAGGTCGTTATCGGGATTGCCGTCGGGAGCATAGTCCACCCAGGTTTTGAGCACGTATTCGCCTATTTCGTTAATGCTTACAGGATCGCTAAAGGTGAACCGTATTGTAGAATCGGGCTGGATGGTTCCAAAATAGGTTTCTGTAAAAATAACTCCGGCATCGAGCTGGTAGCCAAATTCCGGATTTATGATCGGCTCCACGCCAAAATTTTTCATCTCTACCGTTACATCAAGCGCTTCCAGTTCCATACACAACTGAAAAAGACCCCAATCGACCGAAGGGGCCGCCGTGAGCCAGGCATCGCTCTGATAACACTGAAAAGTACCCGGGCTTTTCTTCACGGCATTGGCTCGCAGGCTTTCGACGCCGTCAGAGGTAGCGGCACTTACACTGTACCAGTAGGTGTCGGATGAGTTGATGTTGTCAACAATAAAAGAGTTGATGGTAGTGGTAGCAACAGGCTCCATGTATTTTTCGCCCAACTGGTAAATGATGTATTCTGTAGCTTCGGGCACCTCCATCCAGCTCAGATGTAGGGCATTCTCGCACGCCCAGTCGATAGTGAGATTTCGTGGCGGAGCCATAATGGTGAAAGCTCCGGCAGTTTGCGAAACATATTCTCCGCGTGTGATGCGCATCCACACCTTTCCATTGGCAGCATTGGGAACACCCCATTTATAAGTCCGGTCGTTACCATTTATGTTTTCCCTCACCACTTCCCAGGTCGCTCCGTCGTCAAGCGAAAGCTCAATACTAAAAAGCTCATCACTGCCAAAGGCATCCCAGCGAATCAACTCTTCGGTGCCCGGCGCCAGTTGCTCGCCGCCAACCGGATAGGTCAAAACCACAGCTTCAGGGATAAATTCATAAATAATATAATATTTCTGTGGTCCCTGCGGAATGCTCGTTCCTTCTACGGAGAGGCTGTAAGCTCCGGCGGCAGGCATATCCAGGGTCACCTGCTCCATATTGTTGCGCTCGTCGGTGCCCCGAATGGCTGTTTTGTTAAGGCTGTCGGCATGTGGAAAATGATTGAGCACCCAGGGTTGCCAAATATTGTTGTCGGGATCGGCAACGGTAATATCGAGATTGTTAACCAGCGCCCAGTTTGAATTAACCGACGCCTGATAATCGGTCCAATAAACCATCACACGCAGTTGTGCAGTATTTTCAGGTACTTCAAAATTATGAACGAAAGTTTGTCCGGTTTCGATGGTAGCCGAGTCGTAGCGGTTTTCTTCGAGCACCTTCACAGCGCGCAGCGCATTGATGCGTCCCCAGCCAAAACGAAAGTCAGGCCCCGGATTTCCCAGATCTTCGGCAGTGTTTAGCACAATTCCTTTCAGCAATCCACCCATTGGATCGGAACCACCATTAAGCTGCCGATAGGCGTCGAAGAGCTGCGCCATCACACCGGCCACGCCCGGACACGACATGGAGGTACCGGTTTTAAAGCCATACTCATCATCGGGCAGGGTGCTGTAAACGTCGGTTCCCTTAGCAGAAATGTCGGGTTTGATACGTCCATCGTGGGCAGGGCCACGGCTACTCGAGGAGGAGAGACCATCTGTCTCGTTCAGGTTGGCAACTGTTATCACATTTTTGGCCACCTTATGGCCACCGGTAATATTCCCCCAGCCGGGGCCTGCGCCATAATTGCAATTACTTGTTCCGTCGTTTCCTGCCGAAAACACATGCGCCAGGGCAGGGTAAAGATTGAGCTGGACGTCGAGCATCCGCGCAAGCGAGGTATAGCCAGCATTGCAGCCATTGCTGTAGGAAGTGGAAGTAACACGTATCTCGTTGCTAAAATAGTGAGAAGGTATTTGTGTAAACCCCGGATATTGAGGTGCTGCTCCATAAATATAGAGCGTCGCGCCAAAAGCGTTGCCTCGCACCTTTGGATCAAGATTCCCCGCAGCACCAATAATTCCAGCACAATGATCGCCGTGGTCACCACCAAAATAGCCGACGTACTGAGCGGCGATGCGTCCCGTAAAGTCGATGTGCGGCCCGACATCGCCGTCGTCCTGAAGCATCACATTTACACCTGTACCATCATAATGCCGGCCGGCCGACATCCCGGTGGCGATGGCGTTGCCGCGATGCAATGTGCGTCCGGTATAGTTTTCAGGCTCAGGGTCGGGATAAATCGGCTCGAGGTAAACCACGAAGGGCAAAGAAGCCAATTGCTGTATCTGAGCGATATCGGCAATCACACTAAAAAACTCACCCCCTTCAGCCGGAGCACTCACTTCTACATTTTGTGACAGCAGCGCACGATAGGCTGCTTCCGCATCTACATCAGGGAAGATGCTCACAAGCAGACTAATTTTTCCGCTGGCACGCAGCGCATGTTCAGGATAGCTTTCGGCGTAAAGCATCGGCGCCAGTTTTATGGCCGGCGTTATCCCCATGATGCTGCGCAACGAAAAAGCCCCGGCATCCACCCGGCTAAAATCATTGCGAAAAGCAGCAAAATATCCCTTTTCGGGAATGTAGTCGAGCAGCCGGATGCCTGCCCCGGCCAGGTCGCGCCGTTGATCAACAGTAGGAATTTGATAAAACTGAACGATTTTATAAAAACTTCCGTTAAAGGTTTGTTCGTCGGTAATATTGGCTTTAGCCAAATATTCATCTGCATTGGCTTGCGGCTCAATGGTCAGGTTTTTGAAATGCAACCCGACAGGTGCAGTGGGTTGTCCGGCCAAAGAAAAGCCGGCAGATAAAAAAATTGCCGGCACAAGAAGCGGCAGCAGCATAGTACGTAGTAGTTTCATGGTAAGCATATTTTATGTTGATAGAATTTGTAATTGCAAATAAAGCAAAAATAAAGGTTAGTAAAAAAGTAAGCGGCTAACCACCGTGTGGTTTTCTGTAATTTTGCTAAAATATGAAAAGTTAAAGAAAGCCCGCTAAAAGCTGTAAATTATTTAAAAAAATAATAGAAGAACCAACCATGACCAAAGGAAAAGATGCCAAACCCCACATCGGGATTTTCGGACGACGCAACAATGGCAAAAGCTCCATCATCAATGCGCTGGCCGGGCAGGAAGTGGCCATTGTAAGCGAGACGCCAGGCACTACCACCGATCCGGTGAAAAAGTCGATTGAGATTCCCGGCATCGGCGCATCAGTGTTGGTGGATACTGCCGGCATCGACGATACCGGCGATCTGGGCAACAAACGCATTGCCCGCACCCGTGCCATCATCAAGACCATCGATTTGGCGATTCTTGTCATTACCAACAACATGTTTGGCGGCTACGAAAAAAATTTGATTGATGAATTCAAATCTTTCGACATACCTTTCTTTATCATTCACAACAAAAGTGATCTGGAGCCACTATCGGAAATAGCGCACGAAAAGATTACGGCTACCGAGCCATACACTATTATCGACTTTAGCACCCTGCAACCCAGCGCCCTGCCGGAAGTGATAAAAACTCTGCAACGGCTGGTACCTGAATCGGCATACAAAACCAAGTCGATGCTGGGCGAGCTGCTTGCTCCCAACGACATAGTGCTGCTGGTGACGCCCATCGACACGGCGGCACCCGAAGGACGCATGATATTGCCGCAGATGCAGGCCGTGCGCGACATTCTCGACAATTATGCCGTGGCAATTCTTCTTCGCGAAAGCCAGTTGGCGCATTATCTGAAACGCGCCAAACCACAACCCACGCTCGCCATCACCGACAGCCAGGCATTTGGCATGGTGAGCAAGATCATCCCGCGCAGCATTCCGCTCACCAGCTTCAGCATCATGCTGGCGCATCACAAGGGCGACTTCGGCAATTATCTGAAAGGCACACCCAAAATTGGCGACCTCAAGGATGGCGACCGGGTATTGATTCTTGAATCGTGCACGCATCATGTTTCCTGCGACGACATCGGAAGGGTGAAAATCCCCAGCTGGATGAGAAAACAAACGGGGAAAAACCTGGATTTCGACATCGTTGCAGGCCTCGACAATCTGCCGCGCGACATCCATAACTATGCCCTGGTGGTGCAATGCGGCGGCTGCATGATCACCCGCAAGCAAATCACCAGCCGCCTGCAACCTGCTGTGGAAGCAGGCATTCCGGTAACCAATTACGGCATGGCCATCGCCTGGCTGCACGGCATTTACGAGCGCTCCGTTGCTCCTTTTTTAAAAATTTATAAAGCATAATCGTCTCTGCAGACCACCAGCAGAAAGGATTTTATTAAAAAACCCATGACATTAGATAATTTTAATAACGATAATCTTTCCCGGCTCTTGATGAGCCAGGGTACCGAACTGGAAGAGTTGTACCGGCAGGCAAAGCAGACAAAAGAGCAAGTGGTGGGCAACAACGTGTATTACCGCGGGCTGATCGAATATTCGAATCGCTGCACGAAAAACTGCTTTTACTGTGGCGTGCGGCGCGGCAATAAAAACGTAAAACGCTACACCCTCACCGATGATGAAGTGCTGGAAGCTGCTATGCTGGCACATCGCAACAACTTTGGCTCATTGGTGCTTCAGTCGGGCGAGCGTAACGATAAAATATTTGTAGAAAAAATTGCCTTTTTGCTTTCGCAGATACGCAACGCGACGCATGGCGAACTCCACGTAACGCTGTCGCTGGGCGAGCAAACTGCAGAAACTTTAAAACTCTGGCGCCGCAACGGAGCACATCGTTATTTGCTGCGTATCGAAACATCCAACCGCGAGCTGTACCAAAAAATGCATCCCAACGATTCGTTGCACAGCTTCGACAAACGTCTCGACGCCCTGAAGCTTTTGCAGGATTGCGATTATCAAACCGGCACCGGCGTGATGATTGGGCTGCCTTTTCAAACCATCAGCCATCTTGCCGACGACCTGCTTTTCATCCGTAACCACAACATCGACATGGTAGGCATGGGACCCTACATCGAACACGAGGAAACTCCTTTGTATAAATATCGTCATCTGCTGCTGCCCGCCGACGAGCGCTTCGAGCTGTCGATGAAGATGGTGGCACTGCTGCGCATCATGATGCCCGACATCAACATTGCCGCCACCACCGCCATGCAAACGCTGCATCCAAAGGGACGGGAAAAAGCACTCACTGTAGGCGCCAATGTAATCATGCCCAACCTTACGCCACTCAAATACCGCGAAGGATATCAGCTTTACGCTAACAAACCCAACCTGCAGGAAGAGACCGAAAGTCATCTGGCCAATCTTAAAGTTTCCATCGAAAGCGCCGGCTGTAAGGTAGCGATAGGTGAATGGGGCGACCCGCTGCATTATTTTAACCGGCAACAAAATATTAAGAAGGAGTAAGTTTTAAAATAGATGTTTTTTGTAGCCAACTGATCACTAACCCTGCCCTTTAGACCGGGGATAAAAGCTAAAGAAAAATTATAGTGGGCTTTAGCCCAAAATAAATAAAATGTTATGAATAGTTCGTGGAATGATACTGTTGTAAAAATTATGACCTTGTGAAATACATCGACGAATACAGAGACAAGAAGCTGGTGCTGGCACTTGCTGATAAAATCAAAGCCATCTCTACACGCTCCGTCAACCTGATGGAAGTTTGCGGTGGCCACACCATGGCTATCCGCAAATATGGTATTCCTGCTTTGCTTCCGCCAACCATCCGGCTGCTTTCGGGTCCGGGCTGTCCGGTGTGCGTCACCAGCCGCCGCTTTATCGATCACACCATAGCGCTGGCAAGGCTTCCCAATGTAATCGTAGCCACTTTTGGCGACCTGATCCGTGTGCCGGGATCGTCCTCATCGCTCGACAACGAGAAAGCCCGTGGCGCTGATGTCCGCATTGTTTACAGCATCCTCGACGCCATTGCGCTGGCAAAAAAAAATCCGGATAAACGCATCCTCTTCCCGGGAATAGGTTTTGAAACCACCACTCCGGGAAGCGCCGCAGGCATTAAAATAGCGCACCAGCAGCAGATCAGAAATTTCTTTTTCCTCAGTTCTCACAAGGTGATGCCACCCGCCATGGCAGCACTCATCGACGAAGGTGTTAACATCCACGGTTACATCGGGCCGGGACACGTGAGCGCCATCACCGGCAGCGGCATGTACAGCGGGCTGGCCGAAAACTATAAAGTGGGCGTGGTAATTTCCGGCTTCGAGCCGCTTGACCTGCTGCAAGCCATTTATATGCTGGTGCAGCAAATCGAAGACAAAGCTCCCAAAGTGGAAATTCAATACCGGCGTGCTGTACCTCCCCAAGGCAACCAAAAGGCACAGCAGCTTGTGGCCGAAGTTTTTGAACCGCGCAACGACTGGTGGCGCGGGCTGGGAATGCTTCACCACAGCGGATTAATGCTAAAGGAAAAATACAATCATTTGGACGCCGAAAATATTCCGGTGACGATAGAACCCACGCGCGAGCCCAAAGGATGTATTTGTGGGCAGATTTTAAAAGGTGTAAAATCACCCGCTGATTGCAAACTCTTTGGCACCGTGTGTACGCCACAAGACCCTGTGGGCGCCTGCATGGTTTCGAGCGAAGGCGCCTGCCATGCGCATTATCGCTATTGCCAGCCATGAATGGCTGGGCTACCGAACCATGAATGGCTGGGCTACGGAGCCGGAGAAGCACTGAGCAAAAGGTAATTTGCTACTCCTTCAGGATGGCCTTTGAAATCACCAGTCGCTGTATTTGGTTGGTGCCTTCGTAAATCTGGCAGAGCTTGGCATCGCGCATCATTTTCTCCACAGCAAAATCCCACGTATATCCATCGCCACCCATGGCCTGAACGGCATCGGTGGTAACTTCCATCCCGATATCGGAAGCATAGAGTTTGGACATCGCCGAGAGCTTGTTGATTTTACGGGGGTCGTTGTCGTAAGCCCAGGCGGCATACCAGGTGAGCAGTCGCGCATTTTCTATTTTGGTAGCCATATCCGCCAGCATAAAGGCAATGGCCTGATTGGCGGCAATGGGTTTGCCAAACTGCTTGCGGTTCTTGGTCCACTCTTTGGCTGTTTCGTAGGCAGCACGGGCATTACCTAAGCTCAGAGCCGCTACACCCGTACGGGTGCGGTCGAAAGTTTTCATGGCAATGATAAAACCATACCCCTCGTCGCCGATGCGGTTGGCGACGGGAATTTCTACATCTGTAAAAATAATTTCGTTTTGTACGCTTGCCTTTTGTCCCATTTTTTTCAGGCGGGGTTTCATCTCCACTCCCGGCGAATCGGTAGGAACCAGGAAGGCGGTGAGGCTGCGCGATCCTTTTTCGGGGTCGGTAATGGCAAAAACGGTGAGAAAAGTAGAGGCCTCGGCATTGGTGATGAAGCGTTTGTGCCCGTTGAGGATGTACTTGTCGGCATGGCGGATAGCGGTGGACTTGATGCCCTGCACGTCGCTGCCGGCATTAGGCTCGGTGAGGCAGTAAGCCGCCACGCCCTGCACTTCGTTGATGAGGCCGAAATATTTGTTTTTTTGCTCGTCGCTGGCTGCCAGATAAAGTGGCGTAAGCGCCAGGGTATTTGCATCAATGCTAATGCCGATGCCGATGCAGCCGGCACCAAGCTCTTCGCTGGCAATAGTACCGTCGAGCAGGCTGTGGTCGTGGCCGCCATATTTTACAGGCATAGGACCGTTCATGATGCCTTCGCGATAAGCAGCTTTAACGACATCCCACGGAAACTCCGCCAACTCGTCGTATTTCAGCCGGTTGGGAATAACCCAGCTCTCCACAAAATTGCGGTATTTCTCTTTGATTTTTTCCTGCTCAGGAGTGATTGAAAAATTAAGCATAGTATAATTTTTATTAGGTGAGTGAATAGTACATGGTGCGTCAGGGAACAAAAATAATCAAAAACTGTTTGGAGCCAAAAAAGCTAAGGCTGCGCCGGAAGATATTTTCGTTATTTTTGCAGTTATGAGAGAAAGTGGTAAAGGGAAAAAATTTATTGATATGCCTGAATATCCCGGCGGCAAAAAGGCCTTCCGGGAGTTTATTCACAAGAATCTGCAATATCCGGCCTCGGCGCTCGAAAATAAAATTGAAGGCCGGGTGTACGTACGCTTCAGGGTAGATGGAAATGGACGTGTGGTTTTTGCCGAGGTAACGCATGGCATCGGTCATGGGTGCGACGAAGAGGCGCTGCGACTGGTAAACATGCTGAAATATGGCAAAGCCAAGAATCGTGGGCTGCGCGTTACAGCTACTATCCGCACACAAATAGCTTTTAAACTTCCGGTGCAATCCGGCATCAGCTATTCCTACACCAAAAAAGCAAAAGAGGAGCCGCCGCAGCCTAAGCCACCCGCAAGCACAGGGTATGGATACACCATCAATTTTTAAAAATTAGCTGATTTACAGACAAAATCGCTGTCGGATAGATTTTATAATATTATCCCATCGGAATTTGTTTCTCTTGCTGTAGAAGGAAATTACTCCAGTCTAAGTTTTCGCAAGGCTCCCGTTTCGGGATCGAAAGTAGCATCGAAGGGCTGCGGCGGCAGGTAACGGATGGCGCCAAACTGTGTTATGGCCATGGGCTGATAAAAAAACTCCTCCTGGTTATAAACTACTTTCACCCAGGCAGTGCCGGGCACACGATAAGCCAGGCGGTTGGCGACGGGAGCCTCTGCAAATTGCGCTGCTTTTTGGCCGGCCTCACCGGCGGTGAGCTGCAGCTCCACAGGCGTTCCGGTAGCACCACGCACACTCCCCACACCCGCCTGCTCCGAAAATTTAAACAATACCGTATTGCCGCCGCCCGAGGGTGTGTGATAAAAGGTGTGGGTTTCGAGATGCTCAACCGTTTTCCCACGGAAAAGGTCGAGGTAATCATTTTCGAGTTTTTGCAATCCGGCATCCATATATTTCAATGCTTCCGACTGATAAGCTGTTTCCTGGAATCCTATCAACAGGTTGAGCCGTGAAGTGCGGATCTCCTCAATTTTTTGCAGTGCCTCCAGCGCCATCTCTTCGGTGGATTTATCAGAAGCTCTGATGCGATAAAAGTTTCGCTGTGCTACGGCTGTATCCACCGTTACTCGCCGAACGATGGTATCTACGGTGGTGTTGACTTTGCGAACGGGATGAAAAATCTGCTGCAACTCCACGCCATCTTCCACCTCAAGACGAATCACCTGACGATCCTGGTCGGTAACCGAAGGAGCCGAAGAACCGGAAGTGCCGGCAGCCATCAGGAAGCCACGCGAATTTGTTTCGAGCAGCAAAGGCTTGTAATCTTTAGCATCGCGGCTGGCAGCTTCGACAAAATAGACCTGCGCCGGATCGGGTTCGGCAATGGCATTAACAACTACATCCTGCAAATAATAATTTTCTACGTCGTAGTTGATCGCGTCATTGACACCCAGAAACCGGGCGTACTCGCTGTAAGGGCCTTTGTATTTTTTGGCCACCCGCACCACCACATCTACTTTGAGCACGGTACGGGGCAAGACGTACATGGCGCCGTTGCGTGCCGGGGTGCCGCTATATTCGCCAACATGAAAAACATTGAACTGGCCGCTGGCAACCTGAAGCATGCCCAAAATTATTACAACAAGAAGGATTTGCTTTTTCATAATGAAATTAAAAACTGAATAAAACGCAAAAGTAAATAATCCCACCTGATGGAGGTACACTAAAAATTTTAAAGAGAGGCGAATGTCTACTTTTTCATTTTCTACCAACTATCTCATAAAAAGCAGTTCGCGGTATTTGGGCAGCGGCCAGAGCTTGTCGTCTATGAGCAGTTCCAGTTTGTCGACATGGTAGCGGATGGCAGAAAAAACGGGCAGTACATCGCAGTTGTAGGCCAGTGCCTGATCGGTGGCATCTTCGATGGTATTAGCATGTTTTCGCGCCTGGGTCATCATCAGCACCTTTTCTTTTATCTCATCAATATGTTCGGAAATTTCCCGTATCGACTGAAGCTGGTTTTTGGAGAGTTTTGCAAAGGTCTTGTTATCGAGCACCCCCTGCAATCCTTTCACATTTTCGATAAGGATATTTTGATATTGAATGGCTACCGGGATAATGTGGTTGGTAGCCAAATCGCCAATCACACGCGACTCTATCTGAATCTGCATGGTATATTTCCGCATTTTTATATCCTGACGGGCTTCGAGTTCGCGACGGGAAAGAATGCCATGCTTTTCGTACATGGCGATCATCTGTGGCGTAAAGGATTTGATAAGTGCCTGTGGGGTACTGGTGATGTTTGACAACCCGCGCTGCCGGGCTTGTTCAATCCACGGCTCACCGTAAGAGTTTCCTTCAAACAAAATGTTGGCCGACGCTATCACATAACCACGTAAGACTTGTAACAAAGCCTCTTCTTTACGGTTTTTTTTTGCGATAAGCGCATCCACCTCCTGCTTAAAAATCTGCAACTGGTTGGCCAATATCAGATTGAGCGGCGTCATGGCTTTGGCGCAGATCGTCGAAGAACCCACGGCACGAAACTCGAACTTGTTGCCGGTAAAGGCAAATGGTGATGTCCGGTTGCGGTCAGTATTATCAAGCAAAATTTCCGGAATCTTGGGGATGTTCAGATTTAACTCGCGTCCTTTGTCGATCACTTTTTTTTCTTGTTTCCCTATCTGCGATAAAGCTTTGGTGAGTTCGGTACCGATAAAAACCGACATAATAGCCGGTGGAGCTTCATGGGCACCCAAGCGATGATCGTTGTTAGCAGATGCAATGGCAGCTCTTATCAAGTCGGCATTATCGTGAACGGCTTTGAGAATATTGATAAAGAAAGTGAGAAAACGCAGGTTTGACTTGCTGTCGTTGCCTGGTGAGAGCAGGTTGATGCCGGTATCGGTTTGCAGTGACCAGTTGTTGTGTTTGCCGGAGCCATTGACGCCGGCATAAGGTTTTTCGTGCAGCAAAACGGTGAAGTTGTGGCGATCGCCCACACGTTTCATTACATGTATCAGGAGCTGGTTGTGATCTACAGCCAGGCTGGCCTCTTCGTGTACCGGCGCACACTCAAACTGGCTTGGGGCAACTTCGTTGTGACGTGTTTTGACGGGAATACCCAGCTTATGACACTCTGCTTCAAACTCCTTCATAAACTCCACAACCCTTGCGGGAATAGTTCCAAAATAATGATCGCTGAGCTGCTGATCTTTGGCTGAAGCGTGGCCAAAAACAGTTCGTCGGGTAAGCATCAGGTCGGGGCGGGCGTGGTATAATGCTTTATCCACCAGAAAATATTCCTGTTCAATGCCCAGTGTAGCAGTAACTTTACGAACATTTTTATCAAAATAACGGCACACTTCAGTGGCTGCTTTGTCCACAGCATAGAGAGCCTTAAGCATGGGCGTTTTAAAATCGAGCGCCTCGCCGGTATATGACACAAAAATGGTTGGGATGCACAACGTCCTGTCGAGGATAAATGCTGGTGAAGCCGGATCCCAGGCAGTGTAACCCCGTGCCTCGAAAGTGTTGCGGATGCCACCACTCGGGAAACTCGAGGCATCGGGTTCCTGTTGCATCAGTTCGTTGCCACGGAAGGTTTCGATGGCTTTGCCGCCTGCCACGGGATTGATAAAAGCATCGTGTTTCTCGGCAGTAGTACCAGTAAGTGGATGAAACCAATGCGTGTAGTGCGTTGCGTTTTTGTTGATGGCCCAGGCCCGCATCGAGGCTGCTATCTGATCGGCGATACGCCGATCAATTTTTTCACCCTCCTCGATAGCGGCTATTACCTGACGATAAGCCTCAGCGGTAAGATATTCGCGCATGGCGCTGTCGTTGAAAGTGAGCATGCCAAAATATTCAGAAATCTTACCTGTAGGTGTATTTGCTGGCAACGGCTGGCGTGCCGAGGCAATCTCCAAAGCTTTGAACCGAAGCATGTGATCAATATTTAATGATGAAAATTAAATGATGAAAATAATTGGCGAAAATAATTTTTTCCGCGTTATCGTTATCCGGAACGAAGTAGAGAGGCATGGGTGCGCGTCTCTTCATTCCGCTAATAGCGTTCGAAACCCTTATCAATATCGTCATCATCCAGGCGAAGGTTGACGCCCTTTTTTTGGCTGCTCTCGATGGTGAGCGGGTGGTTTTGCTGTGGATAATGGCTGTTGTATCGCTGATAATGCTGGTTGTGCAATTGTTGGCGGTATTCTTTTCCGGTTTTGAAAAAGCTCATGATGTCTTTCATCTGCTGTGCCTGGCTGGCGAGTTCTTCGCTGTTGGTGGCCATCTCTTCGGCGGCGGCGGCATTTTGCTGTATCACCTGATTGAGCTGCTGAATAGAATCATTCACCAATGAGGCCCCCGAATCCTGTTCCAGGCTCTGGGCGGTGATCTGCTGCACAAGGCGCAGGGTTTCGTCGATTCTGGGCATAATCTCGCCAAAGAGCTGCTGCGAATGTTCGGCAAGTTTTACACCGGCTCCCGACACACGGTTGATCTCCGTAGCTGCTTTTTGACTGCGCTCGGCAAGTTTTTTCACCTCATCGGCCACCACTGCAAAGCCACGTCCCTGCTCTCCGGCACGGGCCGCTTCTACAGCTGCGTTGAGCGAGAGGATGTTGGTTTGATAAGCAATATCGCCAATGATGGTGATGCGTTCGGCAATTTCGCGAATCGCCTGGGCCAATTGCTGCACGGTCTCCGAGCCTTGTTTCATTTTTCCGGTCGCCACATCAGCAATTTGCTCGGTACGCTGGGCATTGGAGGTGTTGTGGGAGATGCTGGCCGACATCTGTTGCATCGATGCTGAAATCTCTTCTGCCGACGAAGCCTGGCGTGTGCTGCCGTGCGATACATCCTGCGAAGTGAGGCTCATCTGGTTGCTGGCTTCGGCAATATATCCGGCGGCAGCCTGCACCGAGACGATCACCTCGCTGAGTTTATCTTTCATCTGCCGCAGGGTTTCGGCCAGCTCGCCAAACTCATCTTTCTGGTCGATGTCGATGTTGGCCTGTAGATTTCCGTCAGCTATTTCGCGGGCAAAGGCTACACCTTTTTTTAGCGAGCGGGTGATGCTGCGCGAAATCTGCCATCCAAGCAATATGCTGATAATTATGGCGATGAGTAGTCCGATAAAAAGTATGCGCAGCGACGACTGCGATTTGATGGTGGTGCTGCTGGTAAAGTCGAGCGACTCGCGGAGGCTGCCTGCGGCCAGATCGCTAAAAACTGTTTCCAATCCGGTGCCCATAGTTGTTACCTGCTCATTGTACTGCTGCAGCAGGTTGTAGGTGTTAACAAAATCGTTGGTAACATCGTGGTAGCTTTGTGCCGAGTTGCGGATATTTCCGAGCAGCAGCACACTTTGGTTATCGGTGGTGCGTGATTCGAGGCTGGTGATCAAGTGGTCGATTTCATCGAAATACTTGTTGAAACCTGACATCTGCGAAAGCGTAAGCTTTGCCTGTGCTTTAAAGTTTTCGATGCGCATCTGGTTGCCGCGGTCGATCAGGTTGTTGATAAGGACAATGTTGTCGAGCTGGCGTTGCTGTGCATTGCGATTGTCGATTTGTCGGGCCATAATTGCCTGTTGATTTCCGGCATAGCTGTAACAGTTGTCGAGAAAAATGGCTGATGCCTCATCCATCAGACTCCGGTCGACGAGCAGCTTTTCGCTTTGCAGCTTCATATTCTGCATCAGCACCTCAAATTCGGGTAAAGAATTTCTTACGTTATTAAGTTGCTCAACAAACCGCGACGACAAGCCCAACCCGCTGTATTGCCTGTCGGCATTGTGAACCACATCTTCCACCTGCCTGATGATGGCAGCCGTTTTTTCGAGCAGTTGCGGCTCGTTGGTCAGGGCAAAGGTGTTGAGGTTTTTGGTGATCTTCATAGCCTGCCGCTCCAGGCTGTTGGCGATGATTACCTGCGGAAGACTGCACTCGGCAATACGCGCCGAATCTTTTTCTATCTTACGAAATTCCAGCAGCGAAATGGTTCCTACTGTTATTAATATCAGGATGATGATGCCAAAGCCTACGCCCAGTTTTGCAGCCAGTTTAAGATCTTTCCATGCCATAGTTGCCTCCTGTTATTGTTTTAATTTTGTTTGACTTGATGCGGATAAATTTTCGGTTTGTGACTGCATGTTTTCGTTCAGGCTGATAATTTCGTCAGTCGAAAAAACATGGTCGACATTTAATATTATAATGAAATCGTCTTCTGTCTTCATCACTCCGGCCACCACCTCCGAAGAATAGCGGCTGCCGAGTGCGGGAGCTTTTTTGATCTGATCATCAGGATATTTTACCACATCCAGTACGGCATCTACAATGGCGCCAACCTGCAGTGTTTCATTTTCGGAAGTAACCGTGAGCACGAGTATGCAGGTACGCTGCCCATAAGCAGTGGCCATCATCCCAAACTTCTCGCGCGCATCGATTACCGGCAACACATCGCCACGCAGATTAATTACACCCTTCATAAAAGAAGGTGCCCGTGGGACTTCCGTAATTTTTTGCATTTCCAGTATTTTGATGACACGACCTGCGTGGATAGCAAAGATTTCGTTTGCCAACTGAAAGGTTAAATAAGATTGATTGCTGCTGTTGTAATTCATGTTCATTTATCAGTTGCTAATTTTTGGGGCAAAAATCGCGAAATTATTTCATTTGTATCCAACACCAGCGCTACTGTTCCATCGCCCATCACAGTAGCTCCCGATATAAACTTCTGCTGCCGGTAAGCGCGCCCCAGCGGTTTCAGAACGACTTGCACCTCTCCCATCACCTTATCAACAACCAACCCGGCCTGCTGCCGGCCATAACGAACGGTTACCATTTCACAACGCTCGGGAGTTGTCGAATCCAGGCCAAAGTGTTTGCGTAGCCAGAAAAAAGGCACTTGCTCGCCCTCAATCGTCAGCACGTTGTCGAAAGCATTGCGCAGGTTTTGCATTTGCACCGAATGTATCTGTTGCACAGCATTGATAGGAATAATGTAACTCACCTCGCCTATTCGCACGTGCATCCCGTCGATGATGCTTAGAGTAAGCGGCACCACCAGCGTGATGCGGGTTCCGGCGCCAGGTTGTGATTTTATCCGAATTTCGCCGCGCAGCCCTGCAACGCGTTGTTGCACCACGTCCATGCCCACTCCCCGGCCTGATACATCAGTCACAGAGCGGGCTGTGGTAAGACCCGGAGAAAAGATGAGCTGAATTTTCTGCTCGTGTGTCAAGGCAACATTGGCCAGGATCACTTTTCGCTCGATGGCTTTGCGCATCAGCGCATCCGCATCTATGCCGGCGCCATCGTCGTTTACTTCGATATGAATGGTGTTGCCCACATGAAGTGCCCGCAGATGAATAGTGCCGGTTTCGGATTTCCCATTGCGCACACGCTCTTCCGGGCTTTCGATGCCATGGTCGATACAGTTGCGGATGATGTGCATCAACGGATCGGCGATGCGCTCCACTATCGTTTTGTCAAGTTCGGTATTTTGCCCTTCCACCACCAGGTTTGTTTTTTTATTAAGATTGTCGGAAAGGTCGCGCACAAGCCGCTGAAAACGGGTAGTAATGCTGCCAAAAGGAACCAATGAGATGCTAAAGGCAGCCTCGCGAAGCTGTTTGGATAGTGTAGAAAGATTTTCGGTTAGCGCTGTCAAACCGTCGTCGTCGTGTTGCCCGGCGTAGCCACTCAGCCGCGCCTGCAACGTTACCAGCTCGCTCACCAAATTCATTAGCGAGTCGATCTTTGGCGTGGCAACACGAATACTCGAAAGCTTTTCATCGGTGGTGACAGCAGAATTGTTGTCGGCCGACGGTTTGGTTTCCTCATCTGAAGGGCTTACCGCCGGCGCCGGCTGATGCAAAGCATTGCGGCTTTGCACAATTTTTTCCAGCTCGTTAATATCAGCCTGCAACTGTTCATTCCAGAGTTTATCGAGATATTCGCGAAAGCGGCTCTCATCAAAAAGATCACCATCGCCGATCTTGGTCACTTCGATGTACGAATCATCTTCAACAAAAATAAAAACGTCATTCAGCGCTTCTTTGGATTGCCGGGTGGCAATAAATATTTCCCACCAGAGGTAGCATTTTTCGGTGTCGATTTCTGACAAGTCAGGCACCGCCCTTGTGTGAGGAATGGATACGGCGTTGCCATAGGTATGCAGCTCGTCGATGAGATAAAGCGGGTTGCTGCCATTACGAAACAAATCTATCTGCGGCTTGAAAAGAATGCGCCAGGTGATGATGGGATTAGAGTCATTTAGCGCTGCTCTGTCTGTCCCGGCGTCACTCTGCGAATCGAAAGGCGCTAATTGTTTCTGCACAAAAACCCGGATGCTTTCGGTAAACTGGTGATGATTTTTGGTGTTTTGTTCGTCGATATCATCGCCATATTTTATCAATATTTTAAGATGATCGACAGCCTGCAGGGTGATGTCGAGCAATGGCTTGGTAACGGTGATATCGCCATTGCGAACAAAATCGTAGATGGTTTCCAGGTCGTGCGTAAACTCGCTGATCTTGTGGTAACCAAACATGCCGCCACTGCCTTTGAGGGTGTGCATAGCTCTGAACACCGCTTCAATCTGCTGTGTGTCGCCGGCATTTTTTTCGAGAAGCAAAATGGCATTTTCCAGGTCATTGATCAGCTCATGCGCTTCCTCGGTAAATTTTTGCTTCAACATCACCATGTCGATGGCAAATTGGTCGTTCGGTGATTCTACAGCCTGGTTCATACAATCTTGAAGAAATTTATTAATGAATAACGCGGCGGATAACGGCCATGAGGTTTTCGGGTGTAAAAGGTTTCACCAGCCAGCCGGTAGCTCCGGCGCGTTTGGCTTCCATTTTTTGGGCAACCTGCGCTTCGGTGGTTAGCACCAAAATAGGCAAATACCTGTAGCGGGAACTATTGCGCAGGGTTTGTATCAATTCGATACCATTCATGCGCGGCATGTGCAGATCGGTGATAAGCAAATCCACGGGGGTGCCTTCAAAATATTTCAATGAATCCTGCCCGTCGCCGGCTTTGAGCACAGTATATCCGTTTTGCTGCAGGATGCATCCCACGGCTTCGCGCATGCTCGCCGAATCGTCAACAAAAACTACCGTCCGTTTTTCCTGGTTCATGTTTTTTTTATTTAAAAATTAAATTCAAAACCAGCCCTCCTGAAAAGCTCTTCCTTTTCTTCATCCAACAATATCGTCGCACTAAATTCTTTGTTTTGCTTTATCAATGTCTGTTGCAAAGAAATCAACAATTGATAAAATGGCAGATCCATCTCGTCGGCTTCATCTATCGACAACCGAACCCCCTGAACGGCATCGAGATGTTGCAACAACTGCTGCTGCACATCAGCTACGTGATCGATGGTAAGAGCGCCGCTGAGCGCGACCGAAAGATACTGCTGCTGATCTCCCTCTCTTTCTATCCGGACGTGGACTTGTTTTGTATCAGTCATTATTTAATTTGGCTTTTTCTTTAATAATCAAAAAACAAACTATCGGCAGAAAAGTAAGCAACTGGTGACGGTCAAAATAGAAATTTTTAAAAGACCAACCTACAATTTTCGGTTTTATTATTAATGGCAGCTATGGATTGATGGTGCTTTTGGCGGCGTCAGGCAAAGGTTCGTCACCAAGGGTAGAGTAACGAAGGTGATCAACTTCAGGGATTTTCAGCGTATAGGTTCTTCCGCTGTGGTTGGGCAATTCGTCCTTGCGAATCCAGGGATTGAAAATCCGGAGGGTTTTATAACTTATCCCGTTTTGTTGCGCAAAAATCACCAGATCTCTCACCGAATGATTTACCACAACATCGCGGGTGGGCACCTGCGGATAAAGCTCGTCAAACTTCACGTGAAAGCCATAGGTGACGGGATTGGCAAAAATAGTTTTCACGGCAAGGATGCGATAGACATACCGGTTGGTTTCTTCGGGAATCTGCAGGTCGTAATAAGAAGAAACTTGCTGGCGTTTGAGCAAGTCGCGGATACGCTTTGGGCCAGCATTGAAGGCAGCGGCAACAAGTGTCCAGTTGCCAAAAGTGTTGTAAGCATCCAGAAAATAACGGCATGCGGCTTCGGTGGCTTTTTCGACATGATAGCGCTCGTCGATATGATCGTTCACCTCCAGATTATAATCGCGTGCCGTGCCTTTCAGAAACTGCCAGAAGCCGGAAGCTCCGGCGGGTGAGGTCACATTGTCGAGGCCACTTTCGATGAGTGCTATAAATTTAAAATCTTCCGGAATATTATTTTTTGCCAGGATAGGTTCGATGACCGGAAACCAGCGGTGCGCCTTCTTCATCAACATGAGCGTAGAGGAGTGAAAATAGGTATTGACGATGAGTTCGCGTTCAAAACTTTCGCGAACATAAAAGGTGTCGAGGGGCACGCTTTCGCCGGCAAAATGAGCCTCTGAAGGAATTTTCACACTCATGGCCGGCACCAGCACTTTGCGCACTACCTCTTTCACCTCCGGCTCTTCCTCCTGAAGAGGCGGCAGCTCCGGAACATAAATCATTGCAGGCGGTGGCGGCATGGAGGGCATCACAACCTGCCTGACAGGAGGCCTGAATAATTCAAACGCAATGGCCAGCAATGCCAGCAGCAGCGCTAACCAGGTGAGATATTTCAGCATGATTTTTTATCAATAAAAATTTGTTTAACATCCAAAAAAACCATCAACAAACGCTTGAAGCAAATTCATAAAGGGCAAAGGTCGTGCTATTTTGAGAGCCGCGAACACCACGCTTTAAATATTGCATATTAGGTATTCTTGCTCAAGGTTTTAATAAAAATGAAGGAAAAACAAAGAACAACAGCCTGTGCTGAGCTTGCCCAGGAAAGATCTATCACCCCCGCCCTTTAAAGATAGAGCTGTAGTCGATATAATAGAGGAATTTCACCGAAATCTGGTTTAACTGATCGGCCTGCAGGGTGTGGTCCAGGTTGTCCATGAAGCTGTCGATGATGAAGGCATCGTCCTGCACCACCGAATTTTTCCATACCACACTGAGGTTGCTTCCGGGAGCAAACTCCCAATTAAAAACCAGATCAAGATTGAAAGTATTAAAATTAAAATCATTGTTTTCGGAGTAATTGCTGTTGGGAATGAGATAGCCATCTTCGGCCAGCGAATAATATTTATCATAGGTACCCCTGTACCAATAGTGCCGCATCCAAAGGCTCAGCGAGAGGTTGTTGCGAAACATAAAGCGTCCCGACATTACGTTTTCGACGGATTGGGTGATGCGGTTGCCATAAATAATCTGGCTGGTGGAATCGATGGTGGTAACATACCCTTTGTAATTGTCGGTTACAGCGAGGCGAAAGCTATAGTCGAAAAACAGTTTGTCGCTCATACGCACCCGTGGGCTGAAACTGTAGGTTTGGCTATAATAGCCGTCGGGATCAATGGACATCCACACGCTGCCATCAGCCGCCAGCAAGCGCCTGTAATCGGTAGAGAATCTCAAGTCGCCGCTGATGTACCCAGGGCGGATAATAAAACGTCCTTCGGTGCGCGGATCGTAATAGTCGTAGCGCTCGGCAAGCGAAGAATTAAAGTTAATCCAGTTGCTGAGGTAGTTGCGATAGGTAATGCCGGCACCGGCCTGAAGCAAAAAATTCAGGTTTTTGCGGGTGGTAAAGCTCGTTTGGCGGCTAAGCCGCAGATAGCTGTTGGCGCTGCGCAAAATTCCCACCGGCTCAAAGATGTAGTAATTGATGCCCGCACCATTTTCGATGAAATCGTTGCGGTGCGTGATGCCCAGATCATTATCATCATAACTGTCGTTCATAGCCGAACGATAAAGGCTAAATTGAAAATTGCCACTCACACGTCCGGCGGAGGCATAATATTTATAGCCACGCTGAACATTGTAATCAGACCTTTCATCATCAAAATTAAATTTCTGACTCACAGCCCCCGAAGCATTAATACGATAGGTATTTTTTGCATTAAGCAAATTAAAACCGCCTCCTGTAACGTTGGCATCGTCGAATTTCTTGCTGCGCAACACACTGGTATTGATCAGATAAGCCGACGAGTTGTTGCGCAATGCCTGATCGAGCACTACGATGTTGTAGTTGGTAAAAGGATCGGTGAGTACGCGGCGCGCGGTTCCCTGATTATTTTCGAGAGTAGCATAGGTATTTCCCGTAAAGGCATTGAGAAAACCAATGGCCAGCCCGTTATTGCCGCGGCCTGAAATTTTCATCGCGTTCAGCAGGCGCGTTTGTGCCGGATTTTCAATGACAACTTCAGTACTGGTGGCGGAATCTTCGGTTTCGTCGCGCAAAAGCGGAACACCGCCAATGCGTCGTGAATAGAACAAGCCGCCTTGTTTAAACAAATCCACCGCTTCGTTAAAAAAAGGACGCTGCTCGGAGTAAACCGTCTCGAAAGCGCTAAGGTTTTTTACTTTATTGTCGGATTTCACCTGACTGAAATCCGGGAACAATGTCATGTCGAGGGTATAACTTTCGTTGAGACCTACCATAAGATCAGCACCACCACCAAAACTGTATGCGGTACGCCCTGCAGCTTCTTCAATGCTTTGATCGTGTAATCCTGCAACAGCAAAATAGGGCGTAAGCGACAGGCGCACCGGAGGCTTTATGTCGCGTAGGCCAACCAGCGTTCCCCAGTACACCAGTTGGTTTGGAACACCTTTATGTCCCAGCGCCCATTGCGCATCTTCGCGGTTGCGACGGATATAACGCTGCATCTGTAAACCCCAAATCTGTACCGGCTGACTTGGGAAGCGCAAAGCCGACCAGGGAATTTCCATCTCCACACTCCAGCCTGCCTCATCAATACGCACGGCGCTTTTCCATACTGCATCGTAGGTCCAGTCGCTCACGCGGTTGTCCATCTGCACTCCCGAAGCATACACCCTAAAAGTATAGGCATCGAGCTGATTGTTGTAGGTATCGAACTGTACACCAAACCAATCGGCGTTGAGGCCACCATCGTCGCGGTTGCCCAGCTGTGTAAGAATGCTGTCGGGGGCAGTGTCGAACATGCGGGCAGCCACATAAATGGCAGCATCGTCGTAAAGCAGAAAAACTTCGGTGGTTTGTGTGGCAGGGCGGCCATAATCGGGATTGTACTGCAAAAAGCCCGAAAGAAGCATGGCATTTTGCCAGACGTCTTCATCGGTGAGACCATCGATGCGCGGCGGTGTAGCAGTGCGGGTAATTTCGGCCAGTCTTCCGCCTTCGGGTCGGATGGCAAAAACCGAAACAACTATCATTACCGTAAAAATTATTAAAACCCATCTCTTGTGCATAAATCGTTTTCAGTCTGCAATGTTTGTTAAGATAGACGCCTGATAGCCAGGCGCACATGGTAATATCGCAAAACACTCTGTTTTAGTATGAATGAGATTGGCGAAAAGTAATAATTTTGTCGCCGCATCAGCACAAAAACTTTAATAATCTACACGCATGAATTTACACGAATACCAAGGCAAATCTATTTTACAATCTTATGGAGTAGCCGTTCCCGAGGGCATCGTTGCCGACTCACCCGAATCAGCCGTGGAAGCTGCCAAGACTTTACAAAAACAAACCGGCACCGCCATGTGGGTGGTCAAAGCCCAGATACATGCCGGCGGACGTGGCAAAGGCGGCGGCGTTAAATTGGCAAAATCGCTCGACCAGGTAAAAGAGCTGGCCGATAAAATCATCGGGATGCACCTGGTGACACCACAAACCTCAGCGGAGGGCAAACTGGTGAGCAAGGTATTGATTCAGCAGGACATCTATTTCCCCGGGAAGGCCGAAATTCAGGAGTATTACATGAGTGTGCTGCTCAACCGCAAGACGGGCCGCAATATGCTGATGTATTCCCCACGCGGTGGTATGGACATCGAGAAAGTAGCCGAAGAAACGCCCGACCAGATTTTTACCGAGGAAATCGACCCATGCATGGGGCTGCAAGGCTTCCAGGCGCGCCGTATCGCTTTTAACCTGCAACTGAGCGGCACCTCGTTCAAAAACATGGTGAAATTTGCATCAGCATTATACAAAGCTTATGTGGGCAGCGACGCCTCACTTTTCGAGATCAACCCGGTGGTGCGTACTTCCGACGAGGGTGTTTTTGCTGTAGATGCCAAAGTTTCTATCGACAACAACGCCTTGTTCCGTCATCCTGACATCGCCCACATGCGCGACCTCGCCGAAGAAGACCCCATAGAGGTAGAAGCCAGCCGCTACGACCTTAACTATGTGAAACTTAATGGCAACGTGGGATGCATGGTCAATGGCGCCGGGCTGGCCATGGCAACCATGGACATGATAAAAATGTCGGGCGGCGACCCGGCCAACTTTCTCGACGTAGGAGGTTCGGCCAACGCCAAGCGCGTAGAAGAAGGCTTCCGCATCATCCTCAAAGACGAAAACGTAAAAGCCATTTTGGTCAATATCTTTGGCGGCATCGTCCGCTGCGACCGCGTAGCGCAAGGCATCGTGGATGCTTACAAAAATATCGGCGACATCCGAATCCCCATCATCGTCCGCCTGCAAGGCACCAACGCCGCCGAAGGCAAAGAGCTTATCGACAAGTCGGGCCTGAAAGTTCATTCCGCCATCGCCCTCGAAGATGCAGCACGGCTGGTAAACGAAGTTTTGGCGTAAGCCTTACCAAATAAAATCTACACAAAAAGCTCCCTGCAACTTAGACGTGCAGGGAGCTTTTTTTTAATTTTTACAGCTTAGACTGTTGAAACAAAATGAACAGAAAAAGCAGAGTTGTAAGTAGAAGCTCCAAATAACAATGACCAAATAACAAATAAGTTCCAACCGTCGGTTGTTTTATTGTCATTTGGGATTTATTTGGAACATTATTTATCTCCTCATCTTTCGCTTGTCCGATAAAGATGCTATCAACACTTTAATTATTGTCTGTCTTTAAAGTAAGGTTTATTGAGGAAATCCATAGCCCAGGCATTTATGAAATCCATAGCCCAGATTTATGCCTGGGTTTGAAATGAAGGGATGTCAACTCCCCCCGTCCTCGCTGGGATTGCCTTCGGCAATCCCAGCGAGGACGGGGGAAGACAAAATAACAAATCAATAATTCTTTATGGACAGACACTAATTAATCTCAAATCATCAGGCTCGGGTGTATCAACTTTTGTTTGGATCTATTCTTTGATTTTCATTACAAAAATGATTTGTGCTAAGATAAGTACAAAAATGAAAGGATTTGCTGTGGCTGATAATCACCAAATCTGTATTTTTGCCTTTCCAAAAAAATCATAATCCAGATGAAAGATACTGCATTAACCAAAATCCATGAATCATTGGGAGCCAAGATGGTTCCTTTTGCAGGCTATAATATGCCGATACAATACGAAGGTGTGAATGCCGAACACGAAACTGTGCGCAAGGGCGTAGGAGTATTTGATGTTTCGCACATGGGCGAGTTTTGGGTGAAAGGCCCCAAGGCTGTTGAACTGCTACAGCGCATTACCACCAATGACGTGTCGAAACTCGAAGACGGCCACGCGCAATATTCGTGCTTGCCCAACGACAAAGGCGGTATTGTGGACGACCTGATCATTTATCGTTTCGATGCCGAAAACTACCTGCTGGTAGTCAACGCCTCCAACATCGACAAAGACTGGAAATGGATAAACCAACACAACACCGAGGGTGCCATTCTCTACGACGCATCCGACGAAACCTCGTTGTTGGCCATTCAGGGCCCCAAAGCCATGGCTACACTGCAAAAGCTTACCGACACCGACCTTAGCACCATCGGCTTCTATACTTTCCGACGCGCCACAGTAGCCGGCGTGCCCGACGTCATCATTTCGGCTACCGGCTACACCGGCGAGAAAAACAGTTTCGAGATTTATTTTGCTAATGACGATGCCGAAAAATTATGGAAAGCGCTCTTTGAAGCCGGTGAAGAATTTGGCATAAAACCCATCGGACTGGGTGCACGCGACACACTGCGTCTCGAAATGGGCTTTTGCCTATACGGCAACGACATCGACGATACTACCTCACCCATAGAAGCCGGGATGGGCTGGATAACCAAATTTACCGACTACAAACACTTCATCCTGCGCGACTATCACGAAAAAATCAAAAACGATGGTCCAAAACGCAGGCTGCGCGGCTTCGAGATGATCGACAAAGGAATCCCGCGGCAGCACTACGAAATCTGCGACGAGCAGGGCAACGTAATCGGCCAAGTAACCTCCGGAACCATGGCACCGTCACTAAAAAAAGCCATTGGCCTGGGGTACATTGAAAGTAAACACGCCGGTTTCGACAAGGAGATATTCATCAAAATACGGGGCAAACTGCTGCGCGCCAAAATCGTTAAGGTGCCATTTTATAAAGGCTAACAAAACTCCACAGGCAAGGATGGTGTTGCTACGGCAGGCCATCCTTTCTTGTTTTTAATAAACAGATGATGAATTTTAATGTAGATGTTTGTTTTACTCCCGCACAGGCCGAGCACCGCACCATCAGCAGCAACACGGTAATCGTTGTGGTGGACATTTTGCGCGCCACCACCTCCATGGTTTCAGCACTGGAGCATGGCGCCCGGTCGGTAATTCCCGTTTTGTCGATAGAAAAAGCAATGGAGCTAAAGAAAATTGGTTTCCCTGTTGCTGCCGAGCGCGATGGTGTAATGCTGAGCTTTGCAAAATTTGGCAACTCGGCCTTTGCTTTTCAAAAGGGAGAGGTGAAAAATAAGAAACTCGTTTTCACCACCACCAACGGCACTTTAGCCATCGAAACCGCCTGCCGCCACAGCCAGAAGGTGGTAATCGGCGCCTTCACCAACATAAGCGCTTTGGCGCAATGGGTAGCGAAGCAGGAGATTGATGTGCTGATACTTTGCGCCGGCTGGAAAAATACCTTCTGCCTCGAGGACACCCTCTTTGCCGGTGCTTTTATCGAAAAGCTGCTGGAGCTAAAAGATTACGAAATTGCCAGCGACTCGGCGCATGCCGCCCTCGACCTATGGAATGTCGCCAAGGCCGACATGCTGCAATACATCGAAAAGGCTGCGCACCGCCAGCGCCTGCGTATGCTGGGCGTGGATGACGTGCTGGAGTTTTCTTTCCAACAGGATTCTACTGCTGTGGTTCCCATCATGCGCGATGGCGAACTGGTAGACGTAAACCAGGAGCCATAAAAGTTTTGTATTTGTTTTAAAAAAGATATTTATGTCGGAAAATAAAAACCAACGGATACACTTCATCGCCATTGGTGGCGCGGTGATGCACAACATGGCCATTGCCCTGCACAACAAAGGCCACAGGGTGAGCGGCTCCGACGACGAAATTTTCGAACCCGCCCGTTCCAATCTGGCCAACCATGGCTTGTTGCCTGACAAACAAGGATGGTTTGCCGGGAAAATTACGCCCGACATCGATGCGGTAATTCTGGGCATGCACGCCAAAAACGACAATCCTGAGCTTGAAAAAGCCGTCGCGCTGGGATTAAAGATTTACTCCTTTCCGGAATATCTGTACCAACATTCCAAACAAAAAACCCGTGTAGTAATTGCCGGAAGTCACGGCAAAACCACCATCACCTCTATGGTGATGCATGTGCTGCGCCATATCGGCCAGGATTTCGATTATCTGGTCGGCGCCAAAGTAGAGGGTTTTGATGTGATGGTAAAACTCACCGATGCGCCCATTATGGTCATCGAAGGCGACGAATACCTCACCTCCCCCACCGACCCGCGCCCAAAGTTCCTGCATTATCATCCGCACATTGCGCTCATCAGCGGCATCGCCTGGGACCACATCAACGTATTTCCGTCGTGGGAGGGTTACAAACAGCAGTTTGAACTATTCATCGAAAGCATCGGCACAGAAGGAACGCTGGTTTATTGCGCCGACGATGAGGTGCTTCAGGAAGTGATATCGCGCTGTAGCGCAAATAAGAATTGCCCTCACAATGTGCTGCCCTATCATGAATTTCCATCTAAAATTAAAAACGGAACAACTTATCTCTTGCCCGATGAAAACCACAAAGCCGAGGTTCCACTCCGTATCTTTGGCCGCCACAACCTGCAAAACCTGGCCGGCGCCCAGTTGGTGTGCCGCGAGTTGGGGATTTCTGATGTTGTCTTTTACCAGGCCATCACTACTTTTACCGGCGCTGCCCGTCGGCTGGAGTGTATTGCGCAAAACGACACCATGGTGGTTTATAAAGATTTTGCCCACGCGCCTTCCAAAGTGACGGCTACCGTAGCGGCCATCCAAAATCAGTATCCTGAGCGGCGGCTGGTGGCCGTGCTTGAGCTGCACACCTTTAGCAGCCTGAGCAGGCATTTTCTTGGTCACTACCGCCACAGCCTCGATCCGGCGGATGTAGCCGTAGTATTTTACAGCCACCACGCACTGCAGCTTAAAAAACTCCCACCCATCACCCCGCAGGAAGTTATAGATGGTTTTGGCCGAAGCGACCTAAACGTTTTTACACAGGCCGAAGAGTTACTGGAATTTTTGCTTTCGCAAAATTACGCCAACAGCAATCTTTTGATGATGAGTTCAGGAAGTTTTGACGGGATCGACCAGCATGGGCTGGCTAAGAAGATTGTAAGCTCTGCCGAAAAATTATGAACGAGAATTTTTAAAATCCCAAAAATCAAATAACAACTGACAAATAAACCCCGGCACATCCCGATCATTCCTACTTAATTCAGATCGATAATGATCATCCAACCCAAAATAAAAGGCTATCTCTTAGCCTTGATTGCTACTATTTCGGTATCGACCGTTTACATTTTTAGCAAGGCCGCCCTTCAGGAGGTAAGCCTCCCACAGTTTGGAGTTTACTGGTTTGCCGGCGCATTACTTTGGAATACATTGTTCACAATGCGATCGGCTGAACACCGGCGCTTTCATCGCATTTCCCTAAAATCGTTTAAAATACTTTTTATCCTTGGCGCAATCGAAATTATTGCCACCGCCTCATTTTACGGAGCCATCGAAATAACCCCAAATCCTGCTATACCATCGTTTTTGCGCAACATGGAATATGTTTTCGTAACCTTGTTCGGTGTTTTTTTGCTCAAAGAAAAATTTTCACCTGCTGAAGTTCTGGGAATTGTTCTCACTTTTATGGGCGCTCTGGTAATCAGCTACCAGAAAAGCGCTCCGTTATCCTCGTACTTTACAGGCACAGCAGGGCTAATGTTTATTACCACTTTGTTTTTCGGCGCCCGCACCATCATAGCCAAAAAGAATATCCGGGTCATTACTCCCACCATGTTGGCCATCAACAGAGCCATTTATTTGCTTTTATTTTCGCTGCTGATTTTAAAAATCACGGGGCACAGTTTTGTAATTCCAACTTCGGCATTGATAAATATTGCCTTCGGCTCATTTTTCGGGCCATTTATCACTTCTATCAGCCAATACAGTTCGCTCAAATACATCGAAGCCTCACGTGCAGCCATCATACAAAGCACAACAGCGCTGTTTGTTCTGGTGGGAGCATATTTTATTTTTGGACGTTTTCCGGCTGACTATCAACTTGCCGGAGGTGCGCTCACCATTTCGGGCGCAATGCTGCTGGTGCTGGGGAAAAGGTTGAAATGGAAGCGTAATTAAAGCCAACTATTACAGCCATCTGTTTTCTTCAAATGTCTGTGATGGCTACACCGCCACACCATCTCCATGCTCCAAAATGTGTTTCATGCTGTCGATTTGTTGGCGGGTGCCCAGCACAAAAAGTTTTGATTCGGGGATTACGCGTGTGTCGGGCGAAGGGTTGATGATGTATTTTCCTTCCGAGGTTTTAAAACCAACGATATTGGCACCCGACTTTTTGCGCACACCTATCTCGTAAATGGTTTTGCCAATAAATGCCTCGGGCAGATTTTTGCACTCTATCTCTTCCAGGTTGGTGGGCGCCTCGCCGCGGATGGAAAGATGCTCGAGAAACTCCACCACATCGGGATGGGCAATGAGCTTGGCCATGTGGGCGCCGCCTACTTTTTCGGGCATCACCACACTTTTTACTCCGGCAGTGCGCAGCTTTTTTTCGTTGGCTTCACTCGAAGCGCGCGACACGATGGTGATGGCGCTGTTGAGCGAGCGCGCCGTGAGCGCCACAAACAAATTGTCGGCATCGTTGGGCAGGGTGGTGATGATGGCACGCGCCTTTTGCACGCCCGCTTTGAGCAGCACCACATCTTCGGTGGCATCGCCTTCGATAAATCGTATCTGCTTACCGCGATATTGCTGCATCACATCGTGCTTGTTGTCGATCACCACAAACTGATTGTGATGCGCCTGCAACTCTTCTATTACCTGCTGGCCATTGCGGCCAAAGCCGACAACCAGAATATGATTTTCCATTTTGATTTTAGATTTAAAACGATAACCCCTGAAAATATAGCTGATCTGCCCTTCGATGAAATGTGTGGTGATGAGCGAGATGGAATAAGCAAAGAAACCAAGACTAAGAAAACTCAACACGGCGGTAAAGATTTTTCCCTCGTCGCCCAGCGGGTGCACTTCACCAAAACCCACAGTGGTAAGGGTGATGATGGTCATATAAAAAGCATCTACCAGCCCAAAATCTTCCAGGATGATGTAGCCCGCCACGCCAATGCAAATAATTATTGCCAGCAGAATTGCTGCGATAAGAATCTTTCGGTTGCCGGCTTCCTTTTGCATCGTTAATTTTCAAAGTAATTGATAAATCGTTGCTCCTGCAATAGTAAATTAAAAACACGAATCACAGGTAGCACCCTCATTCTTCCCCACTGCGCAACAGTTTGCTGCCGATGCTGCACCGCAAACATTGGCGGGTGCGGCAGTAGCTATTTTTGAGCTCCAGCAGCGCCTGCGATTCAAAGGCATTGGCAGCTACCACGCCCAGCTCATTCCAGTGGCTGATGATTTGATTTTTTTCGGCAGGCAGCGCCAGCAGCAGGTCGATGGCCCGGTCGCGATATTCGGCCTGACCGGTATGTCCGGCATAGAAAAACAGGAAACGCACGATGGTATTCATCAGGAGGTTGTCGGCAGCACTTCTGCCCAGCGGCTTGGGTTTGACCGGAACTTTTTTATCAAAATTATAATGTGTGTGCCAATATTCGCTTGCCTCCACCGCAAAAAAGCTTCGCAGCTCGTCGATGCTTTCGGTATTGATGATACGCGAAAACATGCTCTCGCTCTGGTGCACCAGCGCCGCCAGTTGCGCGATACGGATGGTGGGAAAGTTAACCGGCCGCAGCCGCAGAAATTTCCACAGATGTTTTTCCATGGTCACCAGATCATATTTTTTTTGTAAAAAACGATACTCGTGCAGCAGCGCCATCGGATACGCATCCTGATAATCGCTGCTGAGCAAGCCGGAAGTACCAAACAGCAACGCCTCAATTTGAAACAACGAGCTTTTGTGCTTTGCCAGAATATTGGCAGGAACCAGGCGTGCCAGCATCCGGAAAGGCTGCTCATTCACTTTGAAGCCAAAGTTGCCGGCCAGCATCTGATAAAAAGTCTCGCTCAGGTTGTTGGTATTATGCGCAAGCAACGTTTCCAGCTCGTGGTTTTTGCGCGCCAGCCGCTCGATCATTAAACGCTCCAGCCAGCTTTTCATCGTCAGCGGCCTGATGCGGCCAATATCCGTCTGGCACGGTATCCAATGGTGGTTATTAATATAGTATTGATACCTGCGATACACGTCTTCGTTGATGATGCCGCGCAGCTCAAGCGTAGGCACGGGCACACCGTTGCGGTCGTGGATTATGCGGTCGTGATCGAAAACCACGTGCAGGATAAGATTAGAAAAAGCTTCGTCGTTCTGGTGATTGTGCTGGTACCAGTCGGCCGACTTGAGATGAATTTCGATGTTGCCGGCCCAGGTAGTATCGTCGAGGCGGATGCGGGCGTTGGCAAAGTCGGGACCCGCATCGCTGTTGAGGATGCCCGGATGAATCACCTCCAGTTGCTGCCCGTCAGTAGTGCGCAGTTGAGGATGATAAAGACGGTATTGCCATACAAAATTCAGGAAACTTTCGTTCATCTGCTTTAGCTTTGCTGACAAAACTAAAAAACATTTTTATAAAAAGCAGATTAAAATATTTTTTGATTAATAAAAAAGTCTAATTTTGTCAGGTTGTGATTTTGATCAATTACAGAGAAGATTTATGAAGGATTTGATTGCGTTGGTAAGTGGCATCGAATACAAGACCCGACAGTTAACAAGCCAGTTGCACAGTTGCAAGAAGCAAATTGATAAATTACAGACACACAATAATAAACTAACAGAAGAGACAAACGAACTAAAATTAAAAGTTAAACAATTAGAATACACTAACCAGATAATTAAAATTGCAAAGGCATTAGAAGGGAAAAAAGGATCGAAAGAAGCAAAGCAGCTCGTCAGCGGGCTGTTGCGGGAAGTTGACAGATGTATCGGCCTGATGAATGATTGACATGCATTTTTATAATACGCTGTGATGGATAAATTTTTTATAACCGTACGGGTAGCCGAAAGAGAATACCGGTTGCACATCGAACGAAAGCATGAGGCGCTGGTGCGGGAAGTAGTAAAAAAAATCAACGATGACCTCAGAAAATATGCAGAGAGCTACGAGTTTAAAGACACACAGGATTTGCTTGCCATGGTGGTACTGCAAAATGCCATCGGCAACAAGCACATGGATATCCAGTTGAACTTTCAACAGGATAAGCTGAGCGAGAAATTAGAAGAGATCGACAGAGTATTAACCGAACATTTGACCGACGAAGTTCAACCGACGTTCTTTGAAAAACGCCGCTAAAGCAGGGCAGGAAAACCCGCACAGCGGTGGAATAATATACCCGCATTTATTCCATATTTGTTTGTAAACTCAACATTTTACACTCAAGGGAAAGCGCAGGCAGTTAAAAGCAGGCCTCATTCCGCTTCGGCGGAAATCCGCCATCCGGCGGGTCAGTGGACGTTTGATGCTGCCGGTAACCCTAATCTTGAAGAACGGGGTTTACTAAACTCCACTGGAATACTTGCGGGTTTTTTTCTTTTTCTGATGCCCTCACCTAAAACACGAAAAATGATGGATACTTTATTGATTGCGATTTTCGTGGGGGTTGTAGGAATAGCCCTCGGAGTGTTGCTTTCTTCCACAATACTGCGGAAGAGGGTGACAAAAAAAAGCCAGATGCTGCTGCTCGACGCACAGGAAAAAGCTGAAATGATTAAGAAGGAGAAAATCCTTCAGGCCAAAGAGAAATTTTTGCAGCTCAAAACAGAGCACGAACAAGTTGTAAACGAACGCAACAACATCTTATTAAAAAACGAAAACAGACTTAAACAAAAGGAAACCACAGCCTCACAGAAACTTGAAGAGCTAAACAAAAAAGAGAAAGAACTCGCCAACCTGCGCAAAAATCTCACCTCGCAGCTCGAAGTGATCAACGCAAAGCAGGAAGAACTCGACAAGTTTGTAAACAAACAAGTGGCGCAGCTCGAAGCCATTTCGGGGCTTACCGCCGAAGAGGCCAAAGCGCAGATCATCGAAACGCTAAAAGACGAAGCCAAAAGCGAAGCTATGGTGTTTATTCAGGACATCCTCGACGAAGCCAAACTCACCGCCAACCAGAAAGCCCGCGAAATTATCGTAGAAACCATTCAGCGTACAGCCACCGAGAATGCTGTAGAAAACTCTGTTTCGGTTTTTAATATTGATAACGACGAAATCAAAGGCCGCATCATCGGTCGCGAAGGGCGCAACATCCGCACCCTCGAAGCGCTCACCGGCATCGAGATCATCATCGACGACAGCCCCGACGCCATCATCCTTTCGGGCTTCGACCCGGTACGCCGCGAAATAGCCCGTCTCTCCCTGCACAAGCTCGTCACCGACGGACGCATACACCCGGCACGCATCGAAGAGGTAGTGGGAAAAACCAAAAAACAAATCGAACAGGAGATCATCGAAACCGGGAAACGAACCTGTATCGACCTGGGCATCCACAACATGAACCCCGAGCTGGTGCGGCTGGTAGGAAAGATGAAATATCGCTCCTCCTACGGCCAAAACCTTTTGCAGCATTCACGCGAAGTGGCCAACCTGTGCGCCACCATGGCCGCCGAGCTGGGCTTGAATCCCAAAAAAGCCAAACGCGCCGGGCTGCTGCACGACATTGGCAAGGTGCCCGACAACGAATCGGAACTCCCACACGCACTGCTGGGCATGAAGCTGGCCGAGAAATACAAAGAAAACGAAGAGGTGTGCAACGCCATCGGCTCGCACCACGAAGAGGTGGAGATGACCACGCTGCTGGCACCCATCGTTCAGGTGTGCGATGCTATCTCGGGCGCACGTCCGGGAGCGCGACGCGAAGTGGTAGAGGCCTACATCCAGCGGCTCAAAAACCTCGAAGCCCTGGCACTCGCCTATCCCGGCGTAGTAAAAACCTATGCTATACAAGCCGGTCGGGAGCTACGCGTAATTGTGGGCGCTGAAGCCGTTTCTGACGAAGAGGCAAGGTTGCTGTCATACGATTTGTCGAAGAAAATCCAAGACGAGATGACCTATCCCGGGCAAATCAAAATTACGGTGATCCGCGAAACACGCGCCATCAACTACGCTCGATAGACGCATCTAAAAATAATCACGAGTTTTTTCTACAGCACAAATTGTAGAGAAAATTCGTGATTTTCTTTTTTGAGGAATAAGGGCTGTGCCTGCTTTATCTTTTATAGTTTTTAATATTTGAACAAGCACAGCCTGTAAAATAGAATGGACGAGGCACAGCCTCGTTCAAACCTTTAGAAGTAAGACTTTAACAAAAAAAGCCCGGATAGTTTTACTACCCGGGCCTTTTGCTTGGTTAAAATAAATTTGAACCCTGAACTATTCAGGATGAATTGCCTCAACGGGGCAAACATCAGCGCATGCACCGCAATCGGTACAAACATCAGGATCAATTTTGTAAATTTCGCCCTCTGAGATTGCCTCTACAGGACACTCGTCAATGCAAGTACCACAAGCGGTACAATCATCTGAAATTACGTATGCCATTTTATTTGGTTTTTGAATTAAATAATACTGGTGCAAAGTTTAAATTATTTTCACACTAACGATCTTAAAAAGTCAAACATTTCAAAATTTATGGCTGTTTTAAATTGACATTACCTTACAGCCATCGGCCTTGTGGCGCTACATGCTGCCTGGCCGACAATTTATCAAATGAGGCTTTTATGTACTTTTGCGTTTTCACATACATAGTGTAGTTTTTAAAAGAAGAAAATGATGAATAATTTTGAAAAAGAAATCCTGCAGGGCATCCCTGCTGAACTCCCCGCCATGCCACAATGGGACACAAATGTTTCGCATGCACCGCGGCGCAAAGAGATACTTACTGCCGACGAAAAAGTGCTTGCCCTGAAAAACGCGCTGCGCTATTTCCCTGCTGCGCAGCATCCGGAGCTAGCGCCGGAGTTTGCTGAGGAGCTGCAAAAGTACGGACGCATCTACATGTATCGCTATCGCCCGACCTACCCGATGCATGCCCGTCCTGTTGGCGATTATCCTGCGCAAAGCCGGCAAGCCGCCTCCATCATGCTGATGATTCAAAACAACCTCGACCCTGCCGTGGCGCAGCATCCGCACGAATTGATCACCTATGGTGGCAATGGCGCTGTGTTTCAAAACTGGGCGCAGTACCTGCTCACCATGAAATATCTTGCCGAGATGACTGATGAGCAAACGCTGCCGATGTATTCGGGGCATCCCCTGGGGCTTTTCCCCTCGCACCGCGATGCCCCGCGTGTGGTTGTTACCAATGGCATGGTCATCCCCAACTATTCCTCGCCCGACCACTGGGAAAAATTCAACGCGCTGGGCGTTTCGCAATACGGACAAATGACCGCCGGATCGTACATGTACATCGGGCCGCAGGGCATCGTGCATGGCACCACCATCACGGTGCTCAATGCCGGCAGGATGCTGGCGCATGGAAACTCTGAGGGCCTGGCCGGAAAGTTATTTGTCACCTCCGGCCTTGGCGGCATGTCGGGTGCGCAGGCCAAAGCAGCCGTAATTGCCGGCGCGGTAGGTGTGATAGCGGAGATAAACGAAGCTGCAGCCCGCAAACGTCACCAACAGGGCTGGGTGGATGAGCTGTATGATGATTTGACCAAACTATCCGATCGTATCGGTAAGGCGCGTGAAGGCAAAGAATCGGTGTCGTTGGCGTATGTCGGTAATATTGTTGATTTGTGGGAGAAACTTTTGGCAGAAAACATAACAGTGGAGCTGGGATCAGACCAGACCTCGCTGCACAATCCCTGGGCTGGTGGCTACTATCCCGCAGGCCTCACTTTTGACGAATCCAACAAAATGATGGCTGAAGACCCAAAACAATTCGCTGCTGCTGTAAAAGATTCGCTGCGCCGGCAGGTGAAAGCCATCAACGATATAACTGCCCGCGGCATGTATTTCTTTGACTATGGCAATGCTTTCCTGCTGGAATCAGGTCGCGCCGGAGCCGACGTTTTCGACGAAAAAGGCGGCTACCGCTACCCGTCGTACGTGCAGGACATCATGGGGCCGATGTGCTTCGACTACGGCTTTGGCCCTTTCCGCTGGGTGTGCGCTTCGGGCAACCCTGCCGACCTCGACACCACCGATCAGATTGCCATAAAAGTGCTCGAAGAAATTGCCGCCACGGTGCCTGAGGAAATTACCCAGCAGATGCACGACAACATCAGGTGGATAAAAGGTGCCAAAGAAAACAAGTTGGTAGTAGGATCGCAGGCACGCATACTCTACGCCGATGCCGAAGGACGCATCCGCATTGCCGAAGCTTTTAACCAAGCCATACGCTCAGGCCAGATATCAGCGCCGGTAGTGCTGGGGCGCGACCACCACGATGTGTCGGGCACCGATTCGCCTTTTCGCGAAACCTCCAACATCTACGACGGATCGCAGTTTACCGCCGACATGGCCATCCAGAACGTTATCGGCGACGCCTTCCGCGGCGCCACCTGGGTATCGATACACAATGGCGGCGGCGTTGGCTGGGGCGAAGTGATCAACGGTGGTTTCGGGATGCTGCTCGACGGCTCCGACGATGCCGACCGACGTTTGAAATCGATGCTTTACTGGGATGTTAATAATGGTATCGCACGCCGCAACTGGGCGCGCAACCCCGGCGCCATTTCGGCTATAAAGCGGGCGATGGAAAACAATCCCAACCTGAAAGTGACACTGCCCAACGAAGCCGACGAAGCGATGCTGAAAAGACTGGTTTGATACAAATTAATTATTAACAAACAGATTTTCGCAACCACCTAAAACCCGGTGCAGACCAACGAACTACATAGGCTTTATAAGACAGAGATGAGCCAGGCCGACTTTGGGCGGCTCAGCGAATTTATCTTCCGCGAGTACGGCATCCACCTGCCGCCGCATAAGAAGCTGATGCTCCAAAGCCGCCTGCGCTCGCGCCTGAAGATAAACGCGTGCAGCGACTTCGCCACCTATATCACTTTTTTGTTCAGCAGCCGTGGCCGGCAGATTGAGCTTGTCCACATGATCGACGCGGTGACTACCAACAAAACCGATTTCTTCCGCGAACCCGATCATTTTGATTTTTTATACAAAAATGTCTTTATCGATCATTACCAGCATTCCGAAGATCCATCCTTTAAAATATGGAGTGCCGGATGCTCCACAGGCGAAGAGGCTTACACGATGGCCATTATCATGAGTGAGTTCAAATCATTGCATCCTCGTTTCAATTTTAAAATTGTGGCTACCGACATCTCGGCAACAGCATTGCGACAAGCTACCCTGGCCATCTATCCCGAAAGCAAAACCCAGGTGATACCGCTGAGTCTGCGCCAGAACTACCTCTTGCGCAGCCGCGACCGGACAGCCAAGAGGGTGCGTATCGTTTCGGCACTGCGACAGAAGGTGCAGTTTGAAAGGCAAAATCTAATGCAAACAGAGCGCTTTCAGCAGAAAGACTTTGATGCCATCTTTTGCCGCAACACGTTGATTTATTTCGATCGTGCGGTGCAGTTGCGCGTAGTGCGGGCGCTGCTTAAAAAACTGCGTCCGGGCGGGTATTTTTTTATTGGTCACTCCGAATCCTTATCAAACGACTTGTGGCTCCCACTGAAAAGGGTAGCACCCGCTGTGTATCAAAAGATTTAAGCTGTAAAAAACAAATCACAACAAGGCAACCACCAGTAGTTGGTGTAAACAATCAAAAATCCAAACTGCTGCATGCCACCAATATTTGTTTTTGGAATTTGCTTTTTGGAATTTATTTGAGATTTGGAATTTGGAATTTTTACCATCATTACCAGAACTGACATTACACCATAAACTATGACATCACTTACCGACCGGCAACTTATCGACGAACTGCAGCGGCGCATCGACCAGCGCAGCCAGGCTTACGAAGAACTGGAACAGCTCAACCGTACGCTCCGGCAGGTGAATCGCAAACTCATTGAGGCAGAGCGGCTGAAAACGAACTTTCTGTCGAATGCACGCAACGAGATCATCAACCCGCTCACGGCGATACTCAGTTTATCGGAATCGCTTAGCGCGAATGAAAACCTGCCAGCAGAAGAGATTCGTCGCCGGGCAGCACTGATCTATCAGGAAGCGGTACATCTCGATTTCCAATGGCACAACATCTTTGCCTCTGCCGAGATAGAAGCCGGTGATGTGGCGATAGAATTTTATGATTTTGACATTATGCAGGCGGTCAAAGACATTACTGCAAAGTTTAAAAAAATTGCTGCCGACAGAAATGTACGCTTTGTTTATGACGGGTTTTCGCCTGACAAACTCATTATTCGCAGCGATCCGCAAAAGCTGCAACTCATCCTCGAAAATCTGATTATGAATGCTGTGCAATACACCTATCACGGTACCGAGGTGAATATTGCGCTAACGCACAAAGAAGAAATGGTGTCCATTGCCGTAACCGACCATGGCTCCGGTATCGACAGTGCTGACCATGAGCGCATCTTCGACCGGTTCAGCAGAATAAACCCTGCCGTGGCTACACCCGGCCAAGGACATGGCCTGGGGCTTCCACTGACAAAATATTACCTTGAGCTTCTTGGCGGCGAAATAAAATTGCATAGCCAGCGCGATCATGGCAGCACCTTTATCATCCGAATTCCGGATCGTACACATACCACCGACAGCAGCGGCTCAGCCACCCATGGAGAGGATTTTCTCTTCGACCAAAGTGAATTGTTTTAGGTGTGATAATGAACAACCTGCAGGCGAAATACATTTACTCATCAGCCCTTTTTGTGGCACAGCAGCCCATCATCCTCAATACTATTTTGGGATCGTGTGTGGCTGTGTGCCTGTGGGACAGAGCGAAAAACACCGGCGGGATGAACCATTACATGCTGCCGCTGTGGAATGGTGTAGGATTGGCTTCACCAAAATATGGAAATATTGCCAACGATCTGCTGGTAAAGAAAATGCTAAACAACGGCAGCAAAACAGAAAACCTTATTGCCAAATTTTTTGGCGGCGCCAGAATACTCGACGATACCGCAAGGGTTTTTGATATTGGTCAGCACAATGTTGAGTTGGCTTTTGATATTTATGCAGACTATGGCATCGAAATAGCCAAAGGCAGCACCGGCGGCACCCGCGGACGTAAAATATTCTTTAACACACAAACCGGCGAGGTGATGCAGAAATATCTTTGAATGGTGGACAAAAGAGATGAATGCGTCAACAGCCAGTTTTATTATGAAAAAAATTCGTGTATTAATTGTCGATGATTCCGCTGTAATCCGACATTCGCTGACCGGGATACTTGAGCGCTCGGGGCTGATCGAAATTATTGCCACAGCCCCCAACCCTTATGTGGCGGCAGCCTGTATGAAAAAAGAAATTCCTGACGTGATCACCCTCGACCTGGACATGCCTCGCATGGACGGGCTTACGTTTCTTCATCGCATTATGACACAGCACCCTGTGCCGGTAGTGGTGATTTCGAGCCTTACGCGCAAAGGCTCCCCCGAAGTGATCAGGGCATTGGAATATGGCGCTGTGGAGGTCATCCATAAACCCAACCTCATCAATCAGGAAAACATCAGCGAAAGCTGTATTCAGATTGTCGATGCCGTGATAGCCGCCAGCATGTCGCGGCCACTTCGCCGCAATATGACCCGACTGCCGAAAGCCTCCGCGCAATCCGCTAATGCAGTGTCGGCTTTTGGTTTTAATAACAAAACAATCATTGCTATTGGCGCCTCCACCGGTGGCACGGAAGCCATCCAGACACTCCTGGCCGGGCTTCCTGCCAACACGCCGCCGGTAATCGTTGTGCAGCATATGCCGGCGGGCTTTACACGAACATTTGCCGAAAGGCTCAACAGCTTATTTCCATTTCGGGTGAAGGAAGCTGAAAATGGAGAAAAACTCACCGCCGGCAAAGTGCTGATAGCGCCCGGTGGTTTTCATACGGCTATCAAACGCTGCGCTGACGGCTTTTGCGCTGACGTTTATAGCGGCGCGCTGGTCAACCGGCACCGCCCTGCCGTGGATGTACTTTTTAATTCGGCAGCGCGTGTGGCCGGAAGCAACGCTTCAGGCATTCTACTTACAGGAATGGGCGCTGACGGTGCCGCCGGCATGCTCTTAATGAAACAGGCGGGAGCACTGACTATCGCTCAAGATCAAGCCACAAGCGTAGTGTACGGAATGCCCAAAGAAGCCGAAAAAATTGGCGCTGCGCAATACGTGCTGCCCATAAACCATATCGCTGAATTTGTAATTAATAAAGTGAAAAATGCACGCTAAAAAACTGCTTCTGTTGCTTTTGCTTTTGATAGCTCTGTTCTCATATTCACAGGCCGAAAAGAAAATTGCATTATGCGACAGCTTGTTTTTAGAAATATTGAAGCAACCCGCCGACAGCCTGCTGCTTAGCGATCTGACTGCAGCAATGTACGACCTGAGCAGTAGCCATCCTGACACGGTTTCCTATTATGCCGAACAGCTCTATAACTTGTCGAAGCGCGAAGGTTTTTATCCCGGAATTGCCACCGCACTCAACCTTCAGGGCATGATGCTCGAGCAAAGTAACTATCCGGCTGCGATAGCAAAATACGAGCAATGTCTGGAAATTGCGAAAGAAAATAATCTTTGGAATCTTGCCGCTTCGGTTTACAACAACCTGAGCATCGTTTATTCGCTCATGGGCGAATATTCTACCTCGATCGACTATCTGCTGGAGTTGCTCTCGCTGGCCGAAAGCCAACACGACACCATGCGCATGGCCGTGGCACTCAACAACATTGGGCTGCGCTACCACGAGATGAAAAGCCCCGGCATTGCGCTCGATTACTTTCGCAATGCGATGCGCTACAATTTGATAATCCACGACACTGCCAAATACGCTACCAACCTCTCGAATATCGGCGTAGCATTTCAGGCACTCGAACTTTACGATTCCGCTTTTTATTACCATCAAAAAGCCATCGGGCTGCACCGGCAAAACCATGACCTTTACAAGATGCAATATAGCTACCAGGCGCTCGTGTATTTGTATCTCGACAAAAATGAAATCGGACTTGCCGCCGCTAACCTGGATACAGCGCTTGACCTGGCGCACCAGGTAAACGATCAATATGGGATTTTAAATTTAATGGTTGCACAAGGCGATCTTTTGAACCGAAAGAAGAAACATACCGCGGCGCTTCAGGTGCTTAACGAAACACAACAGCTTGCGCTTGAAATGAACTATCGCAGCATCCTGGTAGATGTTTATAAGGAGCTGAGCAAAGCCTATCAGGGTATCGATGATTATAAACACGCTTTTGAATACAACGAAAAATACATCTCTCTGCGCGACTCGCTGCAAAACATCGAAAAAAGCAAGTCGCAGATGAGCGTGAATGCTTATGTAAAAGAGAAATCTGATAAAGAAATAGAGCTGTTTGCCAAAAATATCGAAATACAAAAGCTCCAGCTCCAACGCCAAAAGCAGTTGCGCAACCTAATCATCGTTATCGGAGCATTATTTTTGGCTGTCGCCCTGCTGCTGCTGCACCGCTACCGCTACGTGCAGCGCACCCGTCGCGAGCTGGAAAGCAAAAACCGGGTGATCACCCACGAACGCCAACGCTCCGACGACCTGCTGCTAAATATCCTGCCTTCCGAAACTGCCGAAGAACTCAAAAACAGCGGCACATCCAAAGCTCGCAAATACAATCAGGTGACGGTTCTTTTCACCGACTTCAAAGGATTTGTGCAAATGGCCGGAGAAATGGAACCCGAAGCGCTGGTAGCCGAAATCGACTATTGCTACAAACATTTCGACGACATCATCACGCAGCACCACGTCGAAAAAATCAAGACCATCGGCGACTCATACATGTGTGCTGCCGGGCTACCTCTGGCCAATACTACCAATCCTGTGGATGCCGTGCGCGCCGCCTGCGCCATCCGTCGGTTTATGGAGGAATATAAACAACAACGGCAGGCAGCCGGAATGCAGTGGTTTGAAGCGCGAATTGGCCTGCACACCGGCCCGGTAGTAGCCGGTATCGTGGGCAACCGTAAATTCGCCTACGACATCTGGGGCGACACCGTCAACATTGCCTCACGCATGGAATCGGGCGGCGAAGTAGGCAAGATAAATATTTCGCGCGCCACCTGGCTCCTGGTGAAGGATCATTTCCAATGT
>Ga0265293_10000377_pt1 | contig 107732 bp, 102 predicted proteins | sample Munlanlewell138R_FD_192505 | JGI IMG/M metagenome (GOLD analysis project Ga0265293, IMG submission 192505) | Leachate microbial communities from a municipal landfill in Southern Ontario, Canada - Leachate well 138R | ecosystem: Engineered > Solid waste > Landfill > Unclassified | place... | reverse complement strand
TGAGCGTTTCAGCTTGTCCGAAATTCAGGCTCGTGCTATTGTTGAGATGAGACTTCGTCAACTCACAGGTCTGGAACAAGACAAACTAAGAGCAGAGTATGAAGAAATCATGAAACTCATTGCTCACTTGAAAGATTTGTTGGCAAACAAAGATTTGAGAATGAATCTTATCAAAGAAGAACTTATCGAAATCAGAGATAAATACGGAGACGAAAGACGTTCGACTATCGAATATGCAGGAGGAGATGTGAGTATCGAAGATTTGATTGCAGACGAACAAGTGGTTATTACGATTTCGCATGCCGGTTATATCAAGAGAACTCCGCTATCAGAATACAAAACGCAAAATAGAGGAGGAGTAGGACAGAAGTCAGCCGGAACTCGTGATCAAGATTTCTTAGAGCACATGTATGTGGCAACAAACCACCAGTATATGTTGTTCTTTACTCAAAAAGGAAAATGTTTCTGGATGCGGGTTTATGAAATTCCGGAAGGAAGTAAAGCCAGCAAAGGTAGAGCGATTCAGAACCTTATCAATATCGAAAACGATGATAAAGTAAAAGCATTTATCTGTACACAAGACCTTAAAGACCAAGATTATATCGATAATAACTTTGTGATTATGGTAACCAAACAAGGTCAGGTTAAAAAAACGTCACTTGAGCAATATTCAAGACCAAGACAAAACGGAATCAATGCTATTACCATCAAAGAAGATGATATGCTTTTAGAAGCAAAACTTACTACTGGAAACAGCCAAGTATTGATAGCCTCTAAATCAGGTAAATTGGTTCGTTTCGAAGAAGAAAAAACCCGACCAATGGGTAGAACAGCTTCGGGTGTTCGAGGAATTACTTTAGCCGATGAAAAAGACGAAGTAATCGGGATGGTTTCTATTGACAAAAACGATGTAAACGATTCGCAAATTCTCGTAGTTACTGAAAACGGTTACGGAAAGCGTACCAAACTTGTGGACGATGACGGAGAAGACGTGTACCGAATTACCAACCGTGGAGGTAAAGGAGTAAAAACTCTAAATATTACCGAAAAAACTGGTATGTTAATTGCGATAAACGTAGTTACTGACGAAGATGATCTGATGATTATTAACAAATCAGGGCTTACCATCAGAATGAAAGTTTCTGACTTGCGAGTAATGGGTAGAGCTACTCAGGGAGTTCGCCTGATTAACATCAAAGGAAGTGATTCGATTGCAGCTGTAGCTATGGTAATGAGAGAAGATGAGGAAGAAATCGACGAAAACGTGGAAAACAACCTCAACGAAGAAAGCCATGACAATGCATCAGAAACACAACAAACAGAAACAGAAGAATAATTAAACTTTAAAAACTGAATTATATGAAAAAGTATATGTTAGTATCGCTTTCATTGCTTTTTGCTACGGGAATGTATGCCCAAAAAAGCGAAATCAAGGCGATGAAAAAGATTATGGATAAAAAAGCTCCAACTGAAGCCGATTATAGAGAACTTCAGGGAATTATTGATGCAACTGCTCCATACATCGGAAATGCTAAACCCGAAGAACAAGCTGAATTTTATTATCACAAAGGAAATTTTGAATTACAACAAGCTTTAAAAGCCAACAATGTTGATGCTCTTAATAGAGCAGCAGACAGCTTTAATAAACTAAAAGCTGCTGAAGAAAACGCCAAACGCCAAACTTTTACTGATAAATTCAATGCCGAAATTTTGCCAGTACTCAGAGCACAAGCATTTCAAAAAGCGTTAGACTTTAATAATAACAAAAAATTCCGTGAGGCAACAAGTGCTTTTAAGGCCATTTACGATTTAGACAAAGATCCGATGAATCTGTATTATGCCGCTTCTACAGCCTTGAGCGTTCCGGATTACAACACGTCATTAGAATATTATCAGGAACTCTTAGATATGAATTTTACCGGAGAAGGTGTTTATTATACAGCTCTTAATAAAAACACAGGAGAAAGAGAGAGCTTCGGGGATAATAAAGTAATGCTGGATGCAGCAGTTAAATCGGGAGAATATTCAGATCCAAAACAAGAAAAAGATCCGTCTAAAAAACCTGAAATACTTAAGAATATGGTGCTGATTTATAATCAGGTAAATCAGAAGTCAAGAGCAGTAAGTCTTTTGGAAGATGCCAGAAAAGAAAGCCCGAATGATATGGATTTACTTTTATTAGAAGCAGAATTCCGCTATCAGAATAACGAAATGGATAAGTTTGAAAATCTGATGAAGGAGGCTGTAGGCAAAGATCCAAACAATCCGAATTTGTACTTTAATCTTGGTGTTATAACTGCTGAAACCGGAAATATTGAAAAAGCGAGAGAGTATTATCAGAAAGCCATTCGGCTAAACCCTAAGTACGTTGATGCACATATTAATTTAGGAGCTCTTGTTCTAAAAGATGAAGAAAAGATTGTAGAAAAAATGAATGCTATTACAGGGTTTTCGGCAGCCGATAACAAAAAATATGATGAGTTGAAAAAACAAAGAGATGACATTCTGAAAAGTGCCATTCCTCATTTTGAAAAAGCCCTGTCAATAGATCCTAATAACGAATACGCTATTGCTAATTTAGTAGGAATTTACGGAGCCTTAGAAATGACCGATAAGCTAAATGAATATAAGGCAAAACAAAAATAAGACCTATAAAGGAGCTATAAAATAATCCCCAAAATTCGAATATCGAGTTTTGGGGATTTATATTTCAAGTGTTTTTATCCGATAACTTCTAACTTTGCAAACCGCAAAAGCAATTTTTTAATTCCTCCGACATCAAATCTAATTTCGGCTTTTTTGTCTGCTCCCACGCCTTCGATATTCAGGATTTTTCCTTTTCCGAAGCGTTCGTGGAGTACGATATTTCCAACAGTGAGTTTGCTATCGGTAGCATTTGTACTTGGACTTTCGCTCGAAGCAGGTTTTAGCTTTCGCAAATTTCTAACCGTATCGGGTTTTTGCATATCGTCTTGAGCCCACTTCGGAGGTGCTCCGTTAGCAGGTTTTGTCTGACGGAGTTTAGATTTATCGACATCTCCGAAAATATCTACATTAAAGCTCGGTTTGTATCGGTAGCCTTTATTGAAATCCGGATTGCTGTATTCTAAATATTTATCATCAATTTCTTCGATGAATCTCGAGGGTTCGCAATCGACTAACTTTCCCCATTTGTACCGGCTTTGCGAATAAGACAAATAGGCTTGTTGTTCGGCTCGGGTAAGGGCTACGTAAAAAAGTCGTCTTTCTTCTTCGAGTTCGGTTCTGGAGTTCAGGCTCATTGCATTCGGAAATAAGTCTTCCTCCAATCCGACAATAAAAACATACGGAAATTCTAATCCTTTTGCCAAGTGAATGGTCATCATGGCTACTCGGTCATCATCTCCGGTATCTTTGTCTAAATCGGTGGCTAAGGCGACATCTTCTAAAAATTCAGAGAGGTTTCCGGTAGCTCCGTCCACTTCTTTTTGTCCTTCGATAAAGTCTTTGATACCGTTTAAGAGTTCCTCCACGTTTTCCATACGAGCCACGTCTTCGGGAGTGGTAGCTTCTTTTTTGAGCTCTTGAAAAAGTCCTGATTTTTTGGTTACGTAATCGGCAGTAAAAAAAGCATCGTTGCTTTGGTTTACAATCTGAAAACTCTTAATCATCGTTACAAAATCCTGCAAACGCTGCTTGGTAGGTCCGTTGAGTTTCAGGTCGATTTTGTCGATGTTTTCCATTACTTCAAAAATAGGACGTTTGTAATGGTTGGCTGCAACGGTTAATTTTTCTAGTGTTGTTCCACCGATTCCTCGAGCCGGATAATTGATAATACGAACTAAAGCTTCTTCGTCTTTCTGGTTGATAATCAGCCTTAAATAAGCCAGAACATCTTTGATTTCTTTACGTTGATAGAACGATAATCCACCGTAAATTCTGTACGGAATATCCCTTTTTCGGAGTGCATCTTCAATGGCTCTGGATTGAGCATTGGTTCGGTACAAAACGGCAAACTGTCCGTTATGGAGTTGGTTTTGCATCTTTTGTTCGAAAATAGTCGAAGCTACAAAACGCCCTTCTTCTGCATCGGTCAGACTTCGGTGTACTTTTATTTTTCCTCCGTCTTCGTTGTGTGTCCAAACGGTTTTTTCGAGTTTTACTTTATTTTTTTCGATGATAGTATTGGCAGCCTCAACAATGTTTCGGGTGGAGCGGTAATTTTGTTCCAAACGATAGGTTTTTACATTCGGATAATCTTTTTGAAAATTCAGAATGTTGTTGATGTTTGCCCCACGAAAGGCGTAAATACTTTGGGCATCGTCTCCCACTACGCAAATATTGTGAAATCTATCCGATAAAGCCTTTACAATCAAATACTGCGAATGGTTCGTGTCCTGATACTCATCTACCAAGATATATCGAAAACGGTTTTGGTATTTTGCCAGAACATCTGGAAAAACACTGAGTAATTCGTTGGTTTTGAGTAGTAAATCGTCAAAATCCATAGCTCCGGATTTAAAACACCGTTCTACGTAATTCTGATAAATTTCTCCCATTCTTGGCTTTTTGCTCATCGCATCAGCCTCCATCAATTCCGGATTGTTAAAATAAGCCTTAACGGTAATCAGGCTGTTTTTGTAAGACGAAATCCGATTTAGTACCTGTTTGGGTTTATAGACATCTTTGTCCAACTGCATTTCTTTGATAATTGCTCCGATAAGCCTCTGCGAATCTTGAGTGTCATAAATCGTAAAGTTGGACGGATAACCGAGTTTGGCACTTTCGGCTCTGAGGATTCGGGCAAAAACCGAGTGAAACGTACCCATCCAAAGATTTTTGGCTTCGTTATTACCCACAATTTGAGCAATACGATTTTTCATTTCGCGAGCAGCTTTGTTGGTAAAGGTCAAAGCCAAAATATTAAAAGCATCAACTCCCTGACTCATCAGATTAGCAATTCTCACGGTCAGTACCCGAGTTTTTCCCGAGCCTGCACCTGCAATAACAATCATTGGTCCGTCTTTTTGCAGTACGGGAGCTCGTTGGGCTTCGTTGAGTTGGTTGATATAATGTTGTATGCTGCCTGACATCAGGTTTGTTTTTTTTTAAGTTTTTGCAATTTGTGGGAAAATACTATCCTACAATATTAATGATTTTTCCCGGAACAATAATTACTTTTTTCGGTTCTTCTTTAAAATAATTTTTAAATCAAAATAGAGATAATTCGCAACCATAGATAATAAAATTACTCCTAAAAGGATATTTACAGGATTATCTAACATTATAAAAATACTGATCAAACTTAACATCAAACAAAGTAAATAAGCAAAAAATCTGATTGTTGTATTTTTAAGAGACCATTCTCTTCTTGGTTTATTTTCTTTTTCTGAATTTTCTTCAATATCAAATAACTTAAAATAATATTCTTTTGTTTCGTTCTTCTCAAATTTGTAAATAGATTTCCCAATTAGTGCAACTATAGCTATAAATACGAGATAAATTATTATCACAAAAATAAGCCTAACATTGAAATCTTCAAAAAACAAGCTCAAAAAAGGAAAAGAAAAGCCTCCCAATATCAACAGCGATAGTAGTTTTCCAAAACTATTTAGTTTATCAGAAACTTTTATTAATTCATTTTTTGAATTAAATTCAAAGATAATTACAGAATAAAAACTCCCAAACAAGAATCCCCAATTCCAAACAATTATTTTATCTTTTCTTACATCTGCATAAACATCTTGAGTTAGATAAAATGAAGTCAAAAAATGCCCCCACAAAGAGTCTTTTCTGTGTTTTTTAATCTTCTTTACTATATCTTGCTTTGAAATCTTCAAAAATACTACCCAACTAAATTTATAATTTTTCCAGGAACTATAATTACTTTTTTCGGTTCGCGACCTTGCAATTGTTCTTGGGTCCTGCTGTCTGATAAAATGATTTTCTCGATTTCTGCTACCGATAAATCCAGCGGAAGATTGATAGTAAAACGCATTTTTCCGTTGAACGAAACCGGATATTCTTTTTCGGATTCAATCAAGTGTTTTTCGTCGAAAATAGGGAACGGAGCCGTAGCAATACTTTCGTTGTGACCTAACTGATGCCACAATTCTTCAGCTATATGCGGAGCATAAGGCGAAATCAAAATCGCCAAAGGCTCGAGAATCGCTCTGTGGTGACATTTTTGTTGCGAAAGCTCATTCACACAAATCATAAACTGCGAAACCGAAGTGTTGAACGAGAAGTTCTCGATGTCATCGGTTACTTTTTTGATGGTTTTGTGCAGCGATTTGTACATTTCTTTCGTAGGCTCTTCGTCGGTTACGTTTAGGCCGTTGTCGTCAAAATACAACCTCCACAATTTTTTCAAGAACCCGAAAACTCCTGTAATTCCGGCTGTGTTCCAAGGTTTGGCTTGCTCAAGTGGTCCTAAGAACATTTCGTATAAACGCAAGGTATCCGCTCCGTATTCGTTACAAATATCATCCGGATTGACTACGTTATATTTGGATTTTGACATTTTTTCGACTTCACGACCTACAATATATTTGCCATTGTCATCTAAAATGAATTCAGCATCTTTATAATCAGAATACAGCGGATGAGCTTTGAATTTCTCAATATCTAACTCGTTAGTTACGTCGTTGATACAAGATAAATCAACGTGAATTGGATTGAAGCTAAATTCAATATTTTCTAAATTTATTTCGACAAAATTTTCTTTAAAATATCCTACTAACAATTTATAAATTTCTGGATTTAAGTTTTTATCAAGTTCATTATTACTTATTTTACCAAGAACTGTATTTGATATAAAAACTGGCTTAGGCGTTTGAAAAACATAATATGTATCATATTCATTTTTTAATGCTTGAACTCTATAAACAAAAGCACTCATCCCCAAAATCATCCCTTGGTTAATCAGCTTTTTAAACGGTTCTTCGGTTGGAGCAAAACCTCTGTCTTTTAGGAATTTATTCCAAAAACGGCTGTACAGCAAGTGTCCTGTAGCGTGTTCACTACCGCCAATATATAAATCCACGTTTTGCCAATAGTCCAAGGCTTCTTTTGAGGCAAACTCAGCATCGTTGTGAGCGTCCATATATCGCATCCAATACCAAGACGAACCCGCCCAACCCGGCATAGTGTTTAGCTCTAGTGGGAAAATCGTTTTGTTATCGATTTTTGAGTTTTCTACCACCTGATTGTTCACGGTGTCCCAAGCCCAAACCGAGGCATTTCCGAGTGGTGGTTGACCGTCTTCGGTTGGTAAATATTTTTCTACTTCTGGCAAACGAACAGGTAAATATTTGCTATCTATCATCTGTGGCAAACCATTCACATAATAAACTGGAAATGGCTCTCCCCAATAACGTTGACGTGAGAAAACTGCATCACGTAAACGGTAGTTTACTTTGGCTTTTCCGGCTCCGATTTTTTCTAGCTCTTCAATGATTTTTGCAGTTCCGGCTTTGTAATCCAATCCGTTTAAGAAATCAGAATTCACGAAAGTGAAACCGCCTTTTTCAGTATAAGCGGCTTCGGAAATATCTTTGTCGAAAATGTTTTTAATCTCAATTCCGAAGTGTTTTGCAAAAGCATAATCACGTTCATCTCCACACGGAACAGCCATAACAGCTCCGGTTCCGTAACCTGCCAATACGTAGTCGCCAATCCAAATCGGAATCGGTTCTTTGGTAAACGGATGTTCCGCATAAGCTCCTGTAAATACTCCCGAAATGGTTTTTACATCAGCCATACGCTCTCTTTCCGAACGTTTGGCTGTAGCCTCAATATAAGCCTCAACCGCTGCTTTTTGCTCTGGCGTTGTGATTTGAGCCACCAAATCGTGTTCGGGAGCCAAAGTCATAAACGATACTCCGAAAATGGTGTCAGGACGAGTGGTGAATATCTCTATAAACCTCACCCCCAGCCCCTCTCCAAAGGAGAGGGGGGAACGAGTTGTCTTTGATAATTCCGTTTTTATTTTTGAAAGAACTTCTTTTGTGTTTTTCAGAACCTCATCATTAGTAAATCGGATAATTCTAAAACCAAATCTTTCTAATTCATAAGTTCTGTTTTCGTCATATTCTTTTTGAGTTTCGTGGTATTCTCCATCAACTTCAACTATCAAGTTCTTGTCAAGGCAAACAAAATCCACAATAAAATTGTCTATATAATGTTGTCTTCTGAATTTTACTCCTAACTTCTGGTTTCTGATTTCCTGCCAAACTAAATCTTCTGCTTCTGTTGAATTTTTCCTGTTTTCACGGGCATTTACAACTAATTTTTTGGCTTTGTCAGGATTTGCAGTCATAAATCCATAATCATTATGTCTGTCAGGGGTTTCGCTCCCCTCTCCTTTGGAGAGGGGTTGGGGGTGAGGTAGAACACGAAACTCAACAGAAGCACCTACCGATTTCCCGATCCAGTTTCTTTGCGATTCTTTGAGGCTTTCTGTCCAGTCGATGGTTTCTAAACCTTGTAATAAACGCTCTGCATAAGCCGAAATTCGCATACTCCATTGTTTCATTTTCTTACGGATAACAGGATGTCCTCCACGTTCCGATACTCCGTTTACGATTTCGTCATTGGCTAGAACTGTTCCCAAGGCAGGGCACCAGTTTACTTCGGTTTCTGCCAAATAAGTCAAACGGTATTTTAATAAAATTCTTTGTTGCTCATCAGGCGAAAACGCTTTCCATTGCTCGGCTGTGAAGATTTCGATATCAGCATCACAAACCGCTTTTACGTTGGCGTTTCCTTCTTGTTCGAATTTTATAATAAGCGAACAAATGCTTTCTGCTTTGTCTGATTCCACATTATACCAAGACTCAAACAATTGGATGAAAATCCATTGTGTGTGTTTGTAATAATCAGGATTCGAAGTGCGAACTTCTCTAGACCAATCGAACGAAAAACCGATTTTGTCTAATTGCTCACGGTATCTTTTGATATTAGTTTCGGTCGTAATGGCAGGATGCTGCCCGGTTTGAATCGCATATTGCTCAGCCGGAAGTCCGAAAGAATCATAACCTTGAGGATGCAACACGTTGAATCCTTGGTGGCGTTTGTATCGAGCTACAATATCTGAAGCAATGTACCCTAACGGATGCCCCACGTGAAGTCCTGCTCCCGAAGGATACGGAAACATATCCAATACGTAATATTTAGGTTTGGTGTTGGATGATGGGTGCTGGATGTTGGGGTTTTCTGCTTTAAAAGTCTGATTTTCTGCCCAAAATTGTTGCCATTTCGGCTCGATTTCATTCGGATTGTATTTCATTCGTCGAGTTTATTGTTTTTTTATTTGTCTGATGCTCTTACAAGCTCAAGTCATTTTTCTATTTAGAATTTGAGATTTAGGATTTTTTAATCCTCGAAAAACAGGACAAATTTAAGGAATATTTATATAGTAACCGAAACAAAAGGCATGGTTGTCTTGACAAATATCAGGAGGATATTTGCTTATATAGCTGCATGTAATTTAAGCGAATTTTACGAAAAATATTTAAAAAGCGATTTTCAGGGTTTCTGTAATGACTTGTTCGTCTTTAAGGTACTCTAAAGTCCATTCATCTTTGTTTTTGGCTTTGTACAAAGCTCCGTTTATGAGGTTATTAGAAATGATGAATTGGTCTGCCTTTGAAGTTTTGAAAAGTGTGTATTTTTCGTTTTCCTCGCTATCGTATAGCTTATAGCCTTGCCCCGTTTTTTTTGCATACAGATACGATGAATCTTTGGGTTGGTCGAGGTCTTTTTGAGGAGCATCAGCTTGGAGTCTTTTTTGGGTAACTTCTTTGGGAGGCAGATAAAGCAAATCGAAAGCTTCTCTTAGTGCATAATTATAAGCTACTCTGTATTCTTTTTCTCTGCTCGAACCTGTGCTTTCTGCTATTATGTTTCCCCTGCAATCTCTTAATGTTATTTTTAGTTTTGTGTTTAGAAAAGATTTTTCTTTGGTAACATTCAGCCTTAGTACACCACATTCGTTCATGCTGTATTCGATAGGTTTTACTTCTGTTTCGAACAAAGCGGTTACTTCTTTTTTGCTTATTAGGAATTTAGTAAGCTCGTTGAGGTTATACTGATTGGATTCGCTCAAGAAATCGAATTTTTCAGGAACTACCACAAATTCGTATCCGCTGTAATGTTGAGCAGACAAGAAGGTTGAAAGGCATAAAGCAAAAAGCAAAGTGATTTTTTTCATTCTATGTAAAGTTTTTTGATGCGCTCAATAGGTCCTGTACATTTTTTGTGATGACATTCGATACAGGCATTGACCATATTGTTAAAGTTTTCTTTGATATGAACCGTATCGGTATAAATTAATTGCTGCGTTGCAAGAAACTTTAGGGCTTCTGATTTGAAGAAATCGTCAAACTCGTCGGGGTCGGTCATTTGGGCACTGTGAATTTTCAGGTAGTATTCAGGAAACTCTCCGAAATCTAATTCGTTGTTTTCTATTTTCTGTTTGATGCGTTGGTTGTCCGCATACATTTGTTCCATCAGGGTAGCCATTTCTGACATTTCGTACATCTTGAACGATGACGAAGTTTTGTTGTTTTGTGTAACAACTTGTTCGGGTTGCGGATTTTCTTTGCAAGCCCCAATCAGTAAGCAGCCCAAAAAACAGAAAACAATTTTTTTCATTAGTTATTAATTTCGTCGGTTGTTGTTTCTACTGCAATTCTATCCTGAATCAACACTCCGTCAGCTTGAATGGCATAAGTGATTTTCGGCTCGGTAATGGCATCAATTTCTTCTTGAGATTTTCCTCCGTCTTTGGCATAATGTTTTAACTCATCAACGGTAACGACACTCAAAAATGCACGACCTTCAACAATACTTTCTTGATTGGCAGCATCGAGTGGAACGAAAAATCCGTAATCCGTAAAGCGGATAAAAGCATCTTTATCGCCTTCTAAGTCCATACTCATCCAGCAACCTTTTTTCTGACAAACGTCTAAAATGGTGGATTTGAATTTGATAGGAATGGTGTCTCCTTCTTTCAGGTTTTGAAATTTATCTAACATTTCGTCTTGCGAAACAGCTTTATCGGCTGTAATTTCTTCTCCGAATGTGGAATAAGTAACTGCAACTTCGGGTTCTGTGGGTTGTTGCTCTTGTTTTTTGCAGCTAAACAAGGCTATAGCCAAAGATGCTAAAATGAATGTCTTTTTCATAAGTGTTTTTGAATTAAAGTACAAATATAATATTTTTTTGTGTGGTAGTTATGAAGTTAGTTTACGGTTTACAGCTTATAGTAATGTTTTGGCTTTTCATTGGTCTCATTCGTTAGTTGAAACTATGCACTTTCAGTGCAAGACTTTCAGTTTCTAAAAATTTTTGCCACGGATTAAAGGATTTTTAGGATTATAAAAAATCTATGTAAATCCTTTAATCCGTGTTTTTTTTTCAATCAGACTTTCAGTCTGAAATCAAACCTATGGACTTTCGGTCCATAGTGGTTTAGTTTTAATTGAGCAGTTTTCTCCATTGTTCTTTAACTACATTCCAGTCAAAAGTTTTAGCCAAATCTAACGCATTTTTGACGATGCTATCTTTCGATTCCGGATTGTTGATGAGTGTTTCGATAGCAGAAACCATTGCGTCTGTATCTTCTTTGTTTACTAAAAGTGCATTTTGTTGGTTTTTTAATAAAAACGGAATTCCTCCGACATTGGTAGTAACCACAGGCAATCCGAGGCAGAGTGCTTCCATGACACTTACAGGCGTATTGTCAAAATTGGTGGTATTGATAAAAACATTGTATTCTTCCGATAGTTTTATCCATTCAGGTTTAGACAGTCTGCCCGTAAATTTTACTTCCACACTTTGTTCTTTGGCATATTGACGGGTTGTCTCTAAACTTCCGTCTTTGTCTGGGCCTACCATACAGAGCTTTGCATCAGGATATTTTTTTTGTAATTCTTTCAGCACATCAACCGCCATTTTCGGGTTATAAAGCCAAGCGAACGAACGTACCCAAAGTAGTTTTGGAGTTTTGATTTCCCGATTCAGAAACGGATAGTTTTCTACTTCGATTGTATTGGGTATGAAAACCAAGTTCGGGTAATTTCGCTTCTGAAACGCATCGAGCAAATAACCCGAAGGAGCTACATTTTTGTATGAATGATTAAAAACCATTTGGCATAATCGAGGATTTTTATCCAAACGGTGAGGGAGGTTGCCTCCGTGCAAAATAGGAATATACTTTAGCTCGAACAACCTACACAACTGGCTGACCATAAAAGCATACCAAAAACTGAATGTACTGTATGTATCTATAATGATGTAATCTGCTTTATTTCGGTTTTTGAAAACACTCCAACCCATGTCTAAAAACCGCTTGAGTTGGTTTTCTTTTTCGGAAGCATAGCACATTGTGTAGCCTTCTTTCTCGAAAAAAAGACCGAGGGTTTCTATAGAAGTAGGCGTATAACCGTGTTTAGAGAGTTTGTTTCCGATGTAAAGAAGGGTTTTCATAATAGCTTATTATTATACTTCATTGATCTCAATTTTTTCGGGTGTAGCAGTTGGCTCATTAAAAGTAACTTTTAAGAGCGAGAGTGCATAGACAAAAGCAGGAGCAGCCAATCGCATGGCTGCGTGGTTGATGGTAAGTGCCCAGAAAAAGAAAAAGGATAATAAAAATATATTTTGTTTATTGGCAGGATATAAGTTAAGAGGCACGAAAACTAAGATAAGCAAAGCAAAAAGACCAAGCATACCGTGCTCGGCCAAAAGACGAGTTACTTCGTTGTGTGATGCTGCAGCAATACCTGTCATTTCAAGACGCTCTTCTCTATTTTTACCTACACCTACTCCAAGGATAGGATTGTCTAAAAACATTTGAAATTCAGTTTCCATAAGTGTTTCTCTTCCTGTCAAAACACTTTCTTTTTCCACTCCCGAAGCATTTTGGTTGGCATAGCGTTTATCAATCATTCCTCCGGTTTGTACAGAAGTATAAGCCCACACGAAGAAACCTAAAAAAACACCTACTATTACACTTAAAACTATTTTACTTTTAGCCCTTATGTTTACTTTTGGAAATACAATAATTAGCAAGAGAAAAATCATAAAAAGCCCTACGAAAACTCCTCCACGAGAAAAAGTAATTACCCCTCTGTAAGAACAAACAGCAAACAGCAAAGTATTAATGATAAGCAATATTTTGGATGGAGAGTTTAAAAGTATTTGAACAAAAAAAGCAAACATACCAAGTCCTAAAACGGTGGCGACCTGATTAGGTCCAAACCCTCCCGATGTTTTGAAGTTTGAGCTTGTGTGGGTAATTACTTCGTCTAAATTAGAAGGTGTATATAAAAACAAATATACTACTGTACAAATAATAGGTAATCCGAAAGCTGTAAATATATTTTTTAGCTGATTAAAAGTTAATTCTCTTTGATAGCAATATAGAGCAGAAATTCCCAAGCAAACAGGACCTAAAAGATTAAATATTACTGCCTTTCTGAAATTAGTGTCATAATTTAAAGTTTCAGCAGAAACCAATACGGCAGGTAACAGTAAAGCAATAAAAAATATATAGATTAGCCCATTTTTTTTGATACCGCTAATCAATATTCCTAAAAACATATATAAGATAACAGCATATTTACCTATTTCGTAAGAAAGTCCTCCGCCTGTCATTCTTAAGAACACTTCTAAGCCAATTATATAGGCGGACATAAAGATAACTTCATTATTACGGTTTTTGGTTTTTAAAATATAAAAAACACCAAAAACGATGGTTAATAATCCGTATAACAAGGAAAGAACAGGAAATGTAAAAATTACAAATCCTAAGATTATATGGAGTATAATAAGAGATATGTATGAAGTGTTTTTTATTTCCATTATTTGCGAAAAACCAAACTTTCAAGTTTTTGTTTGTAGTTGTCAAAAGTAAACAATTTCGCTAATATACAACTGTTCTCGGATAGCTGTTTTAGGGTAAGATTTTGTTCGTTTACGGCTTTTTTCAAAATTTCGGTATAAGGAGTAGCGTTTTTGTTCGACCACACAAAACCATTTTTTTCGCTCACATAATGCGGAATACTACCCACATCAGAAACTACGGGAATAGCACCGTAACAAGCGGCTTCTGCAATGACTTTCGGGAAGCCTTCAGAATCGGAGGGCAACAAAAAGAAATGTGATTTGGATAAAATAGTATGTACTCCGTTTTTGCCTAAAAACCCGTGAAAAAACACTTTATTTCCCAGAAAAGAGGCTTGCTTTATGTATTGTTCTGTTTTATTCCCGTTGCCTACAAAATGTACTTCCTTAATTTTCTCGGCAGGAACTTCTTTTAAGGCTTCGATAATTCTTGAAACGCCTTTAGCATCTTCTAACCTTCCTACAAACGAAAAAATATAACTTTGGTCAAATGTTTTGGTTTGGGCAATTTCTTTTCCTTTTTTTATATCCTCTTGAGTCAGGCATGGATTTTCGAAAGAATGGCAATGCTTGGGTTGGCCAGACCAAAAACCGTTGATGGTTACGTTGCACTTAGCAATATTCTTTTTGAGCCACCATCTTTGTATGCGGTAGGAGAGTGGTGGGTTTTGTTGATTCCAGTTTCCGGCATATTTTACCCAAAAAGTAAATTTTCGGGGAATGAAAAAGCTGAATAAAGGCAACAAAAACAAACCCATACTTGTGGGAAGTCGGAGTTGAACTTCAGAAGCTCCTTTTATGCTTTTAATAACCTGATTGATGATTTTCGGGATTTTGATTAGAATCATCAATTTATCTTTGATAGATTTTCCTCCGTAGGGAGGAATCGGTACAAAGGAGATGTTTTGTCTCGTATAAGACAAAGAACTCGGAGGCATTGTTTTGTGGTGCAAACAAGCCACATGTACGACTTCTTCCCAATAATCGGCAAGGTAGTTCACTTCGTTTATGGTTGGCCCCCAACCTTTTATAATTCCGTTGTGGTCTTTGTAATGTTCGGTATGCGATATGATGACTAATTTTTTCCTTTTCATTGCTCAATTACCTCTAAATACGCTTTAATAATGTTTTCCCAACGAAAATTTTCTGACCATTCTTTTGCTTGAGCTGAATATCTGTTGTAATCATTAACGATTTCAGTTAAGGCTTGGGTTATTTCTTTTGGGTTGTGCGGATTGACTAATTTTCCTGAAAAACCGTCTTTTATAGCATCGGCAATTCCTGAGTTTTTAGAACCAATGGCAGGCAGCCCAAGATGATTTGCCTCTAAAACGGCAATTCCGAATCCTTCGACATCTCCGTTAGGCAAATAATCGCTTAGCATACAAAATATTTTTGATTCGGAGAGTTTTTTGTGAAGTGCTTCATCTGATAAAGCTCCGTGAAAAATAACAGATTTTTCGACATTGAGTTGTTTTGCTAATTCCGAAAATTTTTGTTTTTCGGTAGGCAATCCGATAATGTGATAGACAATATCAGGAAATTGTTTTTGTAATTCGGGCAGGGCTTTAATTACATTTTGTTGTCCTTTTCTGGAGGTTACATTGCCTACGGTAATTATAGCTAATTCTGATGTTTTTGATTCAGATGATGTTGCGTTTGCTTTAGGGGCAAATCCGTTATTTATAACATTGATTGCTACCGATGGTTGTCTGTTTAAGGCTATTTGTTTGGTAAAGTTGGATACTGCAACTCGTTTATCGTATTTTTTTAAACTCCAACGAGTGAATGATTTCCCTATTTTCCCTCCCGCACCCAATTCAGAGCCGTGAAGCACAGCCACAAATTTCTTGGTAGGAAAAAATAAGCTCATAAAAGCAACCATCCAAAGCGGAAATTTACCCGAAGCAATGATGATTTGGTTTTTTCGGATAAGCGAAAATGTTTTTTGAATCCGGTTTATATACGTAAGTACAGCAGGATTTTTTCTTTTGATCCTAACGACTTTCACATCAAGCTTTGTGTCAAAATCTATGTCTGCACAGAGGTTTTTACTTCTCTGATCGGTAACAACTGTCACCTCATATTCATTTTTCTGAAACTGAAGAGCCAAATGCAAAGCGTGATTACCAATTCCTCCCGGAAGTGGAGGGAATTCGGAGGTTATGATAAGTGTATTTTTATTCATAAAAATTCAACTTTTGCTCCTTCATTTAGTTTTTGAGTAGCTAATTTCCACGATTTATACATCTGAAAAATTAGCAGAGGAAACAAAATAGGCAACAAAAATACAGATAATAGTTTTAACAGTTTATTTCTTTTGAACTGATACGGAACAATTGATGGTGCAACAGAATGTATCATCATCAGCACACTCAGTTTGTTTCCGAAATATTTTCTTGATAAATACAGTACACTTGGTACAGGTCGGGGGGCATTCCATTTTTTGGGTCTCCAGGCATCCCAACTTCCTCCTTTTACTCGCAATCCTCCTTGTGGAGCTTTGACATCTATACAGTAGGCAATAGGGTTAGAAACGAGCTTAAAGCCATTGGTGTATAACCGCAGCCCGAATTCTCCATCTCCCATGCGTTGTTTTTCAAATTGTCTGTCATACAGCCCAATCTTTTTGAATAATTCTTTTTTGAGTAGTGCATTTCCCGTGGCAAATTGTTCTGCATATTTAAAGTAAGAACGCTCTTTGGGTATCGCACTGCCTTCTGGGAAAAACACCCCACAAGACACATCAGCTTTAAAAAAATCAAGAGTTTTGAGATGGTTCTCTATTAGGTTTTCAGGAATCCTGATATCGTCCTCCGACATCAATATATATTCTCCTTTAGCAGATTTAATGGCTTCATTTCGGGCTTTCCAAAGAGCTTTCTCTTCCTGATACCAAAATCTGATATCCAAATTCCAACCTTTATAAAAATCTTCTCTAAAATCATCGGTTTGGTCAACAACAATCACTTCAAAGTTCTTATAGGTCTGTTTTTCTAAATCCTTAAAAACATCTTTGAGATACTCATACCTGTTCAAGGTCGGTATAATCACGGATACAAGAGGTTCTTCTTTTATGAGTTTACTCTGAAAGTTATCATATTCAGGATAGCTGAAATGATTTTGCACATGACTCTGACGTCTTACTTTTCTAGTTTTCCAAAAGGCATATATCTCCTTAAAAGGATTGTGTAGCGTCACTAATCTAAATGCCAAAACATATAACACCCAAAGCTTATGAAAGTTCTTCCTAAAGAAACGATACTCATCCTCCAGAGGTAGTTTTACCTCCTGCCATACATCAATACCCTTTTCAGTTTTTGGGTTTATAAAACCCTGTTGAAAAGCCCTCCAAGCCAAATCCCTGTTTTGAGCCTCTGTACTCTTATAATCAGAATCTATAGCAATACTAAAGCCCTGCCCTGCTAATATTTCTGCGGTAGGAAAATAAGCATAATCAAACTTTGGTCTTAAATTATAATACCAAGTGGGGTGGATGTATTTTAAAAAGTTAAATATCATAGTATGATTAAATCTCTCAAATTAAATTTACACCTAATTTGTATAAATTATTAAATTTTCTGTCAATCCAATTTTGATCTTGCATAACCTTATAAGATTTTCTTCTATATACCTTTAAATATTCCGTTAAAAATAATTGCTCTTTGAAGCTATAAATAGTTCCTTTATCTTCCTCTAATCGGTTTATAATTTTAGTAAAATATTCTTCTTTTCTTATTTCTAAAACAAGATAATCTTCACGAGTTTTTTCAAAATCAATTAAACATATGTTTTTTTCAAAATCAATTAAAATATTATTTTCTCTTAAATCTCCATGTATCGTTCCATATAATAGTTTTTTTCTTTTGTTAAGAATACTATTGTAAATCTGAATCACTTCTTTTTTATAGACAATATTATCATTAAATACATTATGGTCAATATTCCCTTCGTTAAAAAAAACCAACTTCAAATCGTTAAAAAAATAAAAATCTATCATAAAATTATAAATAGAGTCATTTATAATTTCTAAATCTGATTTACTTATATTCCAAACTTCATTTCCTTCAAAATATTCTTCTTCAAATACAAATAGATTCTCATTAGTTTTATAATGGTTTAATAATTTCGGAACTTTGACATCTTGGTGTTTTGACAAAATAAATTGATTTATTATAGTAAGATAATTTACTTCGGACTCAAGTAATTCGTTCCCAATGTTAGACTTTGATATTTTAGTTACTTTTTTTGATTTTTTATCTATAAGAATATCATAATTACGTTTTATAAGCCCAATATTAGCCTTAATATCATAAGTTTTAGTCGGTAAATAAAACCATTTTAACAACAATACTAATCGGTATTTTATTTTTAGGTTAGAGATAAACGGAATCTGTTTATGTCTTAATAAAATATCCATAAATGAATATATTTCTGAACTGATTAGACAATTATTATATATTTTAAATTTCATGTCAATGTAACTTTAAGACGAATAAAAATTAATGAATTCAAGTTGCTGTTTTGCTAAATTAAATTCTTGTTGAACTCTACGAATTGCGTTAGTTTTTATCTTCTGTTTTTCTGAAGTCGATAATAACATTACGTCTTTTATTTTTTCAGCCAAAAGTGCTGGTTTTCGCTTCTCAACTACCCAACCCGTCTGCTTATCCAAAACATTTTCACTTAATCCTTCCGCATCGGATACTATACACAGCAATCCCATTGCTTGAGCTTCGAGAACAGCATTACAAAAACCTTCTTGTATGCTGTATTGCAAATAGATAGCGGCTTGCTCTAAATGCTTCTTAACTTCAGAATGAGGCAACTTTCCTGCAAATTTAACATTTTCTTTGATACCAAGCTGATAAGCTGCAAATAATAGACGTTCTTTTTCGTCTCCATCACCAATTAGGGTGTATTTAAAGTCAATTCCGTCTCTTTATAAGTAATGATAAGGCTTCTATAGTGTGTTCTAAACCTTTTTTCCAATGTAATCGAGCAATAGTAGAAATTTGCAAAATTGAGTTTTGACTTTTTGGAGAGGGTTCAAAAAAGTCAATGGTTTTCAGGTGTTGTTCGATTAGGTTTTCCGGGATTCTGATATCGTCTTCGGACATCAAAATATATGTTCCTTTAGCCGATTTTATCGCTTCGTTTCTAGCTTTCCAGAGTGCTTTTTCTTCTTGGAACCAATAGTTTAAATTCAGATTCCAGCCTTTATAAAATTCTTCCCTGAAACCATCGGTTTGATCTACAACTATTACTTCAAAATTCTTATAGGTTTGATTTTCTAAATCTTTGAAAACGTCTTTGAGATATTCGTATCGGTTTAATGTTGGGATTATTACCGAAACCAGAGGGGTTTCTTGAATCAAATCGCTTTGAAAAGATTGATATTCTTGGTGCAGAACAAAGTTTTTAGAATAGTCTTCTCGTTTTGTGCTTTTTGATTTTAAGAATCCGGAAATTTCACGAAAAGGATTTTTAAGGGTCAGCAAACGAAAGAATAACACATACAAACTCCAAACTTTATGGTAGTTTTTCCTTATAAATCGGTATTCGTCTTCAACAGGAAGTTTTGTTTTTTTCCAGATGTCAATTCCGTTTTGTGGTTTGTCGGATATAAAACCCAACTGAAATGCCCTCCAAGCTAAATCTCTGTTTTGTGCCTCTTGACTTTTGTACTGAAGGTCTTTTTTTAAATCAATCCCTTTTTCTTTGAGTTGTTCTTCCGTAGGGAAATACGCATAATCCTGAGTAGGTTTCAGGTTGTAATACCAAATGGGTTTGATGTATTTTAGGAAGTTAAAAATCATTTTATACGGATAACAATATTTTTTCTAAATTGTCTGCAAAAATAACATTCTTATTGTCAATAAGGTAATTAAACCGTTCTTTTCCTACGACATCTATGATTATGGCTCTGTATCCGTTATCTGCAGCGTCTTCAATAACCGAGCTCCACGGAGAAACTACAATTAAGTTTTTGACGGTGTTCGACTCTAACCAATTTTTAGACTCGTCAAAGATAATATTTGATTTGATATTTTTTAGTTGATTTTCAAATACTTCCTTTTTGTTTTTTTCCCGAGGATGAAGCCTTACATATACTGTTACCTGGTCGGTTTGGGTTAGTTGCTTGAGATATTCCATAAAAAGAGGGTGAATACCATTAAATTCAATAGTAGAGGCGTATAGAATATGCGTTCCTTCTTTGAATTCGGTTTCCCTTTTCGGATAGGGCAAAATACGATATTCGATATCTTTGAAGTTTTTGTTCAAATGCTCTTTCAGGTAGTTTATCGTTCCTTGATTTTTTACGTAAAAAGTATCGGCAATTTTAATTGTTGAAGGATAAGAATATGGAGGGTAATTGATTATATTTCCGTGCTGTACCTCTATTAGATTAATTTTATGTCTGTATTTAGAGAAAACAACAGAGATTCCGTTGGCATCGTAATAACAAATTAGATAGACACCTGTTCCTCTATAATTTTTAAGTATCAAGTTGTTGATGAAGCTATAGGCTTTTAAATTTTTTAATGAAGTTTTCCGACCTTTTTTAAAAAACAGCGATAATAGTTTTACCATTCCGCCTATGTTATACACCTTGTGGTTGTCTATCGACTTTAGTACAAACTCTTTGCTTTGGTTGATGTAAATTCTGTTTTTCAGATTCAAACCAGACAGAATACGGTCGCTAAATTTTCCGTTTTTGGGGTTGCAATATCCCGGAGCCGTATATACTAAGGTAATATCTTTATTGAACTTTAGTTTTATAAGCAAGAGTAAAACATCAACCCCAGAACATAAAATCAGATAAATAGTAAAAATTAAGTTGCTTTTTTTGTTTAGCGATGATGTGTTCTGATTATTTGTTTTTTTATAATCAGATAATCTTTGAATTATAGTTGTATAATACTTTTCGGGGTTGTTCATGTTAGAATATCATTCTTATTCTTGCTCTCAAATAAGTCAGGAAAACCTTTAAGGCTTTGCTATTATGAAAGTTATTAAGCAAGTTTAGAGGTGTAAATAAATAATCAATATTATTTTTAAAAATTAGTTTCAGAAGTTCCTTATCATTATCGGCAACAGTGATAAATTTTGAAAATTTATTTGTCTTTACTTTCTGAATTATTGGGGCAAAATCCTTTTTTTCTTTATACTGATTTTCAATATACTTTAAGCTTGTAATCATTGCCCTAAGTGCATTAGGATTACTCTTATTGTAACTAGCAGACTCATTATTATCAAAATAATAATAAACAACTTCATTTACGTTTATTACCTTCTCACAGTATTGTAAAACCTGAAAAAACAGAAACTCATCAGATGATTTTGAGAAGTTCTTATAAGCAATAATATCAGGATGCCTAAAGAGCTCTGTTTTATAAATCTTATTCCAAAGGTATTGCGGTGTTTCATATTTTAATGTTGATTTTGCAAAACCCCATTTATCATGCCCATAACGCAACTGATTCCTAAAGACCTCACTTTTACTGCCGTCTGAGAAAACCCGCTGATAATCGCCTATACATATATCAGCATCTTTGTCTTGTGTAATAGCTTCATATAATACTTCTAAAGCATTTTCTGGCAAATAATCATCAGGATCACAAAAAGTAATATATTCCCCTTTAGCATTCGTATAACCCACCATTCTTGACCAACCCGCACCAGAATTTTCTTCATTATGAAAGATTCTAATCCTTGTATCATTATGAGCATATTCTTCCGCAATTCGTATAGAATCATCAGGACTCGCATCGTTTATCAAAATAATCTCAAAGTCCTGAAATGTTTGATTCAAAATTGAGGTTAAACATCTAGAGATATATTTCTCGACTTTATAAACGGGGATGATTATTGAAATCATTATATAATACGAAAATTATGGTATATTATTTAATATATAAACATCTTAATTAAGAATCTAATCTTTAAAAAAATTTCTGTCAGTAGAATTTATGAACGCATTTCTTAAAAACAAACCCCTTTTAAAAACAAAATAAAAAATTCTGTAGGCTATATAGTATAACGTTGAAGTTCCAAAATATTTAAATAGGTTTTTATAAAAGTATATTTTTGGAACACCAAAAAAGTCCTTTGAATCTGAAGCACTAAGAGCTGACCTTCTTAACAGGTGCCTATGTGTTCTTATATCTGAAAATTCTTTTATATCTTTAAGCGTAAGCCAATGTTTAAAGAAACTACTCTTTCTTGTTTCATCTTTAGTTTTAAGATTACTCCTTATAGAATCCTCATGATCTCTTCTAAGAGTTACAACTTCATTAATAAAGATTGCGTTAGTGGATTTATGAACTAATTTACTAAAATAATTATATTCCTGTCCTGATTGTAATTGCTCATTAAAACTAATAGTTTTTCCAATACTTGTTTTTAAACAAATATCATATGTTAACCAATTTATTTTTTGAGATACGTAATTATATGGAGTTAAATCATACTTATCAAATTGATAATATTTTTCTAAATCTTTATCTGAATTAAAAAACTTGGTTTTAGTAATTACGTAATCATACTTGCTATTGAGTATAGCCTGCACTTTTACATCCAAATGGTTAAAAGTCATCAGATCATCACTATCAAAGAAGACTAAATAATCTCCTCTTGCTATATCTATACCCATATTCCTACAGGAATTAGCTCCTTTGGGCTTATCACTATTTCGGTGATGGAATTTAAAACGCTTATCTTCCTTCTGATAAGAATTCATTATCTCTTCCGTATTATCAGTACTCCCGTCATCTACTACAATACACTCCCAATGAGTATAAGTCTGAGCGATTATACTATCAAGTGTTTCACCAATAAGGTGAGCTCTGTTGAAGGTGGGGATGATTATGGAGACTAAGGGGGCATTCATAGGAAATACTTTTATTTTATATAAGTACTAATTATTAATTTTAGATTTGATTTTAATTCTCCTAAACTTTTAGTTGAAAATAAAAGCTCAAGAACAAGTCTTTCTCTCTTCATATTTGGACTAGCACGAAAGGCTCTCTTAGAGATGTTTTTTTTAAGATAATGCACGACCTTTCTTCTTAAGAACACATCATCTTTATTATAATTTAATAAATCTTTATATACAAGATAAAAAGTATTAAATCTTTCATTTTCATTTATAGAGCTAAATATTCCTCCACTATGAATATGATAAGCTCCAAAGACCTCTTTCATATAATAGCCTTTTCCTCTTTTAAGCAAATGATAATTAAGATGAACATCTCTAGTATATTTATAATTCTTAAAATCATTTGGATTATATAATTCTGTTCGATAAACTAAAGTTAAGGTTTTGGTAAGCCATTGTTTAAAAAATCGCTCTAGAGTAATATCAAAGCCTTGTTCTGTATTGTCAATAGAGTTTTCTACATCTTTTATAGCTGTTATTTCTTCTCCTGTTACTGTATTTACGGATTTAAATCCTCCACAAACTAAACTATATTCTGGATTCTCTTCCAAAAAATCTACCTGCTTCTGCAACTTCAACGGGTCTGTCCAGTAATCATCGCCTTCGCATACAGCGATGTATTTTGCTTTGTTGCGTTCTTCTCTAAATGGCTTGCCTGCTTCACGCCTATTGGGTTTGCCCCAGGTATTCTCAGGTTGGCAAAATGCGCGAAATAAGTTAGGATATTTAGCCACATATTCTTTGATAATCTTTGCAGTATTATCTGTAGAACAATCTTCAAAAATAACTATCCTTACCGGAAAAGTTGTTCTCTGCATCAGAAAGCCCTCAATAGCATCTCTGATATAAAGCTCATGGTTATAAGTCAGACAACTAATACTCACAACCTGAGTAACATCATCATCCCATTGGTGTTCAGTAATTGGGAGGGGGTTAGAAAAAGGGATATAACTATATGAATTTTTCATTATCTATATATTAAAAAGCCTTAAGAATCTCCTGCTCTTTCCAGATTTATTTTTTAAAATAATGCATTTAATAGCAGATAAATAAAATCTTAAAGCAATATAATATTTATTAAACTTCTTTTTCCCTGCTATCGGAAGTCTCATTCTAACAGAATAGTAATTTGTAATAGGACTAGATAGTAACTCAATATATTGAGCCCCTTGTTTTTTCCACCAATTTAAAACATCTTTCGCATGTATTGAAGTATGCATCAGTAATTCATCTATTTTTTTTTCTTCACAGATTTTTATTCTTACTTCTTGCATTTTTTTTCCAACTCCCAGTCCTTTATATTCAGGTAGTACAGCATCTTGACTTGCATAGCCATACATGTTTTCATTATGCCATCTTTTACCCCTTTTCGAAGGTTTAAAAATTCTTAGCGTCATTGTTCCAATTACTTTACCATTAAGTAAAGCAACTAAGCAAATTCCATTATCAACTCGATTCTTTGTAGTCTCAACATCTTGATAAGAACCTAAATAATTCATTCCCTTTTCTTTTTTTTCTTCAAACGCAAGATGTATTACTTCAGTTATCTCTTCCCAAGAAACATAGTCTGGTTTAGGCAGGATTTTTATTTCATCTTTATCAAAGCTCATATCAAGAATAATATATTTAAAAATTAAAACAATAAAACTTCTCTAGTTTGAACTTTAATTTCATCCAAACCTCCCTGATAAGAAATTCCGTATTTAGTACCAAAAGTTAGTCTCTCAGGAGTTTGCCAGTTTTTATAATAAAAGTCTAAATAATCTATGTGTCTATATGGAACTAATATTTTCGATTCTCGAAAAGTTATAAATTCAAAGCTCTTAAAGAACTCTTCTGGTGCAGATTGATAATCATTACGCATTTTAATAGCATGCCCTTTATAAAACATTCTTACCGTAACAGCAATTTCAAATTCTCTATAAATAAATTCATTTTTATTTGTGAAATTTAAACTAAAGTACCAAATATTTCCATCTTTATCTTCTGAGATTTTACACGACCAATCTAAATACTGATGCTCTGGTAGTTTTTCTTTATAAAATAAAAGCAGGTTTTTGAGTTTTTCAGCATCGTCAGAAAACACACTAAAGTCTATATCATCATCCCAATCAATAATATCCCCATCTCTGACCAGTCCGAGTAACGCTCCATAATCTAAAAAGCCGCGAATATTATTTTTTTGCATTAATTCTGAGAAATAAATCAAGCAGCTCCTTCCAAATTCTTTGGTTTTTTCATCTATAAAAGGCAAAAGAACCCCTTTAATTTTGTGTTTCTCCGGAACAACAATAGATTCGTCTTTAATATTGAGTTTTTCTGCTAATTGTTCTTTAATTTCATTTACATAAAAACTTAAAATAAGAATTTTGTCAAAGTCGTACTTGTCAAAGTCGTAAGGATTGATAACTTGGTAATTGTACTTTTCAGTTCCATGCGTCTTTGAATCCCAGTCACTCAGGGCAACAATCTCATATTCATCTTTATAATTTTTAAGATAATCCTTACAACTGGTTCCGATTCCAAATCCAATAACTCTTAATTTCGCACTCATTTTTTTAGATATCCTTATGTATTAAAATTTTTCTTAATTTAGTGGATGAAATACCTTGAGTTCTTTCCGTCTGTGCTAACTCTTTGTTATTATTTCTACACCATTGAAATGCTTTTTGAAAATATTGATGATTTTGGTCAGGACCATGAACAAATATATCAAAATCTACAGATTCAATCAATAAATCTACCCGTTCGTAAGAGATTACCTCATCAACAAACTTAAGATATTTTATAAATTCTATACGTTCTTCTAATGTATAAAGAAAATCTACGCCTTTTGATTTTAATTTATCATCATGAACGGCAACAATTAAATAATCGCCATGTTCTTTAGCTTGTTTTAAAACATTGAGATGTCCTAGATGGAAAAAATCAAATACCCCTACAGTTATAATTTTCTTCATAATTATTATTATTTACAAACTACTTTAGCTTTAAATTACATTTTACAAGTTCATTTTAAACTTAAAAATTGAGCTTACCATTTCTTCCATATCATATTTTGGTTTCCAATTGGTATCATCGTAAAGTGCAGTTGAATCTAATTCAGCCTGAATAACCAAATCTGATTTCTCTACTTTTATGATTACTTCCTTATTGTATTCTTTTCCAACTGCCTGAACTATAGCAGCGATTTCTTGGATAGAGTAGCTTTTGGTAAAACCTAAATTATATGTGTGTCTCCATTTTTCAGCAGGTACAGACAATAAGGTAATAATACCAGAGGCCGCATCTTTCACATCTAATTGTGAAAAAACAAGTTTACCTCCTGCAATTTGAAGTGGCTCATTATTTATAGCCTTATCTATAAATTTATTTACCATTCTTGAGTCTGTAGTCCTGCCTATCAATCCCGCTAATCGTATAGAAGTAATGTGTGTTTGATTATTATCAATTAAGCTCTGAGCTAATAATTCTGTATAATATTTTGCTGTACCATAAACAGTCATTGGGTTTTGTCCGTTGCTTTCTATCCAAGGACAAGCCATCGAACCATATACTTCTTGTGTAGAAATATTTATAAGTGATGGCACATTTTCTTTAACTATTTCATTAAAAAGCTTGTTGGTAAACAATAAACTCTTTGCGATTTCCTCTCCACCTTTATGCGCCCTAGCAAATGCACAATGTATTACCACATCTATTTTGTCTAAAGGCAATTTTCCGTCTTCCCATTCTTTGATACTAAAAGCATGACACTTATTTGAGAATCTTGTTTTAATTTGCTCTTTATCTGACGAAAGCGCATAAACAACATGTGTTGTTTTTAAGAGCTGACGAATCAACTCATTGCCTAAAAAACCCCCTGCACCTGTGATTAAAACATTCATAATTCATCAATATTAAAAGTTGGCAAAAGAATTGTTTCTTCTTTATCTGACAAAACATCAATACTTGCCGTAATTTCTTTAATTATTTCCTTTAGCTGGCTTTTAGTTTCTGCTACGATAAACACTCGTAATATTACTTGGTTTAGAGTTCCAATAGCAGAATCAGGTATGGTATCGCCTGGCTGATGATTTCTGATTACTTTTATAACTTCTGGTCGTCTCTCAATTTCTTCTATTCCTATAAACTTTCCGATTACACTAGGTTTTGCCAAAAAGGTAATGTTACAAGCAGACTTCCCATACAAAAAAGGATCAACTAGTTTTTCTAAGTCTTGCTGCCCCATTTTTTCAGTTAAGGCATAATCCAACATCATTTTTAGAGCATTATAGTTACAAATATGCTCTGTAATATAATATTCTTGTGTGCCTGTTAGTCGAAAACCAATATCATAAAACTTAAAACCTTCTGTATCGACAAAAGATTGAATAAATACCATTCCATTCTTTAGACCTAAAGACTTGAGTGCTATTATTACTTTTTCGTTTAATGTTTCTAAGTATCGTGTGAGATGAATAGAAGGAAAGATATATAATACAGGTAATGCTATCGTGTATTTATTTCCGTTTTTTGTGTGTCTATCTGCAAGTGTTGATAGCATGATTTTACCATCCTTAATAATATAAAAAACAGTAACTTCTTTAGCTATTATATATTTCTCTACTAATACTTTCTTGACTTTAGAGTATGTCAACGCCTTTTGATAAGCTTCAACTAATTCTTCTTTGTCATAACAAATCGAAATTCCGTAACCTCCACTTCCATCAATAGGTTTTATTAGAACTGGGTAATCTACTTTTGATATATCTTCTTCAAATGTATTTTCATTTAAATCAAATTCTTGAATAACAGGAATATTATATTCTCTAAACAGTTGTTTATACTCACTTTTAATAGAGGTCTTTATCAATTGTTCTGGAGTAGCATAAAAGGGTAAATTTAATCTATCACAGATCTCCGAAGTTTTCCATATATTAAATTCGTGAATACCCGTAAAAACCGCATCAATATTGTTTTCTATTATTTTGGCACAAAGAAGATCAACATCAGCCGTGCTAATATCCCAATTTTCATCCGAAATTTGTTTAGCTGGCGATTCTTCTACAGGTAGATTGTCAGTAACTATCGTATATATTCTCTTTTGTTGAGCATATTTTACCGCCTCTACAGAACCTATAGGTTTACCTCCGAGTATCAATATTTTTTTATCTAAATAGCTCCTTTGCATTACATCAATTCATATTTATCCAACATCTCATTAACTTCTGCAACCGAGTTAAACATCAGCACATCTATTATCGACAACCAAGGTACAAAATCATTATTAAATTGTTTGTATACTATCGGAGATGCTTTTATAAAATCCAATCGAATTCCCTCTTTTTTAAAATCATCTTTGCTGTATAATTCCATACCTCCTACTGCATTAATATAATGCGTAGTATTTTCACACTTACAGATATCAATTAAACGTTCCTGACGCTCTAAACTTCTATTGTTATAAGTTTCAGAAGATTTTATAAATAGGGTGTTTAATTCTAAATATTCAGAAACTTGTTTAATGCTTTCAATGGCTAATTCACTAATAGAAGTAGTATTTTGATTTAAAACGTTGGTAATTATCCTAAATGCATCATCAAAGTAAGGAGCTTTTTTATAATTTAAGTCTATAGTCACATAAAGTTTATCTCTCCACTCATTATAGGCTTCTTGTTTAATATAGCTGTTTAAAATTAAATTGTTTTGAGAGGTTTTTTGTAATGGAACTGTAAACATGAAATCCTTACCACTGACAAGGATACGATTCCTGTTAATCCAACCTTTTTTTATAAAATTTACATCATCATAAAACACAAATTTATCTACAGCCTTGATCATCTGAAAATATCCGATGTAGGGGAATAGGTAAGGTTGCATGATGGCTAGCTTCATATTATCTATTTATGATATTACAAATTAACTCAATATTCTCTTTCTCTAACCCCACATACAACGGCAAACACAAAATTCTACTTGCAATACTTTCAGAAACAGGCATTTCTTTTCCATTTACATACGGAATAGTATTGAGTGAAGGATAAAAATATCTTCTCGGGAAAACATTGTTTTCGTTTAACATAGCCTGTACTTCTAAAAGCCTAACCTCACTATCAAAAATAATAGGGTAGTAGCTGTAATTCCATTCCGTTTTGTCTCTGAGTCTCATTTTTTGCAGTTTCGAAAAATCTAAATTCTCATTATAGAAATCAACAATGCTTTTTCTTGCCTTCAAAATATCTTTCATATAAGGAAATACAGCTAATCCCATGGCTGCTTGAAGTTCAGATATTTTGGCATTGATTCCCAGTCCGAGAAATTCTAATTGATTTTTATGTCCAAAGTTATGGCTGTAAAACAATTTATGTTGTAGTTCTTTATCATTAGCAAACATCGCCCCACCTTCGGCTGTATGAAATAGCTTAGTAGCGTGAAAACTACAAGTACTTACATCTCCATACTCAAAAATACTTTTTCCATTATATTGAACTCCAAAACAATGGGCTGCATCATAAATCACGTATAGGTTGTGTTTTTTGGCAATTCGTTCTATTTCTTCTACGTTACAAGGATTTCCAAATACGTGAGTAGCTAAAATACAAGTGGTTTTGTCGGTGATGGCGGCTTCTATTTTAGTTTCGTCAATGGTTAAATATTCCGGATGAATATCTACAAAAACAGGAGTGCAATTCTCCCAGATAATAGCAGAAGTAGTGGCTACATAACTAAACGGGGTGGTAATCACTTCGCCTTGTTTAGCAAGTAACTTCAGAGCAATCTGCAACGGAATGGTACCGTTGTTCGTAACAGTAAGCCAGTCAATCCCTAAATAGTCTTTTAGTTGTGCTTCCAAAAGTTTAATAAGCTCTCCTCTGTTGGTAAGCCATTGGTTATCAAAAGCTTTTTGAACCCAAGAATTGTATTCTTCTATTGGAGGTAAAAATGTTTTGGTTACAGGTATCATTTATTAAATCTCTTGAAGTTCTACCATTTTTCTGAATCGTTCAGAAGATTCTGTCAACTGTTCAAAATCCCCTTCTCCGATGATTTCTCCTTTATCCATCAAATACACTACATCTGCATTTTTGATAGTAGATAGTCTATGAGCGATGATTAATATCGTGTAATTTCCTTTTAGTGCGTCAATATTGGTCTGAATTTCTTTTTCGGTTTCGGAGTCTAAAGCAGATGTGGCTTCGTCCAAAATCAGGATGTCGATGTCTTTATACAATTCGCGCGCAATCGAAATTCGTTGTTTTTGCCCTCCACTTAGGTTTATTCCGTTGTTGCCCAAAAGAGTGTTCTCTTTGTTTTTAAGAGTACCAATAAATTCGGCAATGGAAGCTTTTGTTATAGCCTCATAGAACTTGGTTTTATTTTCTTCTGTTGGTTCTGCCCAAAAGGTTACGTTATTAAATATAGTGTCGTTGAAAATTACAGGCTCTTGAGCAATGTACCCTATTCGCAACTGATAAGAAGATTTTTTCAGGTCGCTTAAATTTGTTTCATCAATTTTGATTTGTCCTCCATTGGGTTCCAAAAGCCCGCTAATAAGGTTTACTAAGGTAGTTTTTCCACTTCCGCTTTCGCCTACAAAAGCCACGCTTTGATTTTTATCAATTCTTAAATTCAGTTTTTTTAATATTCCGTCCGATTCGTCATAACCGAAATCGACATTTTGTACTTCAATAGCGTTATTCAGTTTCTCAAATTCTTTGATACCTTCTTTCTCGGCTCCTTCTCTCAGTTCTTGCTCAAATTTTGTAATGTTGTCTAACGAACCTGAAACCGCCAGAAAGCTATTGTACCGGTTTTGTAAATTCATTAGGGCTGCTAAGGCTCTGTAAAAAAACAGTAAACTTATCATTACCGAAATCAAATGACCTTTCAAAATAAAAATATGTACTAATATAACCAAACAAACAACCCCGATAAGCATAGGTTCTCTTAAAGCAGTTACACGGGCATTGAGAACACCCATCTTCTTGCTGTTTTCTTCTATTTCTTTTATTTTATTTTTTAATTTATGTGCATATTTTTTTAACAAGCCTGTGGCTTTTAGGTATTTAAAGTTAGCAATGTACTGTATGATAAGTCCTTGATAACCACTGTTGTTTTTGGTAAGTTCAGCCGATAGTTGTTTGGTTTTTTTATAAATTGAACCGTATAACATATTGGTAATACCTCCCCCAATACAGACTAACAGAGCAAACCTCCAATCCACCATAAAAACAAAAACAGTATAGACCAAAATCATTATCGATTGTTGAATACACTCGGAATAATATCGGTAGGCGTTAGTTACTCTACCTATTTCTCCCGTAAGAGAGTTTTGTATTCTTCCTACATCAGAGGTTACAAATATCTTAAAGGAATAACGAGTAAATAAATCGGTAAGTGATATTCGTAATTTTGATATAAAATACCTGCTGATAATTACCTTAAACACAGAAGAAAAATAAACTACTACTCCCTTCAAGGAAAAAAACAGAAACAGTATCAGCAAAGCAACCTTTATGTTGAGTTCTACTCCTAAGGCATTAATCCCCTCAACAATAAATCCTAAATCTCCTAATCCTTCTCCTGTAGCAACAGAACCTCCGTCTGCCATTTGGAGCAAAGGCAAAAACATAGTAAGCCCAAAACCGTCTAATATTCCAATCAAAATACTCAATCCCACTACTATAAACAGTCTGTATCGGAGGTGTCTGTAAAAGTAAGCGAAGGACGAAAAATATTTTTTTATAAGACTTTTTACGGGTTTCATAAGGTTCTCTTTAAAAAAAAGAAAAAAGGTTTAAACAAGCCACAAATATACAAAGTTAATCGAAGTTAGCAGGTATTTTTTGAGTAAAGCTAAAAATAAATTTATGCAATCGAAATCGGTCACCAAAAAACTAATACAAGGAAATTATTGAATATTCTGTTTGTGAAAACAAAAATAGTATCTGCGATTAAAATATAAAGAATTTATGCCAATGCATCTTCGTTTTCTTTATCGAGATAGCCTTGCACGATTTCGATAGCGTTGTTAACCACATCGCTCAGAGCCGTAATAAAAGTCCCCTCCTTAGCAATATTGATAGCGTGTTTCAGAGCTTCGATTTCCTTCGGAATAATTTCGTAGGTTACTTCTTTGCCCGATTCTTTTATTCCTTCAAGAATCAAATCAATAATTTCCTGCTCGGTTCTTCCTCGGAGGTGTTTTTCCTGACGAATGATAATGTGGTCAAACATACGTCCGGCAATCATACCACATTCTCTGATGTCTTCATCGCGTCTATCGCCAACCCCCGAGATGATTCCGATTTTGTTCGGAGAATCTATCGCTTGCAAATAATCTTCGATGGCTAAATACCCAGAAGGATTATGAGCAAAATCAATCATTACCTTGAAATTCTTAAACTCAAAAATGTTCATTCTGCCCGGAGTTTGAGCCACACTCGGAATAAAGGTTTGCAACGAAAGGCTGATGTCTTCGGTTTTGAATCCGTGAAGATATCCTGCCAACGATGCTGCCAATACATTTGCAATCATAAATTTAGCTTTTCCACCCAAGGTCAGCGGAATCTGACCTACTCTTTCGATACGGATTTTCCAGTCGCCTTTTTTGATGGTTACAAACCCGTTTTCGAAAACCGCACAAACTTTATTTTCTTTAGCGAGGTTTTTTACAAACTTACTTTCTTCGTCTAAGCTAAACCAAGCTACGTTACAATCGAGAGAAGGACCAATTTTTCTACATTCTTCATCATCGGCATTCAGCACAGCCCAACCGTCTTTTTTGATGCTGTTTACCACTACTTTTTTCACTCGTGCCAAATCTGCCAATGTATGAATATCGCTCAAGCCCAAGTGGTCTTCCTGAATATTGGTAATAATCCCGATGTCGCATCGTGAAAAACCAAGTCCGGCACGAAGAATTCCACCTCTTGCTGTTTCGAGCACTGCAAATTCTACCGTTGGGTCTTTCAGAACATATTCAGCACTCAACGGACCTGTGGTATCTCCTTTTTCCATCATGTGGTTTTGAATGTAAATTCCGTCCGAAGTTGTAAACCCTACTCGATACCCTTTGTTTTTAACCATGTGGGCAATCAAACGGGTTGTCGTAGTTTTTCCGTTAGTTCCTGTTACAGCAATAATCGGAATACGACTTGGTTTTCCCGGAGGATAAAGCATGTCGATAACCGGAGCAGCCACGTTTCTTGGCAATCCTTCTGAAGGGGCTAAGTGCATACGAAATCCGGGAGCTGCATTGACCTCCAGAATTACTCCTCCGTTTTCTTTGAGAGGTTGCGTAAGATTTTCGGCCATGATGTCAATTCCACAAACGTCAAGCCCGATTACTCTTGAGATGCGTTCTGCCAAAAAGATATTTTCGGGGTGCATCATATCGGTTACATCAACCGATGTTCCTCCTGTACTCAAGTTGGCAGTCGATTTCAAATAGATTACTTTTCCTTTCTCGGGAATACTATCAGTGGTTAGCCCTTCTTTTTCTAATAAATCGAGAGAATCTCTGTCTATTTCGATTTCCGTAAGTACGTTTTCGTGTCCGTAACCGCGTCTTGGGTCGAGGTTTTCGATGTCAATGAGTTCCTGAACCGAATTTATTCCGTTTCCGACAACGTGAGCAGGAACTCGTTTGGCAGCCGCTACCACTTTGTTGTCGATAACCAAAATTCTGAAGTCGAATCCTGTGATGAACTTTTCTACAATTACTCTACGACTGTATTTTTTAGCGTGAGTCATGCCTTCTTTGGCACTTTCCCAGTCTTTTATATTGATCGAAGCTCCTTTTCCGTGGTTCCCATCAAGAGGTTTGATGACAATCGGATAGCCAATTTTCCGGATAGTGTCTTCCAAATCTTCTTCATCTACACAAATAGCTCCTTTGGCAACAGGAATTGAAGCATTATCGAGCATGCGTTTGGTGGCTTCCTTATCACAAGCAATATCCACAGCAATATGACTGGTCTGGCAAGTAATGGTAGCCTGAAAACGCATTTGATTAATTCCGTACCCTAATTGCACAAGCGAATTTGTTCCTAAACGAATCCACGGAATATCCCTCGAAACGGCTTCCTCTACAATACTTCCGGTACTTGGTCCGAGGCGAACTCGTTCACGAATTTCCCTCATTTTTTTAATATCTGTCTCTATATCATAACCTTCTCCCGAAATCAGAGCTTCTGCAATTCGAACCGATGCTTCAGCAGCATATTCTCCAACACTTTCTTCGACATAACTAAAAACGACATTATAAACGCCTGATTCTTTGGTTTCACGAGTTCTTCCGAATCCGGTCTCCATTCCTGCAAGGGTTTGAATTTCGAGTGCAATGTGTTCGATAACGTGCCCCATCCAAGTTCCTCTTTCTACCCTGGAGAAAAAGCCACCCGGAACTCCTTCCGAACAACGATGTTCATACATAGTTGGGAACATTTTTTCGATACGCTCTCTAAATCCTTCGATAGTATTGGTAGGGCGTTGCTCCATATCCTCCAAATCCAATCGCATTTGGATGAGTTTTTTTCTTCTTACGCTCCAAATATTAGGACCTCGTAAGGCTTGTATTTTTAATATCTTCATACTTTTTTGTGAATATTTGTTGTTAGTGTATAACTTTAAGTTTGTAGGTTTGGTAATAATCCGCCTAAAGTAAAATTTTTTTATGAAACATCAAATACATTTGTTATTTTTTGCGAAAAAACTTATTTTTTACCTCTCAAAAGAAGTAAATTTAAACAGTTTCATTACTTTTGCACCTATGAAAAAAATAAAAGGAAAATTAATAATAATAGGTGGTGCTGTAGATACGGGAAGTTTTGCAGAAACCTCGTTTGATACTAATGTAGCAAACAATTTGAATTTCTTTGAAACGGGAATTCTAAAACGTATTTTAGACGAGTCAAAACACCAAAATAAATCAAGAATCGAAATTATTACTACTGCTTCGAAAATTCCGAAAGAAGTAGGTCCTGAATATGTAAAAGCATTTAACTATCTCGGGGCAGAAAATGTTGATGTTCTATATGTCGAAAAAAGAGAACAAGCCCTTGATGAAGAATATCTAAAACGACTAAAGGCAGCTGATGTTGTGATGTTTACCGGAGGCGATCAACTCCGATTGACTTCAATTTTGGGAGGGACTCCTTTTCATGATCTTCTGTTAGAAAAATACAAAAAAGAAGAATTTATTTATGTCGGAACATCTGCGGGAGCAGCAGCAGCTTCAGATGCAATGATTTATCAGGGTAGTAGTCAAGAAGCTCTCTTGAAAGGAGAAATAAAAATCACTTCAGGACTCGGGCTTATCGGGAACGTCATTATTGATACTCATTTTGTAAAAAGAGGAAGAATCGGAAGACTTTTTAATGCAGTGGTTACCAATCCTAAAGTGTTGGGAATTGGTCTTGGCGAAGATACTGGCTTACTTATAAAAGAAGGAAATTATATGGAAGCTATCGGCTCGGGGCTTGTGATTCTGGTTGATGGACAAAAAATATCAGATACTAATCTTACCCAAGTTGAATTAGGACAACCTATTTCTATCAAAAATCTGATTGTTCACGTAATGAGTATGTACGACACGTATATATTAAATACACATGAGATGAATATTAATGCTTCGCATTATGCATAATACGTTGAATTGTTAAATCAGTATTGGGTTTAACAAATCAACGATTTAACGATTCAACTAACTTAGAATGAAAATAATAATCCACGGAGGTTTTTTTAGTGAATCTTCAACCGATGCAGAAACCAAAAAAGCCAAGCAAGACGCTCTGGTTTCGATTGTAAAACAATCGTATGAATATTTGAAAACACATTCCGCTTTACAAACTGTGGCTTATGCAGTTTCGCTTTTAGAAAACGATGCCCTTTTTAATGCAGGTATTGGCTCGCAAATTCAGAGCGATGGAAACATCCGAATGAGTGCTTCAATTATGGATGGTGTTTCTAAAAAAATGAGTGGTGTCATTAATATAGAAAATGTAAAAAATCCGATTCTGGTAGCCGAAAAACTACTTGAAGTTGATGACAGAATTCTGGGTGGAGAAGGAGCAACGGATTTTGCCAGAAAAAACGGTTTTGAATATTTTTCAACCGAAATTCCTCAAAGAAGAGAAGAATATTTAGCAAAACTAAAATCCAACAGAACAGGAACAGTTGGTTGTGTGGCTTTGGATAAAAACGGAAAAATTGCTGTGGCTACTTCGACAGGAGGAAAGGGCTTTGAGATTGTGGGTAGAATTTCGGATTCGGCTACCGTTGCAGGAAATTTTGCCAACGAAATATGTGGAGTAAGTTGCACGGGAGTAGGAGAGGATATCGTAAGCGGAGCTGTGGCAGCAAAAATAGTGACTCGTGTTACGGACGGCTTTTCTTTAAAAGATGCCTTTGCTAAAACTTTTAACGAACTAAAGCCCTTTGATGGGTTTGCAGGAGCAATTGCCATTGACAAAGACGGAAGCATCTATCATCAGGACTCTCATCCGAAAATGGTTTTTGCCTCTTTTGACGGAAAAAACACAAAGGTCTTTGAATAATTCTCGGACAAATCAGCCTTTTCATTTCTAAAAATATTTTTTTGACAATATTTTATAACGAAATATTATAATTGTTTTAGTAGATTTTTTGTATATTCGCAGGAATCAAAAAAACTGCTATATTTATATGTCAAAAACTGCTATATTAGAGATTGATGGAAAGAGATATGAGTTTCCACTAATCGTAGGAACAGAAAACGAGGTTGGAATTGATATTGAAAAGTTAAGAACTTTGTCCGGAACAATCACTATGGATCCGGGTTACAAAAACACAGGCTCTTGCATTAGTGCTATTACCTATCTTGACGGAGAAGAAGGAATTCTACGTTACAGAGGGTACGCTATCGAAGACTTGGCCGACAAAGCCAGTTTTCTTGAGGTGTGCTTCCTGTTAATTTTTGGAGAACTTCCTAGTAAAAAACAATTAGAAAAATTTGAAAGCGATATCCGTAAATATACGTTGGTTCATGAGGATATGAAAAACGTAATTGACGGATTCCCCAAAACAGCCCACCCGATGGGTATTTTGGCGTCGCTTATGAGTGCTCTGACTGCATTTAATCCAAAAACGGTTAATGTAGAAGACGAAAAAGAGATGTATCATGCGGTTTGCAAGACTTTGGGTAAATTCTTGGTTATTGCAACCTGGACATACAGAAAAAGAGAAGGGTATCCTTTGAATTACTACGATAATACTATGGGATATGTAGAAAACTTCCTTAATTTGATGTTTAAACTTCCTACAGGTCCTTATAAAATCAATCCGAAAGTAGTAAATGCTTTGGATAAATTGTTCATTTTGCACGCAGATCACGAACAAAATTGTTCTGCATCTACTGTAAGAATTGTGGGTTCTTCGCATGCAGGATTGTTTGCTTCGATTTCGGCAGGAATTTCAGCACTTTGGGGGCCACTTCACGGAGGTGCTAACCAAGCTGTTTTAGAAATGCTCGAAGCTATTCAGGCAGACGGAGGTGATGCGGATAAATATTTGGCTAAAGCCAAAGACCGGAATGACCCGTTTCGCCTTATGGGATTCGGACACAGAGTTTATAAAAACTTCGACCCGAGAGCTACCATTATCAAAAAAGCAGCCGATGAGGTTTTAGAAGAATTAGGAATTGAAGATCCGATCTTAGATATTGCCAAAAAATTAGAAAGAGCAGCCCTTGAAGACGAATACTTCAAATCGAGAAACTTATACCCGAATGTAGATTTTTATTCAGGGATTATCTATCGTGCTTTAGGGATTCCAACCGATATGTTCACAGTAATGTTCGCAATCGGAAGACTTCCAGGGTGGATTGCACAATGGAAAGAAATGAGAGAAAATAAAGAACCTATCGGAAGACCAAGACAAATCTATACAGGTCATACGCATAGAACATTTGTGGAGTTAGATAAAAGGTAATTGTACTACATATAATAGAAATTTAATGTCCTCTGTCGAAAATCCACTATTCGACAGAGGATTGTTTTTTTAAATTCATTATAATTAAAAATAAAAATATTTTTGTAAACTTTTTAATCGGTTTAGGTTTTTAGAACACTGATTATTAGTGAATTAACAACAAACTCTTGATAACTTTTTAAAAATAAAAAAAAATGATATGATTTTTTTGTATAATTTTACCTTGTTAAATTAACGATAAAATATACAAATATGGAAACAGCTACAGAAACAGTTAAGAGAAAGATTTTTTCCAACGAAGAGGTTTTTCAGGAGTCGTTAAAGTACTTCAAAGGTGATGATTTGGCAGCCCGAGTTTGGTTAAACAAATATGCACTTAAAGATTCTGAAGGGAATATTTATGAAAAATCACCTGCGGATATGCATCGCAGAATTGCTTCTGAAATTGCAAGAATTGAATCACGATATAAAAATCCGATGACAGAAGAGGAAGTTTATGATTTAATTAAAGACTTCACCTACATCATCCCACAAGGCAGCCCAATGACCGGAATCGGAAATCCATTTCAGATAGCCTCTTTGTCCAATTGTTTTGTAATCGGAAATAAAGGAGAAAGTGATTCGTATGGAGGAATCATGAAAATTGACCAAGAACAGGTGCAACTCATGAAACGTAGAGGTGGTGTAGGTCATGATTTATCTCACATTCGCCCAAAAAGTTCTCCGGTTAAGAATTCTGCACTTACTTCAACCGGATTGGTTCCGTTTATGGAGCGTTTTTCAAATTCGACTCGTGAAGTGGCTCAGGACGGCCGCAGAGGAGCCTTGATGCTTTCGGTTTCTATCAATCACCCAGATGCAGAAGATTTTATCGATGCCAAATTAGAGCAAGGTAAAATCACAGGAGCGAATGTTTCGGTTAGAATTGACAATTCTTTCATGCAAGCAGTTAAAAACAATCAAAATTATACTCAAAAATATCCGATTTTTAGTCCAAACCCGAAGTTTTCTAAAGATATTAATGCTAAAGAACTTTGGAAGAAAATCGTTCACAATGCTTGGAAATCAGCAGAACCAGGAATTCTGTTTTGGGATACAATCATAAATGAATCCTTGCCTGACTGCTATGCAGATTTAGGATATAAAACCTTATCGACCAACCCTTGTGGAGAGATTCCGCTTTGTGCTTATGATTCGTGTCGTTTGTTGGCCATCAATTTGTTTTCGTATGTGGTACATCCGTTTACGAAAGAAGCTTATTTCGATTTCGAATTATTTAAAAAACACGTCGCTTATGCGCAACGAATGATGGATGATATTATCGATTTAGAACTTGAAAAAGTAGATGCAATTATTGCTAAAATTGATGCAGACCCGGAGGATCCAGAAGTAAAAAGAATAGAACGAAATTTATGGTTAGAAATCCGTAAAAAAGCAGAAGAAGGTCGTAGAACAGGAGTAGGAATCACTGCCGAAGGAGATATGCTTGCTGCACTAGGAATTCGTTACGGAAGTGAAGAAGGAAATGATTTTGCTGTAAATATCCACAAAACGTTAGCTTTGGCAGCTTACCGTTCTTCGGTTGAAATGGCAAAAGAAAGAGGGGCATTCGGAATTTTTGATGCAAAACGTGAAGAAAACAATCCGTTTATGATGCGAATCAAAGAAGCAGACCCTGCTCTGTATAACGATATGCAAGAATACGGACGTAGAAATATTGCTCTATTGACCATCGCTCCAACCGGAAGTACTTCGCTTATGAGCCAAACCACTTCGGGTATTGAGCCTGTGTTTATGCCAGTTTACAAAAGAAGAAGAAAAGTAAACCCGAACGATAAAGAAGTTCGAGTAGATTTCGTAGATGAAGTTGGTGATTCATGGGAAGAATACGTGGTTTTCCACCACAAATTCAAACAATGGATGGAGGTAAACGGAATTGACACAACTAAAAATTATTCGAATGACGAAATCAACGAACTCATCGAAAAATCACCATACTACAAAGCAACTTCTAACGATGTAGATTGGTTAAGCAAAGTAAAAATGCAGGGAGCTATCCAAAAATGGGTTGATCACTCGATTTCAGTTACTATCAATGTTCCAAGCGATGCGACAGAAGAATTGGTTGATAAATTATATATGACCGCTTGGGAAGAAGGCTGTAAAGGAGTAACCGTTTATCGTGACGGTTCTCGTTCAGGAGTTTTGATTTCGGCTGAAGAAAAGAAAGAACCAAAAGATATTGACGTAGATTACAAATTGGTTTTTCCAACCAAACGTCCTCAAGTTTTGGAGGCAGATGTAGTTCGCTTCCAAAACAACAAAGAAAAATGGATTGCCTTTATCGGAACTATTGAAGGTCGTCCGTATGAAATATTTACCGGATTGGCTGATGATGAAGACGGAATTTTGTTACCTCGTTGGGTTGAAGACGGATTTATTATCAAAAATAAAGACGAAAAAGGCAATACAAGATATGACTTCCAGTATGCTAATCAAAGAGGTTACAAAACCACTATCGAAGGTCTTTCGTATCGCTTTAATCCAGAGTTTTGGAATTATGCAAAAATGATTTCAGGAACCTTACGTCACGGTATGGAAATCGAAAATGTTGTAGAACTCATCAACGGATTACAATTAGATAACGAATCTATCAACACGTGGAAAAACGGTGTGGCTAGAGCCTTAAAGCGCTACGTTCCGGACGGAACTCAAGCCAAAGGAAAATGCTCTAATTGTGATTCAACCAACTTAATGTATCAAGAAGGTTGCCTCACTTGTAAAGATTGCGGCTCTTCTAAATGTGGGTAAACTTTTTGAACAATCGTATTTCTCGAAGTTTAAAAACCACTTAATTTTCAAGATCTTATACGAAAAATAACAAAAGTTTAACCCTGCAAAATTGAAAGAAAACTATAAAGGCTTTTGAGGAATCAAGAGCCTTTTAGTTTTGAATAATATCGTTTTACTTTGGTATCTTTGCACTTATAATTTTACCATTTACAAATGACCAAATTAAGTGTAAACATCAATAAAATTGCCACGCTTCGCAATTCAAGAGGAGGGAATGTCCCTGATTTATTAAAAGTAGCTAAAGATGTTCAGTCGTTTGGAGCAGAGGGAATTACCATTCATCCCAGACCCGACCAAAGGCATATCAGATACCAAGATGCTTATGATTTAAAACCGATTGTTTATACAGAGTATAACATTGAGGGAAATCCGATTAAGCAGTTTATGGATTTGGTTTTGGAAATCAAGCCCACTCAGGTTACACTTGTTCCGGACAGCGATGACGTTTTGACCTCTAATGCAGGCTGGGATACACTCAAAAACAAAGAATTTCTGACCGAAGTAATTACAGAATTCAAACGAAACGGAATCCGAACTTCGATTTTTGTTGATCCTGTTCTGAAAATGATTGAGGGAGCAAAAGCAACGGGAACAGACCGAATCGAGCTTTATACCGAAAGTTTTGCCCATCAGTACGGACTCGGAAACAAAGACGGAATAAAACCGTATGTCGAAAGTGCTGTTTTGGCAAACGAATTAAATCTGGGAATAAATGCCGGACACGATTTGAGCTTAGATAACATCAGGTTTTTCAAAGGAAATATTCCAAATCTCTTAGAAGTTTCTATCGGGCACGCACTTATTTCCGAAAGTCTGTATTTAGGATTAGATAATGTAGTGAACATGTATTTGGCAAAATTATCTGAACATTAAAAACCGTAAACTGTAAACCGTAAACTAAAACAATGGAAATATTATATTCAAGAATTGAAGGAAAAGGAAAACCACTTTTAATTTTACATGGATATTTGGGAATGTCCGACAATTGGAAAACCTTATCCGGAAAATTTGCCGAAGCAGGCTTTCAGGTTCATGCGTTAGATTTGCGAAATCACGGTAGGAGTTTTCATTCAGAAGAGTTTTCACACGAACTGATGATGCAGGATATTTTGCAGTATTGCAAGTTTCATAATTTAAAAAAAATTAGTCTTATCGGACATTCAATGGGAGGAAAGTTGGCTATGTTTTTGGCTGTAACGCATCCCGATTTAATCGATAAACTGATTATAGCCGACATAAGTGTAAGAGAATATTCACCTCATCATCAGGATATTTTGGAGGCACTGAATTCGGTTGATTTTTCGATTCATACCGATCGAAAGCAAGTTGAACAGGTTATTGCTCAGTATGTTCCGGATTTTGGCACATGTCAATTTTTATTAAAGAATGTATATCGAATAACTCCCAATCAGTTGGGCTTTCGGATGAACCTGAAATCCCTGACAGAAAACTACAACAATATGGGAATTGAAATACCTAAAAGCTCAAAGTATGACAAATCTGTTCTTTTTTTAAGAGGAGAAAAATCAAATTATATAAGAGAAAGAGATGAGCAGGATATTCTGAACATTTTTCCGAAAGCGGAAATCAAAACCGTAAGTAAGGCAGGTCATTGGCTTCACGCAGAAAATCCCGAAGAATTTCTAAAGTATGCTTTGGATTACCTGAAATAACACACTTTCATTTTCAATTTTATAATTTTTGTAGTTCATCATCGAATTAATACCGGAGAATTAAATATTTGCTTTTCGGTTAAGATGTTATTTTAATAAAAATCCTATCCGAATTCGACACATTAATATATAGGTATAAAAATACTTTTCTGTCATTCTAAATAAAAATATTACTTTTGCGATTAAAATTTAAAAATCAATGGCAAAAAATCTTGTGATAGTGGAGTCTCCTGCAAAGGCAAAGACGATTGAAAAGTTTTTAGGAAAAGATTATCAGGTAGAATCCAGTTTCGGACATATATCCGATCTGCCTTCCAATGAGTTAGGAGTGGATGTAGAGAATAATTTTAAACCTAATTATATTGTATCTTCCGACAAAAAAACAGTTGTAAAAAAACTGAAAGATTTAGCATCAAAAGCCGAAATGGTTTGGCTTGCTTCCGATGAAGACCGAGAGGGAGAGGCAATCGCTTGGCATCTGGCAGAAACACTAAAATTAAATGAGGACAAAACTAAACGGATTGTTTTTCACGAAATCACAAAATCAGCTATTGATAAAGCTATACAAAATCCAAGAGGAATAAACTACGACTTGGTCGACGCTCAACAGGCTCGTAGAGTTTTGGACAGACTGGTAGGATACGAATTATCTCCCGTTCTTTGGAAAAAAGTAAAATCAGGACTTTCGGCAGGTAGAGTGCAATCGGTTTCGGTAAGACTTATTGTTGAGCGAGAAAAAGAAATTCGTGAATTTAAATCAGAAGCCTCTTTTGTCATCAATGCAGAATTTGTAACCGAAAACGGAAAATCATTCAAAGCAAAACTTCCGAAGAATTTTTCCTCTCAAAAAGAAGCCGAAGATTTTTTGAATAAAAGCATAGGAGCAAACTATAAAGTATCGGATTTAGAAACCAAACCGGCAAAAAAATCTCCAGCTCCTCCCTTTACGACTTCAACCCTACAACAGGAAGCCTCAAGAAAACTTTATTTTTCGGTCGGACAGACTATGGTTGTGGCTCAACGCTTATATGAGGCAGGACTTATCACTTATATGAGAACCGATAGCGTAAATCTTTCGCAAGAAGCGACATCTGCAATCAAAAGCGAAATCGAAAAATCTTATGGAAAAGAATTTAGTCATCCGAGAAGTTTTGTAACCAAGAGCAAAGGAGCTCAGGAAGCTCACGAGGCAATTCGTCCGACAGATATGTCAAGACATACCATCACAGGAGATAGAGAACAGGCTCGTTTGTACGATTTAATTTGGAAGCGTACAGTAGCTTCGCAAATGAGTGATGCAAAATTGGAACGAACCAATGTAAAAATTCAGGCAGACAAGCATAAAGAAATCTTCGGAGCTACGGGAGAAGTATTACTTTTTGAAGGATTCTTGAAGGTGTATCTCGAAGGAAATGACGAGGAAGACGAAGAACAAGAAGGAATGCTACCGGTCTTAAAAGTAGGGGAGAAGCTTTCGAACATTTATATAACAGCTACGGAGCGTTTCTCAAAACCGCCTGCCCGATACACAGAGGCTTCGTTGGTAAAAAAATTAGAAGAATTAGGAATCGGACGACCATCAACGTATGCTCCTACCATTTCGACCATCATCAACAGAAATTACGTAGAAAAAGGAAATTCTGAAGGGAAAGAACAAAATTACATTCAACTTATACTAAAAGCAACCGAAGTAAAGTCTAAAAAACTTACTGAAAAAGTTGGTTCGGACAAAGGAAAACTCGTTCCGACTGACATTGGTGTGATTGTGAATGATTTTTTAGTCAATCATTTCGATTCGATTTTGGATTATAATTTTACGGCCAAAGTAGAACAGGAATTTGACGAAATTGCTTCGGGAGACCGAAACTGGACTTCTGTAATGAATGATTTTTACAAACATTTTCACCCGACTGTCAAAAAAGTCGAAGAAACCGCAGATAGAGAAACCGGAGAGCGTATTTTAGGGAAAGATCCGAAAACCGGAAAGCCAATTTTGGTACGCTTAGCAAAATTTGGAGCAGTAGCTCAAATTGGAGAGGCTGATGACGAAAACAAACAATTCGCTTCGTTGCGTCCGGAGCACAACATCAGTACTATTACTTTAGAAGAGGCTTTGGATTTATTCTTACTTCCGAAAAAGTTAGGAACATACCAAGGCGAAGAAGTAGAGGTCAATGTCGGGCGTTTCGGGCCTTATGTAAAGTTCGGAAAGAGTTTTATCTCATTAGACAAAGGAGAAGAACCTCTTGATGTTAACTTAGAAAGAGCCATCGAGTTGATTAACAAAAAACAAAAAGCAGATGCTCCGATTGCTGAATATGACGGAATGCCTGTTCAGAAAGGAGTCGGTAGATTCGGACCTTTTATTAAGTGGAACGGAATGTTTATCAATGTAAATAAAAAATATAATTTTGATAACCTTTCTTCTTCCGATATTGAGGAATTAATTGAAGATAAACTGAAAAAAGAGGCGGAAAAATTGGTTCAGAGTTGGGATGAAGAAGGTATTCGAATCGAAAAAGCTCGTTGGGGACGTTCAGTAATTACAAAAGGAAAAACAAAAGTTGAGTTGGGCAAAGAAGTCGATGCTTCAAAAATTACTTTAGAACAAGCCAAGACTTATCTTGAACAAAAAGCTCCTAAAAAGAAGAAGAAATAGTCTGATGTTGGATACCGGTTGTTCGATACCCGATATCCAACACTTAATACCAAGCACTCAACATCTAACACCTAACATCTAACATTAATGTTTGAATTTTTACAACCTCTCGAGAGCGAAATAATTGAATTTATCAATTCGCTATCCGTGCAGCATTTAGGAACAAAAACTACTTTTTACACCGAAGATTCTTTTCCGGATTTGAATCGGATTGACATCGCAATTTTGGGGGTTTCTGAATACAGAGGTGCAGAAATCAATCAAGAGAGAGATTTAAAACTCTTTAGAAAGGAGTTTTACAAGTTATATGAAGGGAATTGGGATTGTGCTATTGCAGATTTAGGAGATATTATTCAAGGAGATTCTGTTAGTGATACTTATTTTGCATTGAATCAGGTTGCGTTAGAATTATTGAAAAAAGATATTGTTCTGGTGGTTATCGGAGGCTCGCAAGACCTGACCTATCCGTTGTACAGAGTTTATGACAAGTTAGACAAAATGGTAAATCTGACTTCTGTCGATAGTAAGTTTGATTTCGGAAATTCACACTTACCGATGACGACAAATTCGTATTTGGCAAAAATCATAATGGAAGAGCCGAATAACTTGTATAATTATAGCAATATCGGTTATCAGACGTATTTTACATCACAAGAAGAAATAGACCTTATGGACAAAATGTTTTTTGATTCGTATAGGTTAGGAGAAGTTGGTGCAGATGTAACTGTTACAGAGCCTGTTCTGAGAAATTCAGACATTGTAAGTGTGGATTTAACATCAGTTCAGTCAGCTTATACCGGAAATTTCTCTAACTTCGTCCCCAACGGATTTACCGGAAAGGAAATTTGTGCCATTTCCCGTTATGCAGGGATCAGTGACAGAACTTCGGTTTTCGGAGTTTTTAACTCGTCCGGATTAAGATCAGAAGCGATATTAACAGCACAAATAGTTTGGTACTTTGTAGAAGGAATGACACATAGGTACAACGAATATCCGATTTTAGATCTTAATAACTGTATAAAATACATAGTGTCTTTTGAAAACGACCAAGATTTGGTGTTTTATAAGAGTGAGATATCACAGAGATGGTGGTTGGAAATTCCGGCTGATACAAATGTTAAAATTAAAACAAATAGATTCACTCTATTACCTTGTAGCAAAAAGGATTACCTGCAAGCAGTAGAGGGAATGATACCTGAAAGATGGTGGAAAGAACAAAAAAAATCACATTCATTACAATAAAATTAGAATAAAATAGTTTTAGTTATTTTTAAGATTTATATATTTGTGCCCTGAGAAATAAATTTGAAATAAAAGTTGTTTTTTTGAAAATAAATAAATAGGTTTACGCCCTTGAAAATTTGAATACATTAAATATCCGATTTAATATTATGAAAAAGTCAATCGTATTGTTATCAGTTGTGTCTATGTTACTCTCTTGTAGTAGTGGTGATAGAGGAGAGGTAGTAGGAGACAGAGGTAAGAAATGGCGCTCAGAAACCCCGTATGAGATGACACTTGTACCCGGAGGTTCATTTATTATGGGTAAGTCTGATGACGACCTGGCAGGCATAGGAGATGCAAGTGCCAAAACAGTTACCGTTCGTTCTTTTTATATGGACGAGTTAGAAACTACTAATGCGAAATATCGCCAGTTTGTAAATTGGGTAAAAGACTCTATCATCAGAACTCGTTTGGCTGTTTTGGCAGATGAGCAACAACTTAGTCCGGGAAGTGGAGGAATTGGAGAGTTTGCTTTTATGGACGGAGGTGATACAGAGAATATGTCGCCTTACGATAAATATATGTACGAAAATTACTATAGCTTGTCAGACAATGAATACGAAGGAAGAAGAATTAACTGGAATGTTAAGTTAATCGAAGATCCTCAACAATACCCGGACGAATTTTATGTAGAAGTTATGGACTCTATGTATCTTCCTCCTTCAGAATGGTTCAATGGTTTGAAAACTATTGATGTATCTAAATTAGTATTCCATTATCAAGATATAGATATCGACGGAGCAGCTAAAGACAAAAGTGCCGATTACCGTTCTAAAAGAAGTAAATACCTAAAAACAGAACAGTTGCCTATTTATCCCGATACTACAGTTTGGATTAGAGATTTTGCATATTCTTATAATGAGCCGATGCATAACGATTATTTTTGGCATGCTGCTTATGACGATTATCCTGTTGTAGGAGTTACTTGGAAACAAGCAAAAGCTTTCTGTAATTGGAAAACAATGTACAAAAATGCTTGGGTAAAAAAGAAGAAAAATGCACAGCAAGTAAACAAATTCCGTTTGCCGAGTGAGGCAGAATGGGAATACGCTGGACGTGGAGGATTGCAGTCAGCTACATATCCTTGGGGAGATTTATACACTATGAATGACAGGGCTTGTCATTTAGCAAACTTTAAACCAAGCAGAGGAGATTATGCAGCAGACGGAGCTCTATATACCCTTGAATCAAGATCATTCGACCCTAACGATTTCGGATTGTATAATATGTCAGGAAACGTGGCTGAATGGACAGATGCAGCTTATGACCCATCTTCGTATGAATTTGTTTCTTCAATGAATCCTAATGTTAATGATCCTACCAATAGTCGTAAAGTGGCTCGTGGAGGTTCATGGAAAGACGTTGCTTACTACCTGCAATTAGGAACTCGTAATTTTGAATACGCAGACTCAGCTCGTAGCTATATCGGATTCAGAACCGTTCAGGATTACATGGGTACTCAGACTACCAGAAACAGTATGAGGTAATCTTTCAAACAAGTATTTATTAACCAATTTAAATAAACAATTTAATTATTAACTTTAACAAACAAATTTTTAATTATGGCGATTTTAAGTAAAAAAGCGATGAATTTCGCTTACGGTATGGGAGCAGCAATAGTAATTGTTGGGGCTCTATTTAAGATTACTCACTTTGAAATTGGATTTCTAACCGGTAACGTAATGCTTACCATTGGTCTTGTTACAGAGGCTATCATTTTTGCACTATCAGCTTTCGAGCCTGTGGACAAAGAAATTGATTGGTCTTTGGTTTATCCGGAATTAGCAGGAGGTGAAGCTAAAAAGAAAGACAAAAAAGAGGCGGAAGATGCACAAGGTATGTTGTCTAAAAAATTAGATAACTTATTAAAAGAAGCTAAAATTGATGGAGAGTTGATGTCTAGCTTAGGAAACAGCATCAAAAACTTTGAGTCTGCCGCTAAAGGAATATCGTCTTCAGCTGACGGAATCGCTGCACAAAAGAAATATAGTGAAGAGTTATCAATGGCTGCTGCACAAATGGAATCATTAAACAGCTTATATAAAGTTCAATTAGAAAGTGCTTCTCGCAATGCCGAAGCTAACAAAGAAATTGCAGATAATGCAGCAAAACTAAAAGAGCAAATGCAATCTATGACCGCCAACATCGCTTCGTTGAACAATGTATATGGTGGAATGCTTTCTGCTATGGGTAACCGAGGTTAAGAATTTCTATATTTTTAGAAATCTTAATTATTACTAACTAAAAAAATATAAATTTTAGAAAAAATGGCAGGAGGAAAACTAACCCCAAGACAGAAGATGATTAATCTGATGTATCTGATTTTCATCGCAATGTTAGCTTTAAATATGTCAAAAGAGGTGTTGTCTGCATTTGGATTATTCAATGAAAAATTTGAATTATCGAATGCTAATGCTATGCAGACAAACGCTCAGATTATGGATGCTCTGAATCAGAAAGCTTCAGACGACCCTTCAAATTTTAAAAAACCTAAAGAAGTTGCTGATAAGGTAGTAGCCCTTACAAAGGATTTTTATAACTATGTAGAAGAATTAAAATCTTCAATTACTGACGGAGTAGAATTAGACGAAAAAACTGGTAAGTTGCCTTATGAAGCAATGGATAAAGCTGATGCGATAGACTATACTTGGTTCAAAGGAGATGGCTTAACAGAGAAGGGTCAGGAAATTGTAGCAACAATTGATAAATATCGTGAAGATATGAAAGTTGCTATTGGAACAGATAAAAAATATAGTCCAATAGTAGCAGACTTAGAAACTAAGTTCAACACAGATGACGTGAATGTTAAAGGTATGGTTAAACCTATGTCATACCTTGATTATCACTACAAAGGATTTCCAGGTATTGCATCTCTAACAAAACTTTCGGCTATGCAAAGTGATGCTAAAACCGCAGAATCTAATGTTTTGAATGCTTTAATTGGAAATACCGCTATTGCTCAGGCTTCAATGAGTAACTATAAAGCAATTGTAGTACTTGATAAAAACGCTTTTTATCAAGGAGAGCAAGTAACAGGTAGGGTTGTTTTAGGACGTTACGATGAATCTACAATACCAACAGATGTAAAAGTAAACGCAGGAACTGCAAGTATTGAAAATGGACAGGCTGTTTTCTCTATAGGAGCGGGCTCTGTTGGAGAGCATGATATTACAGGTGAATTTACTTTTATGGAAGATGGTAAACCAATTCCCATTAAAATTGAAGGACAATATGTTGTAGTGCCAAAACCAAATTCAGCAAATATATCTGCAGACAAGATGAACGTGGTTTATATTGGAGTTGATAACCCGATGACTATCTCATTTGCAGGTATTTCAGATAACAATGTTACGGCTACAGCACCGGGGCTTTCTAAATTATCCGGTACAGGAAAATACAACTGGAGACCTCAAGGAGGAGGTAATGAAGTTACAGTGTCGGTTACCGGTAAACTACCTGACGGAACATCAGTATCTGATAAAAAAACATTCAGAGTTAAAACTATTCCGGCTCCGGCTACTGATTTAAGAGGGATAACAGGAGGAACTAAAGGAAGTAAAGAAAACTTGATAAATTCTCCGGTTAAAGTGAAGTTTGACGATTTTGATTTTGATGTAAAAACTACCGTTATACAGTTTGAGGTTAAAGCTCAAGGTAGCCCGATAGTTGTTTGTCAAGGAAACAGATTTAGCCCTGCAGCGGTTGCAGCTATAAATAAAGTACCAAAAGGAGGTAATGTTATCATCTCTAACGTAAAAACAAGAATTGAAGGAACTAACGTCCCTATTAAGGATTCAACTCCTTTTGTATGGGAAATACAATAAGAATCTCGTATTCTCGTTGAGATTTTTATATTAGAAAGATTAAAAAATGAAAAATATGAATCGTAATAATGTTTTATCAGCAATATTCCTACTGGTTGGTTTAGGTACAGCTCAAGCACAGGTAAACATACTTAATGCTAAAACACCACAAGAAATTGGGGTTAAGTCTGAGCAGCAAAAAATGCTGGAAAATGACAATCCGCTTCCGTATGGATACGTAAACGAAAGCAGAGATATTTTGTATGGAAAAATGGTTTGGGAAATAATTGACCTTGAACAAAGAGCTAACCTTCCTTTGTATTATCCTATTGAGGATAATTTGGGAGCAGAAAGACGTTCATTGTTCAATGTTTTGATAACTGCTATTGAAGAAGGAGATATTACGGAAGTTTATGACGATTCATACTTTCGTACAAAAAAGACCTTAGAAGAAATCAAAACCAATTTCCAAGCAAAAGAACTAACCGATGAAGGAAAGGATTTAGAGATGCTTTACGCAACTAATTACCCTGAACTGATGGGACAGGAACTTACTAAAAAACTTGAGGAAGAAGGAATTTTGAGCGATGTGCATTTCTTTGTTGAGAGAGTTAAAGGTGATGATGTTATTCAGTATAAGATTAAAGGCTATTGGTATTTTGATGCTCGTTTAGGGGAGTTAAAGTATCGTTTGCTAGGAATTTGTCCTTTGGCTCCCGGAGCTCTTGACAAAATCCGTGCAGCCCAAAATAATACTGAACCTGAACCGGCAGAACTTTTCTGGGTATATTTTCCGGATGCAAGAAAAACATTACACAAAGCATTAGCTTTTAACGGAGCAAATTCAGCTTCTCCTTTCAACTTCGACCATTTGCTTAATTCAAGACGTTTTCAAGCAACTATTTATCAAGTAGAAAACGTGTATGGAGACAGAAAGATTGAAGAATATTTCAGAGATAATGCTCAACATCAGCTTTTAGAGTCTGAAAGAGTTAAAGAGAGTATCCGCAACTTTGAACAAGATATGTGGAGCTACTAATCTTGAATTAAAACTTAATTAATAAAGTTGTAAAAACTCTTATCCTAAATACGGATAAGAGTTTTTACTTTTGTAAAGATGGCAGAGCAGGAAAATATAATAGTTGATTATTTTATAGTAGGGGCAGGTTTGGCAGGAATCTGTTTTGTAGAGGTTGCTTTACAAAATGGCAAAACCGCTCTTGTGTTTGACGGATGCAAAGAGCCCTCGTCTAAAGTGGCAGCAGGAGTTTACAACGGAGTTACGTTAAAGCGTTTCACATTGGTTTCAGAAGCCCTTGAACAGATAAATTTGCTAAAGCGGTTTTACTTGGCAATCGAAAATAAAATTAAAACAAAAGTAATTTTTGATATTCCAACTTATAGGGTGTTGTCCTCTATTGAAGAACAAAATAACTTTATAGTAGCTTCTGATAGACCTTTATTACAGGATTTTCTTTCTTCCGAAATAATATTTAAAAAATTTAATTCAGTTTCTTCGCCTTTTGGCTTCGGGCAGATGAAACAGACAGGCTTTGTCAATACATCACTTTTACTTTCTTCGTACAAAGATTACATTGAAAATAAAGGATGGTTGATAAAAGAAGATTTTAGTCATTCCGAACTCGTGTGCCACAAGAATTTTGTGGAGTATAAAGGAAGAAAAGCCCGTCATATTGTTTTTTGTGAAGGATATATGATGAATAATAACCCGTTTTTTCAAGAACTACCTTTAGACGGAGCCAAGGGAGAGCTACTCGTTATTAAATCAAAAGAACTAAATATTGATGTGCTCTTGAAGGCAGGTGTTTTTGTGCTTCCGATAGGTAATGGTTTTTACAAAGTAGGAGCAACTTACAATTGGACAGACAAAACTGATATTCCTACAGAAGAAGCTAAAAAGGAACTAATTTCTCAATTAAAGCGATTTACAAACTGTGATTTTGAAATAATAGAACACTTGGCAGGTGTTCGCCCAACAGTAAAAGACAGAAAACCTCTTGTAGGCAGACATCATCAACATAAAAATATGTATTTGTTAAACGGTTTGGGCACAAGAGGAGTAATGCTTGCCCCGTATTTATCCAAAGAGCTTTTTAATTTCATTGAGTTTGACGTATCTTTGAAAAAAGAAATCAATATAGAAAGAATTTACAAGAAAAGTATTAAGGCCTGAGTATTATGCTTTAAACCCGAAAACTTTAAACCTGAAACAAAAACCAATGCGAATAGATATCATTACCGTTTTGCCGGATTTGTTAAAAAGCCCTTTTGAAGGGTCAATAATGAAACGTGCCATTCAGAAAGGCTTAGTAGAGGTTCATTTTCACAACTTGAGAGACTATGCTACTAATAAACACAAAAACGTGGACGATTATCAGTTCGGAGGAGGAGCGGGAATGGTTATGATGATTGAACCGATTGATTTATGTATTACCAAACTAAAATCCGAAAGAGAATATGACGAAATTATATATATGACTCCTGACGGAGAAACATTGAACCAAAAAATGGCAAACACAATGTCTATGTATGAAAACATTATTATTCTGTGCGGACATTATAAAGGTGTCGATCAAAGGGTTAGAGACCATCTGATTACCAAAGAAATCTCAATCGGAGATTATGTTTTGTCTGGAGGAGAATTAGGAGCTTTGGTTTTATCTGATGCTTTGATTAGGTTAATTCCCGGAGTTTTGAGTGATGAAACATCGGCACTTACCGATAGTTTTCAAGATAATTTACTGTCGCCTCCTATTTATACCCGACCCTCAGAATATAAAGGATGGAGAGTTCCAGATGTTTTGTTGAGCGGTAATTTTGCTGAAATAGACAGGTGGAGAGAAAAAAAATCGTACGAACACACAAAAAAAAGACGTCCTGACTTGTTAAATATAAAATAAATCGTACATTTGCAACTGGTTTTTGATACAAAAAAACACCTAAATATTAATTAAAGGTTAGTTTTTATAAAAAATAATTGCTGTTTTAAAATTTAGTTGTATAATTGTACCGGAAAAAAAATAAAAAAAACAATAATGTTTTTTTGAGTAATATTACTACTATGACTAAAAAGTTATTCGTTTTATTGATAGTGTTTTTAGGAATGTTTGATAAGGTTGTAGCTCAAAACCCACCTTGTCCGATTTGTCCTCCTGAAACACCGCAACTTAATATTAATGGGTCTTTCCTTTATATATCTTTGGCTTTAGCAATAATTATGGGATTTGCTTTGTTCAGAAAAAAAATATCGATTGACAGCAAAAAAGCATAAAGTAAATTTGCACGAGATATAAAATTTTTAAAAGTTTATTGAAATTGTTCAATAAACTTTTTTTATTTGTCTATCTAAAGGTGTATGTTTTTGTGTTTGATTACATATTTTCCAATTACATCAAACTCTAAATTTACTACACTTCCAATTTCAAAGGTTTTAAAGTTAGTGTGTTCCAAAGTATAAGGAATAATAGCTACGCTAAAGGTGTTTATCTCTGAATTTACCACAGTAAGACTGACTCCGTTTACTGTTATCGAGCCTTTTTCAATGGTAATATTTTCAAGAGATTTGTCATATTCAAAAGTAAAATAGGTACTCCCGTTAGCCGATTCGATATGCGTGCAAATCGCTGTTTGGTCAATATGACCCTGAACCAAATGTCCATCGAGTCGATTACCTAACTTCATTGCTCTCTCAAGGTTTATCATATCCGAAACCTTCCATTGACCAACATTTGTTTTTTCGATGGTTTCCCGAATTGCCGTTACGGTATATTTATTATTTTCAACTGAGACAACTGTAAGACAAATTCCGTTATGGGCAACACTTTGATCAACTTTCAACTCGTTAGTGATTTCTGAAGAAAGAGTAAAGTGCAAATTGTCTTGTTCTTTTTCAATATTGACAATGATTCCGAGAGTTTCGATAATTCCTGTGAACATATCCGAATTATTTTTCTAAATTTGCCTGTAAAATTAGCGATAAATAAGCAGAGATAATGGTAAAGAAATCAGAAAATATAATTGTCGGAATTTCAGTCGGAGATTTAAACGGAATAGGAAGCGAGATCATTCTTAAAACTTTTGAGGATTCTCGAATGCTGGAATTCTGCACTCCTGTTATTTTTGCTAACACAAAAGTTTTTTCGTTAATCAATAAGGTGTTAGAAACCAACATCAGTTTTCACGGAATAGACAATATTAATCAATTGGTCTTCGGAAAAATCAACGTGCTGAATATTTGGAGAGAAAATGTAAATATTGAGTTCGGAAAAGAAAATCAGCAGTTGGGTAAATATGCAGTGCAATCGTTCAAACAAGCTACAAAAGCACTAAAGGAAGGAAAAATAGACGTGTTGGTTACAGCTCCAATCAACAAACATACAGCCGAATCCGAAGATTTTAAATTTGCAGGACACACCGAATATCTCAATCAAGAATTAGAAGGAGAAGCTCTGATGCTTTTGACTTCCGAGGATTTAAGAGTCGGCTTAATTACCGGACACGTTCCGCTAAAAGATGTTTCGTCCAAATTAGATGAATCTTTAATTCGAAAAAGAGTAGAGGTTCTAAAAAATACGCTGATTCAGGATTTCAGTATTACCAAGCCTAAAATAGCAATTTTAAGTCTGAATCCACATTGCGGAGACGGAGGTGTTATAGGAACCGAAGACGATAAAATTCTAAAACCGACCATTCAGAAATTTTTTGACGAAGGTTATCTGGTTTTCGGACCTTTTTCGGCTGACGGATTTTTTGGAAATGAATCGTACAAAAAATATGATGCGGTTTTGGCAACCTATCACGACCAAGGACTTATTCCTTTCAAAACACTTGCTTTCGGACAAGGAGTTAACTATACAGCCGGATTGGACAAAATCAGGACTTCGCCCGATCACGGAACAGCTTTTGATATTGCCGGAAAAGGAAAGGCAGACTTCAGTTCGTTCAGAGAGGCAGTCTATTTAGCGTTGGATATTTATCACTCAAGAAATCAACACCACGAAATTTCAAAAAAACCGTTGAGAATTACCGAGAAACAATCGGAGCCGAGGAGATAGTTTACCAACGAGTCGTCGGTTACTGAATTTGTGAACGCAGAGTTATAATAGGGTTGAGCTTATGTAAAAAATCTTTATGAGAAATAAATTTTGAGTATAAAAATATTTTGTATATTTGCCGGCTCAAAGGTTTAGAATATTCAGAATGATTAAAACGTATTTCATACCGTTTGTAGGTTTAAAGTTAGGTAAACATCATTTTGAATATCAGATTGACAATATGTTCTTTCAGGAGTTTGATTATCATCAGTTTGAAGATGCTTCGGTTCAGGTTGATTTGGTTTTGGAGAAAAAATCAACCATATTAGAGCTTTCTTTCAAACATTCAGGCACCGTAAATGTTCCGTGTGACTTGACAGGAGAACTTTTTGATTTGCCTATCAGTGGAGAGCTAAACATAGTGGTTCAGTTCGGAGAAGAATATAACGATGATAACGAAGAATTGCTTATTTTGCCTCACGGAGAATATCAGGTAAATGTCGCTCAGTATATATACGAGATGATTGTTTTGTCTGTACCTGTAAAAAGGATTCATACCGGAGTAAAAGATGGAAGTATAGATATTTCAGATTACGAAAAGTACATTACTTACGAGCAACCTAAAGAAGAAGTTACAGAAGAAGAAATAGACCCGAGATGGGAAAAATTAAAGGATTTACTAAACAAAGATAATAATAAAAGTATAAAAGATGGCACATCCTAAAAGAAAAACCTCGAAAACCAGAAGAGATAAAAGACGTACGCATTATAAAGCTACTGTTTCTCAAATCGCTACTTGTCCTGTAACGGGAGAAGCTCATTTATATCACAGAGCTTATTGGCACGAAGGAAAAATGTATTACAGAGGTCAGGTTGTAATTGACAAAACAGAAGAAGCTGTAGCGTAATTTCACTTATAACAGAATTTAAACTCTCCATAGTGAGAGTTTTTTTGTTTTATTTTTTTGGAGAAGTATTAAAATTTTTAGTAATTTGCTGTTTCTTCCCAAAACAGAGATTTTTGAAGGGATAAAATTTTTCGTATGACAAAAATTACAGCTGCCATAACCGCAGTAGGAGCTTACGTTCCTGATTATGTGCTGACTAATGAAATATTAGAAACCATGGTTGATACTAATGACGAGTGGATTACAACTCGTACAGGTATCAAAGAAAGACGTATTTTAAAAGAAAAAGGAGCGGGTGCTTCGTTTATGGCTATAAGGGCGGCTCAAAATCTCATTGATAAATCAGGAATCGACCCAAAAGAAATCGACTTGGTTTTAGTAGCCACCGCCACTCCCGATATGCCCGTGGCTTCGACAGCCGTTTATACAGCTACACAAATCGGAGCAATTAATGCTTTTGCGTATGATTTGCAGGCTGCTTGTTCGAGTTTTCTTTACGGAATGTCAACAGCTACAGCTTATATCGAATCGGGTAGGTACAAAAAAGTATTGCTTATAGGCTCTGATAAAATGTCTTCTATTATTGATTATACCGATAGAGCTACTTGTATTATTTTCGGAGACGGAGCAGGAGCAGTTTTGTTTGAACCTAATACGGAAGGATTCGGATTTCGAGACGAATTCTTGAGAAGCGACGGAGTTGGAAGAGAGTTTTTAAAGATTGAAGCTGGAGGTTCTATACTTCCTCCGTCCGAAGAAACGGTTAAAAACAAACAACATTTTGTACACCAAGAAGGACAAACGGTTTTTAAATATGCCGTTTCCGGAATGGCTGATGTGGCTGAGAAAATTATGCAGCGAAATAATCTAACCAAAGATACTGTCGATTGGCTTGTTGCTCATCAGGCAAATAAAAGAATTATTGATGCAACAGCCCTCAGAATGGGATTAAACGATTCAAAAGTACTGATAAATATACATAGATACGGAAACACAACCTCTGCTACTTTACCTTTGCTTTTGAGTGATTTTGAGTCGCAACTCAAAAAAGGAGATAATCTTATTTTTGCTTCATTCGGAGGAGGCTTCACTTGGGGAGCTATCTATTTGAAATGGGCTTATAACACTAAATAAACTAACCTAAACAATAAAATACTATGGATTTAAAAGATATTCAAAACCTGATCAAGTTTGTTGCTAAATCCGGTGCGACAGAAGTAAAACTCGAAATGGATGACGTTAAAATCACCATTAAAACAACCGTTGAAAAAGATGGAGAACCGACTGCTTATGTACAACATATCCCTGTTCAGACAGCAATGCCTCCTCAAATGGGAACCGTTGCTCCGACTGCAACAGAGACAACTTCAACTCCAACATCTTCAGAAGACAATTCTAAATATATTACCATAAAATCTCCAATTATCGGAACATTCTACAGAAAACCAGCTCCGGACAAACCCACATTTGTTGAAGTAGGAGCAACGGTGGCAAAAGGAGATGTGTTGTGTGTTATCGAAGCAATGAAATTGTTCAACGAAATCGAATCTGAATTTTCGGGAAAGATAGTGAAAGTTCTGGTAGACGACGCTACTCCGGTAGAATTCGACCAACCGTTATTCTTAATTGACCCGTCTTAATCTTTTTTAGATATAAAGAAAATAGAAAACAGAGAACAGAGAACGATATGTTCGCACTGTAGGCTGTAAACTGTAAACTAAAAACTAAATTATGTTTAAAAAAATATTAATTGCTAACAGGGGAGAGATAGCACTTCGTGTTATCAGAACTTGTCGTGAAATGGGAATCAAAACTGTAGCGGTTTATTCTACAGCCGATGCCGAGAGTCTTCATGTACGCTTTGCAGACGAGGCAGTTTGTATTGGTCCTGCCCCAAGTAATATGTCATATTTAAAAATGTCAAATATTATTGCAGCAGCCGAAATTACCAATGCTGATGCAATCCACCCGGGATATGGATTTTTGTCTGAAAATGCTAAGTTTTCTAAAATCTGTCAAGAAAGCGGAATCAAATTTATTGGAGCTTCTCCCGAAATGATTGATAAAATGGGAGATAAAGCTTCTGCTAAAGCTACAATGAAAGCAGCAGGAGTACCTACTATTCCAGGCTCGGAAGGACTGTTAGAATCATTAGAACAAGCCAAAAAAATAGCTAAAAAAATTGGTTATCCGGTAATGCTAAAAGCAACTGCAGGAGGTGGTGGTAAAGGAATGCGTGCAGTTTGGAAAGCAGAAGATTTAGAAAAAGCCTGGGAAAGTGCCCGTCAAGAAGCAAGTGCTGCTTTCGGAAATGACGGAATGTATATGGAAAAACTCATCGAAGAACCTCGTCATATCGAAATTCAGATTGTGGGAGATGCTTACGGAAAAGCTTGTCATTTGTCTGAAAGAGATTGCTCGGTACAGAGACGACACCAAAAACTGACCGAAGAAACACCATCACCATTTATGACTGATGAACTTCGTAAGAAAATGGGAGAAGCAGCCGTAAAAGCAGCTGAATATATAAAATACGAAGGAGCCGGAACAATAGAATTTTTGGTAGATAAGCATAGAAATTTCTATTTTATGGAAATGAACACCAGAATTCAGGTAGAACACCCAATTACAGAACAAGTAATCGACTATGACTTGATTCGCGAACAAATTCTGGTAGCTGCAGGAGTTAAGATTTCAGGAAAAAATTACTTCCCGAATCTTCATTCAATTGAGTGTAGAATTAATGCGGAAGATCCATATAATGATTTTAGACCTTCTCCAGGAAAAATTACAACTTTTCACGCCCCAGGAGGGCATGGAGTTCGCTTAGATACTCACGTTTATTCTGGATATACAATCCCCCCGAATTACGACTCGATGATTGCAAAACTCATTACAACAGCTCAAACTCGCGAAGAGGCTATCGCCAAAATGAAACGTGCTTTAGACGAATTCGTGATAGAAGGAATCAAAACCACGATTCCCTTCCACAGACAACTCATGGATAATCCGGATTATGTAGCCGGAAATTATACCACCAAGTTTATGGAATCTTTTGAAATGAAATAAACACCTCAAAAGTCCGTTTCAAATGTAGAAACGGACTTTTTAGCTTTTATAAAATGAATAAAAAAATTATAATTACTGCTCTTGTTTTTGGAATTATCTCAATAATTCTTGGTGCTTTCGGAGCTCACGCACTCAAAAAGGTTTTGACTATCGACCAGCTTACCAGTTTCGAAACAGGTGTAAGGTATCAGATGTATCACGCTTTTTTTCTGTTGTTTTTAGGAATGACAAATTTAGTTTCTGACCAAAAAAAGAAAGTTGTGTACTGGCTTACTTTAATCGGAATTGCTTTTTTCTCCGGCTCAATTTATTTGCTTGCAACAAGAGAAATTACTTTAATAGATATCAGGTCTGTTGCCTTTATCACTCCGGTTGGAGGAATATTGTTAATTTTGGCTTGGATAATATTGCTGATTGGAATTGCTCGGAAATAATAGATGTTACAGGTGTTTTCCTAAATATAAAAAGATTGGAAACCTCCAAAATAAAGACTTCTGTGTAATTTATTTAAAATGAAAATCGTATCAACTAAAAACAATCTGCAAGTCTTATACGAAGATAATCATATCATTGTGATAAATAAGCGGGTAGGAGACATTGTTCAAGGAGATAAAACAGGAGACAAACCGCTTTCTGATGTAGTTAAAGAGTTTCTGAAAGAAAAGTATGACAAAAAAGGAGAGGTTTTTTTAGGTACGGTTCACAGACTTGACAGACCAACTACGGGAATTGTTCTTTTTGCAAAAACATCAAAGGCTCTTTCGAGGCTGAACGAGATGTTCAAAAATCATAATTTAGAGAAAATTTATTGGGCTTTAGTTAAAAATAAACCCGAAAAACCGGAAGCAAAACTCATTCATTATCTGAAAAGAAACTCAAAGAACAACACTTCAAAAGCCCATAAAAACGAAGTTCCGCAAAGTAAGGAAGCTGTTTTAGAATATAAAATTCTTACGAGTTTAGAAAATTATCATTTATTAGAAGTCAAACTACACACAGGAAGACATCATCAAATACGAAGTCAGCTTTCGGCAATAGGAAGTCCGATAAAAGGAGATTTAAAATACGGTTTTGACAGAAGTAATCCAAATGGAGGTATTAATCTACATTCCCGAAAATTGTCATTTATTCACCCTGTTTCTAAAGAAAACATTGAAATCACAGCCGATTTACCTAACGAAAATCTTTGGGATGTGGTAGCAAAATTGTTTAAAAACTCTATCCTTTAGTTAATAGTAAAAAAAGGATAGAGGATGATATTTTATTTTAACAAAATTCGTCAAAAGCATCTTTGAGGTTTTCCGCAATAAGTTCTGCAGGACGGCCTTCAATATGATGACGTTCTAACATGTGAACCAATTCTCCGTTTTTGAAAAGCGCTATGCTCGGAGATGAAGGAGGAAAAGGAAACAAACGCTCTCTGACTGCGTCAACCGCATCTTTGTCCACACCCGCAAAAACTGTTATCAAATGGTCGGGTTTATTTGCATTATCTAAACTCATTCTGGCTCCCGGACGTGCATTTCGTGCAGCACAACCACAAACCGAATTTATTACCACAAGGGTAGTTCCTTCTTTCTTTAAAGAATCTTGTACTTCTTGTGCTGTATATAATTCATCAAAACCTACAGAGGCAAGCTCCAAACGCATGGGTTTTACTAATTCTTCTGGATACATAATTTTAAATTTTAATAAAACACAAAGTTACGGAAGATTGGAGCAATATAAAAATCTAATTCGAAACATTTGTCTTATCAGATGTTTCTCTTTCAGTTTTTTGAGAATCTCTGTTTTTCGGGAATAAAATCATAAATTTGTACTTTAAAAAATAATTCTAAAAAAAGTAGATAATGAAATACCACAGAATAGACAAAAATCTCTTTATCAAAAACAGAGCAAAATTCACCGCTCAGATGAAACCCAATAGTATCGCTGTTTTTAACTCCAACGATATTTATCCCGTAAGTGCAGATAGTACTTTGCCTTTTGCCCAACACAGGGACATTTTCTATCTGAGCGGAGTAGATCAAGAAGAGAGTATCTTGGTGCTTTGCCCTGACGCTCCTTTTGAGAAATATAAAGAAATTCTTTTTCTAAGAGAAACCAACGAGCATATTGCTATTTGGGAAGGCGAAAAACTAACCAAAGAAGCAGCTTTTGAAGTATCGGGGATTAAGTCCGTGTATTGGCTTTCGGATTTTCATAAAATTCTTAAAGAATTGATGACGTATGTTGATACGATGTATATCAATACCAACGAGCACTATCGTTCTTCGGTAGAAACCGAAACGCGTGAAGATCGCTTTGTAAAATGGTGGAAATCAACTTGCCCGGCTCACAAAGTAGAGCGTTCTAATCCGATTTTGCAAAAGCTACGCTCGGTAAAAGAATCCGAAGAAATTGCCCTTATCCAACAGGCTTGTGATATTACCGAAAAAGGTTTCAGAAGAATTTTGTCTTTCGTAAAACCGGGAGTTTGGGAATACGAAATAGAAGCAGAACTTATTCACGAGTTTATTCGCAACCGCTCCAAAGGATTTGCCTATACTCCGATTATCGCAACCGGAAACAATGCGAATGTTTTGCATTATATCGAAAACAATTCGCTGTGTAAAGACGGAGAGTTGATTCTGTTCGATACAGCAGCAGAATATGCCAACTACTCTTCGGATTTGTCGAGAACTATTCCCGTAAACGGAAGATATACCAAAAGACAACGAGAAGTTTATGATGCGGTTTTACGATGTAAAATAGCAGCCGAAAAACTCCTTGTTTCAGGAAATGATTGGTACGCTTACCACAAAGAATTAGGCGAAGTTTATACCTCTGAATTGTTAGGTTTAGGACTCATTGACAAAGCCGATGTTCAAAATCAGAATCCGGATTGGCCGGCTTATAAAAAATATATGATGCACGGAACTTCGCATCACTTGGGGCTTGACACACACGACTACGGAATTCTAACCGATAAATTTACCGAAGGAATGGTGTTTACTATCGAACCCGGATTTTATATTCCACAAGAAGGCTTCGGAATTCGTTTGGAAGATAATTATGTCGTTCAGGCAAATGGACAGCCGTTGAACCTGATGAAAAACATTCCGATCGAAGCAGAAGAAATTGAAGATTTGATGAATAAATAATGAGCAATCTGAAACCCCAAACAATGAAAATAGCACTTTTAGGATACGGAAAAATGGGACAAGCAATAGAGAGGATTGCAATAAAAAGAGGACACGAAATTATTTTTAAAAAATCAATAAATGATAATTTTGAAGGACTCAAAAAAGCAGATGTCGCCATTGATTTTTCGGCTCCCGATAGTGCTGTAGCTCACATTTCGGAATGCCTGAATCAAGCAATTCCAATTGTTTCGGGAACAACAGGTTGGCTCGATGAGTACGACCAAGTGGCAGCGTTATGTCGGCAAAAAAACGGAAGTTTCATCTACGCATCTAATTTTAGTTTGGGCGTAAATATTTTCTTTTTACTAAACAAAAAATTAGCCGAAATGATGAACGGTTTTCCGGAATATAAAATAGAAATGGAAGAAATCCATCATACTCAAAAACTTGACGCTCCAAGCGGAACGGCTATTTCGCTGGCCAATCAGATTATTGAAAAAACAGACTATACTTCGTGGCGGTTAGGAAAATCAGAAAATCAGACCATCGGTATTGAAGCCAAGCGAATCGAAAATGTTCCCGGAACTCATTCGGTTTTTTACAAATCTGCCATAGACGAAATCGAAATTAAACACACAGCACACTCCAGAGAAGGTTTTGCACTCGGAGCAGTAATGGCTTCGGAATGGATTATCGGTAAAAACGGAATTTTTACGATGAAAGATGTACTCGGTTTGTAACTTTTTAAATACCTTGCAGACTTATTTTATAGGCTCAAACACACAGATTTTTATTTAAAAATTAAAAATCTTTTATTTGTGTAATTTTTCAAATGAATCAATACAGGTTTCGGATAATTTATCTGTGTATCTGTGAGAAACAACAAAAACGATACTTATGTCATTTACAGGTTGGATTATATTTTTCTTAATCATTCAGGTAGTTCACTTTTTAGGAACTTGGAAACTTTACCAAAAAGCAGGACGCAAACCTTGGGAGGCTCTCATCCCGATTTATAACGGAATTGTATTGATGCAAATCATTAATCGACCGAAATGGTATGTTATTTTGCTTTTCGTTCCGATTGTGAATTTGTTGATGTTTCCTGTGTTATGGGTCGAAACTATTCGCAGTTTTGGGAAAAACAAAACGCTTGATACTTGGTTGGTATTGCTGACCTTAGGTTTTTATATCTATTATCTGAATTATGCAGAAATTGATAGACTGACTTATATTGAAGACAGAAGCCTGAAACCGGCAAACGGAATGGCTGATTTTGTAAGCTCGATTGTGTATGCTGTGATTGTAGCTACGGTTATCCATACTTATTTTATCCAACCGTTTGTAATTCCGTCAAGTTCACTCGAAAAAACACTTTTGGTAGGCGATTTTCTGTTGGTAAGCAAAGTAAATTACGGAGCGAGAACTCCAATGACGGCTGTAGCTCTTCCGATGGTACACGATACAATTCCACTTATACCGACAAGTTACGAAGGTCTGCCGAAATATGTAAACCGATACAAATCGTATCTTAAAAAACCACAGATTCCGTATTTCAGATTGCCTGGTTTTGATGAGGTTAAAAAGAATGATATTGTCGTGTTTAATTGGCCTACTGATACGGTTCGTTTTTTCTTTCACGACCGAACAGCCATGAATATTCGTAAACCGATTGACAAAAAATCGAATTACGTTAAGCGTTGTGTGGGTACAGCCGGAGATTCAATTGAAGTTCGCAACGGAGATGTTTACATCAACGGAGAAATATTACAATTATCTTACAGGGCAAAACCTTTGTTTTTGAATAACATTAAGTTGAAAGAAGGCAACTCTTTAGAGGTTCTTTCAAAATATGGAGTAAATCAGAAGGATTTATTCGGATATACTTATGTGATAAAAGCTTCTTTTTGGGACGACACGGCAGTTAAAAATTATTTTGCAAATCCGAAAAATCAGGTTCATCTGACAGAGCAAAAAAGAGATACAGCAAATGTATATGCTTCAGGGTACATAAACAATCCTGATTTAATGCAAAGATTAGGTATTCAAATCGACGGAGTTCAGGCTAATATTACCATACAACAAGAAGCTCAACTTAGAAGCGAATCAAATGTCGCAAGTGTTGAAAGAGTAAAAAGACCTGAAGGAACAGGGATATTTCCTCAAACAGAACCAACATGGAGTGAAAGCAACTGGGGGCCAATTTATATTCCAAAAGCAGGAGATGTTCTGGAACTGAATAAAGAAACCCTTCCTTTTTATAGAGATATTATTCGTGAATATGAAAATAATGATTTGAAAGTAATCGGAGATGAAATCCTAATCAACAATCAATCGGTTACTTCCTATCAGGTAAAACAAGATTATTATTGGATGATGGGAGACAACCGAAATTTTTCGGAAGATAGTAGATATTGGGGTTATGTACCGGCTGACCATATTGTCGGAAAACCGGTATTTATTTGGATGAGTTATGATTCCGAAAAAGGTGGTGTACGTTGGGATAGAGTATTTACAACTGTTGGAGGAGACGGAGAGCCGAAATCGTACTTGCGATGGTTTTTGATAGCTCTGGGAGGTTATTTTGTAATAGATCATTTTCTGAAAAGAAGAAAGAAAAAGAAAGCGACGGACTCGTAATTTTCATTCTTTATTCTTCTGTTTCAGAAGGTTGAATCTCAATTTCTTCTTTTGCTTTGTCAAACCATTCGGAAAATACAGGATAAACGACCTCTGATGTTTCTTTAACAGGAATATACAGGACAGACTCGTTTAGTTTTTCTTCCGATACTAAGGCTTCGTTTTGATTTATTCTGTGAAAAAAATGAAGAATAATACTCAATATAAAAACCATTTTTAAGAGTCCGAAAATTCCGCCAAGCAATCGGTTAATCCAACCCAAAGCAGCGAAATCGGCTATTTTGGTAAACACTTTTGCCAACAAGACAATTCCGACCACAACTAAAATAAACGTAATGGCAAAAGCCGTTATTTCGATATAAGCAAAATCATCAGAAAATTTATCTCTGATTAAATCAGCGGTAAAACCCGAAAACTTAACAGCAATTAGAATTCCCAATAACAGCGAAATAAGTGAAGCAAACTCCACAAACAATCCTCTCCAGATTCCCTTTACAAGACCGTAAAGCAATATGGAACCTATGATAATGTCAATAAAATTCATCAAAAAAAAGGTCTAATTAAGAGCATAAGGAGCTCCCAAACGAAAGATAGGAACTGTAACTTTAAACTTTTTTGAGGTGGTAAAATTAACCATAGTGAAGTGCCCTTTCATCGCTCCAAAAGGAGATACCAAAAGACAACCCGAACTGTATGTGTAGGTTTCACCTGATTTAAGAATAGGTTTTTTTCCCACAACACCTTCTCCGTCCACAGTTTCCATATCGTTTAGAGCATCTAATATTTCCCAATGCCTGCTAAGTAACTGAACGGAATCTTTACTCTGATTATTGATGGAAATCTGATAAGTAAAGGCATAATGAAGCCTGTAATTTTTGAAGAAAATTCCCTCAAAATTAGTAATGACAGAAACTTTTATACCTTGTGTAATCTGAGAAACCATATCTGTTACAACTTTAATAGCCCTCCAAAGATACAAATTTATTTAGGAATAGATAAAAATTACCTTCTAAAACCAAAGGAAGGAAGCTAAAAGACAAAACAAAACCTTATCTTTGTTTTTTCTAAAAAAAAGCCGCTGAAAAATGAAATTTGCCCTTATCAAAGAACGAAAATCTCCCCCTGACCGACGTGTGGTTTTCTCACCACAAGAAGCCAAAAATCTTAAAGAAAAATTCCCGCAAGCTCAAATTGTAGCTGAATCTTCTGATGTTCGCATTTTTACCGATGAGCAATATATAAATCAAGGAATCCAAGTTACCGAAGATATTTCGGATTGCGATGTTTTATTAGGCGTGAAAGAAGTTCCGATTGAGGCACTTATCCCAAATAAAAAATACTTTTTCTTTTCGCATACAATTAAAAAACAGCCTTATAACAAAAAGTTACTTCAAGCTATTTTAGAAAAAAATATTGAGCTTTACGATCACGAAACCATTGTAGATACCAACAAAAATCGCCTTATTGGTTTCGGATATTATGCAGGAGTAGTTGGAGCTTACAATACATTTCGGGCTTTCGGAATCAAGTTTGAGCTGTTTAATTTGCCAAAAGCAGAAACACTCCCAGATCAACAGGCTTTGATTTCAGCAATCAAAAGACATACCTTACCTCCGATTAAAATCATCATCACAGGAGGAAGAGGAAAAGTAGCTCGAGGAATTAAAGATGTATTGGATAGTGTGAAAATAAAAGAGGTTTCGGTTGAAGATTTTCTAACAAAAAATTATGACTGTCCTGTTTATGTTAAAGCAGATGTGTTGGATTATAACAAACGCGAAGACGGAAAAATTTTGGATAAACAGGATTTTTACGACAACCCAACCGAATACATTTCTGATTTCGAAAAATTCACTAAAGTAGCCGATGTTCTGATAACCGGACATTTTTACGGAAATAATGCTCCATTTATCCTGACTAAAGAAATGCTCAAATCAAATCAAAACAAAATTAAGGTTGTAGGGGATGTTTCGTGCGATATTGGAGGTCCAATTGCTTGTACAATCCGTGCTTCAACTATTGCTGAACCTATTTACGGATATCATCCTGCGCAACATAAAGAAGTCGATTACTCTCATCCTGCTGCCATTGTCGTTATGGCCGTGGACAATTTGCCTTGTGAACTTCCAAAAGACGCTAGCGAAGGATTCGGAAAGATGTTTATAGAAAAAGTAATTCCTACTTTCTTTAACGGAGATCAAGACGGAATTTTACAAAGAGCAAAAATTACCGAAAACGGGAAACTTACACCACGTTTTGCATATCTTCAAGATTATGTGGACGAAAAATAAGCATTAAAAACGATAAATAAAGGATGTTCTATCACTATATAAAGTTCTGTTAATTGTAATTATAGATTAAATATTCCTCTTTATCTTTGGGATAAACCATGAAGTAAAAGTACGAAATGATTTTTTTTAAAGTTTTATTTGTTGGGATGGCGTTAATGTTTGTTTCTTGTAAAACAGAAACTTTGGTGATAGATAAGGTTAATGCAAGTCCGAAAGAAGTTTTTAAACATGACGAAATAAGAGTGCCTTATTATGATTTTGACGAATTCGAAAAATTTCTAAATATTAAAGATGACGAGGTTTACGTGATAAATTTTTGGGCTACTTGGTGTGGTCCGTGTGTGGAAGAATTACCTCATTTCGAATCCATAAATACTACCTACAAACACAAAGGGGTAAATGTTTTATTAGTCTCGCTTGACAAAGCAGATAACATTGAAGAAAAATTATTTCCTTTTATCGAAAAACATGATATCCGATCAGAAGTAATCATACTTGACGATGCTAATCCTAACGCTTGGATTAATAAAGTTGATCCGCATTGGTCGGGCTCTATCCCGATTACGATTATTTACAACAAAGACAAAAGACGTTTTTACGAAAGAACTTTTAAACTTAAAGAACTTAAAAACGAAGTTGATAAGTTTTTATAGAGGTTATAAGATGACCGTGCAGTAATGTTTAAACTTTCTAATCATATAGCTTTCTAACTTCATAACTTTTTTATACTTTTACCTCTTTCGTAAAAACAGGTAAATTATGAATTATTATAAAGCAACGGTAGGTAAAACCGATACTTTTGATTTAAACGAAACCTCCATCCAAAATTTAGACGCTGTGTCGATTGGAGATTCTGAATTTCACGTACTTAAAGACAACCGTTCGTACAAAACAGAAATAACTCTCGCTGATTTCCTTGCTAAAAACTACACCGTAAAAGTAAACGGAAATACCTATGAGGTAAACCTTGCTAGTTCACTCGACCAACTTATCAAACAAATGGGATTTGAGGTGGGTGCTACCAAGCAAGTAAACGCTATTAAAGCTCCGATGCCTGGATTAGTTCTCGAAATTAGCGTTGAAGTAGGACAAGAAGTTCAAGAAGGCGACAACCTTCTGATTCTCGAGGCTATGAAAATGGAAAACAGTTTTACTTCGCCAAGAGCCGGAATCATCAAGTCTATTGCTGTAAACAAAGGACAAGCTGTAGATAAAGGACAATTACTTATCGAATTTGAATAATAAATTATAGAGAAAAGATCCAAGAAAAAAGAAGCTATAAAAGATACATCTTTCTTCTTTCAGTGAAACGGTCTTTTTTCTTTTATCTGAATAAAAAATGAAAAAAATATTAGTTGCCAATAGAGGAGAAATTGCATTACGTGTGATGCAAACTGCTCAAAAAATGGGAATCAAAACCGTAGCGGTTTATTCTACAGCAGACAGAAATGCACCTCACGTAAAGTTCGCTGATGAGGCGGTACTTATTGGAGAAGCACCTTCGAACCAATCGTATTTATTAGGAGATAAAATCATCGAAGTATGTAAAGAATTAGGCGTAGATGGTATCCACCCAGGGTACGGATTCTTGTCTGAAAATGCTGAATTCGCTGAAAAAGCAGAACAAAACGGGATTACCTTTATAGGTCCTCGTTCTAAAGCCATCCGTATGATGGGAAGCAAACTGGCAGCTAAAGAAGCTGTAAAAGCTTACGACATCCCGATGGTTCCCGGACTAGACGAAGCTATTACAGATGTAGCTAAAGCTAAAGAAGTAGCCAACCAAATCGGTTTTCCGATTCTTATCAAAGCTTCTGCTGGAGGTGGAGGAAAAGGAATGAGAGTGGTTGAAAAAGCAGAAGAATTTGAATCACAAATGCAAAGAGCTATTTCTGAAGCTACATCGGCTTTTGGGGATGGTTCTGTATTTATCGAAAAATATGTGGGTTCGCCACGACATATCGAAATTCAGGTGATGGCAGACACTCACGGAAACGTAGTGCATCTTTTTGAAAGAGAATGTAGCGTGCAGCGTCGTCACCAAAAAGTAGTAGAGGAAGCTCCCTCAGCTGTGCTTACTCCTGAAATCAGAAAAGCAATGGGAGAGGCAGCTGTAAAAGTAGCTCAGGCTTGTGATTATGTGGGTGCAGGAACCGTTGAGTTTTTACTTGACGAAAACAAAAACTTCTATTTCTTAGAGATGAATACTCGTCTACAAGTAGAGCATCCTGTGACTGAAATGATTACAGGAATTGACCTTGTAGAGATGCAAATCAGAGTAGCAAGAGGAGAGGTGTTACCAATCAAACAAGAAGATTTGTCTATCAAAGGTCATGCTTTGGAACTTCGTGTATATGCTGAAGACCCTTTGAATGATTTCTTACCAAGTATCGGACATTTATCGGTTTATCAAATTCCGGAAGGAACAGGCATTCGTGTAGATAACGGTATCGAACAAGGAATGGATGTGCCTATCTATTATGACCCGATGTTAGCAAAACTAATTGCTTACGGTAAAAACAGAGATGAAGCCTTACAAATAATGCTAAAAGCTATCGAAAATTATAAAGTAGAAGGAATCTTCACAACACTTCCGTTCGGTAAGTTCGTTTTTGAACACGAGGCGTTCCGTAGCGGAAATTTTGATACGCATTTCGTAAAGAAATATTACAGCGCAGATTTGCTTAAAGAAGAAATCACAAAAGAGGCAGAAATTGCAGCCCTTGTGGCTTTTAAACAATATTTAGAAGATAAAAAAATTGTTAGATTGCCGAATTAATTTGCAACCACAAATATTTTAGCCACAGATGCACAGATTTCATTAGTAATAAAATATATAGCAATAACGCAGATTTCGAATGTTTTACATTCAAATAAAAATATCTGTACATCTGTGGCAGAAAAAGACAAATTTGACATGAATTTTCCTTTACAAAACGAAACATATAAGATTATTGGAATTTGTATGGAAGTCCATAACAATTTAGGAAAAGGTTTTTCTGAAATTGTCTATAAAGACGCTTTAGAAGTTGAGTTTAAAAGTGAAAATATTTTCTTTGAAAGAGAAAAAGAGTATTCGGTAAATTATAAAGGCAATATATTACCACATAAATTTTATGCAGACTTTGTAGTTTTTGGTAATATAATATTAGAAATAAAAAGTGTAGGAAAACTTGCTGATGAACATATTGCTCAAGCATTAAATTATCTAAAAGTATCACAAAACAAGGTTGCTTTAATAGTGAATTTTAATGAAGATAAATTACAGTATAAAAGATTGATTTTATAGATTTAGTAACAGATATATAACATTTAGATTTGTTTAAATATCTGCGAAATTTTTAATTTATTTTTAAAAAAATATCTGTGCATCTGTGGCAAAAAATCAGAGGCAAAAAACAAAATATTATGAACGATAAAGTAAAAGTATTAGAAACCAAAAAGGCTGAAGCCGTACTGGGTGGAGGTCAAAAAAGAATAGATGCTCAACATGCTAAAAAGAAACTTTTTGCTCGTGAGCGTATCGAATATTTGTTAGACGAAGGTTCGTTTGAAGAAATCGGAATGTTTATTACTCACCGTACGAAAGACTTCGGGATGGATAAAGAAGTATATCTTGGAGACGGAGTAATCACAGGATACGGAACCATCAACGGACGTTTAGTCTATGTATTTGCTCAGGATTTCACTGTTTTTGGAGGTTCGCTTTCAGAAACTCATGCTGAGAAAATCTGTAAAGTGATGGATATGGCGCTCAAAGTAGGTGCCCCAATGATTGGGCTTAACGACTCTGGAGGAGCGAGAATTCAAGAAGGAGTTCGCTCACTGGGTGGTTATGCTGATATTTTCTACAGAAACGTTCAGGCATCTGGAGTAATTCCTCAGATTTCTGCTATTATGGGGCCTTGTGCCGGAGGAGCTGTATATTCGCCAGCTATGACAGATTTCACCATGATGGTTGAAAATACTTCGTATATGTTCGTTACCGGACCAAACGTAGTAAAAACCGTAACTAACGAAACCGTAACTTCAGAAGAATTAGGAGGAGCTTCGACTCACTCAACCAAATCGGGAGTAGCTCATACGACATCTGCTAATGATGTAGAATGTCTGGAAGATGTAAAAAAACTCCTTTCATACTTACCTCAAAACAATCAAGAATTACCACCAAACTATCCTTATTCGCCAAATGACGAAATCAGAGAAGCTTTAGACACTATTATTCCGGATAGTTCCAACAAACCTTACGATATGAAAGAGGTTATCAATCATATCATTGACGAAGATTCCTTCTTTGAAATTCACAAGAATTTCGCAGAAAACATCGTAGTTGGTTTTGCCCGTTTGGGTGGTAGAAGCATCGGGATTGTAGCCAACAACCCAATGTTCTTAGCCGGATGTTTGGATGTAAATAGCTCAACCAAAGCTGCTCGTTTTACTCGTTTCTGTGATGCTTTCAACATACCGTTATTAGTGTTGGTTGACGTTCCGGGATTCTTACCGGGAACAGACCAAGAGTGGAACGGAATCATCGTTCACGGAGCAAAATTATTGTATGCGCTATCTGAAGCTACTGTGCCAAAAGTAACAGTAATTACTCGTAAGGCTTATGGAGGTGCTTATGACGTAATGAACTCGAAACACATTGGTGCAGATATGAACTATGCTTGGCCAACTGCTGAAATTGCGGTAATGGGAGCAAAAGGAGCATCAGAAATTATCTTTAAAAAAGAAATCGCAGAAGCGGAAGATCCGGTAGCGAAATTATTGGAAAAAGAAGAAGAATATGCACGTAAATTTGCGACTCCATACAGAGCCGCTCAAAGAGGATTTATCGATGAGGTAATTATGCCAAACGAAACTCGAAGAAAGCTCATCAAAACGTTCTCAATGCTTGAGAATAAAGAGGTAGAAACTCCAAAACGCAAACACGGAAATATTCCATTATAACAGAAAAGCTATCTTAATATTATTGTGTTCAAAGGATTTAAGAGTATCTTTGTAGCTTATGAAAACTGTCAAAATCATAGAATGTCCAAGAGATGCAATGCAAGGCATCAAGACGTTTATTCCCACCGAAAAAAAAATTACTTATATACAGTCTTTGCTTCGTGTCGGGTTTGATACTATTGATTTTGGAAGTTTTGTTTCTCCTAAAGCTATTCCGCAAATGCAGGATACAGCCGAAGTTTTGGCAGGATTGGATTTATCCCAAACCAATAGCAAACTTTTGGCTATTATAGCCAATACGAGAGGTGCGGAGCAAGCCAGTAATCACAAAGAAATTCAATATTTAGGTTTTCCGTTTTCAATTTCGGAGAATTTTCAAATGAGAAATACGCACAAATCCATAGCGGAATCCATTATTACGCTTAATGAAATCCTCGAAATAGCCTATAAAACAAATAAAGAAGTAGTGGCTTATCTTTCTATGGGGTTTGGAAATCCGTACGGAGACCCATGGAATGTTGGTATTGTAGGGGAGTGGACAGAAAAATTATCACAAATGGGAGTTAAAATCCTCTCTCTTTCCGACACTATCGGAAGTTCAACTCCCCAAGTTATTGATTATCTCTTTTCTAATCTGATTCCGAAATATCCCGAAATTGAGTTTGGAGCTCACCTGCACACCACTCCCGACAAATGGTTTGAAAAAATTGACAGTGCTTATAAAGCAGGTTGCAGACGTTTTGATGGAGCTATTCAAGGTTTCGGAGGATGTCCGATGGCAAAAGACGACTTGACCGGAAATATGCCTACCGAAAAAATGCTTTCGTACTTCACAGCCGAAAAAATTAATACAAGTACAAATATTTTAAGTTTTGAAAGTGCTTATAACGAAGCAAGTAATATTTTTAATATATATCACTGATAGTGAGCAGTATTACTTAGTTGTCTAATTGCATGTCCATTACCTTGGATTAAATTTCAATTTTATACCCAACCCCTTTAATAGTTTTAAACATTTCTTCTCCTATTTTTTCACGGAGTTTTCGGATGTGTACATCGATGGTTCTTCCTCCTACTACTACATCATTTCCCCATACTTTACTGAGGATTTCATCTCTTTTGAAAACTTTCCCGGGTTTTGAGGCAAGAAGATAAAGCAATTCAAATTCTTTTTTAGGTAAAATGATTTCTTGCCCATCTTTTATAATTTTGTATTCCTCACGACTGATTTCTATGCCTGAAAGTGAAATGGTATCTTGAGGTTTTTCGTCTTTAAGTCGTCTTAAAAGTGCTTTTACTTTGCTAACCAGTACTTTTGGTTTTATAGGTTTTGTGATATAATCGTCTGCTCCAACATCAAATCCTGCTACTTGCGAATAGTCTTCTGCTCTTGCAGTTAAAAAGGTAATAATCACATCGTTTAGCTCTGGTGTTTTCCGAATGGCTTCTACTGCTTCAATACCGTCCATTTCGGGCATCATTACATCCATAATAATCAGATGTGGTTGCTCTTTTTTAGCTTTAGCTATAGCCTCCTTGCCGTTATGAGCCGTAATAATTTTGTATCCTTCTTGGGACAAGTTGTATCCTACGATTTCCAAAATATCCTGCTCGTCATCAACCAACAAAATCTTAATGTCTTTCTTTTTCATTTTTGTAAAAAATATTTTGCATTGCTTTCGAGTGTAAAGTTAGTCAGATATAATCTTTATATTTAGTTCTTTACAGATAATTAATACTAATAAAATATTACAGTAACTATTTCTTAACACACTGAAACTATTTTCAAAAATACAAAAACTAACATAAAAATAACTTGGTTTTTAACAATTGTAGGCTTAATTTTTGTAACTATGCAAATAATAAAGAATGATATATGAAGAAGAAAAAAAACTTTAAGTTAGGTAAAAAAGAAAAAGACTTTACCAATAAAATACTGAAAATCCTTTCGAAAGAATCAGATAAAACATTTAATTACAAACAGATTGCTGCCAAATTAGAATTGGACGACACCCAAAGTCGAAATCAGATTATCAAAGACTTAAAACTCCTAAAAGCCAAGGGAAATCTCGAAGAACCCGAAACAGGTAAATACAAAATCATCGAAAACCAAGATTATATTACCGGAACTATTGATATGACTTCGCGAAGAACGGCTTATTTTATGTCAGACGAACTCTCCGAAGATGTTTTTGTTCCGCTAAACAACCTCAACCACGCTTTGGACAAAGATAAAGTCAAGGTATATATTTATAATCGAAGAAGAGGAAGACGTCCCGAGGCAGAGGTTATAGAGATTATCGAACGACATAAAGAAGAGTTTGTAGGAGTAATCAACATTCAGAAAAACTTTGGTTTTGTAACCACGGCTAATCCGAAAATGTACACGGATATTTTTGTCCCGAAAAACTTATTCGGAGAAGCGGAAAACGGAGATGTGGTTTTGGTAAAAATAGTGGATTGGCCTAAAAAAGCCGATTCTCCTTTCGGAAAAGTGATTAAAGTACTCGGAAAACCCGGAGAACACAATACCGAAATGCACGCTATCTTGGCAGAATACGGACTTCCGTCCGATTTTCCGATTGAGGTTGAAACTTTTGCCAATCAATTAGACACTTCAATTACTCAACAAGAAATCAATAAGCGTAGGGATATGCGAAATGTCTTAACTTTTACCATTGACCCGAAAGATGCTAAAGATTTTGACGATGCTCTCTCGTTTGAAGTACTGGAAAACGGAAATTATCAAATCGGAGTTCATATTGCAGACGTTTCGCACTATGTTCAGGAAGGAACTCCTTTAGATGACGAAGCGTATCAAAGAGCAACCTCCATTTATTTGGTGGATAGAGTGGTTCCGATGCTGCCCGAAGTCTTATCGAACTTTGCTTGTTCGCTTCGTCCGGAAGAAGAAAAATATACTTTTTCGGCTGTTTTTGATCTCAACGAAAAGGCTGAAATTGTAAATCAATGGTTCGGGCGAACTGTTACTTATTCTGATAAGCGTTTCTCGTATGAAGAAGCTCAACACATCATCGAAACTCAAAAAGATATTATTCCTGCTGAAATATCTTTGACAGGAGTATCTTATCAAGTTGATAAAAATATCATAAATGCAACTCTGACTTTGGACAGATTGGCTAAAATTTTACGTAAAAAACGAATGCAAAACGGAGCCATTTCGTTTGATAAAGTAGAAGTAAGATTTCATTTAGACGAAAATGCCGAACCTACCGGAGTGTATTTCAAAGAACAAAAAGAAGCCAATTATCTGATTGAAGAATTTATGCTGTTGGCCAACAGAAAGGTTTCAGAATTTATCGGAAAACAAAAGAAAACCTTTGTTTATCGTATTCACGATGAACCTGATGACGAAAAATTATTGGCCCTACAAGGTATTATTTCAAAATTTGGATATTCTATAAATCTAAAATCCAAAAAAGAACTAACCTCTTCGCTTAACAAATTACTTGCTGATGTGCAAGGGAAAAAAGAACAAAATTTAGTGGATACTTTAGCCATTCGAAGTATGAGCAAAGCTAAATATTCTACTGATAATATCGGACATTACGGATTAGCTTTTGATTATTACTCACATTTTACCTCGCCAATCAGAAGATACCCTGATGTGATGGCACATAGACTTTTGCAGTATTATCTCGATGGTGGAAAATCAGTAAATGAAGAGGTCTACGAAGAAAAGTGCCTGCACTGTTCGAATATGGAAATGTTAGCAGTAAGTGCAGAGCGAGATAGTGTCAAATATATGCAAATAAAGTATATGCAAGATCATAAAGACGAAGAGTTTTTGGCTGTGATTTCGGGAGTTACCGAATGGGGAGTTTATGTAGAGATTATTTCTAATAAATGCGAAGGAATGATTCGCGTTCGTGACCTCAAAGATGATTACTATACTTTTGACGAAAAGCAATATGCTATGGTTGGAGAAATTACTAAAAACATACTTCAATTAGGCGATGAGCTTTGGGTGAAAGTCAAAAATGCAGATTTGGTCAAAAAACAATTAGATTTTGATTTTATAAGGAGAAACGAATAAAAACAGTAATTATTCTCATATAATCTGGAATTAGTTTAATTTTTTTTAAAAATACTTTTCAATAAAAGTTCATTTTTACTACATTAGTGTTCCGAAATTGATAGTATGAGCAACCAATTACTTTCCCAAGTTTACCAACATCCACTTATCAATAATGATGAGCTGAATCGAATAATTAATGCCCATCAAAAGATTCATTTTCAAAAAGGTGATTTTATTCTCAAAGAAGGCGAAATCTCAAACAATTATATGATTCTACAAAGCGGACTCATTCGTTCGTACGCTTATGACTATAACGGAAACGACATCACTACTGATTTTTTCTGTAATTATGATGTGGTTATAGAAGTGCTTTCGCTTTTTCAACGAATTCCCGCTCAGGAGAACATTCAAGCCCTTACAGATTGTGTTTGTTGGAAGATAGATTTTGATGTTTTCCAAGAATTATTTCACTCTATAGGTGGTTTCCCGGAATGGGGACGACTCTGGATGACCGGAAAATTATTTCAGTCTAAACAACGTTCTTTAGAGATCATTACCACTTCGGCCAAAGACCGCTATGAGAATCTGATTAAAGAAAAACCACAAGTGATTTTGCAATCTCCGCTTAAGTATATTGCCAGTTATTTGGGAATTACAGACACCTCTTTCAGTAGAATCCGGAAAGAAATTTAATGCATTTTTTCATTTCTTGTCTTATGACAAGTTTGTTTTTATTTTCCTGTTTTATTTTTGTCGTAGTTATTAATCAATTGAGTCCCGATAACTATCGGGACCTAACTCCTAAATAATTATGACATTAAATCCGTATTTAAACTTTGACGGAAATGCAGCAGAAGCATTTCGTTTTTATCAAACTGTTTTTGGAGGAGAGTTGTTTATCCAGAAAATGAGCGATGCTCCAGGAACAGAAAACCTCCCTGAAGAAGAAAAAAACAGAACCATGCACGTGGGGCTACCTATAGGCAACGGACAATTTTTAATGGCTTCTGATTGTTTACCAAGCCAAGGACACGTGCTCAAACAAGGAAATAACAATTATATTTCCATCACACCCGATTCCCGAGAAGAAGCAGACCGCATCTTTAACGAACTTTCAGTAGGCGGAATAATAGAAATGCCAATGGCAGATATGTTTTGGGGTGATTATTTCGGGTCGTTTGTTGATAAATTTGGCGTGTGTTGGATGATTAATTTCTCTAATCCAAGATAAATTTGAAAGATGTTTAGTTTAACCACATTGGCAGCTCATAATCGATTTAATATAGACTCGATTGCTGAAGCTTTTTCTGTGGGAGAGTTCGAACATGTGTTTGATGAGTTAGATGAAAATATCGTTTGGATAATTCTCGGAGAAGCTGAATTTAAGGGTAAAAAAGATGTTGTAAATCATTGTGAACAAGTAAAAAACTATTTCAATTCGATTACGACAAACTTTGAAATTCAAGATACAATTTCAGATTATAATAAAATAGTCGTTATGGGAACAGCTCAATTTATAAGAGATAGTGAGCTTATCTCATCAGTTTCGGCTTGTGATATTTATGAGTTTAACAACCAGCATAAAATAATAAAGATTACTTCTTATTGCATCAAACATTAAAACATAAAACTATGAAACTTACAGCTCAAGCAACTTTGCAGATTCAAAAACCTGTTTCAGAAGTCTTTGAAGCGATTGTAAACCCCGTGCCTACTGCCGAACTCTTGCTCGAAGCTTTCAAAACAAATAAAAAACTTAAAGAAGCCTTTGAAAAACTGACCTCAGGCAAACAAAAAGAATATACGCTTTACATCAACGAAGCCAAACAAGAGGCAACCAAAATCAAACGAGTAGAGAAAATAATTCCGATGATTCTGCAAGGAGTGGGGCTACACGATAAATATAAATAATTAAGAAATGGAGAATTGAAAGTTGAAAGTTGAAAATGTATTAATATGGCTACAGAAAATGTGATATATAATAAGTCTTATACCTTTGCCTTGAAAATTATTGAGGTGTATAAATTGCTTGTCGCTCAAAAAGAATTTATTTTATCAAAACAACTATTGAGAAGCGGAACGGCAATTGGGGCACTTGTCCGTGAAGCAGAACACGCTCAAAGTAAAGCAGACTTTCTACACAAAATGAACATTGCCTTAAAAGAAGCAAACGAAACGCTATACTGGTTAATGTTGTTAAAAGACAGTTCTTATATTGATTTGACAACTTTCAATTCAATTTATCCATTTTCAGAAGAATTAGTCAAACTCTTAGCTTCTATTGTAAAAACGACTAAAAACAACCTAAACAAATAATTTTCAACTTTCCATTTTCCATTTTCAACTAATAAAACTATGGCTAAAAACAAAACACAAATAACCGATGAAAGTGTTGAAGAATTTATCAACAACTTCGCAGATACCGAACAGAAAAAGCAAGACAGCTTTGAGCTTCTGAAAATTATGGAAGAAATCTCAGGCATTCAACCCAAAATGTATGGACCAAGCATCATCGGTTTTGGGAAGTATCACTACAAATATGACAGTGGTCATGAAGGTGTGGCACCGCTTATTGGGTTTTCACCCCGAAAAGCAGCTATTTCACTCTATGTTTTCTCGGGTTATATGGGCGATGGAGCTCAAGATAAAATGCTCGAAAAGCTAGGAAAGTTCAAAATGGGGAAAGCTTGTATCTACGTCAAAAAACTCTCAGACATCAATATTGATGTGTTGAAAGAATTGATGAGACGCAATATCGAATTCCTCCATTCCAAATATGGAAAAGCTTAATTATTAACCAAAAACCAAACGCTATGAAAAACATTAAAATCGAAATCAAATGGGCTGTCATTTTTTCTGTAGTGTCCTTGCTTTGGATGTTATTAGAAAAACTAAGTGGATTACACGGAGAACACATTGACTACCACATGTATCTCACTAATTTGTTTGCTATTCCTGCCATTTTGATGATGATTATGACATTAAAAGACAAAAAGAAGAACTTTTACAACGGACAAATGACCTACAAACAAGGACTAATTTCTGGACTAATTGTTTCAGTCTTTATTGCTATTCTAAGTCCGCTCACACAATGGATAACCTCTTACGTAATTTCTCCCGAATATTTCCCGAATATCATTAAACGTTCGGTAGAATTAGGGTATTATAAAACTACAGAAGATGCCACAGCTGAATTCAACTACGCTAACTATGTTATTTACGGATTCACAGGAGCTCTGATGATGGGAATCCTGACAACAGCCATCGTTATGTTGTTTCTGAGAAGTAAAACAACACAACAAAATTAAGCACTATGAACAAAAGCATTTACCCTTGTCTTTGGTTTGACAACAACGCTAAAGAAGCAGCCGAATTTTATGTAAACGTTTTTGACAATTCGAAAATCACTTCTGAAAACCCTTTGGTTGTAGAATTCGAGCTCAACGGAGTACGTTTTATGGGACTCAATGGAGGCAGTCAATTTAATCCAACTTCTGCTGTTTCTTATTTTGTGTATTGTGGAGGCGATCATAGCAAAATCGAAAGTTTATTCCGTAAATTATCTGAAGGTGGAATGGTGCTTTTTCCTCTAGACAAATATGATTGGAGCGAAAAATATGCTTGGGTCCAAGACAAATTCGGAGTGAATTGGCAGTTGGATGTCGATGCGATCAACCATCCTCAAAAAATTGTGCCTGCTTTGCTTTTTACAAACGAAAAAGCTATGCAGGTGAAAGAAGCAGCAACGTTTTATACTTCGGTTTTTAAAGACAGTAAAATACTGATGGAATATCCTTTTCCTGATGGTGAAAACTTGCTTTTCACGCAATTCAAACTCAATAATTACCTATTTAATGCCATGAGTGGTGGTGCTGAAAAACACAAATTTGACTTTAGTGAAGGCAACTCTTTTGTGATTGAATGTGATACACAAGAAGAAATCGACCATTATTGGAGTGCGTTTGCTAGTGGAGGTAAAGAAAGTATGTGTGGCTGGGTACAAGACAAATATGGCGTGTGGTGGCAGGTTGTCCCGAGTATTCTGAAAGAGTTAATGAACACTCCCGAAAAGGCTCAAAAAGTAACCGAAGCCTTTATGAAAATGAAAAAGTTTGACATTGAAACACTTCGAAAAAGTGCAGATTAGATAGAGTTTCTTCAACAGGACACGACTATAATTTTTAATAAAAGACCATAGCTTTTGAAGAGCTTTGTATCGGGAAGATATATATATATATATGAGAAGTTTTTTAGGTATAAATTTTATTCTTATCAAAAAAACGTAAATTCGCCGTATGGAACATCTCGAAGAAATTACAGAATTCAAGTCTTCACCTGAACTTGTAGAAAAACTATATAAACACGGAATCTCCAAAGAATATAAAGTCGGAGATATACTGATGAACGAAAACTCTAATATTCGTTCCATCCCTATTGTAATCAAAGGAAGTATCAAAGTCATCAGAACCGAAGAAGACGGACGAGAAATTCTGTTGTATTACATCAAAGCCGGAGAAAGTTGCATTATGTCTTTTTTGGGAGGACTCCACAACGAAACCAGTAAAGTGAAAGTCGAAATCGAAGAAGATGCAGAAATCTTGTTCTTACCCATCGAAAAAGTTTCGCTTTTTATTAAAGAATATCCGCAATGGCTTGATTATATTTTCAGACTCTATCACAAACGGTTTGAAGAACTTTTAGACATTGTCAATGCGATTGCCTTTAAGAAAGTAGATGAAAGACTATTGAAATTACTTCACAAAAAAGCGGAACTCAACAATTCTAAAGTCATTCTTACTACACACGAACAATTGGCTAACGAACTCGGAACGGCAAGAGTAGTCGTTTCCAGGCTTCTAAAACAATTAGAAGAAACTGGAGCTTTGCAACTGGGTAGAAACAAAATTACGCTTCTGTAACTAAAGTAACTGTATAAGTTTTTGTTGCTTCCTATTTTTGTGCCATAAAACTAAAACACTAATTATGTCACAAACACATTCATACCAAGTCGATTTAAAATGGAAAGAAGGCCGAATTGGAGAAGTTTCTTCGCCTGATTTAGATACCAAAATCGAATGTGCCACTCCACCTGAATTTGCCAACGGAGTGCCAAACTTTTGGTCACCCGAACACTTTTATGCAGCAGCTATCAGCAGTTGTTTTATGACAACATTTCTGGCTATTGCCGAAAACTCAAGAGTAGAATTTGAGAATTTTGAATGCAAAACCAACATCAAATTAGAACTTGTCGATAGAAAATACTTGATTACCCAAGCCGAAATTTTCCCAAAAGTAAAACTTGTAAATCAAGAACAAAAAGAACGTATGTTACGGGTAATCGAAAAAACAAAAGAAAACTGTTTGGTCACCAATTCGATGAAAACAACAATCACATTAACCCCAGAAATACTATAATATTATGTTTGGATTATTTAAAAATTTATTTGGAGCAGGCTCAGAAAATCTATCAACAGCTATCAAAAATGGAGCTGTTTTGATTGATGTTCGTTCACAAAGCGAATTTGCCTCAGGTAACATCAAAGGTTCTGTAAACATTCCCTTAGACCAACTTTCAAGTCAGTTAAGGAAACTCAAAAAAGATAAAACTATCGTGGTGTTTTGTGCCAGTGGTATGCGAAGTGCTTCTGCTAAAAGCATTCTAAATCGTAACGGTTTTGAAAATGTAATCAACGGAGGCGGTTGGAGAAATGTAGAGAAATTCACTAACGGGTAATTAGAAACCCGAAAATGAAACAAAAACAATGAAAAATTATCTTAAAAATTGGAATATCATTCGGTTTTTACGGCTTGTAGTTGGTATCTTTGTAGTAGTTCAAGGTATTATAGCCCAAGAATGGATGTTTGTGTTCTTAGGAGGACTATTTGCTTTGATGCCCTTGGTAAGCGTAGGTTGCGGTACTTCGGGCTGCCAGACTCCAACACTCAGAAACACAAAAAAGGAGCAGAAAGAAATTGATTATGACCAAGTAAAATAATTGTATATGAAACCATTTTTTTATCTATCGCTTTTAATTTTCCTTGTCGGATGCAACAATTCTAAGAGTTTGAGTCTCTCTGAAAAGGAAGAATATTTGGCTTTAGGCGATAGCATTACTCAAAGTGCTCAAATGGTTTTACTATCAAATGTAGGGAAGCAAATTCAGCAAGGCGGAACAATGCAAGCGGTAGATTTTTGTAGTGAAAAGGCTCTGTTTTTGACCGATTCACTATCTAATAAATACGCTCATAAAATCAAACGACTAACCGACAAAAGTCGTAATCCGCAGAACCAACTTCAGACAGAAATCGACAAAAAGGCTTGGAAAGAATTAAAGAACAATCCCGACAATAATCAATTGATTTTACAGGAAAACAATACGGTGTATTATTATAAATCAATCCCTATAGCAATGCCCGATTGCCTACAATGCCACGGAAAACCACAAACAGATATTTCGCCCGAAACCTTACAACTCATCAGAGCGAAATACCCTCAGGATCAAGCAATCGGATATGAATTGGGCGAGTTTCGAGGAATGTGGAAATTGAGCTTTGATTGATTGAATGTTGTAAAACCGTATAATCTCCAGGCTTACAACATACAGCAATACATTATACAAAAAAAAAAATGAATTTTATCAGAAAAAACATATTGGTTTTTGTGGGAATATTGGTCGGAGCTTTAACAGGTTATCTGTATTGGAGATACGTAGGTTGCCTTTCGGGAAGTTGTGCCATTACATCAAACCCGACCAACAGTACTCTCTATGGTTCTGCAATGGGAGGATTGTTATTTTCGCTATTCAAACCACAAAAAAACAAGTCTTAATACTTTCATCTTAATACTTTAAAAAAAATGACATTTCAAGAACTTATAGCGCAGGACAAACCCGTTTTGGTCGATTTTTTTGCCGAATGGTGTGGACCATGCAAAATGCAAGCACCCATATTAGAAGAATTAAAACAACGCATTGGAGACAAAGCTCAAATCGTAAAAATTGATGTGGACAAAAACCCACAAGCAGCCGCTCAATATCAGGTTCGGAGCGTACCCACACTAATAATCTTTAAAAACGGAGAAATTAGATGGAGACAATCAGCTGTCTTTTCAGCTAACGAATTGGAAAGGTTAATTAACGAAAATATATAAATAGCTACAGATTTCAAGGATTAAAATGATTTTAATAATCCTTAAAATCATTTAATCCGTGGCTAAAAAAATGATGAAATGAACCATAACAATTAAGTTGATACCAACCGAAATGTTCAATGGTAAATTCCATCTGACCAATTAAAAACAAATAAAAAAGAACAGATGAAAAAACTATTTTTAATCCTATTTACAAGCTTGTTTTTGATGTCTTGCAAAGGACAGGAAACAGAGCACTTCAAAATATTAGATTCGGCTCAATACGAACAAGTTACCTCTGGAAATAAGGTTACAGTTATTGATGTACGAACCCCTCAAGAATACCAAGACGGTCACATCAAAAATGCTCAAAACATCAATGTACAATCGGCTGATTTTAAAGCTAAAATGGAAAATTTTGATAAAGATAAACCGATTTATATCTATTGCAGAAGCGGAGCAAGAAGTGCAAAAGCAGGAAAAATACTAGAAGATATGGGGTTCAAAGAAATCTATGACCTTAAAGGCGGAATCCTTTCCTGGAAAGGAGCATTGGAAAAATAATGCATCAAAAAAGTTAGATCTAATTATGAAAAACTATTTTTATACCATTCTGTTATTTGTCATCGGATTTACGTTTTTACATGCTCAAAATCATCAAGTAAAAGTGAGCGGAGCCATGAAAAACGTGATGCAAGAAGGGAAACTCTACGGAACAATTTTTTTAGACACGATTCCAAACAAAGCCAATTTGTACGGATTAGGCCCAAAAGAATATCTCAAAGGAGAACTTTTGGTGATAAACGGAAAATCATACCTATCTTCTGTAAATCCTGACGGTTCTATAAAAATGGAAGAAACATTTCAGGTCAAAGCTCCGTTTTTTGTGTATTCTAATGTAGCTGAATGGGAAGAAGTTGCCCTTCCAGAAGAAGTCAAAACCATGAAAGACTTAGAAAGTTTTATTGACCATTACAGAAAAAATTTTGACGACCCATTTACCTTTAAACTCAAAGGAATTTTTGATACTGTAGATTTCCATATTCAAAACCTGCCCGAAGGAACCCTCGTAAAGTCAAGGCATGATGCTCATAAAGGACAAGGAAAATATGTCGAAAATAACGCTCAAGGCGAAATTATCGGATATTTCTCAACCAAACATCAGCAAATTTTTACCCATCATGATTCCTATATTCACATCCATTTTATTGCTGACAACAAAACAAAGATGGGACACATTGACAGACTTGTTTTAGGAAACAAAAACAAACTTTTTCTACCCAAAGAACTAGTTGATTATATTCGAAACAATCAATAATAAATGTTCAAAAAAAAGTTTTACGGTATTGCACTTGCGGTAGTAATTATGCTTACTGCCTCTTTCCTATCGGGCTATATTCCTAATATAGGTACGGCTTTGTTGGCTTTGATATTGGGAGTTGTTATCCGTCAGTCTTTGCCCAATTTCTCACCTTTTTTGAATGGTGTTGCTTGGAGCGAAAAATACATTTTAGAAACAGCCATTGTTTTTATCGGTTTTGGATTTGAAATATCTAAATTTAAAGAAATCGGATTATCGACACTAACAATTATATTTGGAAGTATCATTGTTATTGTGCTGCTGGCTTTGCTATTACAGAAATTGATGGGAAAAGAAGACGGAAAACTCTTTTGGTTACTCGGAGCAGGAAGTGCTATTTGTGGTTCGTCTGCAATTGGAGCTACAGCACCGCTCATTCAGGCCAAAGAGGAAGAAACGGGAATTTCAATGGCTGTTATCAATCTACTCGGGCTGATGGGAATGATTTTGCTTCCGCTAATAGCTGTCGGGTTGTCGTTTTCGCAGGTGCAAACCGGAATTCTTCTTGGAGGAATCCTGCAATCTGTCGGGCACGTGGTGGGTTCTGCATTTGCTATTAATCCTGAAGTCGGACAAATAGCAACCGTAGTAAAAATGGGAAGAGTAGCATTTTTAGTTCCTTTTTTACTGATCGTTTATTTTTTGTTTCGCAAAAAAGCAGACGGTACAAAACTCAAGTTTCCGCTTTTTATCTTATTCTTTTTATTGGCTGTATTGATTTCTCAAATCGGAATTTTGAACTCCGAAACGATTAAATTCTTATCCAAATCAGGAGATACGTTACTGAATATCGGAATGGCTACCATCGGACTCAAAATTAACATCAAATCACTCTGGAAAATAAGCGGAAAAGCCTTTTTGGCAGGGCTGATTATTTTTACTGTTCAGATTCTGATTTATTTGGGGTATTTGTGGTTGGGCTAAAATAAATTAACTACCTTTTGGCAAATCCCTAACAGCCTTTTTATTTGTTTCTCCGTAAACTTGCACTCAGATGAATTGGCTACACCAAAATATTACTTTTCGTTGGCTTATCGCTATTTTGATGATAAGTTTGGTTTTGCCTTGTTCTGCAAAACAAGATCTCAAAAAGGTATTAAACATTTCTACTTACGAAAATGTTAATAAGCCGAACAAAACCACAACTTGCCAAACAGTAACCGAGAAATTATCTCAAGAAACTTCGGTTGTTCAGCAAAAAATATCGAAACACGTTTTTTTTCAAGATGTTTACTTATCGCTAACCAAAAAACTTGTAAACCTACCTTTTGCCGGACAAACTTTATCTTCTACTGTTCCGATTTATATTCTACACCAGCAATATCGACTTTGATTTTTTTAAAGAAATTATAATGCCTTTAAAGACTTTTCAGGTTCAAAACTGTAAGGTCTGATTCTTATATTTTTTATCAAAATCAATTTTATTATGAATAATCAAGCCTATTTATATTCGGGAATGTTCACTACTGCCCTTCGTTGGGTTGCCGGATGGACCTATTTTTCTGCTTTTTGGAGAAGACTTATTTTAGAAAACAAACTCAATCCTGATGAAGCAGGATATATCGGAGAAAAATTCAACCACTTCCTCCCCAATGCTTTAGGAATCAAACCTCTTATCGAACATTTAGTCTCTAATCCAGACCAACTTTGGTATGCCATGGTAACCTTTACGATTATCGAAGGTATCGTCGGCTTGTTTTTGATACTCGGATTTTATACCCGACTAATGAGTATCGGAATGTTTTTTTTGGCTATGGGAATTCTACTCGGGTCAGGTTGGCTCGGTACTACCTGTCTTGACGAATGGCAAATCGGAGTATTAGGAGTAGCCTCAGGATTTGTCATCTTCTTTACCGGAGGAGGAAGATTCTCTTTAGACAATTATTTTACAAGCAAAAACAAATCTTTTACAAAAAAGAAAAATTTCGGGTTTTTTGCTTCCGGAAAATTACCTATTAACGAGCGATTAATTCCGAAAATTGTACTTATCGGCTCGGTTTTCATCTTCGGATTAACCTTATTTACCAATCAGTATTTTCACGGAGGAGTTTATGGAACATTACATAATTTATCTGTTAAACCCCACGTAACCATTACTAATGCAAAAATAGAAAACAACAGCTTGTCTTTTAATGTTTTTAGAGACGAAGGAGCCGATGTTTATGGTTCGTTTTTAATTGGAATTAAACTTTTGGATCAAGATAACAACATTGTTTTTGAACAAAATCAAGAAGATTTGGCAACCTTAAATCCGAATCAGATTCATAATTATTATGTTGCAAAAGTAAAATCGGGAAAACACAGTTTAGTATTACCTTTGGGAGCAAAAGCAACACTTTCTTTTATAGATGATTCTCTTACTGAGCTAAAAGGAAATTATACCTTAAAATTACTCGATATAAGTGGAGCAGAATGGGAAACAAAACTTAACACAGAATAACTTTAAATGCCGATTATTTAGTCGGCATTTAAGTTTTTAAGTCCTTCTGTAACCAATGTAACTGTACAGCCCGAACATAAGTCGGAATTTTGCATCAGAAATTAAACTTATTCGTTTATGAATGCAAAATTTATACTACTTACTATTTTCGGATTTTTGACAGGCAGTGTCTTTGCTCAACAGCCTTTACAACTTCAACAGGCTATTGACCTTATGAAAGAAAACAATACACAACTCAAAGTCCAACAACACGAAATCGACTTTTCAAATGCGGAACTTTCTGGAACGCTTTCTGGATTTTTACCTAAAATTTCCGTAAGACACACAGGTTTTTATACGAATGACCCTCTGAATTCTTTCGGATTTAAATTACAGCAAAAAGTCGTTACCCAAGCCGATTTTAATCCTGTTTTGCTAAACAATCCGGATGAAATGTATCATTTCAATACTAAATTTTCTGTTCAGCAACCGATTCTGAATTTTGATGTTTTTTCGGCTCGGAAAGCACTCAAAGAAAAAGTCAAAGCAACCGAATACCAAAAGCAGTTTGCAGAAGAAATGCTTGCGGTCGAAATCAAAAAAGCCTATACGAATCTGCAATTTTTGTACGAAACCAAAGAAGCGGTTCAAAAAGGAATTTCGGCTTATCAGGAAGTTTTGCGAAATACCCAAAATATGGAAAAGCAGGGTTATGCAAAACCGTCTGATGTGCTGATGGTGCAGGTCGGACTGACCGAAGTGCAGAACAAAGAAATCGAAATCGACAACAACATTTCCAACTTGTCCGATTATTTATCGTGGTTAATGGGAAAAGATTCCGTTGAAATTTACATTCCTACGGAAGCATTAACTCAAAATGTGCTGTTTAGCGAAAACTCAAATTTCTCTGAAAACCGAGCGGATATTTTAGCAATGAAATCAGGATTGGAAGCCCAAAACAAAATGGTTTCGATGAATAAAAAAGAATTGCTCCCGAGATTAAATGCTTTCGGAGAATACAACCTAAACGATAAAGATATAGTCGGATTCGGAGCCAACGGATTTATGGTAGGATTGTCGCTTTCGTGGGATATTTTCAACGGAAACGAAACATTCAACAAGATAAAACAAAGTAAAATTTCGGTCGAAAAATCCCAAACCGAAATGCAATTGTATATCGAAAAAAATCAATTAGAATTACAAAAATCAAAACGGGATTTAACATCAAACCAAGCTAAAATTCAGTTAGCCAAAACAGCCAAAGAACAAGCAGGAGAATCGTTACGGATTTTTGAAAACCGCTATACACAAGGCTTGGAAAAAACTTCGGATTTATTGGTTTCCCAAGCAACCGACCTCGAAAAGCAAGTAAATTATTTAGAAGCAGTCAAAAATTATAATCTGTCTGTCATTCAAATCGAATTTTTAACACAACAATCAAAATAAATCATAGAAGATGAAAAAAATAATAACATCAATAGCTTTTCTTTTAACTATCGGATTAACGGTTTCCTGTTCCAAAAAAGAAGAAAAACAAATCTCCGAACTACCTGCAATTTCGGTGACTATCAATGAAACAGCAGGAAGTAATTCAGGAAAATACGTAACAGCAAGCGGAAAAATCGAAGCTGAAAACAGTGCGAATATCAGCACCCGAATGATGGGTTATGTAACTTCGGTAAAAGTAAAAACAGGACAAAAAGTAAGCAAAGGACAGCTCTTGGCAACCATTAGCAGTACCGATTTACAAGCCAAAAAAGCACAGGCAGAAGCAGGAATCAATCAGGCAACAGCGATGTACAACAGTGCGAAAAGGGATTATGACCGTTTTGTGGTTTTGTTTTCGCAAAAAAGTGCTTCCCAAAAAGAAATGGACGATATGACGACCCATTTTGAAATGGCAAAAGCAGGTTTGGAAACAGCCAAACAGATGAAAAACGAAGTAATGGCTCAATTTTCTTATACAAATATTACAGCTCCATTTTCGGGAACGGTTACGGGAACTTTCGTCAAAGAAGGCGATATGGCAAACCCCGGAATGCCGATTGTAAGTGTGGAAGGATCATCAAAATTACAGGCTGTGGTAATGGTTTCGGAAAGTGAGATTTCCAACATCAAAAACGGAATGACAACCAATGTAAACATCAAATCTTTAGACAAAACCATAAAAGGAAAAGTAGCCGAAGTAAGCACTTCTGCCCGAAACACAGGAGGACAATACATTGTAAAAATCGACTTGGATAAAACCGAAAACGTTTTGTCGGGAATGTTTGTAAACGCCGTTTTTCCGATTGAAAAACAGGCAGAAAAAACACAGAACAATTTAGTGTTGATTCCACAGGAGGCAGTTATTACACAAGGCCAGCTCAAAGGGATTTACGTAGTAAACGATGATAATACAGCTATTTTGAGATGGCTTCGATTGGGAAAAATCTATGGAAACGACATTGAGGTTTTATCGGGACTTACTTCGGGAGAAAAGTATGTTCTCCAAGCAGACGGAAGATTGTTTAATGGAGTAAAGGTTAATATACAATAATCAAACTGTACAAAAGTAGGCAATTAACTCTGCTCATTGAGTATGAAACTAAAAGTAAAAAATCATGCAAAACGGTATTTCAGGTAAAATAGCAGCGATGTTTATGAATTCCAAATTGTCAATTTTATTGATGATTGGACTGATGATAATAGGTGTGTATAGTTCTTCGCTTATTCCACGAGAAGAAGAACCACAAATCAATGTTCCGATGGCTGATATCATGGTCGGTTATCCGGGAGCAACTCCCGCAGAGGTCGAAAGTCGTGTGCTGGAGCCACTCGAAAAAATCATCTCGAACATTAAGGGAGTAGAACATCTTCACAGTACGGCTATGAACGGTCAGGCAATGATTATCGTTCAGTTTTATGTGGGAGAAGATGTGGAGCGTTCATATGTGAAATTGTATGACGAACTCATTAAAAATCAGCATATTTTCCCGCAGGGAGTCTATCAGCCAATGGTAAAAACCCGTTCGATTGATGATGTTCCGATGTTGGCTTTAACGCTTTGGAGTGATGAATATGACGATTTTCAGATTCGTCAGATAGCGGAGGAAGTTTCTTCGGAGGTTAAGAAAATAAAAGATGTTTCGACCATTCGTGAAATCGGAGGAAGAAATCGGGAACTGAAAGTTGTTTTAGACAAGGACAAAATGGCTGAAAACGGAGTGGATGCTTTGGGAATTATGCAGATGATTCAGGCAAACAACGGAAGTATGCAGTCGGGAAGTTTCGTTCAGAACGATACAGAATATCTGGTTACGACCGGGCAGTTTATTTCGTCTAAAGAAGATGTCGAAAATCTGGTTGTGGGCGTTCATCAGAATATGCCGGTTTATCTGAAACAGGTGGCAACGATTCAGGACGGAGCAGGAACAGCCAAGAGTTATGTGTCTTTCGGATACAGCAAAACCAACGAAAATTATTCTGAAAATCCGTCCGAGTATCCTGCGGTTACACTTTCAATCGCCAAAGTAAAAGGAGCTGATGCGATGAAAATTTCGGAGCAAATCTTGAGTCGTGTCGAAAAATTACAGCAAAACATTATTCCCGATGAAGTCAACGTTGAGGTAACCCGAAACTACGGAGAAACCGCTTCAGACAAAGTAAACGAACTCTTATTTCACCTTTTAGTTGCTATCGTGGCAGTTACGGTTTTGGTAATGTTAGCAATGGGTTGGAGAGGCGGATTGGTTGTGTTTTTATCTGTACCGCTTACGTTTGCTTTGACCTTGTTTAGCTATTATATTTTGGGATATACGTTGAATAGGATTACGCTTTTTGCCTTGGTTTTTGTCGTGGGAATCGTGGTGGACGACAGTATCATCATAGCCGAGAATATGCACAGGCATTTCAAAATGCGGAGGCTTCCGTTCAAAGATGCAGCTATTTATGCCATTAACGAAGTAGGAAACCCGACTATTCTGGCGACTTTTACCGTAATTGCGGCTATACTTCCGATGGCTTTTGTGTCGGGAATGATGGGCCCTTATATGAGCCCGATGCCGATTGGTGCTTCGATTGCGATGTTACTTTCACTACTTGTTGCATTGACCATTACGCCTTATTTGGGCTATCACTTATTGGTTGAAAAAGACAAACAACAACAAAAAGAAGAAGAAGGACACGAAACCAGCTGGATCTATAAATTTTATAACAAATTCGAAAAACCTCTTTTAGATAGTTCTAAAAAACGTTGGGTGATTTTGGGTACTACTGTTTTATTGCTTTTGGGTTCGGTAACGATGTTTTTCACGAAATCTGTGGCTGTAAAAATGCTTCCTTTCGATAACAAAAACGAATTCCAAATAGTGATTGACATGCCCGAAGGAACAACCTTAGAACGCACTTCGGCTGTAACCAAAGAGATTGCTCAATATCTGACAACTATACCTGAGGTGGTAAATTATCAGAACTATGTAGGTACCTCTGCACCGATAACTTTCAACGGATTGGTACGTCATTACGATATGCGGGGAGGAAGCAATATGGCAGATATTCAGGTGAATTTACTAAACAAAAAAGACCGAAAACTGCAAAGTCACGATATTGCCAAAAAAGTTCGTCCGCAGATTCAGGAAATTGCTAAAAAGTATGTAGCAAACGTAAAAATTGTAGAAGTTCCGCCCGGACCACCTGTACTCTCTACTTTAGTAGCCGAAGTGTATGGACCAAATCATGAAGAGCAAATCAAAGTAGCCTATCAGGTCAAACAACTTCTGGAAAACACTCAAGATGTAGTAGATATTGATTGGAGTGTAGAAAACGTTCAAACAGAATATCGTTTAGAAGTAGATAAAGAAAAAGCCATGCTCAACGGAGTTGCACCACAACAGATTGTTGGAAATCTGACCTATTTGTTGCGAGAATATCCGGTTTCAAACCTATATGATGAGAGTTCTGTCTATCCGGTGGGAATCGTAATGGCATTAGAAGACAAAGACAAAACAAACATAGACGATATTCAAAACCTAAAAATTAAAGGACTACAAGGTAATATGGTTTCGGTTCGTGATATCGTAAAAATAAAACAAGATACCCTTCAAAAATCTATCAGCAGAAAAGATCAACAAAGAGTCGTATATGTAACAGCTGATATGGCTGGAGAGCTAGAAAGTCCGGCCTATGCGATTCTGGGAATGGAAGAACAACTCAAAAAAATGGCACTTCCAAAAGGCTATTCCATCAGTGATTTATATATGGGGCAACCCGAAGAAGAAAGCAATTTTACGGTAAAATGGGACGGAGAATGGCAGATTACTTTAGAGGTTTTTCGAGATTTAGGAATTGCTTTTATGGTGGTGATTATCGTTATATATATGCTGATTGTAGGTTGGTTTCAAAACTTTAAAACTCCGCTGGTAATGATGGTGGCTATTCCGCTTTCACTCATCGGAATTGTTCTCGGACACTGGTTGTTGGGTGCTTTCTTTACGGCAACTTCATTTATCGGAATGATTGCGTTAGCCGGAGTGATGGTGAGGAATTCGGTCTTACTCATCGACTTTATCGAAATCCGCCTCAAAGACGGAATTCCGCTCAAACAAGCCATAATTGATGCAGGAGCCGTAAGAACTACTCCCATTCTATTGACAACCGGAGCAGTCGTGATTGGAGCAGCCGTGATTTTATTTGACCCGATTTTCCAAGGATTAGCGATTTCATTGGTGGCGGGAGCAATCGTTTCGACCATTCTGACTTTGATCGTTGTACCGCTTATTTACTATATGGTAGAACGTAAGAAATGGGAGAAATAGTTAATTGTTAATGGTTATTAGTTAATAGAAAAATAACGAATAACCATTAACGATTGACCAATAACTAATAACCTTTTAACCAATAACTAACTATGAAACTACTACTAATAACATCAGTAAAAACCTTTGAAGAAAAGGTCAAAAAGTTGCTGACAGAAAACAACGTAATCACGTATTCCTACAGTTCGGTAACGGGTTACAGAGACAGCACACAGGAAGGCGTAAGCCGCAATTGGTTTGCCACCGAAATGAACAAAACCGAATCGTTGTTATTCTTCGCTTTTGTGTCAGCCGAAACATCAGAAAATGTGTTTAAGGCAATCGAAGAACTGAACAAAACCTGTGATATACACTCCAAAGTGCATATTGCAGTAATACCTATCGAGAAATCAAATTAAATAATAACCATTCTCAAAACTCCCTCTCCTTTGGAGAGGGTTGGGGAGAGGTTTTAAACTAAAAAGTTATGACAAGAGAGCGTTACATCAAACTAATTGCAGGTGCATTTGTGCTAATTTCTTCACTTTGTGCCTATTTTGTAAACATCAACTGGATTTGGTTAGGTGTTTTTGTAGGAGCTAATTTACTCCAATTTTCACTCACCAATTGGTGCATACTCAATTCTATCTTAAAAGCTTTGGGAGTCAAATCAGAGTTGGATTGTGCAAACGGGAAGTGTTAGAACAAAAAAAGGATTCGAATAAAATCGAATCCTTTTTTTTATGGTTTTACCAAACAGAACTAAACTACTTTATCAACTCAAAGCTTCTCTTAACAAAGTTTGTCAATTCTTCACCTTTAAGCAATCCTTGAGAGATTTTAGCCAAATCAAGCGCTTGGTTGATCAAGTTTTGTTTTGACGTATCATCTTTTTCAGACAAAATTTTTGAAGCTAAGTCAGAATTGGTGTTTACAACCAGATTATACATCTCAGGCATATTACCCATTCCGAACATGCCACCACCACCGGTTTGGCTCATTTCTTTCATTCTTCGCATAAACTCAGATTGAGTGATGATAAACGGAGCAGCATTGCTGTCTAAGGCTTCAAGCTGAACGGTATATTTCTCTTTTGGAACAACATTATCTAAAGTAGATTTCAACGCTTCTTTTTCTTCGTCTGAAAGTTTAGAAATTTTCTCTTCGTCTTTTTTGATAAGGTTGTCAATGTGGTCTGCATCTACTCTGGCGAACGATACTTTTTCGTTATCAGCTTCCAATTTCTGAATCAGGTGAGAAATAATAGGAGAATCCAACAACAATACTTCATAACCTTTTTCTTTCGCAGCAGCAATATAGCTGTGTTGTGTGTCTTTGTTCGAAGCATACAAGATTACTAATTTACCGTCTTTATCCGTTTGAGTGGCTGAAATCGCTTCTTTTAGTTCTGCAAACGTATAGAATTTATCATCAACTGTTGGATACAGAGCAAATTCAGGGGCTTTTTCATAGAATTTAGGCTCTGATAGCATTCCGTATTCGATAACGATTTTGATGTCGTTCCATTTTTGTTCGAAATCACTTCTGTTTTCGTTGAAGAGCGATTTTAATTTATCAGCTACTTTACGAGTGATATAATTCGAGATTTTCTTTACGTTTCCGTCTGCTTGTAAATACGAGCGAGATACGTTCAGCGGAATATCCGGAGAATCGATAACTCCTTTGAGCATCGTTAAAAACTCTGGAACAATTCCTTCTACATTATCGGTTACAAAAACCTGATTTTGATATAATTGAATTTTATCTTTCTGCATTTGAAGCTCCGGAGAAAGTTTCGGGAAATACAGGATTCCGGTTAGATTAAACGGATAATCTACGTTCAAGTGAATGTTGAAAAGTGGTTCTTCAAACTGCATCGGATAGAGCTCACGATAGAAGTTTTTATAATCTTCATCGCTCAAATCACTTGGTTGTTTTGTCCAAGCCGGATTAGGGTTGTTGATGATGTTGTCAACATCAATATATTCCGGTTTGTAATCTTCAGGGGCATTTTCCGGAGTAGGAAGCGCCTCTTTTTTAGTTCCGAATTTAATCGGAATAGGCATGAATTTATTATACTTGGTAAGTAATTCTCTGATTTTGAAATCTTCTAAAAACTCAACTGAATCTTCAGCGATGTGAAGTATAATTTCAGTTCCTCTTTCGGTTTTAGGGTGAGATTCTAAGGTGAATTCAGGCGAACCGTCACAAATCCAGTGAGCAGCAGGTTCGTCTTTATACGACTTTGTGATGATTTCTACTTTGTCTGCCACCATAAAAGCAGAATAGAAACCAAGACCGAAGTGACCAATAATTCCGGTGTCTTTAGCCGAATCTTTGTATTTGTTCAAGAACTCTTCAGCACCTGAGAACGCCACTTGATTAATGTATTTTTCCACCTCTTCAGCAGTCATTCCAAGACCATGGTCAATGATGTGAAGTTTTTTGCCTTCTTTGTCGATTTTTACTTCAATTATCGGGTTGCCGTATTCTACTTTAGCATCTCCGATACTGGTTAAGTGTTTTAATTTTAGCGTAGCATCTGTAGCATTTGATACTAATTCACGAAGGAAAATTTCGTGGTCGCTATAAAGGAATTTTTTAATTAAAGGGAAAATGTTTTCAACCGATACATTAATTTTTCCTGTTGCCATATTTTTTCTATTTTAAATGATGATTTTTAAATTTTGAATTCTTTTTCAAAAGCAATACCAAATCACTAAGTGGTGACAAAATGACATTTCGACTACACATTTTAACAAATCAAAACAGTAAATAAGACTATAGTCTTTAAAATCCTTTGTAAATTTGTGACTTTTATAAAACAAAATGAACTACGAAGAATTATACAATCAAAACAGAGAATTGTCGGTAGAGGGCAGGTATGTGGCTTTGCATCATATTGAGGCGTTGCTGTTGCGTTTGAAGAAAGAAGAAAAAGTTTCCGTTTTGGGGGAATCGGTTTTAGGTAAACCTATTTATGCTTATCAAAATGGAGATGGAGAGGTTAGAATAATGATGTGGTCGCAAATGCACGGAAACGAATCAACTACTACTAAAGCCGTTTTGGATTTGTTCAATTTTTTAGACTCTGAAAAAGGAAAGGAGTTCAGACAGAAATTCACTTTTTGTATCATTCCGATGCTCAACCCGGATGGAGCAGAAAAGTGGATACGAACTAATGCTAACGGTGTAGATTTAAACCGTGATTCGCAAAACCTTACTCAACCCGAAAGTAGAATTTTACGAAAATGTATCAAAGATTTTAAACCCGATTTTTGCTTTAATCTGCATGACCAACGTACTATTTTTGGAGTAGAAGGCACTCAAAATCCGGCTACAATTTCATTTCTGGCTCCGTCTTATAATGAAGTAAAAGGGGTAAATGAAGTTCGCAAAAAAGCTATGGAAGTCATTGTTTATATGAACGAAACGCTTCAAAAATACATTCCGAACCAAATCGGGAGATATGATGACGGATTTAACATAAATTGCATCGGAGATACAGTACAACAAATAGGAATCCCGACTGTTTTGATAGAAGCCGGTCACTATGCAGGAGATTATCAGCGAGAAACAACCCGAAAAATGGTGTTTTTAGCTCTCATTTCAGGATTATATAATTTTAAGTTAAAACAGAATTTTGATGAAAAATATTTAGAATACTTTAACATTCCACACAATTTGACATTCTTTTTCGACTTTCTTTATAAAAATATCAAATTTAATTATGATAATAAACAAATTATTACGAATTTTGCGGTTCAGTTTTCTGAAAGAGTTGAAGATAACGAAATTTCGTTTGAAGCTTTGGTCAGAGAAGTGGGGGATTTAAAGAGTTTTTACGGACATTTTGAATTTGATGCAAAAGGAAAAGAATACTCTGATAATGAGAAGAATTTTCCTTATGAAGGTAAAAAAGCTGATTTTTTTATAGGAAATCAAGAGTTCAAAAACGGAAAACTCATACAGACAGAGGTAAAGAAATAAATTTGAAAACAAACATTTTAATATTATGGCTAAATTTCGTTTAGATGAGGTAGATCATCAAATTTTGGAGATGTTGATTGAGAACACGAGAGTTCCATTTACGGATATTGCAAAAAAATTGCTCATTTCAGCTGGTACGGTTCACGTTCGGGTTAAAAAAATGGAAGAAGCAGGCATTATCACAGGATCTTCTCTTACACTTGATTACGAAAAATTAGGTTATGCGTTTATTGCTTATGTAGGAGTGTTTTTGCATAATACATCTCAATCAAAATTCGTTTTGGAACGTCTTAGAGAAATTCCTTATGTGACTGTGGCTCACGTAACTACAGGTAAATTTAATATTTACTGTAAAATCAGAGCAAGAGACACGAATCACGCTAAAGAAGTTATCTTTGCGATAGATGACATCGAGGGAGTTTACAGAACCGAAACGATGATTTCGCTGGAAGAAAGCATTAATGACAAAAAGCGTCTGATGCGTACAATATTCAGAGAAATGTAATCCAGATAAATTTTTATCTTTGCAGGAAGCTGTCTAAAAACTTTGCTTTTTGTCAGGTTGAACTTGTTCTGACTTCTTATGTTCCGGTAACTGGAAATATAAGATTCAGAAATAAAATCAGAATGGCAGGCGTAACAGTTTTTAGACAGTTTTTTTAATTTTTTGTATTTGTAAAGACGTATGAAAAAAATTATATTGTTGTTGGTTATTGTTTTGGCCACTTTGTCTTGTTCCGAAAAAGAAAAAGGGAATGTACACATAACGGGAGAAATAAAAGGGCTAAGTCAAGGGAAACTCTACATTCAACGGCTGAAAGACACTATCCTGAAACCAATTAAACTAATCCGGTTTGATGGCAATTCCGCTTTTGAAACCTCTATCAATATAGATGAACCGGAGGTTTTGTTTTTGTATCTCGATAGGGGAGTTTCTAATTCGTTAGACAATAATATTGCATTTTTTGCAGAAAAAGGAAAAATGACAATTCATTCCGAAGTAGATAATTTTATCAGTAAAGCTAACATCACAGGAAGCAGGAATCAAGAACTTTGGAATGAATACAAAAAAGTAATGGCTAATTATTCTCGAAAAAATTTAGAATATATCGAGCAAAAATTTCTGGCAAACTACAACAATCAAAAAGAAAAAACAGATAGTTTGCAAAGGCTCGAAGATAATATTATAAGAAAAAAGTATATGTATTCGGTTAATTTTTGCTTGAACCACTCCGATTACGAAATAGCTCCTTATATTGCTTTGACAGATATTTTCGATATTAATGTCAGGTATCTCGACACTATTCACAAGTCGCTCTCAGAACCGGTCAGAAACTCCAAATATGGCAAAATTATGACAGAATATTTAGAAGAAATAAAACAGGAATAGTTTATCCCCCCCCGGAACTTTAGGATTTACACTTATATATTGAAGTTATGAAATACGTTGTGATATTTTTCAGTTTTGTTCTTTTTTCGTGCGGAACTCAAAAACAGGTGTCGGAATCTACTTTTAAATGTCCCGAAAGCGGAGAGTGCAAATATGAAAAGCACGAAAATAAATCTTTGATTATCAAAAAAGATGATACGGGAGGCAGATATTATCAGATGGAAGACCACCAAGAGAAAACAGTATTTGTATATCGGTACGAGAAAAACACGGATAAAGCCTATCTTGACGGACATTATATCGAGGAAATTATTTTCGAGATTAACAACGAGGTTCTTGAAGATGATTTTACAAGCCTAAAACCAGACAAAATACTTTTTGGAGTTTTTTGCTATTGTAAAGGAAAAGCAGGGTATTACAAGGTAGAGAATCCTTCTGTTACTTACCAAAAGAAATCAAAGAAAATTACCGTTTCTGTGAACCAAATCATAGAAGAACAGATTTTTACAACCGTTGAATTTTCGTTCTAAAATTCGAACTAATTCGCCACTTGACTGATAAACTGAATTCTCATTAATCGCAATTCGTTATAATCATAATCTCCGTCAAATTCCTTGATGGCATCGCTAATTTTATCCGATTCTGATTCCATAAAATAATCGTGGATTTCTTCTTGTTGGTCTTCGTCAAGAATCTCATCTATCCAATATTTGATGTTGAGTTTAGTCCCCGAATATACAATTTGCTCCATCTCTTTGATGAGCTCGTCCATTTCTAATCCTTTTGCTTTTGAAATATCCTCTAAAGACAGTTTTCTGTCCACATTCTGAATGATGTATAATTTAAGAGCGGAATTGGCTCCCGTAGACTTCACGACCAAATCATCAGGACGGATAATCTCATTTTCATCTACGTATTTTGCGATGAGTTCCACAAATTCTTTTCCGTATTTTTTGGCTTTTCCTTCTCCAACCCCATGCACATTTGAGAGTTCTTCAATAGTTATCGGATACTTGAGAGCCATATCTTCTAATGATGGATCCTGAAAAATAACAAAAGGCGGAAGTCCTAATTGTTTTGCTACTTTTTTGCGTAAATCTTTCAGATAAACCATGAGTTGTTCGTCTGCCACAACTGCATTTTTTGAAGCAGATATTACCGCTTCGTCATCAGATTCGGTATATTCGTGGTCTTCGGTCATCATAAACGAAATCGGATTTTTCAAAAACTCTTTTCCTTTTTCGGTTAGTTTAATAACACCGTACGATTCAATATCTTTTGAGAGTAATCCTCCGACCAAAACCTGGCGGATGAGTGCCAACCAGTATTTATCGTCAAAGTTTTTGCCTTTTCCGAATATAAAATGAGCGTCTGTTTTGTGGACTTTTATGGTTGCATTTATTTTCCCTGTGAGTATGTAAATCAGTTCTTTAGATTTGTATATTTCATTAGTTTCTTTTACGGCTTCCAAAAGCAAAACCACTTGGTCTTTTGCCTCCACTTTGGTTTTCGGATTCCGCACATTGTCGTCCATATCCGCTCCTTCTCCTGTTTCCAAGTCGAATTCTTCTCCGAAGTAATGCAGTAAAAATTTACGCCTCGACATCGAAGTTTCTGCATAAGCCACTACTTCCTGAAGCAACGCAAAACCGATTTCTTGTTCTGCAATAGGTTTTCCGGACATGAATTTTTCTAATTTTTCAATATCCTTATACGAATAAAAAGCAATGCAATGCCCTTCTCCTCCGTCACGCCCTGCTCGTCCTGTTTCTTGGTAATAGCTTTCTAAAGATTTCGGAATATCGTGGTGAATTACAAAGCGAACATCAGGCTTGTCGATTCCCATTCCAAAGGCAATGGTAGCCACAACAACATCAATTTCTTCCATAAGAAACATATCCTGATGTCTGGCTCTTGTTTTGGCATCTAAACCTGCATGATAGGGTACTGCAGAAATTCCGTTTACCTGCAGAACATGTGCAATTTCTTCAACTTTCTTTCGACTCAGACAATAAATAACTCCCGATTTACTTTTTCGTTGCTTGATAAAACGAATAATATCCGATTCCACATTTTTGGTTTTCGGACGTACTTCATAATACAAATTCGGACGGTTAAACGATGCTTTGAAGGTCCTTGCATCAGGCATTTCAAGATTTTTAAGTATGTCTTCTTGCACCTTGGGAGTTGCCGTTGCAGTAAGTCCAATAATGGGTATGTTTCCGAATTGTTTTATGATGTTTTTTAGGTTTCTGTACTCCGGACGAAAGTCGTGACCCCATTCCGAAATACAGTGCGCTTCGTCTATGGCAGCAAAAGACACTTTTTGTTGCTTGAGAAATTGGACGTATTCGTCTTTAATCAAAGATTCGGGGGCAACATATAATAATTTAGTTATCCCTGCTTCAATATCAGCCTTTACCCGATTGATTTCTGTTTTGGTAAGCGATGAATTAAGAACGTGTGCTGTTCCGATATTTGAAGAAAGGCTTCGAATAGCATCAACCTGATTTTTCATCAGAGCTATTAGTGGAGAAACCACAATAGCAGTTCCGTCAAGAACTAAAGCGGGAAGTTGGTAACACAGCGATTTACCACCTCCTGTAGGCATTATTACAAAAGTATTTTTACCACTGATAATGCTTTTTACAACCTGCTCCTGCAAGCCTTTAAACTGATTGAAACCAAAATATTTTTTCAGTTCTTTGTGTAAGTCAATTTCCGATGAATTCATTTTCAATTAAAACTAAATTTTATGTAAGTTTGCATAACATAAAGATATAACAACTTTTTGATAATTACAAAAAATTTAATTAACTACGTTTTGACAACACCAGACAGCACTTTACAGACTGCAAAAGAAGTACTACTTTCCGAGAGTAAATCCATAGAAAATTTAATAGAACTTATTGATAATGAATTTGTTAAAACAACAGAAATTATCCTAAAAGCAAACGGAAAAACCATCGTAACTGGAATCGGAAAAAGTGCAATTATTGCCCAAAAAATTGTAGCAACATTAAATTCTACAGGAACTCCTGCTCAATTTTTACATGCTTCGGAGGCAATTCACGGAGATTTAGGAATGATTCAACAAGATGATGTTGTTGTTTGTATTTCAAAAAGCGGAAATTCTCCCGAGATAAAAGTTCTGGCTCCTATTATCAAAAATTTTGGAAATATTCTTATCGGAATGACCGGAAATACTGATTCGTTTCTTGCCAAACAATCAGATTATGTGCTCAATACTTTTGTAGAAAGCGAATCTTGCCCGAATAATGTGGCTCCAACCAACAGTACTACAGCCCAACTTGTGATGGGAGACGCCTTGGCAGTTTGCCTGATGAAAGCAAGAAATTTTACAGCCGATGATTTTGCAAAATATCATCCGGGAGGAGCACTGGGGAAAAAATTATTATTTCGTGTAAAAGATATGCTCGATAGAGAAAACAGCCCTCAGGTAAGCCCCGATGCTAATATAAAAGATGTGATTGTAGAAATTTCACAAAAACGACTTGGAGTTACCGCTGTGGTCGAAAACAATAATCTGGTCGGGATAATTACTGACGGAGATATACGAAGAATGCTCGAAAAAACAGATAATGTTGCAGGAATTACAGCCCAAAATATTATGACTAAAAATCCGAAAACGGTAACACCTCAGGATATGGTTGTAGATGCTCTTAACCTTATGGAAAACTTTTCTATAACCCAACTTACGGTAACCGAAAACGGACACTATATAGGAGTTATTCATCTTCACGATATATTGAAAGAAGGAATTGTAGGATAGTCGAACGGGATTAAACGATTCAATAAACAAATAAATGAGTAAGAAAGATTTAGGCGAGATGTCTTTTTTGGATCATCTTGAAATTTTGAGATGGGTTCTGATTAGAAGTTCATTGGCAATTGTTATTGGTGCTTCGATTTCGTTTTTCTTCCTCGATTTTATCTTTGATGTCATTATTTTCGGACCGAAAGACCCGAACTTTGTTACCTATCGTTTTTTCTGTGAAATAGGACAAATGTTTGGAGCTACGGAAGACCTCTGCATAAAAGAGTTGAATTTTGAAATCCAGAGTAGGAAGATGGGAACACAGTTTTCTACTGCTATTTGGATGGGAATCACAGTCGGGTTTATTCTCGGATTTCCTTATATATTATGGGAAGTATGGAAATTTATCCGACCAGCCTTGCACGAAAACGAAAAGAAAAACGCCAAGTGGTTTATCATCATAGCCTCTTTATTGTTCTTTGTAGGAGTGCTTTTCGGATATTATATGTTGGCTCCTTTGTCGATTAACTTTCTAGGAAATTTTTCCGTAAGCAATCAGGTAAGCAACGAATTTGACATCGACTCCTACATCGGAACGATTAAAACCTGTATTTTAGCTTCCGGACTTATTTTCGAACTTCCAATACTGATGTATTTTTTAGGAAAACTCGGTATTATAGACGCTCCGGCTTTGCGAAAGTACCGAAAAATCGCCATCGTTCTCATTTTTATTATAGCAGCCATAATCACTCCTCCTGATGTAGTGAGCCAGGTTGTGGTCGCTATTCCACTACTTATTCTGTACGAAATAAGTATTTATGTCGTAAAATGGGTTACTAAAAAAGAAAAAAAAAAATAAAAAATCCAAACACAGATGTAAAATCTGAATAGGTTCTGCATCAATAAAGGTGTTCTTCTTTCATTTATTTGACGTACATTTGCAAGGATAATTTAACAGATATCAAGTGAAGTTAATAAGTTTCTTAAAGAGTAAATCATTTTTAAAACAACTGATTTTAGCAGGAATTATGCTGTTTATTTTGACTTTCGCCTTGATGAAATGGCTTGCTGTTAGAACCAATCACGGAGAAGAAATCACAGTTCCTGATATTACTAAACTTACAATTGTTCAAGCAAAAGAAAAATTGGAAGGTTTAAACCTGAATTATCAAATCAACGATACCTTAAAATTTCAGGAAAATTTCCCTCCTAATTCTATTGTGGAACAAGACCCTACAGCCGGTTCAAAGGTAAAAAGCGGACGAAAAATATACTTGAAAATGAACGCTTTAAACTATGAAATGATAGAAATTCCCGACCTGAAAGACAAAACATACAGACAAGCCCTCCCAACCCTAAAAGCTCTTGGTCTCGAGGAAGGAAAAGTAACCTATCGATCCTACTTTGCAGAAGACGTCGTTCTTGAATTACAACACAAAGGAAAAATTCTGAAAGCAGGAGATAAGGTGATGAAAACCTCAAAAATTGATTTTATTCTCGGGGACGGAAAAGCCGTTTTTCAAGATTAAAATCCCTCTATTATGAATATCAATCGCCAAGAAAATCACGAAATTGAAGACGAACTCTTTGAACATTACAGGTTTGAAGTAAGTCAAGGACAGTCTTTTTTAAGGATTGATAAATATTTGATGGGTTTGATTCAGAATTCGACCCGTAATAAAATCCAAAAAGCAGCAGATAGCGGAAGTATTTTGGTAAATGATATTCCCGTAAAATCAAGTTACAAAGTAAAACCAAACGATGTAATTAGGGTGGTTTTTGACAAACCGAAATACGAATATAAAATCATTCCCGAAAACATTCCGTTAGACATTGTGTACGAAGATGAAGTGCTTTTGGTCATCAACAAACCTGCAGGTCTTGTGGTACATCCCGGACACGGAAACTATTCAGGGACACTTGTCAATGCTCTTGCTTATCATTTTGATAATCTTCCGATGAATTCCAGTCACAGGCCCGGACTTGTTCATCGAATTGATAAAGATACCACCGGACTTTTGGTCGTAGCCAAAACCGAAGAAGCTATGTTTTATTTAGCCAAGCAATTTGAAGAAAAAACTTCGGAAAGAGAGTATATAGCATTAGTTTGGGGAAACATTGAAGAAGACTCCGGGACCATTACAGGTTATATCGGAAGACACCTTAAAGACCGAATGCAAATGGCTGTTTTTGATGATGAAAACTTCGGAAAAAGAGCAGTTACGCATTACAAAGTTTTAGAGCGGTTTAATTATACTACGCTGGTTTCGTGCCGCTTAGAAACCGGAAGAACACACCAGATAAGAGCAAGTATGAAGTACATCGGACATACGCTCTTTAACGACGAACGATACGGAGGAAATTTGATTCTGAAAGGGACAACTTTTACCAAATACAAACAATTTGTAGAGAATTGTTTTAAGATTTTACCCAGACAAGCACTTCATGCCAAAACTCTTGGTTTTCAACATCCTGTAACCAAAGAATTTATGCGTTTTGACACCGAACTACCGGAAGATATGCAAATCTGTATCGAAAAGTGGAGAAATTATTCAAATTTCAATACTTTAGAGGAGTAAAAAAAATCTTCTGTTTTTATTTTAACTTCTGAATCAATTCCTCTAAAGAAACAGAATTTTGCTCACCCGAACTTAGATTTTTCAGGTTGAATGTGCTGTTTTTTATTTCTTCTTCTCCGGTTATTACCACAAACGGAATACCTCTTTTATCCGCATATTGAAACTGTTTTCCGAGCTTGGTTTTATCAGGATAGAGTTCGGTTTTGATGCCGTTTTCACGCAAAGTTTTGATAGCTTTGAGTGCATATAAAGATTCAGAGTCTCCAAAATTGACAAATATCGTTTTAGATGTTTCAGTTACGTCTTCAGGGAACAAATCTAATTCTTCCAACACTAAATAAATTCTGTCCAACCCAAACGAAATTCCCACTCCACTAATGTTTTTTAGTCCGAAAATCCCTGTTAAATCATCGTATCTTCCACCACCTCCGATAGAACCCATGGCTACTTTCGGAGCTTGTACTTCAAAAATTGCTCCGGTGTAATAGTTCAGTCCACGAGCAAGAGTAACATCTAAATCTAATTTGGATTTATACAAACCAATATTTTCGATAGCCTTACAAATAAAGCAAAGTTCTTCTACGCCTTTTGTCCCTTCTTCTGAGGATTTTAAGAGCTCGGAAAGTTGATTTAATTTTTCGAAAGTTGTTCCGCTAAAGTTAAAAAGCGGTTGTACTTTTTTGATAGCTTCTTCAGAAATTCCTTTTTCTAACATTTCCTTTTTTACTCCGTCTTCTCCGATTTTGTCCAATTTATCCAGAGCCACGGTAAAGTCGATGAGTTTGTCTTTAGCTCCGATAACTTCTGCTATTCCCGAAAGAATTTTTCGGTTATTGATTTTGATAACGGAATCTTCTAAACCTAATTCCGATAAGGATTTATCATATAATTGAATCAATTCTACTTCTTGCCAAAGCGAATTCGACCCAACTACATCAGCATCACATTGATAAAATTCTCTGAAACGACCTTTTTGCGGACGATCTGCTCGCCAAACCGGTTGAATTTGGTAGCGTTTGAACGGAAAATCAATTTCGTTTTGATGTTGCACTACATATCTGGCAAACGGAACGGTCAAATCATAACGAAGTGCTTTTTCAGAGATTTGAGAAGTAAGTTTTTGGCTATCTTTATTAGTCAAAAATTCTTCATCAGCTTTAGCCAAATAATCTCCCGAATTCAAAATTTTAAAAATTAATCGGTCGCCTTCTTCACCATATTTTCCCATTAGTGTATCTAAATTTTCAAAAGTTGGAGTTTCAATTGGTTGAAAGCCGAATTTTTCGAAATTCTTTTTCAAAATACTGATGATATAACCTCTTTTTGCGACTTCTTGAGGCGAAAAATCTCTTGTTCCTTTGGGTATGCTTGGTTTTGCCATTTTCTAATTTTGACGAAATTATTCTAAACTGCGAAGTTACAAAAAATGCCTCTCCGAAGCAGTTTAAATTTATCTATTCTCGCAGATTTCACAAATTTGTGTACGAACTGCGAAATCTACGAGGAAACAGAAAAGCCAATTTTTTGAAAACACTTTGTTTACAACAAAAATTCTATGTTGAGATAAATATTCCGTCCCATTCGAGGAATGTTGTTCCAATCGGCAAAAGTGGTGTAAAAACGGTCAAAAATATTTTCAACTCCTGCCCTCAGGTTTAAAGTCGTTTTTTCAAACCAAAATGAATATCCTGTGCTTAGCCCCAAAATAATATAATCGTTGGTTTTATTTTCACCATAAAACGGAGCAAAATTGTTGTGTTTTGCATTTCCGTTTGCAGTAATTTGCGACACAAAGTTTGACTTTGAATAATTTAAGACCATTGAATAACGAAACGGACTTATAAAAGGCAAGTTGTTTCCATCACTTCCTTTTCCGTAGCTGTAAATCAATTGTGCTTCTGTCTTGATATTGTCTAAAAAGTAATATTTTAAAGAGTAATCGGCTGAAAAAATCGTTGCATAGTCCATAGCTGAATAGCGTTTTACTCCCATAGCTCCAATGGTCATCGGAAGTACAGAATCATCTACTAAACCTACAATATAATCCTGAATATGGAAATATGAAGTCGATAATTTGGAGTGAACAGTATTGCTATGATGATGAATAGAAGCATTTATTTCCCACGATTTTTCGTTGGACAAATACGGATTTCCTATGTAGTCGTAAAAGTCATTACTGTTGTAGAGATAAAATCCATAGCCTTCTGAAACAGAGGGAGTACGTTCTCCGTAAGCCAAACCAAAATTATAGTTCCATTTACCGTGATAGACCAGATAATTTCCTGAAAAACTCTTTAGCAAACGGCTTTTGTTTTCATCCATTTCCGGATAAAAAATCCGAAGACTTGATAAACCAAATTCATCGGCAATTTTGTTGAAATGAAATCCAATGTTTGTGGAAAACTTCAATTCGTTTTTTTCACCTAAACGATACGAATCTCCAATGTATAACCCGTTATAAAACGTCCTTATGTCGGGCCAAGTGTACATAAACATCAGGTTTTCATTCGGATTATTCGGATACATAGTCATCTCGGCTATCGATTTGTTGTAAAATGCATTGAAATTTACTGAAAATTGATGTTTTTGATGTTTTCCTTTTATTTTTGAATACATTCCGTAAGTGTCCGACCAACCTGGCATATCCATGTGAATAGGCACACTCGGACGCTTGGTGTCATCCATAGTATGAGTGATGGAGTTGAAATACAACTTGGTTTCCCAATTTTCAATTGTTTTTGAAACAGGGACATATTCGTATTTTATTGAAGTAATCAAAGCCTCGGCAAGCGAAACGTCCATAGGTAGGGCAGGGTAGCCCACATCGGTTGCTTTATCGTAAATTACCGAGGTCTCCAAAAGATTGCGTTTGTTTAAAAAATATCCAAAAGTTCCGGAAACATTGTATTTAGAAAATTGCGAAAAAGCAACTTCATTATTTTTTCCGGCATTGTAATTTTCTGCCTTGCGATACATAAAGTCAGCATTAGCGTAAAATAAGCTGTCGTTATAACCTACCGAAGTTCCCATTATTTTTTGCTCGTTATTGGTTTCGTATCCGCTGATTATTCGTCCGCTCCAGCCTAATTGTCTTTTGTGAGGAGCTGCTCGTTTTAAATCTAAAGCACCTCCGATTGTGGCTCCGTATGTGCTACCTTGCTGTCCGGAAACGACTGCTGCTT
>Ga0265293_10000376_pt1 | contig 107743 bp, 101 predicted proteins | sample Munlanlewell138R_FD_192505 | JGI IMG/M metagenome (GOLD analysis project Ga0265293, IMG submission 192505) | Leachate microbial communities from a municipal landfill in Southern Ontario, Canada - Leachate well 138R | ecosystem: Engineered > Solid waste > Landfill > Unclassified | place... | reverse complement strand
TATTTGAATCAATTAAAAAAATGAGACTACTATTTATTGCAGTTGCTGCACTCTTGGTTTCCTGTGGATCAGGAAAAAATGTATTCGATAACAAGGATAATGCGTTTAAAAATTTCAATTACCCCGAGGTTAACTTTATAAACAAGGCCGAGGGTACAAAAGGATGGGAGATATACAACAGAATTGTACCGGACCCCGTGGCTCTTATTCAGGAGAGCAGTCTGGGCGTGGTAAAGACACTCTATTGGAGCGATGCGGACAGCATCCCATCTGTTAAAAAGATCAATTATTCATTCGAAGATAAGAGAGGAATCTCTGCAAAAGGCGGCAGTGTGCCTGAGATAAGCATAAACCATATCAAGTTATATACCCTCAATGTGAATGACCTTCGGGATATGAAGTGGGAAGTAAAGTATCCTTAACAGTTTAAAATCTCCTAATTTTATATATACTATCACTATAAAATATAAATAATATCAATATTAACAAAATATCCTGCTTAGTTAATATACATTTGTGTATTAGAGGTGTTCATATAGAATAAAGAGGTATATCGGTACAAATCAATAAGTTCAATTGTGATGCGACAATATTACAATATAGTCTTGGCTGCTGCTGTAACTGCAGTATTAGCACTCTTGTTTTTTAATATCTTTTCTGACAGGTATAAAGAGAGAGAGTATAATAGTTCGTTTGAGTGGCCTGAGGGTAAGAAAATGGGACTGAGTTTAACTTTCGATGATGGTCGCAACTCCCAGATAGATAAAGGAATTCCACTATTCGACAAGTATGGAGTGAAAGGAACGTTCTATGTATCCACACAAAATATCATTGGTAGGACAGAAAAGTGGAGAAGGGCAGCAGCCAACGGTCACGAAATTGGAAACCACACCCTTTCGCATCCCTGCACAGGTAATTTCACTTGGACCATGGGCTATGAGCTGGAGTACTTCACGCTTGACAGAATGAGGGACGAACTGGAGGCCGCAAGTGAAATAATCAGGGACTCGCTGGGTGTTCTTCCGGTTTCGTTTGCATATCCGTGCGGACAAACATTTGTTGGCAGTGGAATAGAGACAAAGAGCTATGTACCTCTTGTAGCCACAATGTTCCAGACCGGCAGGGGATGGCTTGATGAAGGACCAAACGACCCTATGATATGCGATATGGCCCATCTCCTTGGCATGAACATGGATGGCATGTCGTTCAGGGAAGTAAAACGAATGATCGAGTTTGCAAAAAGAACCGGCAAATGGCTGATACTGGTTGGTCACGAAATGGATGTCAAAGGCGATCAGACCACCTATCTCTCAACCCTCGACGCCATTTGCAAGTACGCTACAGATCCAGCCAACGAGATATGGATCGACAATGTACAGAACATCGCATCATACATTTCAGAAAAGCGTAACGATATAATCGTAGCAAAAGCCCTCCATGAGGAGTTTATTACAGAATAAAAAAAGCCTGTCTACAGCAATTATAAACAGGCTTTTCAGCTTAATCACAAACCCCGTCGATTGAGCAGCTCTGACCCTTTGTAACCTCAATCTTGCCCAACCCCTTACTCACCATAAGATAATCGGTATAGTTTGAGTCCTGAACCTCCGGTAACGAAGGATCCAGCTGAAAACTCTTCCACTCCACCTCAATTCCGTTCTTATTGCTAAACTGCTCAAGGGCAGTCTCAAAATTTCTTTTACCGATGTAACAAAACGGGCACATCACATCGCTCCATATTTCAATTTTCATATTGATATCTCTTATATTTATTTATTAGCTATGTTTAGAAACAAATTTAACACATCACGAGCAAACTGCAGCTATATAGTTGGAACAGATGCAATCTCCTGCTATATTTGTGATAGACCACAACCAGCCTCACGATTACCTTTCGGTTAACCTTATAGAGTTTGTCTTGACAACATAATTTGTATCAATACAGATAAACAGACTTTTTGCCGTACATAACAGGTACATCGGCCGTACCTGGTCCGTACCAACATCATATCTTCTTCAATGCAACTTCATATCCACATTAATAATTTATGAGGATGGACTGGATAATGTAGGTATGAGCAAACCATATCCAAGAAAGACGAAAAGATACTTGATTTAGAGAAGCAGGTTGCTTACTTAAGACGTAGGATATGGGGCAAGTCCAGTGAACGCTTTATAAAAGAAGATCCCCGTCAACGCATGATCGACTTTGAAGGTATAGACCTTTTGCCTGAAGAAAAAGAACTTGCAGAGGCAGCTAAAGCAGATATAGAAACTTTCAAAGAAAGACGTGTAAAAGAGCGTGTAAAAAGAAAACCTGTACGCAAATCTTTACCTGAGGGTCTTCCACGAGTAGAAGAGCATCTTTATCCCGATGAGGTAAAAGACAGCGCTGATACATTGACAGAGTTAGAACCCGAGATAACTGAAGTTATGGAGTATGAACCCGGAAGATGCTGGATAAGGAAGATTATACGTCATAAATATGTTTTAAAAAGCAAAACTGAACAGGATTCGCATAAGTCTTCTTCTATTATAACTGCACCACTTCCTGCAAAATACCAACCAATTGCACGCAGTTATGCCGGAGCATCACTCTTGGCTGAACTGATGATAAACAAGTACGTTAATCACCTTCCTTTTTATCGTCAGATACAGATGATGAAGCAGATGGGTGTAAATCTTCCGCCACCAACGGTGAACGATTGGTTTAAGGATACGGCCGACTTGTTGAGACCATTATATTACCGGCTTAAAGAACTTGTCCTTGCTACCGACTATATCCAGGTTGATGAGACCACTGTTCCTGTAATAAACAACGAGAAGCATAAATCCGTAAATGGATACATGTGGATGGTTCGCTCTGCAATGGACAAGCAAGTCTTCTTCCATTATGACAATGGTTCAAGAGCACAGAAGGTAGCATTATCCCTTTTAAAAGACTTCCGAGGTGCAATGCAGACTGACGGGTACATTGTACTTTCGTGACTGGATGGTATATGTGCTGAGTCATATTCACGTTTATGATGAAGATTACACAGTCCTATACTCCGATGCCGGCTGCATGGACAAGTGGACCAAAAAGAAGAGATTAACCCAGCCCTGCAATCGCTTATTGATGAGTTTGGATTGGAGGAGGTGTAATAGCTATCTATCTAAACATTATAAATTACAGCTGTATAAAAGAAATTACTTTATATTTTGACGTAAGGTGTCAAAATGATTGCTTTGCTTTGCATTTAGGGTAGATAAATTAATGCAAAGGTCATAGTTGTGAGAACACTAATAGCAATCGAAAATTCAACATTATGAAGAAGTTTAAAGTCTTATTTGTTTCAGTATTTACATTATTTATTACTGGTTGTGAATCTTCTATTGATACTTTAAACAATGAAGTAGAAGGAGAAATAGAATTTGAAATAAAAGGGGAGAAAGAAGTAAAAGAAGTAAAAGAAGAGAAAGAAGAGGATCACACTAATGGTAATTCAATTGAAGATTGGGAGGTGGATGCTGATTCGACGCTTTATGAGTTGAAGCCGAGTGGGGGGGGTGGTTTAAACATAAATATGTAGTTTGTTCTACACAACCCTTTTAAAGGTCATTTTTATTTCATTCTATTTATATTTTTAGTTAACTTTGGTTTTTTAATATAATTAGATTTGTTGACTAAAGAAAGATTTAATGAATCATAATCAAAACAAGTTTCGTAAACACCCCCTGATTTCGTAAGGATATACGAATGTTATATTTCAGGTATTTACGAAAGTGGTATTTATTGCGTAAATAACACGTTGTGCGTCAGTGTAAAGAGACAGCCGACACGTAAATGGCACATTTGGTTTTTCCAATACACGAGCCAACTCTCAAAAAACCAAAAGAGCCATTTTTTGCCTACGCTCAGATACACGAACAGAATTAAAAAAGTAACTTTGTGGAACAAAAAATAAATATGACATATTACGAGAAAATAAGAGAATTAACTAAAACAGTTCCAGTAACTTTGGTGGACTTCGGACTTCCAAGAGACCTTGTAAGAACACCAACGCAAGCATCATCTAATTTTATCACAAATAAAGAACAAGGCGATTGGGCTGAAAACCTTGTTACGAGAGCGATTAACGAGACTTCAAAGAATTTCGTTGCTGTAAAATACGGAAAATCTGACGATTTAATTGCAGGTGACGAAGGCTTTGACAGCTTCTATCAAGAATTTCAAAATGAATTAGATACAATAGGAAAAAGACCCGATTTGTTGATTTTCAGAAAATCTGATTTTAACAAAGAATTAGGTTATGACATTAGCCGCGTTCCACACAATACTATAACGGATTATGTTAAAAAAGCTATCGCAGGAATAGAAGTTCGTTCGAGTGCGTTTTTAATTGACCGTTATGAACAAGCAATGGTAATTCGAACTGAAAGGTATTCTCAATTAGCTTTACATACGAGAGATAAAATACTTTCTGAATATTCTGATTTATTAGAACATCCAAACCGAAGTAAATACATTCCTGTTTTGCAATCAATCACAGCCGAAACTTTAAGCGTTACTGATTTTAAAGTACCGGGATGGAGTTCATCTGAAAGATTGGTTCAGTTAAACAATCATTTCAAAGAACTTAAAAGAGCAATCAAAGAAATTCAGAAAAGAGATTTTCTATCTATTACGCCAAAAGTTGAAGACATTAAAGTAGTTTATAAATGGATTGAAACTTTTAATGTTCCACATTACTATTTTCAAGTTTTCTTTGACAAGGTTTATGGTATTTCCTTTGAACAAATTTTACAAATAATTTCAGACCCCGATAAAGAAGGTATAATCTTTTCAGTAGAAAAAGACACCAAAAATCAAAATAAAACTACCATTAAGATTAATTCAAAAAGTGGAGTACAGATTGCATATAAAGTTGAAGAACCCATACATAAGAGTGTTCGTAAGGAAATGGGTAGAGGACGACTTTTATTTTATGTAACTTTTGAAGGTGGGACAGCTTATCTTGATGTAGATAACCTTATTCACATTCTTGGAATTGATAATAATGAATTCTAATGATTGACGTTAAAAACATATTGCAAGCAACAAACAATCAAGTTGAGAAAAACTACTCTAAGATAATTTCCTTAGAGCACAGGAAAAAGTTTGCCCAATTCTTCACTCCTTTTCAACTAGCATCATTAATGGCAGATTGGTTGTTAGGGAATCAAGAGCTAAAAACAGTTTTAGAACCAGCTTTTGGTTTAGGTATTTTTACAAGAGCTTTATTAAGTAAAAAATCAGATTTATCAATAAAAGGTTTTGATATTGATGAAACAATTCTATCCGAAGCAAAAGCGATTTTCAGCGATTCCCCAAATATCGAATTACTCTTGGAAGACTATATGTTCAATGATTGGAACAACAAATATGATGGTATAATTTGCAATCCACCCTATTTTAAGTTTCACGATTATGACAATAAAATAATTTTAAATGAAATCGAAAATCATCTAAATATCAAACTCAATGGGTTCACAAATCTTTACACACTTTTTTTATTAAAATCCATTTATCAGTTAAACTCAAACGGCAGAGTTGCGTACATTATACCTTCGGAGTTTTTAAATTCAGATTACGGAAAACTTGTAAAATCGGCACTAATTAAGAATAAAGTTTTAAGGCATATAGTCGTTTTCGATTTTGAAGAAAATGTTTTTGATGACGCTTTGACAACTGCGTGTATTCTTTTGTGCTCAAATGACAAGCACAATCAGAAAGTAAAGTTTACAACCATTAAAAAGATAGATGATTTAGAGCAAATTAAAAATTACATTTTAAGATATCCACATAACAATGCTGACGATTCAACTATTAGCATAAGCGACCTTGAGCCAGAAATAAAATGGCGCAAATATTACCAAAAGCAAAACGGAATTAGATATAAAAATTTAATTCCATTTTCAAGTGTAGCAAAAGTTGTTCGTGGAATTGCCACGGGCGCAAATGAATATTTCACATTTTCTAAATCAAAAGCAAACCAATATGGGATTGATGACAAATATTTACTTCCCTGCATCTGTAAAGCTGTTGATGTTAAAGACAACTTTTTTACGAATGATAATTTCAATACATTAGTAAATAATGATAGACAAGCGTTCTTATTAAATGCAATAGGTTCTCAAGATGAAAGTGTTTTAAAATACATTGAACTTGGAGAGACAACAGGAATTGATAAAAAATATTTAACATCTTGTAGAACTCCGTGGTATTCTTTAGAAAATCGCCCACCCTCACCAATTTGGGTTTCTGTTTTCAATAGAAGTGGACTAAAATTCATTAGAAATGAAGCAAATATTTCCAATCTAACAACATTTCATTGTGTTTATCCCGTTCAAAATAGCTTGTTCGAAAATGTGAATATTGATGTATTATTCGCATATCTTTTGACAGATGTTGCAAGAGAGATATTTGAAGACAATCGAAGAGAATATGGTAACGGACTTCAAAAATTTGAACCTAATGACCTTAATAAAGCGATGATGCTTGACCTAACGTTGCTTGACAAGAAAACTGAAAATAAAATCATAGAACTTTACAAGAAATATAGGGAGACAGCTATAAACAAATCACCAGACGACAGTCTTTTGGTTGAAATAAACAACATTTTTAAAACGAAATATTCCCAATGCTAAACAGTCACACACATTGCCAAGTTGCACCAGCAGACACGCAAGCCAAAACTTCGCAAAGAATGTGTCTATTCCAACACCCCAACTAACAGACAATGAGGACGAAAAAAAGAACACCGACCGCACAACAGCAGTTTGGCAAAATGGCGGGTTAAGTCGTATATTCAACGGCAGTTCTTCGATTAAACTTTTGTGCAAAACTGAACATTTAGACTTCGATTTCCGCCACTTCGCCAAGCTGCAAAACGTTGGCCGAAACGGAATCAACATGATTTTAAAAGTAATTACTGAATATTAAATATACATTGATAAAACAATTCCAAATGAACAAGAGACACTCCCTGATTCTTATTAGCCTGTTAATTATTAGCGGTATTTTGGCAGTGGATATAACGGTTTGATTTGTGCCAGTGATATCGGTCTATGTGTGCCAGTGTTTTCGGTTCAAACCGGTTCTTCGTCAAATTTGGTGCAGATTATCCTGAGTTGGAAAGAACGTAAGCATTCGGTCTCGTCCGTATTTTTTTGCAAGTTTTCTTAGATTCTTCCAAAAAACCTTTCAAAAACTTGTAAAACATTCGGAGACGATTCGGAGTTTTTAGGAGGTTTTTCGTAGATGGTTTAAAGGAAGCAGTTCAGCAAGGTCCATTGTGTAGTCCTGATCATAATCGTGGATATGACTCAGCACATATACCATCCAGTCACGGAAGTTTACATCTGCAGCTTTGCAGCATCCAAGTAAAGAGTATATAACTGCAGCATCTTCTGCAGCGTCATGATTTCCGCAAAACAGATAGTTCTTCCTGCCAAGCGCCAGACCCTTCAGACTGTTTTCAGCAAGGTTGTTATCTATGTGATACCGGCCATCCAGATGATAGCGACTTAACCTGTGATAGATGTCATAGCAGTTTTGTAAGAAAGGTTCTTATCATCAGCCTCCCTTTCAACTTCGTATAGAAGTCCGATTTGCTCAAGAGCATACTCAGCTCTTTCTCTATCATTTTTTAGTGACTCTTCAAACTTCCGTCTGGCATGAGCCCAGCAACCAAGGGGCAGTACATCTTTCTTGGATATGGTTTGCTCATACGAGGTTTTTAATGCATCAACATCTGTTCGATCTTCAAGCTTACCTTTTAGAAGCATATTCTCCTGATATAAACGGTCGCATTTCTCCAAGAGGAGTTCTAAGAGCTCGTTGGGATTTTCTTTGTTTTCTTGCATCATTAATCTGTTAGATAACGAGAGTAAATAAGTTTGTTCAGCCCACCATGCTCCATGTGCAGGGCCTTCAAACTGGTGCAATGACGATTCAGGAAGATGAAAACATCTCCGCTTCGTACGCTTTGTCCCATCTGATCCGTGACCAATCCGCTTAAAGTGTAAAAACCTTTACGCATATCGGTAGGCTGTGGATACACTATTTCAAAAACATCACCAGAGGCAGGGTCATTATGTTCAAGAACCGGTTTATGCTGAACCTTCCTTTTTGCTGGTAACTGTGTATTTGAACCGGAGAAAACAATCGGCACAAAATCGGACGGTTGTTCTCTAGCTTGGCTCTGTTCAATTAATTTCTTTTTCCAGTAATAAAACTTAGAATGGAGTATGCTCTCATTTGCACAAAAATCTGTAACGGAGAGACCGCTGGATAGGAAGCGATCGTAAACTAATTTAAACTGCTGTATTGACCACATATTTTTTTGAGGACAAATATAGAGGAGATTAACAGTTAAAATAAGACGGGGTAGACCGAATGGTTACGTTTTAATAAACTATTAATCGTACAATGGTTGAATTGAAATGAAACAGCTGAAAAGTGATTAGGTATAGAAGAGTGGAATCGTATTAAGAAAGAGACAGGCATGGAAGGAGGTTTGAGACATACTTATAATGAATAATGGAGAGTTCTTGACCCAGAGAAAGACAAAAAATGATATACGTGTTGGAAAAATTATCAAAAGAATATTATAAACATTTCAGATGAAACAAGACGACATATTAATTAAAGATGGGGTCCTTTATATTCTTGATGAATTTGAGGGAGCTGTTTTTAAATTCACAGGTAGAGGAAAAGGCAACTTCTGTGAAGTTAAATTTAAAGGAGGAAAACCTTATAAGGTTGAATGTATAACGAATATTGCAATGGAAGCATATTTAGGTGGAGAAATTATTACCAAAGAGGAATATGAAAAATATTAACAGTACAGCGGACAAGGCTTTTCTCTAAAGGATAGCGTTTGAATCCTCTTAACAATAAAAATTAAAAAAATATTTCCTCTATTTAACAATTTCGTGATTTTTTTTCTAATTTTGGGCCTGGTGCGGTAATTTGTTAGAAAAACATAGGTTAACACACTGAAACAGAGGCATGTGTTGTTTGATGAAAACAAGACATAGGGTCTCATTAATGCAAATATTTCATACTTAAATATATAAATAGAGTTCGTTCTTTAACAAACACAATTAAAATTATGAAACAATCGTTTAAGTTTTTTGTATTAATTCTTAGTGTTGTTTTTTTCTCCTGTTCCGATATTGAGGATTATTGGGTGAAGCCCGAGCTGCCTCAGGATACAGATGTAGCGTTGCTCGATATGTGGGCACACGAAGTTTTATTTGAGGTGGAAAGTAATGGGGAATGGGAGATACAGACGCAGGGCGACTGGTTTTATCTGTTTCCAAATAGTGGTAGTGGTAGAGCTACTGTGAAGTTATGTGTGTTAGAGAATGATTCTGATGTGCGCCAGACGGGTAAGGTTTCTATAATCTCTACTGACGATCCTTCGGTTGTGCAGACTTTCGATGTTGGGCAGAAGTGCGCTGTTGATTATGGTGTGTCAGGTATTTTTGATGATACGCCATCAATCAGGAAGTATGCAATTGGATATGGTTATAACACTTTGAGTGAGTATGCATCTCCCAATGCTGTTACAAAGCAGATTGTACGCTGGAAAGAGATGGATGATAATGGACTTATTCAGTTTAACGCATCAAGTGCAAGGTTTTATGAGAGAACGGTTAGTGGGTCTAGTCTGGAAGAGTTGGCCGAAAATCTTAGCGCTACAGTGAATTTTAAAGGTAACTATTGTGGATTTAAAGCTGAAGTTGGTGAAACTTTTAGCTCGGGATCTACTAATAGTGAATTCAACGAATATGCAATCTCCTATATTGAATATAAGGTGACAGATATCAGTCTTATTACTGATATTGCTGATATCAGGGAAAACTGGCTTACTGAAGCTGCAAAGAAGGCTATAAATGGTGAGATAGCAGATTTCAGGGGTACAGAAGGTGTTAAGAAGCTTCTGAGGGAGTATGGAACACATCTGATAACAAAAGCTGATCTGGGTGGCAGACTGAAGTATAATATGACTGTTGATGTTTCTAAGGTGACCGGCTTTTATGATATTTATGGCTATATGAAGGCATCTTATTCAAATGCTTTCGTAAGTTCTGAGGCTTCGGTGGATAAGGAAATTAAGGAGTCGTACGAAAGTAATATAGATCAGACTGATCTTACATTTACAGCAATTGGAGGTGACTCGGCACCGTTGACTAAATCTTCGGATCAAGTTGCAGTAAATAAATGGAAACTATCGGTGGCCGGTTATGATAAAGTTGAGACCAACAAAACTGCCCTGATTGGCTTCGGTTCGGAGTTGGAGGGACTGGTGCCTCTGTATGAACTGGCTTCAGATCCGCAGCGTCAGAAGGATATTAAAGCTGTGATGGATGGAGAAGGGTTTGTTACTATAGAGTATGAGGATAAGAATAATTATGAGATTGTAATTCCAACTTTCAGTGATGAAGCTAATGCTACTCTGGTGAAGGATGTGAAGGATTCAAACAATAGGATAGTAGCTACTATTTGCAATGAGTTTATTCCTGAGATCAACCCCGAAACGCGTGTTAATGTGATTTACCCTGTAGCAAGTGGTAAAATATTGATGCATGCAGGATTCTTCCCGGGATATGAGGGTCGCCGCCCCGCAAGAATATCATGGAATGGATCTAATCTTAAGATTGTGGATTACGATAATCTTGAAGAGAAGGAGCATAAAACTATTTATATTGGAGGAGCTACAACAAAAACTGAACTGAATGAAGATCAGACTCCAAAGGGAACTACAAACCATGATTCTTACCTGAATGCTGTTCATTTTAAGGAGGCTTATCATAACTATCCTTTGGTGAAGATTTTTGGTGATATATGGACCAGAGAGGATTACAGAGCTGATAAATATGGTAATGGTAATTCCATGCGTGTAGAACATTTAGATATCAACGACACCCATAAAAAAAGTATTCAGACTCAGGCTTGTGCACTTGGTGCAGCATTCTACTATAAACAGTCGGTGGTGAAAGTTAATGGTTTTGCACCTTCGGGATGGCAGGTTCCTACATCTACACATTATAAGGAGATGCAGGCCATGCTAACGAAATACAACCTGAACTCTGGACTTTCGTTTCGTAATGTGCCTGACAGCCCCGGACATAGTCCTTTGGGCTATGAGGCTCCTGTAACTAAAGATGATGGATGGATAAATATTGATTTATATGCTTTAGCCAGTTCTGTCATATTTCTTCATTACAATTATGGAGGTAATGAGAATAGGTACTGGACAAATGATGGATATCATGTAAGAATAAATAACAGTGGTTTTGCTGTAGAAGCAATCGAAGGCAATTCGAGTGATTACTATGAAGATCCAGCATGCTTCTTGTCGGTAAGGTTGATAAAGAAGAATTGACCTTACTTATATGCTACCGGAATATTCAGGATAGGATACTGTTTATCATTTAGCTTTAACAGCTCTTTAATAGTATCCTTATCCATGAATGCGCGGGGACGACCAACCATGTCAATTGAGGTACAAAACAGTAATATGTTTTGTGCAACGATACCGGTATCAATTGCAGCCCACTCCAGTTTAAGTGCATCTTCACCAATCCTGAAGCGTGATATATCAGAAACCAACAGCAGTAATATAGGTGGGTAGGAATCATCTTGAGGTCCGGCAAATATCTTCCTGTTATCACCTTCTACAACCAATTCAAGGGTATGCTTCTGTGCATTATAGATGTAAACACCTGTTTCATTAAATACATAAACATCAACATCCTGTGCGTTAACAGCTGAGGGAGCAGTTCTCTTACCTTCATCTGGTCGGTTAATCCCATTTGCTGCCCAAAGAAGATCCGACAGGTCCTGATGAGAGATTTTCTTTGTATCAAATTCTCTTGGTGATGCCCTGTGCCACATAGCATCAATTACAGATTTTCCGCGATCTTTGCTGGGAGGGTTTAACACGATTGACTCACTTTTTTGTGCAAATAGATTTGTCACTAATGAGAAGATCAGACAAATCAAAACTCCTTTTTTCATGTTTTAATAGTTTTATGTTTGTTGATATTAGGTAATTGTGTTTGTGTTGTTTTATAGTACAATTTTAAAAAATAAAATTTTAAAATGAAAGTCAGGATAAATAAAATCATTCCTGTTTTGATATAGGTCGGTTATTCAGAAAGAACTCCTAAAGCTTCAGAAAGTGTTGAGACAAAGTTGATAAGTCTCCTCACTTCGGCAATATTTGTATCGTTAATATTGTGGGCTTCAATTTTCATTTTTCGGTCTTTGAATTATGTTTGATACTTAATTAATGAGCGAATGTAGTAATATTTTTTATACCAACTTTTGGTGATTGCGTATTAAGGTACTTCAGACATAGGTAAAGTTTTTGTTTTCTAATACAGATTCTCCATTCATACTGTATGCTACAAGATTTCCCCCTTTTGCTACGCTGTAATCCAGGCAACAGATATTTTTCTTATATACAAAGGGTTTACCTTTTAGCCAGTAATGTCCAAAGAATACACTTTTATCATGCTCAGTATAATAATCGCTGGACTTCAATTCAGATAATTTAATTGGTTGTTGAGGTAAATTATCAATAGGTAAAACACTAATAGATTTGTAGGTCATTAAGGATGGATCTTCCCACCATTTTATCCTTATCTCAGTTCTTACTGTACCATCTTTATCGGTAAAGGAGAGACCGGCCGGCATCTTCATCTCCTTGCCTTTTAGAGTCTCATCTATCGCAATGTTTAATTCTGTTCCTTTCTTTACCGACTGGTAAATTAAATCGTCAGTAAGCCTGTCGTCAACAAGTGTTTTTCTTAAATATTCAATATTGTTGTTGTCCCAGCAAGCGTGAACAGCCCTGAAATTGTTTGTCTCGTAATAAAGAGGCAAAGTTTTAAACCACTCCAGGTAATCCTCGTACTCACTTTGACGGTTCTGAAACTGCTTGAGTGTTTCATAATGCTGAATGATATTTTTAATCAGATGTTTTCTGAGGTGACCTCCTTCAGTCTCCTGAAAATGAAAACAGAGAGCGTTGTACTCATGGTTTCCCATCAGGGCAATGGCACTTTCATTTTCAACCATTGCTCTTACAATCTGTAGTGTCTCTCTGACTTTTGGACCCCTGTCGATATAGTCGCCAACAAACAATACTTTCCTGCTTGGATGGGAATATGCTCCATTAACTTTAACATATCCCAATTTTACAAGCAATGCTTCAAGCTTGTCAGCGTGACCGTGAATGTCACCAATAAAGTCTATCATTTTATGTGTGTTTAAAGTACTCTTTCAAATACCCCAATCACTCTTAATGTGGTTAGTTCATCACCTTCAATTAATATGTCTTGATAATCAGGGTTATGTGAAAGTGGTTTTAATATAATACTTTCATGAAACCAAATTGACTCTTCTACTACTTTCTTACTATGATATTCTTTAATCGTATACCCTGAACCAAAGTCTGGATCTTGAATATTTGTATGTTCTACAAGAACAATCTTTCCTTCCCTAGAGCCACCACTATATTTCCTAAATAAACATATCGATCCATTTGGAATTATCTTATTCATTGAATCACCAATTACATAACAAGCAAAAAAATCTTCGGAATATCTATAGCCTGTAGGCAATTCAACCCACTTACAATTTTCAACAGTTTGTAAATCACTAAAGCCACCTGCTGCTGCTTTAAGATCATATAATGGTATACTATATTCACTAGGTGTTTCGCTAATAACTGGTAAAGAAACATTAGAGCTATTGTCTTCTTGATATTCAATAAAGTCTTTCAAATAATCCCTTAAATTCTCGTCACAAGCATAAATATAAGTCCCCTTAATTCCTCTTAATAGAATTGTTTTGTAAATATTTTTTATAAAGTTTTCCAATTCTGTAGGATCTGTAATTGATAACCTACCATTTCTGTCATGATAGTTATCAGGTATGATGATTATCTTTTTTTTATTCTTATCATACGATATTTCTTTCCCAAATATTATACCTGCATAATTTAAATCATAACCCTGTGTTGTATGTATGCACCCAACTTCATTTATAGAATTTTCGGAATTGACCCAATCATCTGAAACGCTATTCCATTTTAGTTCAACATCTTGAATAACAATATCATTCAAATTGTTATTATTTTTTGAGATCCAAGGCCATGCGTATCCGGCAATTAAACGAGACAATCCATATTCTTCATCTCGTTTTGTAATTTCATACTTCATGTCAGAAATTGAACCGAATAATTTTAAATCATAATTCTTAGGAGAAAATTTATTTTCAGTTATTTCTAAATTGCAGTTAAGGAGTTTTTCTATAAAGTCAACATAATCATTTCCACCACTAACTCTAATTTGAGATCTCAGATACTCGACTTTTGTTCGACATGAGGATTTCAGTCTGGCAAAATCTTCAGTTAATGTGTCTGAAGGTTTAATTGATTGATCTTCATCGTAGAAAAGAATTTTTTTATCTGCTCTTTTCAATATCCAATCCAACTCACTACAATTATCTTTGTCAAGATTTAATCTTTCACAAGTCTTGTCAAAAGCTCCAAAGTATGTACCCAAATTAACTCTTCTTCTTAGCCTGTGAGACTCATCAACTAATACTATATCATATTCTCCTTTTGCAAACTGAGAAGGTCCCATAACCATATTAGCTCTTAATCCTTTCACATTTTTGAATACTTTTTTTAATGTATTTCTAAAAGAGGACATTGGCACAACCAAAGCCATTTTTGGATCAGGGTATTTAAGTTTTAACTTCTTAACCAAATCGAGAATCTTACCTTCTTCCTCACCAAAATCTTCGAAGTTAAAATCCTCAATATCTGTTTTGATTAATTTAAACAAGAATGTAGCGAGAACCGTTTTTCCTGTTCCGGCACCACCTTCAATAATTAATGTATCATGATTGTCCTGAAGTAAGTTGTTGATTATAAGTGTTAAGCCCTTTATCTGATCTTTTGTGAGACTCTTATATGGAGAGTACTTAAATAAGTCAGAATTATTAATGTATTCAATTGAATGTTTTGCAATACCTTCAGACCTCAATCCATTCCATATTGAAGTAAAAATTTTCCAATATATTTCTCTTTTTTGATAGTAATTATGATTGGCTAGACCGATATTACCGTTCATTAATTTGTATTCTCCATCACCTGAAATATACTTAATCAAGTTTGACTCAATATCTAATGTAGCAGACTTATTGAATTTACTACTTGAAATTAAACGAATCTCTGTCAGTTTATTTTTCTTTTCATTTTTAAAATGATTTGAAATTCTAGAAATGGTATCAGTGGTTTCTCCTATATAAGCTTCTTTTGTCATTCCATCGCTGAGGATGTAGACTACTGGCCACAGGTCTTTTGCATAAAGATTTTGTTGAAATTTTTCAAACATTGAATCTTCAAAGTCATATCTGTTTATTTCAAAATCTATATCAGAAATCATAACTCATTATATTTCTTTGCTGTCCCCTTTGCTTTTGAAACTGGATATTTTTCTCCATTTCTTCTGATTTTTTCTAATACAATTTCTTTGACATCAAAACCATGTTTTTCGGCAAGTAAGAATGCGTATGAAAAAATATCAGCTAGTTCTTCTTTCAATTTTGATTTATCTATATTTTCAGATTCTGCTATATCTTTCCATAAAAACAACTCATTAAGTTCAGCTGCTTCAATTGACAATGCAACAGCTAAGTTTTTTGTATCATGAAACTGCTCCCAATCACGTTCGTTCCTGAATTTAATTAATTCCTGAATTATTTCTTGAATTTCACTCATGTTGTAAGTTTGTAAATTATTTGATAGAACAAAAATTCATTTAAATGGCATAAGAGTTTAAAAATTTAAAACTTGTCTATTTTGAATTCATCTTATGCAAAAATAAGAATTATAATGCTATTTCTAGTTCTTTAAAATGAAATATGCTTGAATTAAAATTTTCTTAAGATTTAAATTTTTCCGAAAATGACCATCTTGCAAAAGATTTCATATTTAATTTAAAATGAGAACACTACTAATTGGTGCAACAGTAGAGCAATATAAATTGGGAGCTATAAATATATACCCGGTTTATTTTATTGCACTAAAAAGTGGAATATTATGTAAAAATGGGCTAATAAACAACTGAAAAGTTGTTTATGGTGAACTTTATTTCTAATTTTGCGTTATAATAATGAATACAAAACAAGAAGTCGAAAAATTCCTGGAAGATATTAAAGTTAAGATTTCGACTGGAGTGTTAAAATTGTCATTCCTTGATGACCGTGGAAAAAATGCTTAAGCTTTTCATTTCATAAATCAGAGTTTCCAATAAAGTATTCATTTAAATAATTAAAGAATTGACAGCTATGATAAGTCCAATAACAGGTAAAGAAATGATTGTCAAAAAAGAATGGCGCAAAATAAATTATAGAAAAGAATCATTTGATGTTCTTTTTCATACATGGCATTGTGTAGATTCAGGTGAGAATTTTGAGGATGAAAACTTTTCTAATATAAATTATGAGCAGGTAGTTAATCAATACAGAGAGAGGTATAATATACCTTTCCCAGAAGATATAAAAGCTATACGTGAGCAATATAACCTTCCGGCGATTAGAATGTCTCAAGTATTAGGTCTGGGAGAAAATTCCTATAGACAATATGAAGCAGGTGAGATGCCATCATTAGCTAATGCAAGATTGATTCAAATGGCCGCAGATCCGCATAAGTTTTTGGAATTGTTGATTTTATCTGGTTTGTTAGATGATAAACATTTTACTACTGCTATATCTAACGCTAAAAAATTGATTTATAAAGAAGATTGCCTTGAAGATTCATTTTTTAAGCTTTTAAAAAGCAATAAGAGACGAAGTCGCTATACCGGGTATAGCATTCCCAACTTTAAAAAGTTGAGGGAGATGGTACTTTTTTTTGTTTCTGATAAAGATTGTTGGAAAACGAAGTTGAATAAGTTGCTTTTCTATGCCGATTTTAGCCATTATAAGCTTTTTAATAGATCTATTAGTGGCGGACAGTATTGTCCCATTGATATGGGTCCTGTGCCTGATAATTTTAATACCTTATTCGAAACGTTCGTAAATGAAGGTGTTTTGGATGTCAACTATCAGACATTTCCTGATGGTGGTGTGGGTGAAAAATATATACCTCTAAGGGATTTTGATAAATCACTATTTACGGAAGATGAGATAGAGACACTCAAAAAAGTAAAGAAACGGCTTAAAGATGTTTCAACTCAAGATGTTATCAAATTAAGTCACCAGGAAAAAGCTTGGACTGAAGCAAATGAGAATAAAACTGATCCTATCGACTACACGTTTGCATACGATTTAACTCTATTCTAATGTTTGTAATATCTTTTATAATTTGAATTATTAGTTGCCCTATCGATAACCAATTACCCCAAAGAAAAACAATCAATATTTGTTTATTTAAAAACAAATTAAGTTAACTTGCACTTCCTAACTATTATTTATTTTGGCTATGAAAATATCAAGACGTTCTTTTTTGAAGAAAACTTCTGCTACTGTTGCCGCAGGGATGGTTATGCCGTCGTATCTGAGCTCTGCAACTTCTGCTGTATCTGCAAGCGACAGGATTAATGTTGCGCTGATTGGTTGCCGCAATATGGGGTGGAGCAACTTGTCTGATTTTATGAAGTCGGACGAAGTGCGATGCCTGGCTTTATGTGATATTGATAATTCGGTTCTGAACTCTCGCGCAAAGGATCTGGCTTCCTTGCAGAATGAGAAGTTTGATCTGTATGGTGATTATAGGCGTATTCTTGATAGAAAGGATATTGATGCGGTGATAATTGGTACCCCGGATCACTGGCATTGCCTGCAGTTTGTTGATGCCTGCAAAGCTGGTAAGGATGTTTACGTTGAGAAGCCTATCGGTAACTCAATAGCTGAATGTGATGTGATGGTTGAGGCTGCAAACAGGTATGAGAGGGTGGTGCAGGTTGGTCAGCAGCAGAGGAGTGCTAATCTTTGGAAGGAGATGATTGAATATCTTGACTCTGGTATACTGGGTGATATTGCACGTATTCATGTGTATGCTAACTTCAATTATGCTGCTATAACCAATAGGGTTCCTGATTCGGAAGTACCGGAAGGTGTTGATTTTGATACATGGCTGGGGCCTGCTCCTGAACGTACTTTCAACAGTCAGCGTTTTCACGGTTCATGGAGGATGTTCTGGGATTATGGTGGTGGACTGATGACCGACTGGGGTGTGCATCTGCTGGATATGGCTTTGTGGGCGAAGAGGGTGAAGTCAATGCCTCTTTCTGTTCAGGCCAACGGTGGTAATTTCCTTTTCCCTGATGGTGTGCATGAAACTTTTGATACTCAGTCGGTACTTTACCAGTTTGATGATTATATAATGACCTGGGAGAATAATGCGGGCATGGAATTTGGTCCGTATGGCAAAAATTATGGATTGATTTTCACTGGTAGTAACGGTACTTTGGTTGCTAACAGGGACGATTGGCAGGTGTTTCCTAAAGGTGAATCGGTTGCAGAGAAGATTGTGAAGGCGGACTATAAGGATCATAGGGATCATGTTATTAATTTCCTAGATTGCGTGAAGAGGGGGGACAGGAATACTGCATGCTCAATTGAAACGGGCAGCTTGAGTGCTAAATATGCCCAGCTGGGTAATATTGCTGCCAGATTGAGTGGTACATCATTGCGGTATGATGATAAGAAAAGGACTTTTGGCTCTGCTGAGGCTGACAAGTATCTGAAGCCTGTTTACAGAGAGCCTTGGGTGTTCCCAAAGGTATAAGCAAGGTTACTTCACGATATTTCATTTTATCGTTTATTTAAATGATATTTTGATATATCGTTATTTTAAACGATATTCGCATCATGATAGCAGTTATTACAGGTGATATAATAGCGTCGAGGAAGGTGTTGAATCAGGATGAATGGTTGGTTCCGCTTAAGTCTCTGTTGAATGAATGGGGTAAGAGACCGGGTGACTGGGATCTGGAGAGGGGCGATTTTTTTCAGCTTGAGGTGAAGAATCCGGAGGATGCACTTAAGAGGGCTTTGGAAATTAAAGCTCTTATTAAGAAGGTTGTGCCTCTTGATGTGCGTATGGCTATCGGGATAGGGGTGAAGACCTATTCTGGTGAGTCTATATCGGAAAGTAACGGGGAGGCATTTATATATTCTGGTGAGAAATTTGATATGCTCGACAAAGAGAATATTACGCTTGGGATAAGATCTTCTTTTGGGGATTTTGATGAGGAGATGAATCTATATCTTAAGCTGGCGGGTACCTTTATGAATAAATGGACTGTTCCATCGGCGGAGTTGATGGAGATTGTTCTCAGGAATCCTGATGTGACGCAGGAGGAGATTGGAAAGCGTTTGGGCATTAAGCAGAATTCTGTGAGTGGCAGATGGAACAGGGCTTATGTGAATGAGATTCTTGAGGTGGAAAGGATGTACAGGAAAAAGATTAAAAAATTGCTAGGATGATTATAATAATAAAGCTCTTGCTGGCTCATTTTATAGGGGATTTTATTATTCAGCCTAATGCTTGGGTTGCAGAAAAAGAGCGTATTAAGGCGAAGTCTCTGAAGCTTTATCTGCATGGTTTGATACATGGATTGCTGGTCTTGCTGGTACTTTGGGATTTAAGCTATTGGTTTCTGGCCCTGTTGGTGATGGTTTCGCATATCATTATTGATTCCATAAAGTTGTATGCTCAGAAAGATAGTAACAGACCCGGATGGTTCTTAACAGATCAAGTTTTACATATAATCACTAATTTTGTTCTTTGGATTTTATTCTTTAAACCTGATTTGAATATTATATCATGGTTTGAAAATAGTGATATCTGGATCTATGCATCTGCAATTGTATTCCTGACCTATGTTTCTGCTATTCTGATCAGAGAACTGATGTCTAAATGGACAGAGGCATTGAGTGATAGCATTGAGGAGTCGCTGAGTAATGCCGGTAAATACATTGGTATGCTGGAGCGTCTTCTCGTTTTTATATTCATTGTAACTGGTCATTGGGAAGGAATTGGGTTTTTACTGGCAGCAAAATCGGTATTCCGCTTTGGTGATTTAAAAGAGTCGAAAGATAGAAAACTGACTGAATACATTTTGATTGGTACGTTGGTTAGTTTTAGTATTGCATTAGCAGTGGGTCTCTTAGTGATGGAGCTTATTAAATTGGTATAATTGATTGATTTATTAAAAATCGGGTTTTATGAAACATACACTATCTTTATTTTTATTCTTAGTTGGAACTATGAGTTTACTGTCTCAGGAGAAAGAAATATTGCTGTTCCCAAATGGTGCACCGGGAGAGAATGTGAAGCTTAAACAGGTGGATGATGCTTCAGGCAATAAAGTTGCAGGTTGTCCTGTTTTGCGTGTTGGTAATGTGAGTGAGCCTACATTAACTTTCTATCCGGCTCCTGTGGAAAATAATTCAGGAGTGACGATTATTGTTAACCCGGGTGGTGGATATAATATTTTGGCATATAATCTTGAGGGAACTGAGATATGTAAGAGGTTTAACAGCTATGGAGTTAACTGTGTGCTTGTGAAGTATCGTGTGCCTCGCCGTGAGGGACTGGAGAAGCATGAGGCTCCACTGCAGGATGTTCAGAGGGCAATTGCTTATACTCGCTCGCATGCTAAGGAGTGGAATATAAATTCGGATAAGATAGGTGTATTGGGCTTCTCAGCAGGGGCTCATTTGTCGGCTGTGGCAAGCACAAACTACAGCAGTCGCACTTACCCGAGAATCGACTCTTATGATGATGTCAGCCTGCGACCTGATTTTACTGTTTTGGTGTATCCTGCATATCTTTCAGCAGATAATTTTAGAATCTCGCCAGAACTTAAAGTGGATTCAAATACCCCTCCAACTATCCTGATACAGACACAAGATGATAAAAGTTTTATTGATAGTAGCTTGTTTTACTACTATGCTCTGAAGCAGGCAAACGTGCCTGCTGCAATGCATTTGTACCCATCGGGTGGTCATGGCTATGGAGCAAGAAATACCGGCCATACAGTAAATGAATGGCCTCACAGAGTTTTATCTTGGCTGAGAGATATTAAAATGATTGAGTAGTATTCTATCCTTAAATCCCATAGTTTCCCGGATGAAAATTAATATCGAGTACAAAAAACAGTTTGAATAAATATATACTGTGTTTTACTCACGAATGAAGAGATTTGCAAAATCTTATGTCATTTATGAAGAAGATGCAGAAAATATTGTGCAAGATATATTTATTGATATCTGGGAGAAAAAAATTGATCTTACAGTCATTTCAAATGTCAGAGGTTATCTGTTTTTAATATTAAAAAACAGATGTATAGATTATATCAGGCGTAAGAGGTCTGAGAGTAAGACTATTTCTGCAATTCAGAAAGAGAATGAAATTAATCTGAAGTTGAAACTCGACTCTTTGGAAGCACTTGATAATAAGATATTAACCGATCCGGATATTGATGCCTTAATTGAGAAGGCAATTGAAAATCTACCTGAAAAATGCCGTCAAATATTTATTATGAATAAGATTGATTGCAAAAAGCAAAGGGAAATTGCAAAAGAGTTAAATATTTCTATTAATACTGTTGAGAGCCAAATGAGTATTGCTTACAAAAAGCTGAAAGAGGATCTTAAGGAGTACTTTCCAGTCTTTCTGTTTTTTATCTGATCTCGAAATAAACTGTATAATTTCGGAATTCTCTTTTATACTCAGAATGTTTAATAATGTTAAAATACGATTTTATTTTAGCGGATTTTCTAATTCGCTCGTCTTTTTAGTATAAAAGATAAAAATGGATAAATATATTATAAAATATTTTGCCGGAGAACTTACATCAGATGAAAGATACAAGTTCTTGAAGGAGGTTGATAATGATCAAACCCTGAAGAAGGAATTTATCAATTTTCAAAATATATATTCTGTATCTCAATTATTGCCTCATGATGAAGATAAAACAGAAGGTAAAAGGAGTTTCGACTCTTTCATATCGATGTTAAACAAAAGTAAGCGCATACTAAACTTGAGAAATATAATGAAATATACTGCTGTTATTGTTGCCGTTATTTCATCAACAGTGTTGAGCACACTATATCTGAGTGACCGAATGACAGAAAATTCATACAACACACTGTATGTTCCAGCAGGGCAGAGGGCTCAGATCACATTAGAGGATGGTACAAATGTTTGGTTAAATGCACAGTCGACTCTTAAATATCCATCCAAATTCTCAAAGAAAGATAGAATAGTTGAAATTGAAGGAGAGGCATACTTTGATGTAGCCAAAAACAGTAAGAGACCATTCATTGTTAACGCTAATCAGGTGACTCTTGAAGTTTTAGGTACTCAGTTCAATATATATAGTTATGAAGAGACAGGCTATACAGAAACGATTCTTGTAGAAGGTTTACTGAAAGTCTCAGATAATCTTAATAAAAATAATTCAGTTATTATAAAACCAAATCAAGAGGTCTTTTATAAGTGTGGTGAGTTAACAGTTTCTACTATTTCTAATACCGATCATCTTTTGTGGAGAGATGGAATATACTCTTTTGATAATGAGAAACTAATTGATATAATAGAGAAACTGGAACTATATTACGATGTAGAGATTATTGTAGAAGATCCTGAAATCTTTAACTTTAACTATACCGGAAAATTCAGACAGAGAGATGGTATAGATGAAATCTTACGAATACTGCAAATAATACAACCATTTAAAATAGAAAAAGATAAAGAGAACAATAAAATAACTTTAAATGCCTATTAGAATTGATATTTACTAAAAAAAGCGATAAATGCGCCAACATTTATCGCTTAAGATAAAGCAAACACTAGAAACAATTTTATGTATTCACTTTAAACACAAACAAATGTATGAAAAAAAACATTTCATCAAATCACTTTTTGCTTAAAAAAGATGATTTAATAGCTTTACTTAAAATCATGAAAATCTGTACAATTTTCTTATTCGTTTTTTCATTTCATATGATGGCGGTTAACTCTAAAGCCCAGGATGCGGTTATTGAACTAAAAACAGATAACCTGACAGTTGGGCAACTAATCAGCGAAATAGAAAAACAAACTGATTATCTGGTGGTTTACAGTAGCAGAGAAGTAAACACAAATCAAAGATTTAGAATTCGGAGGTCATCTGATAAAGTATCTAATTATCTGGATGAAGCATTTACAGGTACGGATGTAAGGTATGAGTTTGAGAACAACTACATAGTTCTGGCTAAACGAGTATCTCGAAATGCTGCTGCAATTGCAAATATTATCAGATCAACACAGCAGCAGGGTTTTACAGTTATAGGAACTGTTACCGATAATGAAGGCATTCCTGTTATAGGTGCTACAATTGTTGATACTTCAAACCCTTCACACGGTACAATTTCAGATTATGATGGCAATTTTGTTTTGTCCGGATTAACTGAAAATACTGTTTTGCAGTTCAGTTATGTAGGTATGAAAAGTCAGATGTTAGCAATAAATGGCCGACCCCGTATTAATGTAGTAATGGAACATGACACGGAACTACTTGATGAGGTAGTTGTTGTTGGGTTCGGAACACAGAGAAAAGAAAATCTTACTGGTGCAGTTACAGCAGTTAATATGGAAGAAGTATTGGGCGATCGTCCAATTAGCAGTGCTCATCTTGCTCTTCAGGGTGCGGTGCCCGGACTATCAATCTCAGGAGGTTCAACTCCTGGTCAGAATAATAAAACTATTAATATTCGCGGACAACTGTCAATTAATGGTGGTGAACCTCTGATTCTGATAGATAACGTTCCAGGAAATTTAAACATGTTGAATCCGGAGGATATTGAGTCAATCAGTGTTCTTAAAGATGCTGCATCATCAGCAATTTATGGTGCTCGTGCAGCAAATGGTGTTTTACTGGTAACAACAAAAAGGCCTAAGAGTGGAACAGATTTTAAACTTAATTATAATAACAACTTCGGTTTTTCTACATCTATAAACAGGCCGGAGCAGGCAGCTCTAAGCAAATATTTTCAAGCATATATTGATGCTGGTTTTAGCAATACATTTTGGGCAAACAGTCAGGATGTAACTAAATGGGCACAATATGTTGAAGAGTTCAAAACAAACCCGTCGAAGTTTAATACAATAGGAGACGGAATTTATATAGATGAAGATGGTACTCCATATTATCTGCATGAGAAAGACCTTTTTGACAATGTATTGACTACCGGATATTATAATACTCACAATTTATCGGCTTCCGGAGGAACTGAGAAGGTAAGATACAGAATGTCGGGAGGTTACAGCTCTGAAGATGGTCCGCTTATTACTGATAAAGATAACTATCGCCGACTTAATGTAAGCTCTTATATCTCTGCTGATATGACAAATTGGTTTACTCAGGAGCTAGATGTAAGATATGCTCAGTCTAAACAATCGATGCCACAGGGTAGAGGCAATGACATATATACATTGCGTCTTGGTAATTATTACCCTGAGGGAATGATGCCGGGTTCACTGACTCTGACAGGAGAAGAGGTGCCTCTTTTCACTCCTAAAAATTTGATTTTATTTAGCAATACGACAAATACTAGCAGAAATAATCCCCGCATATTCTCTAAGTCGATAATTAAACCTGTTAAAGACCTGGAGATAGTATTTGAATACACATTTGACAGAGATGACTATAACTACTCTTATTACAGTGATAAATGGAAGCATACAACTATCCAACTCGCTGTAACTGAAGCTCCTGCAAATGATGTTTATACAAGACAAAGATACTATACTGATTATAATGCAGTCAATACTTATGCCACTTATAGCAAGTCGTTTGGCAATCACAATTTAAAAGCTATGGGTGGCTTTAGTCAGGAAGCGAGTTTTTATGAAATGATCGACAATCAGGTGTATGATCAGGTTTCTTCAACAATTCCATCATTAGGAAACGCAACAGGACAGAAAGTGTTGAATGAGAATTACAATGAGTATACAATCAGGGGAGGATTCTTTAGGTTAAACTATAACTATTTGAATAAATATTTGCTGGAAGTTAATGGTCGTTACGATGGCTCTTCCAAATTCCCAAAGAGCAATCGATTTGGTTTCTTCCCATCTGTTTCTGCAGGCTGGCAAATTGCCGAAGAGAGTTTTATGGAATCAACAAGAAGCTGGATGGATCAATTAAAACTTAGGGCTTCATGGGGTACAATTGGTAATCAGGCTATTAGCCCCTATCAGTATTCACCTTCAATGGTTATCAACAGTTCCGATGGAGTATGGTTGGTTGATGGACAGAAAGTTGTAACAATACAAAGTCCGGGATTAGTTAGCAGTACTTTTACTTGGGAAACAGTTGAAACCACTGATATAGGCTTGGATCTTTCGCTTTTAAATAACAGACTAACAGGTACTTTCGACTGGTATCAGCGTGATACAAAAGGAATGATCACAAAAGCCGGAGCTATTGAGCTTCCATCCGTAGTAGGAACAGAAGCCCCTGCTCAAAATGGTGCTGATATGCGTACAAACGGTTGGGAGCTTGCTTTGAACTGGAGAGATAAAATTGGAAACGTGGGCTATAGCATAGGTTTTAATTTGTATGACCATCAATCTAAGATTACAAAGTATTCTAATGAAACCGGCTTATTGAGTGATTTTTACGAAGGTGCCTATTTAAATAACATATGGGGGTATGTATCAGATGGATATTACTCAATTGATGATTTTGAAGATATAAAATCATGGAAGTTGAAAGAGAGCGTGACCTCAATTCAGGGTTATAATGTAAGACCGGGTGATCTGAAATTTAAAAACCTGAATGATGACAATAATAGTAAAAACCAGATTGATGCAGGTAACAATACTTTAGAAAATCCCGGTGATAGGAGAATTATTGGTAACAGTACTGCAAGATACCAGTTTGGTTCAAATTTGGGCTTGGATTACAAAGGGATAGGACTGACGGTTCTACTGCAGGGAGTAGGTAAACGTGATGTGTGGTTAGGTGGGCAATCAATATTCCCATTTGCAGGTTCGGCTTCATCTGATGCTGTATTCCAACCTATCTACTATAACCAGACCAACTACTGGAAGCCTATTAGTCAGGATCCGAAAGATCCCAACTATATGATACCGGAAGACCCTAATCCTGAATATTATAGAATTTATGGACAGGTGCAAAATGTAGGTTCCAACACTCGTACGTCGGATAAGTTTTTACAGGATGCTTCATATTTGAGAGTGAAAAATATTACACTTTCATATCTTTTCCCAAAAACAATTACAAATAGTATTGGAATTAGCAACTTAAAACTGTTTCTGGGAGTTGAGAATCTTGCAACTTACACAACTCTGCCTAAAGGAATAGACCCAGAACGTTTAAACTGGAATTATCCATTTTACAGAACTGTTTCCTTTGGAGCTAACATTACATTCTAATTAATTATGTTCTTTTCAATCTAAAAATATAGAATCATGAATAAAACGATATATATAAATATACTTCTGGTCAGTTTGTTATTTGTAATTACTGCCTGTAATGATAGTTTTATGGATAAATATCCTAAAACCTCGTTAACAGAAGAGACTGCATTTGAAACATATGATAATTTTAAATCGTTTGTTTTTCCACTATACGGGATGTTTACCAATAATAACATTGCAACTTCACTAAATAATGGTTTTGCTTTGAATGGGCCATATCTGGGAGATGTTTGGGCAGGATACCTTACCCGTAGGAATAATTTCAATCCTTATGCATTCCAGACAATAACAAATGCATCATCCGGTAATGGATGGGATTTCAGTTACATCAGACATGTCAATATGATGTTGGAACATATTGATGGTACAGATAATTTGACACAAGCAGAAAAAGATCACTGGAGATCTGTTGGATATTTTTTCCATTCATATTGGTATATGGAGTTGGTGAACAGATTTGGAGATGTTCCATGGATAACAAAAGTATTAGACGAGTCGTCGCCCGAGGCGTTTGGACCCAGAGATGATAGAAAAATGGTTACCGACTCGATACTTATAAGATTAAAATGGGCTGAGGAGAATATAGGAGATTTTAAAAGCAGAGATGGAAATAACACTATTAACCAGGATGCAGTTCAGGCAGCTATATCACGTTTTACATTAAGAGAAGGTGCTTGGAGGAAATATCATAATTTAGGTGATTATGAAAAATATTTCCAAGAGTGTGTACGTGTTTCTGAAATTTTGATGAGCAAATATCCTAATCTATATAATGGAACTGATGGTCAGCCCGCAGCTGGATATGGTGAGATGTGGACTTCTAAAGACTTGAGTAATGTGCAGGGAGTAATATTGTATAAAGAATATAAAGAATCTATTCTCACTCATAATAATTGTTATGTAGAACATACCTCTTCGCATACTATTGAAATGCCACAGCATACTGTTGATATGTATCTGTGTAAAGATGGATTAACTATTGACAATTCTGCGTTGTATGATGGTGATAAAGATATGTATTCTACTTTCAGAAATAGAGACCCACGTATGTATCACACAATAATGCCGCCTTTCAGGGTGAATCCGACAGCTGGTGACTATGCAACATGGTCTTTTACAGATAATCCGGCAGATCGTGAGTATCTTGATATTATGGGTCTAAATGAAACATGTTCTAATCCGGGTGTAGGAATGAAGAGATTGCCTGCACAAAACTGGGGGGCTGATCTTTTGGCATATATACCAAATCTTCAGAATGGAGTTGCAAATGAAGGAACTAAAGCTAAAGCATTTATAGCTTGCAGGTCAGGTTACTATGTTTGGAAGCATTGGAGTGGTTGGGAGACTAATTTTAATAATGGTGCGTTAAATACAAGTCACAAGCCCATCTTTAAAATTGAAGAAATATTATTGAACTATGCTGAAAGTAAATGGGAATTAGGTCAGTTTACTCAAGATGTGGCAAACAGAAGCATAAATAATTTAAGAGATAGAGCGGGGGTAGCTCATATGATTGTTGCAGAAATTGATAACAATTTTGATCCAAAAAGAGATCCAAGAGTTGATCCTGTTCTATGGGAAATAAGAAGAGAAAGAACAATTGAGCTGATGGGAGAAGGCTTTGGTTTTGATGATATAAGGAGATGGAAAACAGCTGAATGGTTTGTGAATAAACAGCAATTGGGTATGTGGATTGAACAGTCTAAAGTAAACGAGTCTCTATGGGATGAGGAAACTCATCTTCCAACCCGCAACCTTACCGAAGGCTATATTTATCTATGGGGTGACCCATTGGTTGAAGGTAAAGGCTGGTTAGATAAATACTACCTGTACCAGATCCCAACTGATGAGATTGTACTGAATCCTGCATTGGAACAAAATCCTGGTTGGTAAGTAATTAATTTTTACACAACCTTCTTTTACTATAGAAATGTAGAAAAAGGAGGTTGTGATTTTTTATGGTGAAATAAAATATATAAGAGTCAATAGAAAAATGATTAAGAGAATATATACTGCAATGTTGGGTATAGGTGCATTTATCACATTGCAAGCACAACAGAAACCCAATGTCGTTTTCATTATTGCAGATGATTTAGGTTATGGTGATCTAAGTTCATTTGGTCAGGAGAAATTTGTTACTCCAAATATCGATAAACTTGCATTGAGTGGAATACGGTTTACAAGAAGTTATTCTGGTACAACTGTTAGTGCTCCATCCCGTGCATGTTTGCTGACAGGGCTTCATACTGGCCATTCACCCATCAGAGGAAACAGGGAAGTAAAACCTGAAGGTCAGGCTCCATTGCCAAGAGACAGTTATAATATTTTCAAACTGTTTAAGGGGGCCGGATATATTACAGGAGCTTTTGGAAAATGGGGTTTGGGGTTTCCTGGTTCAGAAGGAGCTCCAACTAATCAAGGGGTAGACCATTTTTTTGGATATAATTGTCAGAGAATGGCTCATAACTATTATCCATCACATTTATGGGACAACGAAATGAAAGTAGAATTTGTTGAAAATCAAATTGGCAAATTAGGTGCTTATTCTCAGGATGTTATCCACGAAAAGTCCCTCAAATTTATAGAAGATCATAAAAACAATCCATTCTTCTTGTTTATACCTATAGTACTCCCTCACGCAGAACTAATTGTCCCCGAAGATAGTATTATTCAAAGCCTGAGAGGGAAATTTACGGAAACACCATTCAAAGGCAAAGATCCTAATGATACCACTCCAGGAGGATATAGATCGCAGGATTATCCCAGGGCGACATATGCTGCTATGGTAAAAAGAATTGATGAATATGTTGCACAAATAGTGCAGAAATTAAAAGAAGAAGGTGTGTATGATAATACACTAATTATTTTTACTAGTGATAATGGTCCTCATAAAGAGGGTGGAGGTGATCCTGACTTTTTCAACAGTAATGGAATTTTTAGAGGATATAAAAGAGACTTGTATGAAGGAGGAATACGTGTTCCTACCATAATCTCATGGCAAGGGAAGATTAAAGAAGGTATTGAAAGTGATTTACCATTTGCTTTCTGGGATTATCTGCCTACATTTGCCGATATTCTAAATGTGAATGTTCTCTCTGAGACCGATGGAATCAGTATTTTACCTACGCTATTAGGGAATGAAGGGCAGAAAGAGAGAGATTACTTTTATTTTGAGTTTCAGGAGTTGGGAGGCAGACAGGCTGTTATAAAAGGGGACTGGAAGTTGATTCACCTTGATATTCGAAATAGTGGTTATTATGAACTCTATAACATTGCTTCAGACCCATCGGAAAATCATAATATAATTGATCTGTTTCCGGATTTAACAGAGCAACTGAAATCCATCATGTTAGAAGCAAGAAGGGCAGATCCTGACTGGCCTCTTGATTCCTAAAAGGTTGGAATAATGAGAAAGCTACTCGAAAGGGAGAAAGGTATAAATTTGGAATTGTAAATTATAAGATTCCATTAAAAAGAAAAAAGGTAAGCAAGTTAATCTTGCTTACCTTTTTTAATTACTATATTACCTTTCTTTTAATTATTGCTCAGTATCATATCCTGGGTTCTGTTCAATCAGGTGGTTACTACCCATTGCCTGAATTGGAATTGGGAAGCGGTTGTAGTGAGCTTTACCTGGTCCGTCGGCTGGTTTATCCCACCATGATTCGGTAGTGTATTTGTTCCAGCGGATAAGGTCTGTACGACGACGACCTTCGCCAATGAATTCAATCATCCACTCATCCAGCATTCTCCATTCGTCAAGGTTGCTTGCAGTTACAGGATCCGGATCTCCTTCCGGGAAGTAGCGTTCGCGTACTGTGTTAATTAAACTAGCTGCAGCAGCTTTGTCACCTGCACGTAATTTGCATTCTGCTAACATATAGTAAGCTTCTGCAAGTCTGAATACAGGTATATCAGGATTACCCTTTAATGTTTTCTCTGTTAACCATGGAGTTGGTGAGAACTTAGCCAGACGTACACCTGATGCCTCTTCTCCCCAGCGTGCACCTTCTTTTCCATGGTCTACTTCAGCTCCTGCCTGTGGGGTGATACGTGCAATCTGGTCAACAAGTACCAATACTTCATTAGGTTTAACCTGACGGTTTCCTCCATGACATGCAGCACCTGTTACAGGGTTGATCATCTCTCCAAAATAGAACATACCGCGCCATTTGCCTTCTCCTTCGTATGCATTTAGCTGTTTGCGAACATCATCTTCGTGGAACTTGGCAAAAGGACTTCCCAGGCGATATGTGCCTTTTGAACTTGGATTGTCGCTTCCATATAAATATGATTTGCCTTCTACGTCGAGTGATGGTACGAGACAGTAACCATTGTTTCTGTTTCCAATCTCTCCATTGCTCCAGTATTCGCCCATTCCGTAGTGATTGGAGTGTGGACCGGTACTTCTTTCGCTGATTGCATTCTGACTTGGTACAGACCAGATTATCTCTGTTGAACGGTCGTTATCAAATCCGAAGATATTTGTCCATTCATTTTCCAATGCATAAGTGCCATACTTTCCATCAATGATATCCTGACAGATTGCTGCTGCTTCAGCATACATATCTTTTCTGATGTATGATTCTGCATTGAAATAGAGACGAGCTTTTAAAAGAGCTGCTGCTGCCTGATTGATAGCACCTGTTTCCTGTGCTCCAAGAACAGTTTTCTTAGGCAACTGTGGAATTGCTTCTGTAAGAAGACTATCGATGAATTCGAATGTTTCAACATCTGTTGCACGTGGCTTAATATCTCCCTGTGTGGAAGTATAAAGAGGTACACCACCAAACATATCAAGTCCGAACCAGTAGAAAAATGCAGATAATGTCTGCAGTTGCATCAATACAGCTTCACGGCTGCCTTCTGGGAATCCGAGAGCATCGAAATCAACATACTGATCGATATCATCCTTGGCACTCCATGCCTGAGCCACACCCATTGAGAATGCTCTCCATGCATCATATACACCGGGAGTAGTAGGAGTAAAATCGTGGTGATACATTCTTAAATAGTTACCTCCATCATACCAGTCATTATAACGTGATGGTACCAACATTTCATCTGTAGTGAACTCCTGAAGCATTATAAAATTTGAGTGTGCCTGATTATCGGCCATACACCATGCCCAGTGAGTGAAAGCGCGTCCCATTCTTTGGTACACCTTTTCTTGCGTGTCAAAGAACAATTCAGGTGTTGATTGCGAATAGTAAGTAGGTTCTACTTCGCATGATTTGAATACGGAAGAGATACCGACTACTGCTAATATTATTATTAATAATTTGTACTTTTTCATAACTGTGCCTTTTAGAAGTTTAACTGAAGACCAAAAGTGAATGTTCTGGTTTGTGGATAGATATTCCCTTTTCTTTCGATACCGGCATCCCAGCCTGTTATGTCAACTTCGGGATTTAAACCAGGGTATTTAGTGAAGGTATATACATTATCTCCTGTGAAGTAGAATCTGATAGAATTGAGCATATCAGTATACTTTCTCAACGCAAGTGTATAACCTAATGACAGGTTCTGAATCTTAAGGAAGGTTCCATCATAAAGGAAATAATCACTTGGAGAAGGACGACCGGTAATATGTCCGTTCTTTTCGATTGCATCGTAAATCATATTACCCTGTGCGACGTTTCTTAAACCATACTCAAGTTCGATTGCGTTATAAATATCGAAATCAATCCAGCTTGTAAGAGTCATGTTGAAGTCCCAGTTTTTATAGCCTAAGTTGTGGGTCCAACCTGCCATTACAGTAGGAGTGAAGTTTTTCTGATAAACGCGGTCATCAACTGTACCATCGTCAGAGAAGATAATATTATCATCTTTATCATAGATCTGGAATCTTCCTTCACTAACTCCTGCATAACGATACATGAAATAGCTTCCTACCTCTACGTTTTCTTCAATTCTGTGAGCATATTCAACCCAGTTGTTGATATAATCACCATTGATGTATGTCTGATCACCCCATAGAGAACCGATGAAAGTTCTGTTGTGAGTTAAATTCAATGATGTATTGTAGTTCCAGTTTCTTCCTCTTACAGGGTTTGCACCAAGTTCAACTTCCCAACCACGGTTGTTCATTGTACCGATGTTTTTATACATGCTTGATTCTGTATTAGGTGGTTGTGGTACCTCTACACTATATATCAAGCCTTCGATATTACGTTTGTATAAATCAATTTTACCATAAATTCTGTTATCAAGTACAGAGAAGTCGAGACCAACGTTCCACTCATGCTTTTCTTCCCATCCTAAGTCTCTGTTAAGATTGGTTGTTGCACCATAACTCATTGCCCAGTTTCCAGTAGGTAATAACCATCTTGTGTCTGAACCATACATTCTTGCTGCATAGTTAGCAGAGAATCCTTCGTTACCTGTGACACCATAAGCAACACGAAGTTTCAGGTCGTTTAGCCAGTCTACATCTTCAAGGAAGCTTTCGTTTGACATACGCCATCCTGCAGATAGTGACCAGAAGTTACCCCATCTGTTGTTTGCTGCAAATTTACTTGAACCTTCGCGGCGAACAGATGCTGTAGCCATATAAGTATCATTGTATGAGTAGTTTGCACGCATGAAATAGGCCAATAGACGCTCAGTAATATTCTTTGATGAACCCATTTGTGCAAGACCTTCAGTTAATCTTGTTCCTTCGCCAAGGTTCCAGAACATAATACGGTCGTTGGTGAAGTTACCGTTACGTGCATAGAAGTTGTCTCCATTTCTTTCGAAATAGCTATAACCTGCAACTGCATTTACAGTGTGTGGTCCAAACTCATTAAGATATGACAGGTAACCGTCGGTATTAAATAGTTCGGTTTTACTGAATTCCATTTCAGCCCAGCCTTTGCGACCTGCTCTGAGCTCTTCACGAGAGAACATTGAGCGGTAGTAATGTCTTTCCCACTGTCTGTTTTCATAAGCAAATGTATGCTGATATGAAAGACCTTCAACAGGGAGGATGTTCAATTTAAGTGATACATCAGGACGGAACCATTTATCCACCCCTTCGTCTGTTTTAAGAGCTGCTTCACCAATTTCGTTCATTTCGGTATTGTCACCAGTTGTCCAGATATTCCATCCGGTCTGGCTGTTTGGGTCGCGTACTGCCTGTGTAGGATTGGCACGCATGATACCTTCTATTGAAGGTTTGTTCTGATTACGTTTTGCCTGTCTGTAGCTTAAATGTGAAGAAATATCAAGCCATCCGTTAAGCAATTTGAAATCAGTGTTGATACGACCAGCATAGTCTTCACGTTCGTCACCTCTGAGTACACCCCTGTTCTGGTCATACATCAAAGATGCAAATATACGTGCTGTTTCCTGGCCTCCCTGCATAGTAATTATATGTCTCTGAGAAGTTGGGTTGTCACTCAAAGCTTCATCCCACCAGTCGGTTTCATGTCCTTCGTCATTCTTTGCACCTTCGTAAGTTGCAATATAATCTTTTGCATTAAGAAGATCAGGTTTACCGAATGCTTTTTTAAACATTAACTCGCTGGTATAATTTGTTTGAAGTTTACCTGTAGAAGCTTTCTTGGTAGTAACTAAAATAACACCACCTGTTGCTCTTGTACCATAGATTGCACCTGCAGAAGCGTCTTTCAATACATCGATTGACTGGATCTCTTCAGCTGCAAGAGAACGAATATCTCCACCCGGCATTCCGTCTATAACAATAAGCGGTGCACGTGATGTGTTAATTGAAGCCATACCACGCAACTGGAAAGTGTTTCCGGAGTTAGGACTTGCATTGCCGGACATAACCAATCCGGCAACCTTTCCCTGCAACGCATTGGCAATTGAAGAACCACCCACACCTTTTGGCAGATCGCTTGCAGAGAGTGAGGTAATAGAACTTGTAACCTGTTTTTTCTGCATTGTTCCATAACCAACTACAACTACTTCGTCAAGCAACTCAGTATCAGATGCCATAACGACATCAATTTGATTGCGTCCGTTAACAGGAATGATTTGTGTTACCATCCCAACATAGCTGAACTGCAGCGATGCGTTAGATGGAACATTATTTAAGGTGTAGTTTCCATCAATATCGGTAACAGTACCGATACTGGAATTGTTTTCCACCATAACGGTTGCACCGATAACTGACATACCTGTTGCATCAGTTACAGATCCAGTTACCGTAATGTTTTGGGCAAATAACCCAAAGGATACTGTCCACAATAAGGCAAACAGAAATCCTTTCCATTTGGAATTTGAATGTGACTTTTTCATTCTTTCACAATTTTAAATTAATAATCATTGTTAATACTTCTGGGTATCATATTATGTATTATGATATAAAATGGTTTTCTCTCTTGTCTTTCATTCTTAAAAATATGGGTTATTCATATTTTAGAATTTAAGATTTGATTGATTTTCGGCTTGCGAAGTTAGTGTACTTATACACATTATGCAAATTTTTATTTAATTTCGTGCCCCGACTTGATACACATTTACTTTTAAATATAATTTTATATATGAAAACAAGAATTACCACGTTATTTTTCCTATTGATATTCATTTCCGGCTCTATTTATTCACAGCAAAAATCTTTTGAGGGCACAGAATCCAAATATCAAAACAGCAATTTCCATGATGTTAAGACATTCTCACATAAGTTTAAGTCTAAAAGACCAAAGAATGTGATTCTTTTGATTGGTGATGGAATGGGGGTGACACAAATTTATGCAGGTGCAACAGCCAATAAGGGTAAACTTTTTCTTGATAACTTCAAACATGTAGGATTCTCCAGGACTCAGTCGGCCAACCGCTACGTTACCGATTCAGCTGCAGGAGGAAATGCAATTGCTACCGGACATAAGACCAATAACTATATGATAGGTAAGGATGCTCAGGGCAATCCTGTTCCCTCAATTTTAAAAATTGCCCAGCAGAATGGTCTGGCAACAGGTATTGTTGTTACAACAAGCATGCTTGATGCTACTCCTGCCAATTTTGTGGCTCATGTGGATCATAGAGATATGATGCCAGAGATTGCAAGCCAGTTTGTATCATCAGATGTGGATGTCTTTATCGGTGGTGGTATTGAGCACTTCAATGATAGGGAAGATAATAGAAACCTGTTAGAGGAGCTTGCCCAAAAGGGTTATCAGGTGTATGACAATATTGAATCGATCAAATCAGTAAAAGAGGGTAAGCTTGCAGGTTTTCTTAAGGAGAACAAGGTAGATGTTAGGGGAAATCAGCTTGAAGAGACTACTGAGGTTGCCCTGGATATTCTGAATAACAGTAAAAAGGGATTTTTCCTTATGGTTGAAGGTTCAGAGATTGATGGAGGAGGTCATGAGAATGATATGAAATTCATGATAGATGAGATGCTTGATTTTGACAGAACTGTTGGAAAGGCGCTGGAATTTGCTGAAAAGGATGGAAGAACGTTGGTGATTGTTACTGCTGACCATGAGACAGGAGGGGTAACCTTAACCGGTGGGAATATAGAGACAGGCGAAGTTACAGGGCGATTTACAACAGGTGGCCACACAGGAGTAATGGTTCCGGTGTTTGCTTATGGACCTGGTGCCGAATATTTTACAGGTATAAACGAAAATACCTCTTTCTTTAATAAGATCATAAATGTTCTTAGATTGAAAAAATAATCTGCAGGATAGAGATCAAGTCAAACAGATGAAATCAGAGAAGCGGTTGGGGAATGCCTTAACCGCTTTTTTTTGCTGCATAATCATAGTTAAAAAATGTAATATTCATTTGTATTAAATGTAACAGTGTTATATTTGCAACATTGTTGCATTACAATTGTTTTTATGATCACAGCTGAAGAGATATTAAAAAGACAGGATTTAAGGAGTACTGCCTGTAGGAAGTTTATAGTCAAGAGTCTACTCGAGAACAACAAAGCTATGTCGGAGAACGAGTTAAAAGGTGAATATCCTGAACTATTTGACAGGGTTACTTTCTATCGCACCTTAATAACTCTTGAAGATAGTGGTGTTATCCATAAGATTGTACTTAACGACAATAGTGTGAAGTATGCTTTGAACAATCATCATCACAATGAAAGTAATCTTCATTCACATTTTCACTGTGAAGAATGTGATGAGGTTATGTGTCTTGAAGGTAAGACAAAATTTGAAGCAGAACTTCCAGATAAGTTTGTTAGCCGCGAAGTATTTGTTGTGATTGAAGGTTGCTGCGCTGATTGTGCAGGCCATGTTAAATAACTATACCCCAATTTAATGAGGTTATCATTATCTTTTATATTACTGTTATTCAGTGTTAGTGCAGTTTTATCGCAGGTAGCAGATATCAGCAAAAGAATTGCTATAAGCGGAACTGTGCATGATGCTGACAATGGTGGCCGAATGGTTGCATCGACTGTTTCATTGCAACCTGCAAACAGACATGTTGAGACCGACAAGGATGGTTTTTTCAGCTTCGGGGATCTGGAGCCGGGGGACTACAAATTATCTGTGCAGTTTATCGGTTATGAGGAATTGACTTTACCTGTTTCGGCAGAAGAGGATACAGTTATTCATCTCTATTTGAAGCCTATTCATTTAACACTTTCGGAAATAATGGTTAGTGGAAAAAAAAGGAGAAATAGAGAGCAAATTTCAGCACTGGCAGTGAGGGAAATTGGGCGGGACTACCTACTAAGGAATAACTCCACTAATTTTGTGCAGACACTTGCTTCTATAGCGGGTATCTCATCTATGGATATAGGAGCCGGATTTTCGAAACCTGTAATTCGTGGATTGGGATTCAACCGTATTGTAGTGGTTGATAAAGGAGTGGTACAGCAGAATCAGCAGTGGGGGGCGGATCATGGACTTGAAATTGATCAGTATGATGTTGATAATGTAAGGGTTCATAAAGGTCCAATGTCACTTTTCTACGGTTCTGATGCAATTGGAGGAGTGATAGAGATCATGCCAACGCAAATACCTGATCATGACCAGTTCTGGGGTGATATTACATTGATTGGAAAAAGCAACAACGATCTCCTTGGGACATCAGTTTCAGCAAGTAGAAAAAAAGGGAATATGTTTTATAGAGGCAGGGCAACTATTCAGAGTTATGCCGATTATCGTATACCAACAGATACTATAGATTACCTCACCTGGAAAATGCCTGTATATGGGAGACGAATGAAAAACAGTGCAGGGAGAGAGTATAATCTTTCTTTTTCTTCGAATTACAGTGATGATAACTTCAGCAGTTGGCTTCACTTGTCGAATGTTAATGCTAAAAACGGATTCTTTCCGGGAGCTCATGGTATACCGGCACTTAACAGGCTGGAACATGATGGTTCATACCGCAATATTGAGATGCCTTATTCTACATCCAATCACCTGAAAGTGATATCGAACAATGAGTGGAATATTAATAATAAAGGCAGGATAAACCTTGATTTGGGATATCAGAACAACCATCGAGAAGAGATGTCGCAGTTTCATACACATTACAGTAACCAGTTGCCACCAGCTGTGGATCCCGATCTGGAAATACAATTTATTTTAAATACTTACACAGCAGGTCTGAGGTATTTGAAAGATGAGGGAGAGAGGTGGTCAAAGATAATGGGTGTATCGGCAGAGTATCAGCATAACAGAGTAGGAGGGTATTCCTTTTTGTTGCCAGAGTTTGACCGGTTATCGGGTGGTGTTTTTTGGCTGAATAGTATTAGGTGGAGCGACAATTTAACACTTACAGGGGGATTAAGATATGATATCGGCAAGCTGAATATTTATAGATTTTATGACTCTGTACTAAGTGAATATTTATTAATGCAGGGATATGATGAGCAGGAGGCTGATCTGTATTCACAACGATCATCAGACATAAGCAGAACATTCAATGATCTCTCCTATTCAGCAGGAATTAGCTATGATTTTAATAAACGTCACTCTTTAAAACTAAATGTAGGCAGCAGTTTCAGATATCCCGGAGCAAATGAGCTATCGTCAAATGGAGTGCATCATGGAGCATTCAGACATGAGATGGGAAATGATGAACTTGAATCAGAAAAAGGGTTGCAATTGGATGCAGATTATCATTTCAGAGGCAAAAAGCTTTCAGTAACACTCAACCCTTTTATTACTTGGTTTAACAACTATATCTATCTGAACCCAACAGGAGAGTGGTCGGTATTACCTCATGCTGGTCAGATCTACCGCTACAGTCAGTCCGAAGCATTTATGGCAGGTGGTGAAATGATTATAAGATATGATTTTACTAATAATTGGTCGGCTACTTCCGACTTTGAATATCTGTTTAGTGTTAATATGGAAGATAATTACCCCTTACCTTTTACACCTCCCGCAGCAGTTACAACCGACCTCACGTATTCAGATCTGGGCACAGGTTTGATCACACAATACTCATTCAGTTTAGAGAATCGTATGGTAATGGATCAGAACAGGGTTTCAAGAAATGAAGAGATCACACCCGGAACCAGTTTATGGAATCTGTCTGCTAATGCACACTGGGATATTGGAGGCAGAAGAATTGTGACTCAGTTCAGGGCAGATAATATATTCAACAGAGCATATCTTAATCACTTGAGTTTTTACAGGAAACTGAATGCTCCCGAGCCGGGAAGAAATATTCAGCTGATTATTAAAATGATGTTCTGAAATGAATGAATGAGTATTGAAATTTAATGATTAGTGTTAATTTATTGTTTTAATGTTCTTGATGTGTTAAAAACAGATATGAAAAGATTTAAGTTTACAAGAGTTGCTTTCTTAGTGATAATTATATTTTCGGGATTTATTTCAGTCTCCTGCGATAAAATAGAAATAGATAATCAGAAGCCGGTTATAAAAGTAATTGAACCTTTTGAGGATGAGCATGTGAAACCTGGTGATGCGGTACATTTTAAGGTGGAGTTTTCGGATAACATAGCACTTGCATCATACAAGGTTAATATACACGGGGCATTTGATAACCATTCACATAATTCGACAGTTATGAGTACACGAGCTGCCACTGACAGCATAGCTTTTGAAAAGACCTGGATGGAGACAGAGTTTATAACTCTTGGTGAATCGCCAATAGCAGGTAAAAAGATTGTCACAGTGGAACATCAGCATATTGTAATTCCAACTACCATACGCAGAACGGTTAATGGGGTAATAGAAGAAATGCCCCTGAGAGAGGGGCATTACCATTTTATTGTTTACTGTACCGATGAATCAGGACAGGAGTCATTTGTTGCAAAAGAGATTTTTATCTCAAATGATGAGGATAGTCATCAACATTAACAGATAAATAAACTGTTATTGATTTGATGTCATGTAAAAGGTGAGCTCTCCACCATTCATTATATCATCATATGTGATAAATTTTTCTGTGTATATTGAACCATTCAGTTCAATCTTTTCGATATACATATTCTCCTCAGACAGGTTTATAGCATCAATTGTGAATGTTTTACCATTATCAAGGTTTAAAGTTGTTTTTGGAAGCTGCGGAGCACCAAATACCAACTCTCCGCTTACAGGATTAACAGGGTAGAACCCCATAGCAGAAAACATGTACCAAGCGGACATCTGACCGCAATCATCATTTCCTATTAATCCATCAGGCTTGTTCTGATAAAAATCATTGCAGATCTGACGAATCAGTCGCTGAGTATCTTCCGGTCTGTCTAAATACATATATATGTAAGCGATATGATGACTTGGTTCGTTTCCGTGGGCGTATTGACCAATAAGTCCTGTTACATCAGATAGTGTGCCTGTTGACTCTTGTTCTGTTGTAAAAAGGAAGTCGAGAACCTTACCAGCTTCCTCCTTTCCACCCAGTAACTCTATAAGTCCCGGAATGTCCTGTAATACATGCCATGTATATTGTAGAGCATTACCCTCGGTATAATGACCACCAATATTTGAGTCGGCATGCGCCAACCGGTAAGGGTCGAAAGGAGTAAGCCACTCACCTTTTGAATCCTTGGGTCTCATACTCTTGGTTTCGTTGTCATAGTGATTCTTGTAGAAACCTGAGCGATTCATGAAGAATTCATAATCTTCGGTTTTACCCAGCTTCTTTGCCATTATCGCTGCACAGTAATCATCAAAGCCACTTTCGAGTGAACGTGAAACAGATTCCACCTTAAACAGATCGTATGGATAATAACCATACTTGTCATACTCTTCCCAGCCTGCATTCTTATGCTTGCCCTCGGTCAGAGATTTCTTTATTTCGCTGTAAGCTCTTTCTGCATCAAACCCTTCAAATCCTTTCAGGTATGCATCAACGACCATAGGAATGGAGTGGTTTCCTATCATGGTGAAGGTCTCCTGTCCCATTAAAGCCCAAATTGGCAGATGACCCTTCTGCTCACTGAACTCCAGCATATTGTTTACAAGATCATTGATGATTTCCGGACTCAAAATAGTGTACATTGGAAATGCAGCACGGAAGGTATCCCACTGCGAAAGAGTTGAGTAAAATTTACCAGTTGGTGATTGTGATATCTTTCCATTTGGACCAACATATTTTCCATCCATATCAGCGATATTGTTTGGCTGTATATAAAGGTGGTAAAGAGCAGTGTAGAAGTTGGTTTTATCCTCATCTGTTCCTTCTATTGATACCTTTGAAAGATATCTGTTCCACTCTTTTTTTGCATCCTTATAAACATCATCAAAACTGCGTTCTTTTCCTTCTGCAGCAAGGTTTGACTTTGCACCTTCAATTCCTGTTGTAGACATAGCTACTTTAGTGTTCAGGACTGAGTCGTTGCCCAAATCAAAGTTCAGTATATATCGAGGTGCTTTCTCACGTGGATCCCTCTGTTCAAGAAGCTCTTTCGAGACTATAGGTTTATCGAACTCAATAACGAAGTAATATGTGCGTTCTGTCCATTCACGGCGACGAGTATAACCTGTTATAATATAATCGCTTTCGAAATTCACTACATTTTCAAGCACATGAGTGGATATACGATCTTTACTCCATACCAGTCCACTCTGGAAATCAGCAAGCAGACCAGCTGTTTTATCTGCATTGAATGTATAACGATGAAAGGCAACATGAGGTGCAGTGGTTACTTCAACCTTAACATCGTTGTCGGTAAGTACAACAGAATAATAACCTGGAGTGGCAACTTCGGTTGATTTGTTAAAAGTGCTGCTCAGATCCTCACGTTTTTCACCCGAGAAAGGTTGCAACAGGAGATCGCCGAAATCCACAATACCAGTACCATTTAAACGGTTCTGTGAAAATCCGTTGATTTTTTCATCGTCATAGAAATAACCTGAACAGTAATCCCACGAGAAATTTCCCGTTTCCGGACCCGGTTGCATAAAACCCAAAGGGTAGGTGGCCCCGGGGAATGTATGCCCTGTGAATGCCGTCCCGATAAATGGGTTTACATATTTAGTAAGATCCTCATCGCCATTCATTACATCACTGTTTTGACTTGTACAACCAATACCTGTTATTGTGATGTAAAGAGTCAAAAGGACTAATAACGAAAATAATAATGTTTTTCGCATAACTATAAATTTTCTTTTGCCTTAATTAAACCCACAAAGGGACTGTCATTATTCAACCTTTGCTCTTTTGGATTCCCATACAAAATAGATTACCAGTGCAGTAAATGCAACCAGTGCAGCAATTTGTGCTCCAACACCATCAGGATCATTCCACAATCCAAAATTAAGAGCATTTGAGTTTCCTGTAATAAATATTATTAATGCACCGATTACGCCAAAGAGAGCTGCTCCTGCAATAAAGCCGGAGGAGATAAGTATTGCTCGCTGGTGACGTGCATTGGTTAGCTTTGGATCTTTACCTTTCTTATTAATCATGTGATTAAGTAATCCACCTACAATAAGAGGGGTGTTTAACTGAATTGGAATAAACATACCAAGAGCAAATGCGAGAGGTGATACCCCAAGCCAGTTTACAAGGATTGCAATTACAGCTCCAACTGCAAGCATCATCCAGCTTACGCCACTGCCAGCCATGAGAGGTTCGATGATTGCAGCCATTGCATTTGCCTGAGGAGCAACCATTGGGTTTGGGTTTTCCGGAGATAGTACGAAACCGTAAGCTTCGTTAAGTATATAGATTACAGCACCTACTGTAGCTGCAGATACAAGCGTTCCGATAAATTTATATGACTGCTGTTTTGCAGGAGTTGAACCAATCCAGTAGCCTATTTTAAGGTCGGTAACAAACCCTCCCGCCATAGAGAGCGCAGTACATACTATACCTCCGATAATGAGTGCACTGACCATACCTTTTGGTCCACCAACACCTACACCAACAAGTATAACTGACACCAGGATAAGAGTCATAAGAGTCATACCAGATACAGGGTTTGAACCTACTATCGCTATGGCGTTAGCAGCTACAGTTGTGAAAAGGAATGAAATAACACCAATTGCAATTAATGCCACAACTGATTGTGTGGGAGTGATTTCTACACCTACCAGAAGAAATGTGAAGACTGCTAATAGGGCAAATAGCAGAAATATAGCAACGACACTCATTTTAAGATCACGATCAGTTCTTTTTGTTGTCTGTTCATGAGAGCCTGTAGCAACTTTTTTCCCTGTTGCCATAGAGAATGCCGTTTTTATTGAATCCGACGATTTGATTATACCAATTATACCCGCCATTGCAATTGCACCGATACCGATATTTCTGACATAGCTGTTAAATATCATTTCTGCAGACATTGCTTCGAAAGGATTAATGCCACCCCCTGCAACTGCACCAAGTACACCTATCTCATTTACCAGAGGTACCAGTACAAGCCAGGATAGTAGAGACCCACATACTATAATAAGTGCATATCTTAATCCCACGAGGTATCCGAAACTGAATATGAGTGAGCTTACATTGAATTTAAATACCATTTTGTACTTGTCGGCCAGCACTGCACCTGCAGGAATTATCTTAGATGTAATTACCTCACTCCATAATCTGAATTGAGCAAAGCAAAAATCAAACAGTCCCCCAATAACCCCACTTACTACCAGTAGCTTGGCCTTATTGCCACCTTTCTCTCCGGTCATAAGTATCTCCGTTGTAGCAGTTGCTTCAGGGAATGGCAGTTTGCCATGCATATCCTTTACAAAATATTTTCGGAACGGAATAAGAAACAGGATTCCCAGGATACCACCTAAAAGAGATGCAAAGAATATCTGCCAGAAATTAACCTCAATCTCGGGGTATTTTGCCTGAAGAATATAAAGTCCCGGTATAGTAAAGATTGCACCAGCAACAACTACTCCTGAAGAGGATCCTATTGACTGAATAATTACGTTTTGACCAAGTGCATTTTTCTTTCTTAATGCAGCTGATACACCTACAGCAATAATTGCAATGGGAATGGCAGCTTCAAAGACCTGACCTATTTTAAGTCCTGAATAAGCTGTTGCGGCTGAAAATATTATTGCCATGATTACACCCATTACAAGTGAATAGCCTGTTATCTCTGTAGCAGGTTTATCTGCGGGCAAAATAGGATTATACTCCTCTCCCGGTGCCAATTCCTTGTAAGCATTTGCGGGAAGTTCGGTTACTTTGTTTTCCGGATTTTCTTGTTTTACTTGCTCTTTTGATTCCATTTTTTTAAGTTGTCTTATATCTTAAAATCTACTTTTTATTATGCTGATGATATTCTACAATCTAAACTGGGTGTCTTTATTAAAAAGCCGAAAATACAAAAAAAAACGTAAAGGGTAGTTCAGTTGGCTCTTATTTATGTCAAAATTGCTACATTTGTATAATTCTAAAAGTGAGATAATATAATGAATAAAAGACTTTTTCTTACCGCTCTGACGGTAATTTGTTTTTTAACACTGCAGGCACAAAAATATAGTCTGTATGATATTTTGGGAGGTAAGTACTCTGCAAGAGGAGTATCAGCAATAGTATCTTCTGCAGATGGAATGCATTATTATCAGTCGGACCCCGCAAGAACAGCCGTAATTAAGTATGTATATGCAACAGGTGAGGCTGTTGATACGCTGTTCAGTACACGCACTGCCAGGAATTGCAACTTTGATTCATTTCAGGGATTCCTGGTGAGCAGTGATGAAAACAGAGTGCTTGTTTATCGTGACCGTGAACAGATCTACCGACACTCGTTTAAAGCTAATTATTACTATCATGATGTGCGCAGGAACATGGTTAGAAGACTGAGTGAACAGCCATCAAAGCAGATGATACCAACTTTCTCTCCTGATGGTAAGATGGTAGCATATGTGATTGATAATGATATTTGGTTGACAAAATTTGATTTTGATACAGAATCGAGAGTAACCACTGATGGTGAACTCAATAAAATAATAAACGGAGCAACTGACTGGGTTTATGAGGAGGAGTTTGTTACCACAAGACTTATGGAGTTCTCTCCTGATAACAGGCTATTGGCGTTTGTGCGCACTGATGAGTCGGATGTTGAAGAGTTTACATTTCAGACTTATGAAGAACAACTTTATCCGGAATATTATAAATTTAAATATCCGAAAGCAGGAGGTAAAAACTCTACAGTTGAGTGTAAGGTTTTTGATATTGAATCACGTGTGACGAGAGTAATGGATGTTCCACTGGATGCTGATGGATACATACCAAGAATTAAATTTACCAATAATCCGGAGCAGCTTGCAGTGATGACATTAAACAGGAATCAGAATAGATTTGATATGTATTTTGTTAATCCAAGGTCGACCGTTGCTAAACTCATATTAAGAGAAGAGAGTAAATATTATATTGACTCGGATTGGCTTAATTCAATCCATTTTATGGATGACAAGTTTACCTATGTTTCGGAAAGGGACGGATACAGCCACATATATATATATGGTATAACCGGTACATTGCAGAAACAGCTTACAAGCGGTAATTTTGATGTCACTGACCTGCTTGCCGTGGATCCAAATACATCGACGGTTTTTTATGAGGCGGCTGATGAATCGCCACTAAGACGTAATATTTACAGGATAAACATAAATAAAGGAGAACCACAGAAATTATCGCAGCAACCAGGATATAACAGTGCTACATTTAGTGAAAATGGAAAGTATTTTGTAAACAACTGGTCTGATCAAAAAACACCTGCAGTTATAACTTTGCATGATGCATCCGGGAAGCAGCTGAGAGTGCTTGAGGATAATCGGGATGTGCGTGAAGCTTATGCAGCTGCCGGATTTCCTGAGCGAGAAGCCATCACTGTTACTGCAAATGACGGAATTACTAAACTTAACGGATGGATACTGAAACCTGCAGATTTTAATCCTGCAAAAAAATATCCTGTTGTTATGATTCAGTATAGTGGACCAAATTCACAGCAGGTGGTTGACAAATATAATGCTGCATGGTATTATGCTCTATTGAATGAGGGGATATTGGTTGCATGTGTTGATGGACGCGGAACCGGAGCCAGAGGTGAGGAGTTTAGAAAAAGTACCTACCTTAATCTGGGTATTCAGGAATCTGACGATCAGGCAGCGGCAGCCCGTTATTTGGGTTCATTATCATATGTGGATGCTGACCGTATTGGAATATGGGGATGGAGTTATGGTGGTTATAACGTACTTATGAGTATGAGCAGAGGTAATGGTGTATTCAAGGCGGGGGTGGCAATTGCTCCTGTTACCGATTGGCGCTTTTATGATACTGTTTATACTGAAAGATTCATGCGAACGCCACAGCAGAACAATAGCGGATATGTTAATGGATCTGCAATTACTTTGGCAGATAAACTTCAAGGCAATCTCCTTCTAATTCATGGTACAGCTGATGACAATGTTCATTTCCAGAACTCCATTGAGTATACACGTGCTTTAATAAATGCCAACAAACACTTCGATATGTTTTTCTTTCCTGACAAGAATCATTTTATTTCTGGAGAAAATACATCTCGTTATCTATATGATAAAGTAATTAATTATTTCAAGAACAATCTATAACTTAGGGTAATGGCTTCAAGCAGGATATAAAAATACAGACAAGTATTAAAAGTAATAGGATTATATAGTTAAACAAAAAGATACTTCTGTTGTTATTATTTCACGCTCAAATCACAGAAATATTTAGTAAAAGAATATGCGGTTAGATTACTTATGCTTGGAGTAACAAAAATAGATAGAATACTTCGAAATCCATCGTTGGGGCTAATACCTCTGTTAGTTTTTTCAATCCTTATTTGCTATATTGATTCACTCATAGCCGTCGGGGTTGCTTTGATATTATCGCTGATAGGATTAATTGCAGTAAAGACAAGAAACAGGCTTATATATGATATCTCTACGCTGACATTTTTGATGGCGTTATTATTATCTTTCACCAGTTTAAGTGATCGATCTGTTTTGAGCAAGTTTGTTGTAGTAGAGACAATATTTGTAATACTTCTTATATTTATTAGATTATCAAAAGGCAGATTACTGACAATAGCAGCCAGAGACAGGGATAAGGCTGCCAAAAATCTGCTTAAGGAGTCGTTTAGGGTGGCATTTCAGTCACAATACAGTCTGACCTTTCATCTACTCCTGATTCTGCTGTATTTTGCAACAGGAAACAGGGAGTATTCGAATACAGCAAATACATTTATAATAAATATAGCTCAGATAATAATCATAGGTCTTATATTTGTTGAAACTACCCGTTTGCATTTGATGCGGAGAAGATTGTTCAGCGAAGAGTGGTTGCCGGTTGTAACAGAGACAGGCCAGGTTACAGGTAAGGTGGCAAAATCAGTAACAACCGACCTGAAAAACAGGTTTATGCATCCTGTTGTAAGGGTTGCACTTATGAGCAAAGGGGAGATTTATTTAAAAGAGCGTGATCAAATGAGGGTTTTAAACCCGGGTAAACTGGATTATCCTTTTGAGAGATATATGCAGTTTAATGATAAGATTGATGATACTGTAAAAAAAATATTTAGAAAAGAGTGTGGTAGTGAAAGCCTTCCTTTAAGATTTTTATTAAAATATACTTTTGAGAATGAGGTTACTAAGCGGCTGATATTTTTATATGTTTCTGAAGTTAATGATGAGGAACAGTTGAAAAAATTGAATCTGGAAGGAGGGAAATTATGGACTGCCACCCAAATAGAGGATAATATTGGAACCGGAATATTTTCTGAATGTTTTGAACTGGAATTCGAGTATCTGAAAAATACCCTTCTTTTAGCACAGCGATTCAAAAAAACATTGTAAATCACTTGCACAATTGATTGATTCTTTGTAATTTTGTGCCGTTTTTCACCTGAAGTGGATCGTTATTAAATGATAATCAATGATTTATAAAAGCAATTCAGGTAAAAATTGATATAATAGCGTTAAATTGAATTTAAAAAATTATAATACAGGTAAAAGGAAGTAGAAAATGCCAACAATACAACAATTAGTAAGAACAGGGCGAACTACCCTGAAGGAAAAAAGCAAATCCCGCGCGCTGGATTCATGTCCGCAAAGACGTGGCGTTTGCGTGAGAGTGTATACAACAACACCAAAGAAACCAAACTCAGCGATGAGAAAGGTTGCGCGTGTTCGTTTAACCAACTCTAAAGAGGTGAATGCTTACATTCCCGGAGAAGGACATAACTTGCAGGAACACTCTATAGTATTAGTGCGCGGTGGTCGTGTTAAAGACCTTCCGGGTGTGCGTTATCACATTGTACGCGGAGCTTTGGATACAGCCGGCGTAAATGGTCGTACTCAAAGAAGATCAAAATATGGTGCTAAGCGTCCAAAACCAGGTGCAAAAGCTCCAGCTAAGAAATAATAATTAAAAATAATTACTGTTGATATTTTTGGATTAGGCTACTTATGAGGGTTGAGTAAATAGGTTCAGAGGAATTTATTGAAGACTGATAAAAGGCAACCAAACAACAAAAAAATTATAGCAATGAGAAAAACTAAACCTAAAAAAAGACAGGTATTACCAGATCCTGTATATGGTGATGTAAGGGTAACAAAATTTGTTAACCACCTTATGTATGACGGAAAAAAAAGTCTTTCGTACGACATTTTTTATTCTGCATTGGACACAGTTAAGGCAAAATTGGCCAACGAAGAGAAGTCAGCTCTCGAGATTTGGAAAGCTGCACTCGATAATATAACACCCCAGGTGGAAGTGAAGTCACGCCGTGTTGGTGGAGCTACATTTCAGGTTCCTACAGAAATCAGACCCGAGAGAAAAGAATCAGTTTCAATGAAAAATCTTATTTTGTATGCACGCAAAAGAGGAGGAAAATCTATGGCTGATAAATTGGCTGCTGAGATAATTGACGCATATAACAGTCAGGGGGGTGCATTCAAACGTAAAGAAGATATTCACAGAATGGCAGAGGCTAACCGTGCTTTTGCTCATTTTAGATTTTAACATAGCAAGTAGGTAAAAAAGATGGCTAAGGGTTCAAAAGACACATTAAAATTCACACGCAATATAGGGATTATGGCGCACATTGACGCCGGTAAGACTACTACATCTGAGCGTATCCTGTTTTATACAGGTCTTACGCATAAGATTGGAGAAGTACACGAAGGTGCTGCCACAATGGACTGGATGGAGCAGGAGCAGGAACGTGGTATTACGATTACGTCTGCTGCTACAACTGCTAACTGGAAATATAAAGACAATACATTTAAGATAAACTTAATTGACACCCCGGGACACGTGGATTTCACGGTAGAGGTGGAACGTTCGCTACGTGTACTTGATGGTGCTGTTGCAGCGTTTTGTGCCGTTGGTGGTGTTGAGCCTCAGTCTGAAACCGTATGGCGTCAGGCAGATAAGTATAAAGTACCAAGAATTGGTTATGTTAATAAGATGGACCGTTCTGGTGCTAACTTTTTTGATGTAGTTCGTCAGATAAAAGAGATGCTTGGTGCTAATGCAATGCCAATTCAGATTCCTATTGGAGCTGAAGAGTCTTTTAAAGGCGTTGTGGATTTAGTAACTATGAAAGCATATTACTGGCATGATGAGACAATGGGTGCACAATATGATGTTTTTGACATACCGGATGATCTTATTGATGAGGCAAATGAATGGCATGATAAAATGCTTGAGACCATCGCTGAATTCGATGATCAACTAATGGAGAAATACTTTGATGATCCTTCTACTATCACTGAAGATGAAATAAGAAGCGCTATCAGAAAAGGTACAATTTCAATGCAGATCAACCCTGTAATCTGTGGATCTTCATTCAAGAACAAAGGAGTTCAGACTCTTCTTGATTCTGTTTGTGCATATCTGCCAAGTCCTCTTGATACAGAGTCAATTACAGGTACCGATCCTAGTGATTCTACAAAAGAACTGGTACGTCATGCTGATCCAAGTGAACCTCTTAGTGCTCTTGCATTTAAGATTGCTACTGACCCATATGTAGGACGTCTATGTTTCTTCCGTGTATATTCAGGAGAGATAGAAGCAGGCTCTTATGTATATAATTCTCGTTCAGGTAAGAAAGAACGTATTTCACGTCTTTTCCAGATGCACTCAAGTAAACAAAATCCAAAAGAATTTATCGGTACCGGTGATATCGGTGCAGGAGTTGGATTTAAGGATATTCGTACAGGAGATACTCTCTGTGATGAAAAGAATCCTATCATACTTGAAGCAATGGACTTCCCGGAACCAGTTATTGGTATAGCTGTTGAGCCTAAGACTCAAAAAGATCTTGACAAGCTGTCTACTGGTCTTGCAAAACTTGCAGAAGAAGATCCAACCTTTACTGTTAAAACAGATGAAGAAACAGGTCAGACAGTGATTTCTGGTATGGGTGAACTTCACCTTGAGATCATTATTGATCGTTTAAAACGTGAGTTTAAAGTAGAAGCTAATCAGGGTCGTCCACAAGTTACATATAAAGAAGCTATCACTAAATCTGTTGAACTGCGTGAAACATACAAGAAGCAGACTGGTGGTCGAGGTAAATTTGCCGATATGATTGTTAGAGTTGAACCGGCTGATCCAGACTTTGAAGGTAACTTGCAATTTATTGACGAAGTAAAAGGTGGTAATATTCCTAAAGAATATATTCCATCTATCCAGAAAGGTTTTGAGCGTGCAATGAAAAATGGTGTACTAGCCGGATACTCAATGGATAAACTTAAAGTGACAGTAATTGATGGTTCATACCACGCAGTGGACTCTGACCAGTTGTCATTTGAGATTTGTGCTATGCAGGCATACAAGAGTGCTGTTGAAAAAGCCGGACCTGTATTGCTTGAGCCAATCATGAAGGTTGAAGTGGTTACACCTGAAGAGAGTATGGGTGATGTAATTTCTGACTTGAACAAAAGACGTGGACAGGTTGAGGGTATGGAATCTAACCGTTCAGGTGCACGTGTAGTCAAAGCAAGAACTCCTCTGGCTGAAATGTTTGGTTATGTTACTTCACTGAGAACAATTACTTCAGGGCGCGCAACATCAACAATGTCATTTTCACATTTCGAACCTGTTTCGGCTTCGATTGCAAAAGAAGTTCTAACAGAAGTAGGTGGCCGCGTAGATTTGATCAAATAATATAAATAGATATATGAGCCAAAAAATCAGAATCAAACTGAAATCTTACGATTATAGCCTTGTTGACAAATCAGCAGAGAAAATCGTAAAAACCGTAAAAGCTACGGGTGCAGTGGTAAGCGGACCAATTCCACTACCTACTCACAAACGCATATTTACAGTAAACCGTTCAACTTTCGTGAATAAAAAGTCACGTGAACAGTTCGAACTTGCTTCTTTTAAACGCCTGATCGACATTTACAGCTCAACGGCAAAAACTGTTGATGCACTTATGAAGCTTGAGTTGCCAAGCGGTGTTGAGGTAGAAATAAAAGTGTAAGTTTCAGAGATATTATTAATTAATAACAACTAGAGAAATGCCAGGATTATTAGGAAAAAAAATCGGAATGACTTCCGTTTTCAGTGCCGAGGGAAAAAACATTCCATGCACTGTTATCGAAGCTGGTCCTTGCGTGGTTACTCAAGTGAAGACCGTTGATAATGACGGTTATGATGCTATTCAACTGGGGTTTGTTGATAAGAAAGACAAACATACAACAAAAGCTGAAAAGGGTCACTTCAATAAAGCAGGAGTAACACCAAAGAGACACTTGGTCGAGTTCAAAGGTTTTGGAAACGAATATAAAGCGGGTTCCGAAATAAATGTAGAAATTTTTAATGACACCTTTTACGTGGATGTGATTGGTACATCAAAAGGTAAGGGATTTCAGGGTGTTGTAAAACGTCACGGCTTTTCCGGAGTTGGTGAATCAACTCACGGTCAGCACAACAGATTGCGTGCGCCGGGTTCTATTGGTGCAGCTTCATACCCTGCAAAGGTGTTTAAAGGAACCCGAATGGGTGGACATATGGGTAATGAACGTGTAACCGTTCAAAATTTACAGATAATTAAAGTGATTCCGGAACACAATCTTCTATTAGTTAAAGGATCAGTACCCGGAGCAAAAGGTTCAATCGTAATAATTGAGAAATAAAATGGAATTAGCAGTATATAATATCAAAGGAGAGGTGACAGACAAAAAGGTGACACTCGATGATTCCATTTTCGGGATTGAACCTAATGAGCATGTTATCTGGCTGGATGTAAAGCAATATCTGGCTAATCAGCGTCAAGGTACGCACAAAACTAAAGAGAGAGGTGAATTAGCAGGCAGTACACGTAAGCTGATCCGTCAAAAAGGTGGCGGTGGTGCACGTCGCGGTGATATCAAATCGCCATTACTGGTTGGTGGTGGTCGTGCTTTTGGTCCTAAACCAAGAGACTATGGTTTTAAGGTAAATAAGAAAACTAAAGCATTAGCACGCAAGTCAGCTCTTTCTCTGAAAGCAAAGAATAGTTCAATTGTAGTTATTGAAGATTTAGAGTTTGATGCACCTAAAACAAAAAGTTTAGTTGAACTTACAAAGAGTCTACAACTTGCTGATAAAAAGCTACTTTTCGTTTTGCCAAGTCAAAATAAAAATGTATATTTGTCGGCTCGAAATTTAGGGAAAGTTAATATTGTAACAGCCTCAGATTTAAACACATATGCAATCATGGATGCAACAAATCTAGTGATTACTGAGTCTTCTGTGGCCGCGATTGACAACCTTTTTAAAGCATAAGGAGAAAAAAAATGAGTGTAATAATAAAACCCATATTCACTGAAAAGCAAACTGCAATTACTGACAAGTATGAAAACCGATATGGTTTTATTGTAGTACCTTCTGCTAATAAGGTGGAGATCAAGAAAGCAGTTGAATCGCTTTATAATGTACATGTTGAAAGCGTGAATACAATGCGTTATGATGGTAAAGAGAGAAGCCGTTATACAAAATCGGGAGTCGTTACAGGACGTACACCTTCATACAAAAAAGCAATCGTTACCTTGAGAAAAGGTGAAACAATCGATATATTCAGCAATATCTAAAAAGAAATGGCAATACGTAAACTAAAGCCCACTACACCGGGGCAAAGACACAAGATTATCGGTTCATTTGAAAATATCACTGCAAGTGCACCGGAGAAATCTCTTGTTGTCGGTAAAGTAGCTACTGGCGGTCGCAACAATCGTGGTAAAATGACTACGAAAAATGTTGGAGGCGGTCACAAAAGGCGTTTCAGATTTATCGACTTTAAGAGAACAAAAGATGGTATCCCGGCCGTTGTAAAAAGTATTGAGTATGACCCAAACCGTTCAGCAAGAATTGCATTGCTTTATTATGCTGACGGAGCAAAATCATATATACTTGCACCAAACGGTCTAAAAGTTGGTACCACAGTGATGTCAGGAGACAAAGTAGCTCCTGAAGTTGGAAATGCGCTTCCTCTATCTCAAATACCGATTGGTACAGTAGTTCATAATATTGAGCTGAGACCTGGGCAGGGAGCTAAAATGGCACGCTCTGCCGGTACATTCGCACAACTAGTTTCTCGTGAAGAGAAATTTGCGATTATTAAAATGCCATCGGGAGAAGTTCGTAAGATTCTGTCTGCATGTAAAGCTACCATTGGTAGTGTTGGTAATTCGGACCATGCTTTGGAACAATCAGGTAAAGCCGGTCGTTCACGTTGGTTAGGTCGTCGTCCACGCACACGTGGGGTTGTTAAAAACCCTGTTGATCACCCAATGGGTGGTGGTGAAGGTCGCGCATCAGGAGGCCATCCAAGATCAGCCACAGGCTTATATTCTAAGGGCTTGAAAACAAGAGCTCCTAAAAAGCATTCTTCTAAGTATATTATTGAAAAAAGGAAGAAGAAGTAATCTGATTAATTATTAAAAACTATGAGCAGATCATTAAAAAAAGGTCCATATATCAATCTTAAACTGGAAAAGAAGGTTAACGACATGAATGAAAACGGTAAAAAAACCGTTATCAAAACATGGGCACGTGCTTCTATGATATCACCTGATTTCGTAGGGCATACTATAGCTGTACACAACGGAAACAAATTTATTCCGGTTTATATTACAGAAAATATGGTAGGTCATAAATTAGGCGAATTTGCTTTAACACGTACGTTCCGCGGACACGCAGGCAACAGAAAGAAATAAAGATAAATAAAAAAAGAGATGAGTGCTAGAAAAAGAATATCAGCCGAAAAGAGAAAAGAAGCCCGCAAAGAGGTCTCTTTTGCCGTGTTGAAAAACGTTCCTTCCTCTCCGCGAAAAATGCGTTATGTAGCCGATATGATACGCGGAATGGAAGTATTTAAGGCATTGGGTGTCTTAAAGTTTTCCAACAAAGAAGCTTCAGCAAAAGTAGAAAAATTATTATTGTCAGCTATTTCTAACTGGGAGCAGAAAAACGATCGCAAAGCAGAGACAGGCGAACTATTTATAAAAACAATATCTGTGGATGAAGGTACAACTCTTAAGAGACTTCGTACTGCTCCACAAGGTCGCGGTCATAGAATACGCAAACGTTCAAATCACGTTACAATAGTGGTTGACAGAATTAATAAAGAAGAACAAGAACAAAATTAAGTAAGATGGGACAAAAAGTAAATCCGATAGCAAATCGTTTGGGTATCGTCAAGGGATGGGACTCTAACTGGTATGGCGGAAATGATTATGGTGATATTTTGTTGGAAGATAACAAGATCAGAACCTATTTGAATGCCCGTCTTGCTAAAGCAAGTGTATCCCGTATAGTAATCGAGAGAACACTGAAACTTGTAACGATCACAATTTGTACTGCACGTCCTGGTATCATTATTGGTAAAGGTGGACAAGAGGTTGACAAATTGAAAGAAGAGTTGATGAAGATAACCGATAAGGATATCCAAATTAATATTTATGAAATCAAGAAGCCAGAGCTTGATGCAGTAATAGTAGCAAACAACGTTGCTCGTCAGATAGAAGGTAAAATTGCTTACCGCAGAGCTGTTAAAATGGCTATTGCCTCTACTATGAGAATGGGTGCAGAAGGTATTAAGATTCAGGTATCAGGTCGTTTGAACGGTGCTGAAATGGCTCGTTCTGAAATGTACAAAGAGGGTAGAACTCCTCTTCACACTTTCCGTGCTGATATTGATTATGCTCTTGCAGAAGCCCTGACAAAAGTTGGTTTGATTGGAGTAAAAGTTTGGATATGCCGTGGTGAAGTCTATGGTAAGAAGGATCTTGCACCTTCGTTTGCAACTTCTAAAGATAACCGTTCACAAGGTGGCCGCGGAGCTGGTCGTCAGGACGGCGGCAGAGGTGGCAGACGTGGCGGCAGAAGGAATAAAAATAAAGCTTAATAGGATAAGATATGTTACAACCAAAGAAAACTAAATTCAGAAGACAGCAGAAAGGACGAATGAAAGGCTTAGCCAGTCGCGGAAATGAGCTGGCATTTGGTTCTTTCGGTATCAAAGCTCTGCAATCTAAGTGGATTACCGGAAGTCAGATCGAAGCTGCCCGTATTGCTGTGACACGTTATATGCAACGTCAAGGTCAGGTTTGGGTACGTATTTTTCCGGATAAGCCTATCACAAAGAAACCTGCCGAAGTACGTATGGGTAAAGGAAAAGGTAATCCGGAAGGATTTGTTGCACCTGTAACTCCGGGGAGAATTCTTTTCGAGATCGAAGGTGTATCCTTTGAGGTAGCACAAGAAGCATTGCGTTTAGCAGCTCAGAAACTACCTGTTACTACTAAGTTTGTAGTGAGAAGAGATTATGATTATGAACAAAAATCATAAATGAAGATGAAAAATCAAGAAGAATTAAGAGAGCTACCCGATAAAGATTTGAAAGAAAGATTGGATGCTGAGGTAATTGAGTTAAATCAATTACGAATCAATCATACCATTACACCACTGGATAATTCAGGCTTGCTCAGGGAAAAACGCAGAAACATTGCCCGTATTAAAACTGAACTGCGTGCAAGAGAATTGAAAAAAGATCAATAATACAGAGAATGGAAACGAGAAATTTAAGAAAAGAAAGAATCGGGGTCGTTTTCAGTAATAAGATGGATAAAACCGTCACTGTTGCTGTAAAATGGAAAGAGAAACACCCTATATATGGGAAATTCGTTAATAAAACGAAGAAATTTCACGCCCATGATGAGAAGAACGACTGTAACATAGGTGATACAGTGCGTATAATGGAAACACGTCCTTTGAGTAAAACAAAGAGATGGAGAGTGGTTGAAATAATGGAAAGGGCTAAGTAATATGATACAGAGAGAATCCAGATTAACAGTTACCGATAATAGTGGTGCCAGAGAAGTTCTCTGCATAAACGTACTAGGAGGTACAGGAAGACGTTATGCGTCAGTAGGGGATATCATTGTTGTTTCAATAAAGAGTACAATCCCTTCAAGTGATATTAAAAAAGGTGCTGTATCAAAAGCAATCATAGTACGCACGAAAAAAGAGATTCGTAGAGCTGATGGTTCTTACATACGATTCGATGACAATGCATGTGTTCTACTGAATAATGCAGGAGAATTGAGAGGAAGTCGTATTTTTGGACCAGTTGCACGTGAACTCCGTAGTACTAATATGAAGATTGTTTCATTAGCTCCTGAAGTATTATAATCTATTAAGCAATCACAGGCAATGACAAAATTACATATAAAGAAAGGTGATACAGTTTACGTAAATGCTGGCGAAGATAAAGGTAAAACCGGTCGCGTGCTTGAGATCCTTGTAAAAAAGAATCGAGCTATAGTTGAAGGCGTAAATGTTGTATCAAAGCATGCTAAACCCAGCGCACAAAATCCAAACGGTGGAATAGAAAAGAAAGAGGCATCTGTGCATATTTCTAATCTAAATCCTGTAGATCCAAAGACAGGAAAACCAACTCGCGTAGGTAGAAAAGCAGATAGTAAAGGAAAAAATGTACGTTACGCTAAAAGATCAGGGGAGGAATTGAAATGAGTGAAACTACAACAAAATACGAGGTAAGTCTGAAAAATGACTATAAAGAGCGTATCGTTCCCTCATTAATGAAAGAATTCGGCTATAAGTCCATAATGCAGGCTCCAAAACTTGAGAAAATCGTTATTAATCAAGGTTTGGGTATTGCGGTAGCAGATAAGAAAATTATCGAAACAGCTATAAATGAACTTACAGCAATAACTGGTCAAAAAGCTGTCGCTACTGTATCAAGAAAGGATATTTCTAACTTCAAGCTTCGTAAGAAAATGCCAATTGGAGTTCGTGTTACATTGCGAAACGAAAAAATGTATGAATTCCTTGAAAGACTTGTACGTGTAGCTTTACCACGTATACGTGACTTTAAGGGCATTGGTGGTAAACTAGACGGAAGAGGAAATTATACTCTAGGTATAGAGGAACAGATTATCTTCCCTGAGATTAACATTGATAATGTTCCTCGTATTCTTGGAATGAATATTACTTTTGTAACTAATGCTCAAACTGACGAAGAGGGATATGCACTTTTAAGAGAGTTTGGATTACCATTTAGAACAAAACAAAATCAATAGAAAATGGCAAAAGAATCAATGAAAGCCCGTGAGGTGAAAAGAGCTAAAATGGTTGCCCGTTATGCTGAAAAAAGAGCAAAATATATAGCAGAAGGCAATTATGAGGCACTTCAATCTATCCCTAAAAATGCTTCTCCGGTACGTTTGCACAATCGTTGCAAAATAACCGGTCGTCCTAAAGGATACATGCGCCAGTTTGGCCTTTCACGTATCCAGTTCAGGGAAATGGCATCAAAGGGTCAAATTCCGGGAGTTAAAAAAGCAAGTTGGTAAAGCTGAGTAAGTGATTTATCACAATCAGAAATCAATAAATTATTAAATATTGTCCCGATAGGCGGGATCAATTTAAATTATTAGTATATGACAGATCCTATAGCAGATTATTTGACGCGGTTAAGAAATGCAATCCAGGCGAAACATCGTGTGGTTGAGATTCCCGCTTCAAACTTAAAGAAAGATATCACTAAGATTCTTTTTGAAAAGGGCTACATTCTTAATTATAAGTTTGTAGATGACGGACCACAAGGAACAATTATGGTTGCGTTAAAGTATGATCCAATAAACAAGGTAAACGCAATTAAAAAACTTGAACGAATCTCTACTCCTGGTTTACGTAAATATGTAGGCCACAAAGATTTACCACGCGTTCTTAATGGTTTGGGAATTGCAATTTTATCTACTTCAAATGGAGTAATGACAGATAAGGAAGCCCGCGAGCAAAAAGTGGGTGGTGAAGTTTTATGTTACGTTTATTAATTTGAAGGAGATTAAAGTATGTCAAGAATAGGAAAATTACCCATAAAAGTGCCTGCGGGCGTTACTATAACAGTGGGGAAAGATAATGCGGTTACAGTTAAAGGTCCAAAAGGTGAGTTAAGCCAGAAAGTTGAGGGAGGTATGATTATCGAACTTAATGATGGTGAACTTACAATCAACAGACCAGATGAGTCAAAGGAAAGCCGCTCACTGCATGGTTTATATCGTTCTTTATTGAACAATATGGTTATTGGTGTTTCGGAAGGTTTCCGTAAAGAACTGGAATTAGTAGGTGTTGGTTATCGAGTTTCAAACAATGGACAGATTCTCGATTTATCACTTGGTTACACTCACTCTATACTTATGGAACTACCTAAAGAAATTAAGGTTGAAACTAAGATGGAAAGAAACAAGAACCCGCTTATTTTACTGGAATCTTGTGATAAACAACTACTGGGACAGGTTTGTGCAAAAATACGCTCATTCCGTAAACCTGAACCTTATAAAGGAAAAGGTGTACGTTTTGTTGGTGAACAGGTTCGCCGCAAATCTGGTAAAACAGCAGCTAAATAATTTTACGTAAACACTGAAACGCAATGATAACTAAAAACGAAAGAAGACTTAAAATAAAAACTCGTGTTCGAGGAAAAGTATCCGGTTCTCCTGAGAGACCACGCCTTTCTGTTTACAGGAGTAATAAGCAGATATACGCACAGGTGATTGATGATATTTCCGGTACTACACTTGCATCAGCATCTTCTCTGAAAATTCAGGATAAACTTCCTAAAAAAGAGATGGCTGCTAAAGTAGGTGAAATGATTGCTCAAAATGCAAAAGAGGCTGGAATCGAAACTGTTGCTTTTGACAGAAACGGTTACCTGTATCATGGAAGAATTAAAGAACTGGCTGATGCCGCTCGTAAAGGAGGACTTAAATTTTAACGATTATGGCTAGAGATAATAACAAAGTAAAAACTACAAACGATATCGAGTTAAAAGACCGTTTAGTGGCTATTAATCGTACTACTAAGGTAACAAAAGGTGGACGTACTTTCACATTTGCTGCTATGGTAGTTGTAGGTGATGAAGACGGCATCGTAGGTTGGGGCTTAGGAAAAGCAGGTGAAGTTGCAACAGCTATTGCAAAAGGTGTAGAAGCTGCTAAGAAAAACCTGATAAAAGTACCAATTTATAAAGGTACAATTCCACATCAGCAAACAGCACGTTTTAGTGGTGCTGAGGTGTTTTTGAAACCTGCAGTTACAGGAACAGGAGTAAAAGCAGGAGGTGCTATGCGCGCTGTGCTTGAGAGTGTTGGTATTACAGACGTTCTTGCAAAGTCTAAAGGATCATCTAATCCTCACAACCTTGTGAAAGCCACTATTCTCGCGCTTACTGAATTGAGAGATCCATTAACGGTAGCTCAAAACAGAGGTGTAAGTATGGAAAAAGTATTTAAAGGATAAAAATTAAATCTGAAATGGCTACAATAAAAATAAAACAGACTAAAAGCAGAATCGGTGCTCCTAAAGATCAGAAAAGAACATTGGATAGTTTAGGGCTTACCAAGATGAATCGAGTGGTTGAACATGAAGATAATGCCACAATTAGAGGTCTTATAAATAAAGTTCACCATTTGGTAACTGTAATAGAATAATTGAAGTATAAACGGTTAAAAGATATATAAAATGAATTTATCGAATTTAAAACCGGCTGCAGGTGCTACTAAATCCAGCAAAAGAATTGGCCGTGGTGAAGGCTCGGGTAAAGGCGGTACCTCAACAAAAGGTCATAAAGGACAAAAATCAAGATCTGGCTATTCAAAGAAAGTCGGTTTCGAAGGAGGACAGATGCCATTACAGCGTCGTGTTCCTAAATTCGGATTTAAACCTTTAAAAAGAGTTGAGTATAAAGCTATAAATTTAGAGACTCTTCAGGAATTAGCAGATACACAGAAGTTGACTAAAATTGATACTGAAGTTTTACTGAATGCAGGTTTAATTACTAAGAAGCATTTAGTTAAGATATTAGGTAAAGGTGCGTTGACTTCTAAATTGGAAGTGGAAGCTCATGCTTTCTCTAAAACTGCTGAACAGGCAATTATAACTGCAGGCGGAACCGCTGTAAAACTCTAAAAAAATGGGATTCGTACAAACTGTTAAGAACATATGGAAAATAGAAGATCTCAGACAGAGACTTCTGATAACCCTTGGATTTATTGCCATTTACAGGTTTGGTTCCTTCGTAGTTTTACCAGGTATTAATCCTGAATCACTAGTAGCACTTCAGCAAAATGCAAGCTCCGGATTACTTAGCTTGTTAGATATGTTTTCCGGTGGAGCATTTGCTAATGCATCTATATTTGCACTTGGTATTATGCCTTATATTTCTGCATCTATTGTAATGCAGTTATTAGGTATTGCAGTACCTGCTTTCCAGAAGATGCAACGAGAAGGCGAAAGTGGAAGAACCAAAATTAATCAGTATACCCGTTACTTAACAGTAGCGATTCTACTGATTCAGGGACCTGCATATCTTTATGGTGCTGTAGGTGCAGCCATACCTGGTGGATTCTGGGATTGGGTGTTACCATCAACAGTTATTCTTGCAGGTGGCAGTATGTTTATTCTTTGGCTTGGTGAACGTATAACTGACAAAGGAGTTGGTAATGGTATCTCATTTATCATTCTTATAGGTATTATTGCTCGTCTGCCTCAAGCAATTGTTGCTGAATTCGACAGACTATTGAACGCTCCCGGTGGATTAGTTCTACTATTGCTTGAGCTGCTATTCTTAGTTGCTGTTACAGCAGCTGCAATTATGCTTGTACAAGGAGTAAGAAAAGTACCTGTACAGTATGCTAAAAGAATTGTAGGTAATAAGCAATATGGTGGAGTAAGGCAGTATATACCGCTTAAGGTAAATGCAGCAAATGTTATGCCTATAATTTTTGCTCAAGCATTAATGTTTATTCCAATCACTTTTGCACAGTTTTCTGTTAGTGAAGGTGGAGGCTTTTGGGCAGCATTAATGAACCCGGGAAGTTTCTGGTACAATCTATTATTTGGATTGATGATCATTGCTTTTACCTATTTCTACACTGCGATTACTGTTAATCCTGTGCAGATGGCGGAAGATTTGAAACGTAATAATGGATTCATTCCAGGAGTGAAACCAGGCAAAAAGACAGCTGAGTATATCGATACAATAATGTCGAGAATAACATTGCCGGGATCTTTTTTCCTTGCAATTGTTGCTATACTACCTGCGTTTGCCGGTCTAATGGGAATTAATTCTATGTTTGCCCAGTTTTTTGGAGGTACATCTCTTTTGATTCTAGTAGGTGTTGTACTTGATACTTTACAACAGATAGAAAGTCATCTTCTGATGCGTCATTATGATGGTTTCCTGAAATCCGGAGCTAAAATCAAAGGCAGAACAGGTTCTGCTGCTGTCTATTAATGTTTTTAGTCATATGAATAGCAAAATGATCATACTGAAAACGGACGAGGAAATCGAATTTATGCGCGAAGCAAACCGCTTGGTAGGAATGACTCTCGGTGAGTTATCAAAACATATCAAACCCGGTATTACAACGCTTGAACTTGATAGAATTGCAGAAGAGTTTATCAGAGATCATGGAGCAATTCCTACCTTTTTAGGGTATGGTGGTTTTCCAAATTCAATTTGTACTTCAGTAAACGATCATATAGTTCACGGCATTCCAAATAATATTCCACTTAAAGATGGTGATATTATTTCGGTAGATTGCGGTACTAAATTGCGCGGTTTTTGCGGTGATTCTGCCTATACATTCTGTGTAGGCGAAGTAGATGAAAAGGTTAAAGATCTTTTACGAGTTACTAAAGAATCACTTTACAAAGGAATAGAAAGTGCAAAAGCTGAAGGTAGAATTGGAGATATTGGTTCAACAATACAGGAGTATTGTGAAAAAAGAGGATATTCTGTTGTCCGTGAATTAGTAGGTCATGGAATAGGTAGAGAAATGCATGAAGCCCCCGAAGTGCCAAATTATGGCAGACGAGGTACTGGTCCTAAAATCAGTAATGGTATGTGCATAGCTATCGAGCCAATGATAAATATGGGTGGTAAAAAAGTAGTTTTCGAAAGCGATGGATGGACTGTCAGAACTAAGGACCGAAAACCTTCTGCGCATTTCGAGCATACTATTGCTATTCGTAATGGAAAAGCAGATATTCTTTCAACATTTGAATTTATAAAGGAAACAAACTAAAAACTTAAAGATTAAATAATGGCTAAACAAGCAGCAATAGAACAGGACGGAACAATTGTTGAAGCATTATCAAATGCAATGTTTCGTGTTGAACTTGAAAACGGGCATGAGATCACTGCTCATATATCCGGCAAAATGCGAATGCATTATATTAGAATTTTACCCGGAGATAGAGTAAGAGTTGAGATGTCACCCTATGATCTTACGAAAGGAAGAATTTCGTTCAGATATAAATAAGAGATTAATTTTTATTTAGATCAGTTGTTATTAGTTTTGTAATTATAAACAGTAATAACTGATCGAAAATATAAATTTAGAGAAACAGAATAATATAGAGTACCTGAATAATCAGGAGAATAACAAGAAACGAGCAAAAATTTAAGCAATATGAAAGTAAGAGCATCTTTAAAGAAACGTTCGGCCGACTGCAAAATAGTTAGAAGAAAAGGCCGTTTGTATGTTATTAATAAAAAGAATCCTAAGTTTAAACAACGTCAGGGATAAAAAGTATATCATTGTAATCTAATAATAAGAATATATATGGCAATAAGAATTGTTGGTGTCGATCTGCCGCAGAATAAAAGGGGTGAAGTTGCCCTTACCTATATTTATGGCATTGGAAGAAGCGCAGCTAACACCATTTTAACAAAAGCAGAAGTTGATAGAGATATCAAAGTAAAAGACTGGACTGACGATCAGGCTGCCCGGATTCGTGAGATTATCTCAACAGAATTTAAAGTAGAAGGAGATCTTCGTTCTGAGGTGCAACTTAACATTAAGAGATTAATGGATATTGGTTGCTATAGAGGAATTCGTCATCGTATCGGATTACCCGTACGAGGACAGAGTACTAAAAATAATGCACGTACTCGAAAAGGAAGAAAGAAAACCGTTGCTAACAAGAAAAAAGCTACTAAATAATAGATAGGTAACATGGCAAAAAGAACAGTTGCAGCTAAGAAGAGAAATGTAAAAGTAAGTGCAGTAGGACAAGCACACATCTCTTCATCATTCAACAACATAATTGTATCGCTTACAAACGAAAACGGCGAAGTAATCAGTTGGTCATCAGCTGGTAAAATGGGATTCAGAAGTTCCAAAAAAAATACTCCATATGCAGCACAAATGGTTGCAGGGGACTGTGCTAAAGTAGCATATGATTTAGGATTGCGTAAAGTGAAGGCTTATGTGAAAGGTCCTGGAAACGGACGTGAATCGGCAATCAGAACAATTCATGGGTCAGGCATTGAAGTTACTGAGATTGTAGATGTGACACCACTACCTCATAATGGATGCCGTCCACCAAAAGCCAGAAAAGTTTAATCAACAGATAATTTAAGTTTCATTTATCTTGAGACTTGAGCTGTGAAATGATTACAATACAGCTTCTCTGTAATCGCGGCTGCACAGTTTAGGCTTCAGAAAAAAAAGTTTAATTGTAAAATGGCAAGATATACTGGTCCAAAATCAAAAATCGCCCGTAGATTTGGCGAACCTATTTTCGGCCCCGATAAAGTTCTTTCTAAAAAGAATTATCCTCCGGGTCAGCATGGGAATTCACGTAGAAGAAAAACCTCTGAATATGGAATTCAGTTACGTGAAAAACAACGTGCGAAATATACATACGGAGTACTGGAAAAACAATTCCGTCGTACTTTTGACAAAGCATCTCGCAGCCGTGGAATTACTGGTGAAGTACTTTTACAGCTGTTAGAGCAAAGACTCGACAACATGGTGTTCCGCTTAGGAATCGCACCTACAAGAGCCGCAGCACGTCAACTTGTTAGTCACCGCCACATTGTAGTAAATGGAAAAGTGGTTAATATCCCTTCTTATACAGTTAAACCAGGGGATGTTGTTGGTGTAAGAGAAAAATCAAAATCGATGGAGGTGATTGTAAACTCTTTAACAGGGTTCAATCATAGTAAATACCCTTGGATAGAATGGGATAACAGCACATCAAGCGGTAAGCTGCTGCATATTCCTGAAAGAGCAGATATCCCGGAAAGTATAAAAGAACAACTCATCGTAGAATTATATTCTAAACAATAATTTCATGGCAATATTAGCATTCCAAAAACCCGATAAAGTAATCATGTTACAGGAGGATACCTTCTCCGGTAAGTTTGAATTTCGTCCGTTAGAACCCGGATATGGCATGACTATAGGCAACGCCTTACGCCGTATTCTACTTTCTTCGCTCGAAGGATTCGCGATTACTTCGGTAAAAATTGACGGAGTGGAGCATGAATTTGCCTCCATACCCGGCGTTATAGAAGATGTGACAGGAATCATTTTGAATCTGAAGAAAGTAAGATTCAAAAGGATAGTGGAAGAGTTCGAAACAGGAAAAGTGAGCATCGCTATTTCGGGAACGGAAGTGTTTAAAGCCGGAGATATTGGTAAATTACTAACCGGTTTCGAAGTTCTTAATCCCGAACTTGAAATTTGTCGTATGAATAAAAAGGCAGAAATACGCCTTGAACTGACAATAAACAAGGGAAGGGGTTATGTCTCAGCTGACGAAAATCGCGAAATGCTTGCAACAGATGATGTACAAGCAATAGCAATTGATTCAATCTTTACTCCTATACGAAACGTGAAATACGAAATCGAGGATTATCGAATTGAACAGAAGACTGACTACGAAAAGCTGGTTATTGAAATAATCACAGATGGTTCAATTGCACCTAAAGAAGCATTAAAAGAGGCTGCTAAAATACTTATTCAGCATTTTGTATTGTTTTCAGATGATAATAAGATTATGCTGGAAACAACAGATACAGAAGGTATTGAAGAGTTCGATGAAGAAGTGCTTCATATGCGTCAGTTACTGAAACGCAAATTGTCTGATCTTAATCTTTCAGTTAGAGCTCTTAACTGTTTAAAAGCTGCTGATGTAGAAACTTTAGGACAATTAGTTCAGCACAACAAGAACGATCTGCTTAAATTCCGTAACTTTGGTAAGAAATCACTAACAGAGCTAGAAGAATTGCTCGATGGACTGAATCTTACTTTTGGTATGGATATCTCGAAATACAAATTAGATAAAGACTAGTTACTACAATGAGACATAGAAAAAGAAATAATCATTTAGGGCGTAAAACTGCACACCGTTCAGCAATGTTGTCAAATATGGCAACTTCGCTTATAATGCATAAACGTATTTTCACCACAGTTCCAAAAGCTAAAGAATTAAGAAAGTTTGTGGAACCTCTGATTACAGTGAGCAAAGAAGATTCAACTAACTCAAGACGTCTTGTTTTCAGCAAGCTGAAAAACAAATATGCCGTAACAGAGTTGTTCCAGACTGTTTCACAAAAAGTTGGAGATCGCCCGGGTGGATACACAAGAATCATTAAAACAGGAAACAGACTTGGTGATAACGCTTCAATGTGCTTCATCGAACTGGTAGACTTTAATGAAAACATGCTAGGCGAAGCTAAAACAAAGAAAGCTAAAACACGTCGTTCACGCAGAGGCAAAGGTACAGGTGCAGCTGCAGTTGCAGGAACAAAAGCTGAAGAATCCAAGGAAGTAAAAGAAACCAATAAAGCGAAAAAAACTGAAGCTAAGGCTAAGGTAGAAAAAGCTGAAACTAAGGAAGCAGAAGCAAAATCTGAAGTGGCAACTTCTGAGGAAGTTACTGTAACAGAAGAAGTGAAAGATCAAAAAGCAGAAACTGAATCAAGTGAAGCTAAAGAGGAAGTTAAAAATGAGGTTAAAGAGGACAATGTAGCCGCAGATGACCAAGTTGATACTCCTTCTGAAGATAAAGCTTGATATCTAAGATAAACATTGTGGGTACAATGTCATTCACGCTGAGACCTAAAAGCTCAGTGGATATAGTATCTACAATGAAGCTGTGATTTTTAAAATGTTAAACATTAAGGAAAGCGCCGCGAGTGATCGTAGCGCTTTTTTCATGGAACAATATCCCGTCTCAGGCGTTGTAACCATAACTTTATTCGATAATATGTTATGAAAAAAAAGATTGTTGTTGCAGGTTGCGGGTTTGGTGGATTACAATTCGTAGACCATCTAAAAAAAAATATGTATGATATCATAGTTTTTGATAAAGTAAATCATCATCAGTTTCCACCTCTGTTTTATCAGGTGGCAGCTTCACAGATTGAACCATCTACGGTATCTTTCCCCATCAGAAAAATCTTCCAGAATAGAAGAGATGTACGCATTAGAATGGCATCAGTAATTTCAGTAAATGATGCTGAAAAGTATATAGAAACATCTATTGGTAGATTTAGTTACGATTATTTGGTGATCTCTACTGGAACAAGTACTAATTTTTATGGTAATAAACAGGTAGAAGAGAATGCACTGGGGTTAAAATCAACCTATCAGTCAATTAACGTACGTAATGAGATATTGCATAATTTTGAAGAACTTCTATATGTCGATAACAAAGAAGGGCATTACAATATCGTAATTGTAGGAGGAGGTGCAACAGGTGTTGAACTAGCAGGTGCATTTGCTGAGATGACAAAAGAGATACTTCCCAAGGACTATCCCAACATAGATAAAAAAAAGGTCAATGTTTATCTATTAGAAGGAGGAACTAACACACTGGCAAATATGAGTCCTTTTGCCCAGAAATACTCTCAGAAACAACTGCGGAAAATGGGAGTAATAGTAAAAACCGGAACCATTGTAACCGATTATGACGGTGAAATGGTTACTCTTAATAACGGAGAACAGATCCCAACAAAGAACCTAATATGGTCGGCAGGAGTCATCGGTAACTCAATAGGAGGTATTCCTGAAGAATCCATTCTTCGAAATGGACGTGTCAGAGTTGACAGGTATAATAAGGTACAGGGACTTTCAAACGTTTATGCCATAGGTGATGTAGCATATATGGAGACCGAGAAATATCCCAATGGTCACCCACAACTAGCAAATGTTGCCATAGGTCAAGGAAAGAACCTCGCACGTAATTTAATGAGGCAGGATAACTCCAATAAGCCATTGAAACAGTACGAATATCGGAACCTGGGTACAATGGCTACGATTGGTAGAAATAAAGCAGTAGTGGATCTCCCTTTTATCAAATTCAAAGGATATTTTGCTTGGTTAGTGTGGATGTTCCTTCACTTAATGCTTATACTGAGCGTAAGAAACAAGTTAGTAGTCTTTATAAACTGGGCATGGAATTATGTCACTAAGAATAATTCACTTCGACTAATTCTGAAAGACAGCGATTGATTTTTGAGAGAGGTGTATCATTGACTTTATTATCCTCATAAAAAAGAGAGGATAATAAAGTCAACGTTTTATTTATGAATAGTTATGGTTTATAGTATTTCCCATACAAGATAAGCAGATACAAGCCAGTGATTAAGCTTGTCATCAGAGATAGGAGTAGATTCAGGAATACTTATAGTTAATGTGTGATTGCCAGGTTTGATAACCTGCAGATTAATTTCTTCAGGCGTTACATCACTTCCGGGGCACCAGTTGCTACGCGATAAATCAGATGATGCCAGAGGTTCTTCAATCTCTTTTACTTCACGTTTTCCCCCACGACCAATATATGCCATAGGTCTGGTTCTTAGCCATACACCAGAAGTGGGATTAAAACGACGGAAAGAGGCACAGTCGGTTCTCCACGGTGTAAAGTTTAAAATCTCCTCTCCATCAATAGAAAGTATGTTTTTTTGCGGGCGAAACTCATCTCCTCCCGAATGACCACCATGTCCTGTTGTAATATATTTCAATCTAACATTTTTAGCATTCTCAGGTATGTTAAAAGCAATTTCCACATCTCTACGTGAGAATATATCGGGATGACTCTGACCGATATAATAGTTTGTATTAATCAGAGGCTCAACATGAACTTCAGGGCGGAGATCACAAGCAAGAGCACTTTCAGTGAATTTAAGTTCCAGATCAACAATATACCCTTCAGGAGTCCATGTATCTATAAATATACCAACATAAGCATCACTTTCGAGAAGTGAAAGAAGGTCGGTTATATCCTGAGTCCACACAACCTCTTTTGCCCAGCCATCAACATATACCGGTCGCCTTTTTGCAGAAGTAGAATCATCATCAGCACTAAAATGGCCAACACCAAAAGGTGTCATAAACCTCATCAGTTCAACTGTAGGATTATAATTTTCACCTCTAACTATGCCTTTAAAGTGTTCATACAGAGTTGTGTCTTGTTGTGGGTAAACATGTCGGTCATCTGCTATATCAATCATGTTTATTCCTGATTCGGCCGGAATTACGAAACATGAACCTGATTTATCCCATGGATCCCCATTAGAAACCAGAGATATTTTAATCTCAACATTAGTGAAGTTAGTGAATTTTGGAATATCAATTTTTTTCAAAGCAATACGGCCATTACCCAGGTAAACTATATCCCCTTTTTCAACAACACCGTTAGGATATTCAGATGGATTAAAAAGAATTGGAGTATCATTAAAAACTTTCTTATTTATTACATCTTTTGTTCGTTGAGCTAATGAAAGCTGTAAAAATGCCACCAGTAAGATAGTGACCGAAATTAGTCTTTTCATAAATAAAGTGGATAAAAATATTAATTAGAACAAAAGTACAAAAAATCAGTTATATTTGTGTAGCTGTATGTTTAGGGCCAATTCAATAATTTAGAACATATTATAAAATTCATAAAAAGTTATGCGAGTAAAAGACATTCTACAATCTATAGAACAATTAGCCCCTATTTCACTTCAAGAAGACTATGACAACAGTGGTGTTCAGGTTGGCGATATAAACAGAGAAGCTACCGGAGTCCTGTTAGCAATAGATATCACTGAGTATGTCATAGAAGAAGCAATTTCACTTGGTTGTAATCTGATTATATCGCATCATCCTTTGGCATTCAGACCATTCAAATCAATAACAGGGAAAAATTATGTTGAGCGGTGTTTACTTAAAGCAATTAAAAATGACATTGTTATTTATGCAGCCCATACAAATCTTGATAATGCACTTCAAGGAGTAAACTACAAACTAGCCAGCATGCTTGAACTTGAAAATGTTAAAATACTTCAACCTAAAGAAAAGGCACTTTTAAAGTTTGTTACTACTGTACCGATTCAACATGCTGAGAGTGTAAGAAATGCCCTTTTTAATGCTGGAGCAGGACATATAGGCAATTATGACAGCTGTAGTTACAATCTCACCGGTGAAGGTACATTCAGAGCAGGCATTGGAGCAAACCCACATGTTGGAAATATAGAAGAGATGCATTTTGAGCCTGAAGTAAGAATAGAAACTGTATTACCTGTTATGAAAAAAGAGGAAGTGCTTCGTGCACTTCTTGCTGTGCATCCTTATGAAGAGCCTGTTTATGACCTCTACCCTTTAGAAAATGAGTGGTCGCGTCATGGCAGTGGAGTAGTGGGGGTGCTACCTGAGCCCATGCCAGAGCAGGAGTTTCTATATTTATTGAAAGATCTCTTTAATCTGCCAACAATTCGTCACTCCAAACTTGAGGGTAAAGAGATCAGAGATGTTGCCATTTGTGGTGGTTCAGGCGCTTTCTTAATACCCAAGGCAATTTCCTATGGTGCTGATGCCTTTGTAACTGGTGAAGCTAAATATAACGACTTTTATGATGTTGAAGATCGAATATTACTTGCAGTATTAGGACATTACGAATCTGAGATATGCACAAAAGATATATTTTTTGATGTAATTTCAGGAAAATTTCCTAACTTTGCGATACATAAATCGGCATTCGATTCGAATCCCGTGAAATACCTGTAACAAGAGGCGGTCTGACTAGTTCCCGCTGTTACAGTTAAATGTGGTAATATAACGATCTTCAGTAAGCTCGTAGAATTACTGCATTTTTTGTTTGATATAATAATTGAAATATAAACCGTTCACTTAAAATTCAAATTATGGCTACAAAAAAAGCTAAAGCAGAACAGGAAGTGTCAGTTGAAGATAAATTAAAATCACTCTTCAAATTACAATCCTATTTATCAGAGATTGACCGTATTAAAACGTTGCGAGGAGAATTACCTCTTGAGGTGGCAGACTTAGATGATGAAATTGCCGGATTAGGAACTCGTATCAATAACTTCCAGCTTGAAGTGAAACAGCTTGAAGAAAATACAAAGTTACAGAAGGGAAAGATAGAGACCAGCAAGGCTAAAATTGAGAAATATAATAAGCAACTCGACAATGTGAGAAATAGTAAAGAGTATGATCATCTCTCAAAAGAAATTGAGTTTGAGACGCTTGAAATAGCTCTTTCTGAAAAGCATATCCGTGAGTTTGAACAAGAGATAAACTCAATTAAGGAGCAGATAAAAGAAGCAAATGAGTTGCTGAAAGAAAAAACGGCAGATCTTGAGCACAAGAAAAAAGAGTTGGATGATATAGTTTCAGAAACGAAAGCTAAAGAAGAAAAAATTCGTGAAAAAGCTAAAAAGACTGAAACAACTATTGAACCACGTCTTCTGACTGCTTTTAAACGCATACGTAAGAATGCTCGCAATGGATTAGGTGTAGTACCTATTCAGCGTGGAGCCTGCGGAGGTTGTTTCAATAAGATTCCGCCACAGAAGCAGATGGACATTAAACTTAGAAAGAAAATTATTGTATGCGAATATTGCGGTAGAATTATGATTGACCCGGATATTGCAGGAATTTCTTAATAATAATATTTAGTTGAAATACTGAATTATTTCACTAATTTATTCAGAATTTATGTTATTTGAGTACAAAAAAATGTACCTTTGCAAATTCAATAAGCAGGGTGCTCTAATTTAATACACAGCTTAATTAGAACCTTTTGATTTATAATTGATTGTTCAAAAAAAGTTTAAGAGAAAGGTAATTTATTATAAACTATATGGCTAATCTGATAAATATTAAGAAAGGCTTGCAAATTCCGTTACTTGGAGCTTCTGAAGAAGTTTTAAGAGGCAAAGTAACAAGTGAATTTGTGAGAATTTGTCCTGAAGATTTTCATGGCATCACTCCCAAGCTGGTCGTCAAAGTTGATGACAGGGTTAAAGCCGGAAATACTTTGTTTTATTCCAAAGATCATCCCGAGATTTTCTTTGCTTCGCCAGTTAGCGGTGTTGTAACAGAAGTCGTTAGAGGTGAGAAAAGACGCATTCTGAACATTGTAATCAAGGCAGACAGTGAAATCGAGTATGAAGATTTTGGGATAAAAAATGTTTCCTCACTCTCATCTGAGGAGGTTAAACAATCAATACTGGAAGCAGGTATATGGTTCCTTATTAAACAACGCCCTTACGATGTTGTTGCAGTACCGGGAAAACAGCCAAGAGATATCTTTGTAACCGGTTTTGACACTGCCCCTCTAGCACCTTCATACGATTTTATGCTGGAAGGTCAGGAAGCTGACTTACAGACTGGATTGGATGCATTGGCTAAACTTACAAGCGGTAAAGTTTATCTCTCTATCAGCACAAAAACAAAAAGTAAGGCTTTGCGTGATGCAAAAAATGTAGTTATTACTGAATTTAACGGACCTCACCCTGCTGGAAATGTAGGAGTACAGATTAACCATATAAAACCGGTTAACCGTGGTGAAGTTGTCTGGACACTTAACGCTATGGATGTAGCTCTTATTGGAAGACTGTTCAATAGAGGTCGCGTTGATCTCACACGTACAGTAACACTGTGTGGTTCAGAAGTAAAACAGACAGGCTACTATAAAATGTTAATTGGTACTGAGCTTAGTTCAATCTTTAACGGCAATGTAACAGAAGGTATTTCTTTAAGATATATTAGTGGTAACCCATTGACAGGACGTAAGATTGCAAAAGATGGAGTACTTCGTGCTTATGATTCTCAGGTAACAGTAATTCCTGAAGGTGATGATGTGCATGAAGCTTTTGGCTGGGCATCATTATCTCCAAAAAGATACAGTTCAGGAGGCACATATCTGAAATTTAATAAAAAATATAGACTGGATGCTCGTTTGTTGGGAGGACCAAGAGCAATTATAGTTTCTAATGAATATGATAAAGTGTTTCCAATGGACATTTTCCCTGAGCAACTTATCAAAGCCACTTTAGCTTTTAATATTGATAAAATGGAGCAGCTTGGTATTTACGAAGTTGCACCTGAGGATTTTGCTCTATGCGAGTTTGTGGATACATCCAAACTGGAAATTCAGCGTATAATACGAACAGGTCTGGATCTGCTTCGTAACGAGATGGAATAAAGAATAATAACTTATAAATGATATAACTTTGAAAGCGTTAAGAAAGTATCTTGATAAGATAAAACCAAATTTCGAAGAAGGAGGTAAGCTTCATTGGCTATGGTCAACATATGATGCATTTGAAACCTTCCTGTTTGTACCGAACAGAACTTCGAGATCCGGAGTACATATTCACGATGCACGCGACTCGAAGCGTACGATGATTATCGTGATTTTGGCACTTATACCTGCACTTTTAGTAGGTATGTATAATATTGGTCTGCAGCATTACACAGCTGTAGGAATTGAAGCAGACATATTCACGAAATTTATTTATGGTTTGCTTGCCATCCTGCCACAGCTGATTGTGTCGTATGTAGTAGGTTTAGGAATTGAGTTTGCCGTAGCGCAGTTTAAAAAAGAGGAAGTAGCCGAAGGTTTTTTGGTTTCAGGAATTCTGATTCCAATGATATTGCCTGTAGATACACCACTCTGGATGATTGCAGTTGCTACCGCATTTGCTGTAATATTTGCTAAAGAGGTATTTGGAGGAACAGGTTATAATGTATTTAATGTAGCTTTGATAGCACGCGCATTTCTGTTCTTCTCATATCCTTCCAAAATGTCGGGCGACCAGGTGTGGGTGCGCACACGTGATACTTTTGGTATGGGTGGAGGACAGATAATTGATGGATATTCAGGTGCAACACCACTTGGACAAATTAATACCACAGAAGTATCCAGCTTCAGCGACTTTACATTTACAGGAATAACTGGTGAGCCACTTACATTTACCGATATGTTCCTAGGATTATATCCTGGTTCAATTGGAGAGGCTTCTACATTGGCTATATTAATTGGTGCTGCTATATTAATTATAACAGGAATTGGTAGCTGGAAAACAATGCTTTCGGTATTCCTTGGCGGTACGTTCACTGTATTATTACTAAATGTTTTTGCACATAATGCATATATGGAAATGCCTCCTATGTACCATCTGTTACTTGGAGGTTTCGCATTTGGAGCAGTATTTATGGCAACTGACCCGGTTACCTCGGCAAGAACAGAAAAAGGGAAATGGATTTATGGGTTTTTAATAGGTTTACTCGCTGTTACTATCAGAGTATTCAATCCTGGATATGCAGAAGGAATGATGCTTGCAATCCTGTTTATGAATGCATTTGCTCCACTTATCGACTTCTATGTGGTTGATGCCAATATTAAACAAAGATTGAAAAGGGTAACTAATAAAGCATAGCTATGAATAGAGAAAATAATGGTTATACAATTATATATGCTGCGGTGATGGTAATCATTGTAGCATTAGGACTCTCACTTACACACCAGTCGCTGTTAGATAAGCAGATTGCAAATGAGAATATTGATAAAATGCAGCAGCTTTTACGTTCACTAAATATTACTGCTGATGCAAGTGAGGCTGAAGATCGTTATGCTGAGCTCATAACTAATGCCTACTTAATAACAGATGAAGGTGATAAGATAGAAGGTACAGAAGGTACTACCCCTGCTGACCCTGCTTTTTCAACAGAACTTGGTGATCCTGCTGCTCAAGGATTACCCGTTTATGAAGTATCCATTGATGGAAAGAATGTATATATCATTCCAATGAGTGGTGCCGGACTTTGGGGTGCAATCTGGGGATATCTGGCAGTTGAAGATGATGGAAGCACTATTTATGGAGCTGACTTTGGTCACGCTGGAGAAACACCGGGGTTAGGAGCAGAGATTGCTCAAAGCGCATTTGGTAATCAGTTCGTAGGAAAAGAGATCATTAAAAATGGCAACTTTCTTTCTGTTGCTGTGGTTAAACCAGGTCAGACAGATTCACGACGTGATTATGTAGATGGAATCTCAGGAGGTACAATCACAAGTCAGGGTGTTGATAAAATGCTTCTAAACAGTGTGGGTGAATATGAGAATTTTTTGATGAAACTGAATAGAAATTAAGATATGGCATTAAATAGTAAAACTAAAGCGGTATTGTTAGGACCGTTGAGTAAAAATAACCCAATACTTGTACAGGTTTTGGGTATCTGTTCAGCCCTCGCGGTAACATCCAAGTTGGAGCCATCACTGGTAATGGCTATTGCAGTTGTAATAGTTACGTCATTTAGCAATGTTATCATTTCTCTATTACGTAAGACCATACCAAACCGCATACGTATTATTGTACAATTAGTTGTAGTTGCGTCACTTGTTACGATAGTAAGTGAAGTGTTAAAAGCATATTCGTATGATGTTAACAAGCAATTGTCTGTATTCGTTGGGCTTATTGTTACTAATTGTATATTGATGGGTCGCCTTGAGGCATTTGCATTAGGAAATGGACCTTGGCCATCATTTCTTGATGGAATAGGCAACGGATTAGGTTACGGATGGATTTTAGTGGTTACAGGTTTTTTCCGTGAGTTATTAGGGTCAGGTGAACTTATGGGGCATCAGGTAATTCCTCAAGCATTTTATGATGCCGGGTATGAGAATAATGGACTTATGATGCTTGCTCCAATGGCAGTTCTTATTGTAGCTTGCATTATATGGGTACATCGTTCGAAGAATAAAGATCTTCAGGAGGAAACCAATTAATTAACAGTAAGTAAACAGATATAATATATGGATGCAATTAGTCTGATTGTAAGATCGATATTCGTCGACAATATGGTTTTCGCATACTTCCTTGGGATGTGTTCATTCCTGGCAGTTTCGAAAAATGTAAAAACAGCATTAGGTCTAGGCTTAGCAGTTACATTGGTGTTGGTTATTACTCTACCTGTGAATTATTTACTGGAAAACTATGTTCTTAAAGCAGGAGCATTGGAATGGCTCGGGCCACAATTTGCCAATGTTGATTTAAGTGTTTTTAGTTTACTTATTTTCATAGCGGTGATTGCTGCTATCGTACAGTTGGTAGAGATGGTAATTGAACGATTTAGTCCTGCACTATACTCCTCATTAGGTATATTTCTCCCACTTATAGCTGTTAACTGTGCTATTTTAGGTGGCTCACTATTTATGCAACAAAGAGAATTCGCCAATATAGGTATGGCAACTGCTTATGCCTTTGGTTCAGGAATAGGTTGGCTTCTTGCAATAGTTGGTATGGCTGCAATCAGGGAGAAGCTTGAATACTCAGATGTACCGAAACCATTGAAAGGACTTGGAATAACTTTCATAGTTACTGCTTTAATGGCAATTGGATTTATGAGCTTTTCGGGCATTAGTATTTAATCAGGAAAAAAGATAATAAACAGATTAAAGTAAAAATTTTAAGCATACAAGTATGAGCATACTAATGAATGTGGGTGGACTAACGATATTGACAAGTGTAATTGTATTCTTGCTAATCATTCTTATACTGGTTATTGTTATTCTTGTCGCCAAACAAAAACTGATACCTTCAGGAAATGTAAAAATCAATATAAACGATGATCCGGAAAAGGAGCTTGAAGTAGCACAAGGAGGAACTTTACTAAACTCACTACAATCAAAGGACATATATCTCTCATCTGCTTGTGGAGGTAAAGGAACTTGCGGTGAATGCCGATGCAGAGTTGTATCAGGTGGTGGAGAAATTCTGCCCACAGAGAAAGGACACTTCACACGTAAAGAGCAAATGAACAATTGGCGTCTGAGCTGTCAGGTAAAAGTAAAAGACGATCTTTCTATTGTTTTACCGGAAGAGATTTTTGGAATCAAGGAGTGGGAGTGTGAAGTTATTTCCAACAGAAATGTGGCATCATTTATTAAAGAATTCGTGGTTAAGCTACCTGAAGGTGAGACTATTGACTTTAAGCCGGGTTCATACAGCCAGATTAGAGTTCCAAAATTTGATGCAATTAAATATTCTGATTTTGATATTGACGAGAAATTTAAACCAGAGTGGGATAAATTTAAGATGTGGGATTTGGTTTGTAAAAGTGATGAAGATACTTCACGTGCTTATTCAATGGCTAACTTCCCCGCAGAAGGTAATATCATAACTCTAAACGTTCGTGTTGCAACACCTCCGTTTGACAGAGCTAAAGGTACATGGATGAATGTTAATCCGGGAATTGTTTCATCATATATTTTCAACCTGAAACCAGGTGATAAGGTAATGATGTCAGGTCCTTACGGAGAATTCCACCCAATTCTGGACAGTAAGAGAGAAATGCTGTGGATAGGTGGTGGTGCCGGTATGGCTCCTCTACGATCTCAGATTATGCATTTGCTAAAGACCCTTAGAATTACAGACAGGAAAATGTCATTCTTTTATGGAGCAAGAGCATTGATAGAAGCATTTTATCTTGAAGATTTTTATGAACTGGAGAGAGAGTTCCCTAACTTCTCATTCCATCTGGCACTCGACAGACCAGACCCAAAAGCTGATGAAGCTGGCATTAAATACACACCAGGATTTGTACATCAGGTGATTTATGATACCTATTTAAAAGATCATGATGCTCCTGAAGATATTGAATACTATATGTGTGGACCTGGACCAATGGCTAACGCCGCACAGCGTATGCTGGACAGCCTGGGCGTTCCAAAAGAGATGATCATGTTTGACGATTTCGGATAGACTTCTCATATCTATTATTATAAAAGCGGTTCTATGATTTTAAAAAGGAACCGCTTTTGCTTTTCTATTAGATTGTAGTATTTAAACTTTTATCAGATCTGCAGGTATAGATATATTATCTTCTATATCAAGCATAGAATTAATAAGATAAATCCGGTTATAATCCTTCAAATTATTTACTTTAATCTCTTTTTCTGAAATCCTGCCTTCATGAAGAAGTTTTTGACGTTTAGTTCCGTTCAATATAGGAAGATGCGGAGTATACAGTGAATTTTCCTTTTCCAATACTACATTACTATAAGTTGTATCAGTAATATAACCATTTCTGACTATCAATACCTCTTCACAATCTTCTCTTAAACTAAGCAGATCATTAAGAGATCTTCTGTCAGAAAACTTAAAAGTATAATCCGGAGATGCATTAATCAATTTCAAACACTTTATCACCTTTGGTATATACCTTTCGAAAGCAATACTGTTGATCTCATAATGGTAATGTATACTACATTTCACCTTGCAGTTTTCCATGCCAGGTGAAAGCAATTCCTCTAAGTCAGGTAATTCCGGAACATCAAACCTGAAGTAGTCGGCTGTCTTACGCATACGTCTGATGTGTGCATCTAAGTTTTGCACTTTTCCATTTATAAGACAAATTGTTTCCAGAAACATAATTTTATATATAAATAAGAAATATATAAATTTTTAAAAAGGGAGGTAAACTTTTTGTACTGCTTCAGAATACTCCTTGTTAAGTTCACTACCGGCTGTTATCCCCCCTCCACTTCGAAAAACAAGTCCTTCCTCATTTTGTTCTATAAAACGTATTAAAACAAAAGAGTCAAGATTAGCTCCATCAAAATAACCTGCAACACCGGTATAAAATCCCCTGCAACTACTTTCAGACTCTCTGATAAGCCTTAAGGTAGACTCTTTAGGTGCACCCGAAACTGAACCGGCAGGAAGCAGGTTGAAAATTATATCACCAATTTCAGATATATACTTTGTAGACAATGTACCTTCAATCTCAGAACTTACCTGAAGTATTTTGCTTCTGTTTGTTTTAATCTCATCAATATACCTGAAACGGTTTACCTGTACTCTATGAGCCACGCGACTAATATCATTTCTTAACAGATCTACAATTGTATTATGTTCTGTAGTCTCTTTTTCATCATTAATAATTAATGTTTCTGCATCAGGAACAGAAGCATCAATTGTACCCTTCATTGGAAATGTATAGATCTTACCATCAGTAATTTTTACAAAACACTCAGGAGAAAAACATACAAATTTATCAGGTATCAAGAGTCTGTAATCAGAGTTACTATGAAAAAATATTTCTTTTAAGTTTAGAGATGTTTTCAGTGGTGTTTCTATTGTCAGGTTTACAAGATAGCTTTCCCCCCTTTTTAACCCGCTCATTACCCTGTTAAAGCGCTTCTTATATTCAGTAAGCTCTTCCGGGAATATTTCAAATTGATAATCGTTGTAATTAATTGATTGTAGAAAATCAATACCATCAAAATTCCCGATACCATTGACATAAAATAGTATATCTCTTTGAGACAAAGGATCAGCAATAAAAAAACCCTCTTTCATCTCGAAATCTACTCCAAACAGGAAGGGTTTTTTTTTGCCTCCTGCATCATTCATTTTAGCTTTTATTATTTCAGTATTAAAGTACATCAAATAAAAATATATCAATTTTCACAATTTCTTCATTAATTATAAACAAAAAGCAAAGAAAACTGTTTTTACTTTTAATTGAGGGATGTTCTATAAATAGTAAAATTTATAACTCTTATTCGGAAGTACTTTCTTAGATCAGAATTCAGTTGAATTATTCTTTAAATAATCTCCATATTTACTTACGAATTACCATATATATGAGTGTATAAGTAATAAATTGGAGTATTTTAGTGAAGAAATTTGTTGAAATATTTTGTTTGTAAGGTTTTTTACTTTTACTTTGTATTCATCAAACAGAAAATGTTTAGCGTTATGTATCAAAATATAGATATTCTAGTCATTTCTATTCTACTTCTGGAAAAATTCGGAGGGTGAGACTGGCATATCAAAAATAACGACTAAACTAGTAAAAATACAGATAACCTTTCTCACCCGGTGGGAAGGGTTATTTTTTTATTAAAGAAATAAGAAAACAGGTAGAATAAAATGGAACGAATTTATGTTTTTGATACAACATTAAGAGATGGTGAGCAAGTACCAGGTTGTCAATTAAACACAATTGAGAAAATTCAGATAGCTCAGGCTCTAGAATTATTAGGTGTAGATGTAATAGAAGCCGGATTTCCGGTTTCAAGTCCAGGTGATTTCAATTCCGTAGTTGAGATTTCCAAAGCCGTAACCTGGCCTACAATATGTGCACTGACAAGAGCTGTAGAGAAGGATATTGAAGTTGCAGCTGAAGCACTAAAGTATGCGAAACGTAAAAGGATTCATACTGGGATAGGGACTTCAGACTCTCATATAAAGCATAAATTTAATTCCAATCGTGAGGAAATACTGGAGAGAGCTGTAAAAGCTGTAAAATATGCCCGAAATTTTGTAGATGATGTAGAGTTTTATGCAGAAGATGCAGGTCGTACAGACAATGAATATCTGGCAAAAGTAGTTCAGGCTGTTGTTAATGCCGGAGCAACTGTTATCAATATTCCCGATACTACAGGATATTGCTTTCCAGATGAGTATGGAGCAAAAATAAAATATCTGATAGATAATGTAGATCTAAAAAATGCAATACTTTCTACACACTGTCATCAGGATTTAGGTATGGCTACTGCAAATACACTTTCAGGTGTTATAAATGGTGCTCGTCAAGTTGAAGTTACCATAAACGGTATTGGAGAACGCGCAGGTAACACATCTCTAGAAGAGGTGGTTATGGCACTACGAAGTCATAAAGACAGAGGTTTCGACACAAATATTAATTCACAGCACATATATTCAACCAGTCGCCTTGTTTCGAGTTTAATGAACATGCCTGTTCAGCCAAATAAAGCAATAGTTGGTCGAAATGCCTTCGCACACTCCTCTGGTATCCACCAGGATGGTGTACTAAAGAATGTTGAGACCTACGAGATTATCAATCCAAAAGATGTGGGAATAGATGATAATGCAATAGTTCTGACTGCTCGTAGTGGTCGTGCCGCACTTAAGAACCGTCTATCAGTTCTTGGTGTTAAACTTGAATCCGCAGAACTTGATAAGGTGTACGAGAAATTTCTTAACCTGGCAGACAGAAAAAAGAGCATAAATGATGATGACATACTGATGCTTGTTGGGAAAGAAGCCCGTTTGAATCGTATAAAAGTTGACTATCTGCAGGTGGTTTGCGGTATTGGCGTAAGGGATGTAGCAAGCATAGGATTGAATATTGCAGGTGAACATTTTGAAGCAACAGCTTCAGGTAATGGACCAGTTGATGCAGCCATCAGAGCTGTGAAAAGTATCATACGTCGTGAAATGAAGATTCAGGAATTTCTTATCCAGGCAATAGATCGTGGCAGTGATGATATAGGAAAAGTACACATGCAGGTTGAACATAATGACATTGTCTACTATGGATTTGCAGCCAATACAGATATTGTTGCAGCTTCTGTAGAAGCATTTATAGATGCTGTAAATAAATTCGTTGAATAAAATAATTACAATTCAAATAAGAACGAGATAGAAAAATAAAATACAAATAAGCAATTAAATAATATATGAAGACTCTTTTCGATAAAGTATGGGACGCACATGTTGTAACAGAAGTTAAGGACGGTCCCACACAACTATACATAGATCGTCATTTGTGTCATGAAGTGACCAGTCCACAGGCTTTTGCTGGACTTCGTGCAAGAGGTTTAAGTGTGTTCAGGCCTGAGCAAACCACTCTGACAGCAGATCATAATATTCCTACAATGGGCCAGGAGAATCCAATTCGTGATGCTATCTCTCGCTTCCAAGTAGAGACACTTGCAAAAAATGCCCGTGAATTTGGACTTACATATTATGGGCTGGGGAATCCCAAGAACGGTATTGTACATGTTATAGGACCTGAAAACGGGTATACACAGCCAGGCATGACAATAGTTTGTGGTGACAGTCACACATCTACACATGGAGCATTTGGTGCTATTGCATTTGGAATCGGAACCAGTGAAGTGGAGATGGTTTTGGCATCACAATGTATTCTTCAGACACGTCCTAAGACAATGCGCATCAACTTTGAAGGTAAACTTAGTGAAAATGTAGGTGCCAAGGATATGGCACTATATATGATATCGCAACTTACCACAGGTGGTGCAACAGGTTATTTTGTAGAGTATGCCGGTGAAGCTGTACGTAATTTGACTATGGAGCAAAGAATGACTCTTTGTAATCTTAGCATCGAGATGGGTGCACGTGGTGGATTGATAGCTCCAGATGAAACTACATTCAACTACATAAAAGGACGTCAGTTTGCCCCACAGGGTGAGAGATGGGAAGAGGCTTTAGCATACTGGAAGACATTGAAATCTGATGAAGGAGCTGTGTTTGACAAAGAGGTAACATTTGATGCAGGGAAAATTCCTCCAATGATAACCTATGGCACTAATCCGGGTATGGGTATGCCTATTGATGGAACTATTCCTAAACTTGAGGATATTGACAATGCAGGAAAAATTTCTTTCGAGAAATCACTTAAATATATGGGGTTTGAACCAGGAGAGAAGCTTGAAGGTAAACAGATCGACTTTGTATTTCTTGGAAGTTGTACGAATGGTCGTATTGAGGATTTCCGCCAGTTTACAGAATACGTTAAAGGCAAAAAGAAGGCTGAAAATGTCACAGCCTGGCTAGTGCCCGGCAGTTGGCAGGTAAGAAAACAGATAAAGGAAGAGGGGCTTGATCTGATACTTCAGGAAGCAGGATTTGAAATCAGGCAACCAGGTTGCTCAGCTTGTCTTGCAATGAACGATGATAAGGTGCCAGCTGGAAAATATGCAGTGTCTACATCTAATCGTAATTTTGAAGGACGACAAGGTCCGGGAGCCAGAACAATATTGGCAAGTCCTTTAGTAGCCGCAGCTGCTGCAGTAAATGGTAAAATAACCCAACCCTAATTTTAGAAATAATGGAAAAATTTAAAACAATAACATCAACATACGTTCCACTTCCAATCGAGAATGTGGACACCGATCAGATTATACCTGCCCGCTTCCTGAAAGCAACTACCAGAGAAGGTTTTGGAGATAATTTGTTTGCCGATTGGCGTTATGATAAAGAGGGAAACCCTAAAGAAGATTTCGTACTTAATGATCCTAAATATTCAGGCGAAGTATTAGTAGCAGGTAAAAACTTTGGTAGTGGAAGTAGTCGCGAGCACGCAGCATGGGCAATAGGTGGTTATGGCTTCAAAGTAGTAGTGTCAAGCTTTTTTGCAGATATATTTAGAAACAATGCTCTTAATAACGGTATACTTCCAGTAGTAATTTCCGATGAATTTCTTAGTGAACTGTTTGACTGTTCAAGAAAAAATCCAAAATCTACAGTTACTGTAAACCTAGAAGCGCAGACAATAGTGAATAATGAAACAGGCCGTACAGAGTCTTTCGAAATAAATGCATATAAGAAAGAGTGCCTACTTAAAGGACTTGATGACATAGATTTTCTTCTGTCCAACAGAGATAAGATACTGGAGTATGAGAAACGCCGAGCATTCTCATATTAAAACCATATAATTTAAACTGTTATAGATATAACAAAGAACTTCAAATAACTGATTGTTTTGCAAGAATCAAGAAAAATAGAGATTATGGATACTACCCTGCGCGATGGAGAACAGACATCGGGAGTATCCTTTGCTGCACAGGAAAAGGTGAGTGTTGTAAGTCTTTTATTAGATGAACTGAAAGTTGACAGAGTAGAGATCGCATCAGCAAGAGTATCAGAAGGCGAGTTCAAATCAGTACAGAAAATGGCTCAATGGGCCACAACACATGGCTATATAGATAAATTGGAAGTACTAGGCTTTGTTGATGGAACAACTTCACTCGAGTGGATAGCCAAAGCAGGATGTAAAGTTGTCAATCTGTTAAGCAAAGGTTCATTAAAGCACTGTACATATCAGTTAAGAAAGTCACCTGAGCAGCATTTAGAAGATGTAAAGAAAAGCATCAACAGTGCATGTGAAATGGGTCTGAAGGTTAACCTTTATCTTGAAGACTGGTCAAATGGAATGCGTGATTCTAAAGATTACGTGTTTAAGATGATGGATGGCCTAAAAGATGAGCCAGTTACCCGCTTTATGCTACCCGATACTTTAGGTATTTTAAATCCGGATGAAGCAGGCAGATTTTGTTCTGAGATGATTGAACGTTATCCTGGTATTCATTTTGATTTTCATGCCCATAATGATTATGATCTTGCAGTAGCCAATGTGTATGAGGCACTTAAGGCTGGAGTTAAAGGCGTCCATGTTACGGTAAATGGTCTTGGTGAGCGAGCCGGAAATGCCCCATTAACAAGTGTTATAGCACTTATTCATGATCATCTGGGATTTAAGACAAATATTGATGAGTCTAAACTCTATAATGTAAGTAAGGTTGTAGAAAGCTATTCCGGAGTAAGAATTCCGAATAACAAGCCACTGATAGGGGATAACGTATTCACTCAGGTTGCAGGAATTCATGCGGATGGTGATAAAAAGAAAAATCTTTACTTCAATGATCTGCTGCCAGAGCGTTTTGGTCGCTATCGTGAATACGCATTAGGAAAGAACTCAGGCAGATCCAATATTGTAAAAAATCTCGAAGCACTTGGTATTGAGCTTGATGAAGAAGCAACGAGTAAAGTTACAGCCAGAATTATAGAACTTGGTGATAAAAAGGAAGTAGTTAGTCTTGACGAATTACCATATATAGTATCAGATGTTCTTAAGAATGGTAATGATTTTAAAGAGATTCAGATGTTGAATTACTCCTTGACATTAACTGATGGACTAAGGCCGACAGCCACTGTAAAGATTGGAATAAAGGGTAAAGTTTATCAGGAAACAGCTGCAGGAGAAGGACAGTATCATGCTTTTTCCAAAGCCATGTTCAAGATATACAGAAGTCTGAATAAACCGGTTCCTGAGCTTATAGATTACGAGGTAGTAATACCACCTGGCGGAAAAACAAATGCATATGTGCAAACAGTCATAACCTGGAAGTTTGAGGGTAAAGTGTTTAAAACAAGGGCACTTGATATTGACCAGACAGTAGCAGCCATAAAAGCAACAATGAAGATGCTGAATATGCTTGAAAGCGGCAACATACCAAAAATGAACTATATGGAGTTACCATAAGCTCCAGTAATTCACTTTAAGAGTTAAAACAAATTGGAAAAAAAACAGACATCAAAATATAACTAAAATAATGAAATTGAATATAGCAGTATTACCGGGCGATGGGATTGGTCCCGAGATAATGACACAAGCTTTAAACGTTACGAAAGCAGTTAGTGATAAATTTGGTCATGAATTAACATATAAAGAGGCAGTTGTAGGTGCTTGTGCTATTGATGCAACCGGTAATCCATATCCGGAAGAGACACATGAGCTTTGTATGAATAGCGATGCTGTTCTTTTTGGTGCTATAGGGGATCCCAAATATGATAATGATCCAAATGCAAAAGTGAGACCAGAGCAAGGTTTACTCAACATGCGTAAAAAACTTGGTTTATATGGCAATATACGTCCTGTAATGACTTTTCCTTCACTTATTCACAAATCACCTCTAAGATCTGATTTGGTTGAGGGTGCCGACTTCGTATGTATTCGTGAACTTACAGGAGGAATGTATTTTGGCAGACCTCAGGGAAGAAGTGAGGATGGAAATACTGCATATGATACATGTGTCTATACCCGTGATGAGATAGAAAGAGTTCTTCACCTGGCATATAAATTTGCCGGACAGCGACGTAAAAAACTCACGGTTGTTGATAAGGCAAATGTAATTGCTACATCTAGACTTTGGCGTCAGATTGCTCAGGAAATTGCTCCTCAGTATCCTGATATTGAAACTGATTTCCTTTTCGTAGATAATGCTGCTATGCGAATCATTCAATGGCCCAAAAGTTTTGATGTGATGGTAACAGAAAATATGTTTGGTGATATACTAACCGATGAAGCTTCAGTGATTACAGGTTCAATGGGGCTTCTTCCTTCTGCATCAATTGGGCTTCATACCTCACTCTTTGAGCCTATTCATGGTTCATATCCCCAGGCAGCAGGAAAAGATATAGCAAATCCTCTTGCTATGATTCTTTCAGCTGCACTTATGTTTGAATATAGCTTTAATCTTAATGAAGAAGGAGCCATGATCCGAGAAGCTGTAAATGCAAGTCTTGAAGCAGGTATTGTTACAGAAGATATTGCAGATGGAGGTAAAATATACAAACTAAGTGAAGTAGGTGAGTGGATTACTGAATATATAAAAAACAAGTAAATAGCATAATGAATAATCGTCAAAGAGATATTTCAAAACTGCGCAGTGCAACAAGTACACAAGGTCGCCGCATGGCAGGTGCAAGAGCATTATGGCATGCAAATGGAATGACCAGAGAACAGATGGGTAAACCAATAATTGCCATTGTTAACTCATTTACCCAGTTTGTACCCGGACATGTACATCTGCATGACATAGGTCAGAATGTAAAACGTGAGATTGAGAAATTAGGCTGCTTTGCAGCTGAATTTAACACAATTGCAGTTGATGATGGTATTGCTATGGGGCATGATGGTATGTTATACTCATTACCCTCACGTGATATGATAGCAGATTCGGTAGAGTATATGGTTAACGCCCATAAAGCTGACGCAATGATATGTATCAGCAACTGTGACAAGATAACTCCCGGAATGCTTATGGCAGCAATGCGACTGAATATACCAACTATTTTTGTTTCTGGTGGTCCGATGGAAGCCGGTAAGATTGATGACGAACAGATCGATCTTATTGATGCAATGATTGAATCGGCAGATGATTCAGTAACAGATGAGCGAGTTTCTAAACTTGAAATCTCAGCATGTCCTACATGCGGCTCATGTTCCGGAATGTTTACAGCAAACTCTATGAACTGTCTTAATGAAGCAATTGGACTTGCTTTACCCGGCAATGGTACTATACTGGCAACTCACGTCAATCGTAAGGAATTGTTTGTAAAAGCGGCTAAGCAAATAGTGGAGAATGCAGAGAAGTATTATTTTGAAGGAGATGAATCGGTACTTCCGCGAAATATAGCCTCCCGTCAGGCATTTCTTAACGCTATGACATTAGATATTGCTATGGGTGGATCTACAAACACAATACTGCACACACTGGCAATAGCACATGAAGGAAAAATAGAGTTCAATCTTGATGATATTGAAAATTTATCAAGACGCGTACCTTGCTTATGTAAGGTTGCACCAAACTCTAAAAAATACCATATTCAAGATGTTAACCGTGCAGGTGGAATTATGGGGATCCTTAATGAATTATCAAAAGCTAACCTTATTGATACATCAGTATATCGTGTAGATGGTCTCACACTTGCTGAAGCAATAGAAAAATACGATATAGTAAAAGATTGTCCTGATGCAGAAGCAATTAATATCTATTCGTCTGCACCCGGTAACCGTTTTAATCTTGTTATGGGATCACAGGATGCCCGCTATAAAGAGTTAGATATCGACAGAGAAAATGGTTGTATTAGAAGTGTGAAAAATGCATATACTGTTGATGGAGGACTGGCAATTCTTAGAGGAAATATTGCACAGGATGGCTGTGTAGTAAAAACTGCAGGGGTTGACGAAAGTATATGGAAATTCATAGGTAAAGCAAAAGTGTTTCAGTCACAGGATGATGCATGTGCAGGTATACTAAATGGCAAAGTAGAGGCAGGAGATGTAGTTGTAATTGTCTATGAGGGTCCCAAGGGAGGACCCGGTATGCAGGAGATGCTTTATCCAACATCATACATTAAAGCAAAGCATTTAGGAAAAGAGTGTGCATTGATTACTGACGGACGTTTTTCAGGTGGCACATCAGGATTATCAATAGGACATATATCACCAGAAGCTGCAGCAGGTGGAAACATTGGCTTGGTACGCGATGGAGATATAATAGAAATAGATATTCCTAACAGATCTATTAATTTGAAAGTAAGCGATGAGGAGCTTCAGAATAGAAGACTATTAGAGGAGACAAAAGGAGATAAAGCCTTCAAACCTTTACGAAACAGAAATATTTCAAATGCATTAAAGGTTTACTCTCACTTTGTTAGTTCGGCAGACAAAGGAGCAGTAAGGATTATTTAATATACATCACATTTAGAGTAATTATTATGAACAAAGATATTCAGACTCAATCGACTACGCCCAACGCAAAAAAGCCGGAGGCAGAGGTTATAACGGGAAGTGAAATTTTAATACGTTCACTTTTAGCGGAAGGAGTTGACACATTATTTGGTTATCCGGGAGGTGCCATTATGCCTGTATTTGATGCACTTTATGACCATAAGAATGAAATTAAACATATACTGGTTCGACACGAACAAGGGGCTGTTCATGCAGCACAAGGTTATGCAAGGGTATCAGAGAAAGTAGGTGTAGCACTTGTTACATCAGGTCCGGGTGCTACAAATACAATTACAGGGATTACAGATGCAATGATGGATAGTACACCACTTGTGGTAATATCAGGGCAGGTTAGCTCTGCACTTCTGGGTTCTGATGCATTTCAGGAAGCCGATGTAATAGGTGTTACGCAACCAATCACAAAATGGGCATATCAGGTAAGACGTGTGGAAGATATTGCATGGGCAGTTTCAAGAGCATTTTATATTGCATCCAGCGGAAGACCCGGTCCGGTAGTTCTTGATATTGCCAAAGATGCTCAGATCAACAGTTGCGAATATGCCTATCAAAAGACTACATTTTTACGCAGTTATCAACCTGTACCCGACATAGAGGATGAAAATATAAGAAAAGCGGCTGAATTAATTAACAGTGCTAAAAAACCTCTGGCTCTGATAGGGCAGGGTGTTATTCTTGGAAAGGCAGAAGATGAGATTCGTGCATTTATAGATAAGGCTAACATTCCTTTTGCTTCAACTATTCTGGGACTATCAGCAATACCAAGCGATCATCCTTTGAATTTTGGAATGTTGGGAATGCATGGTAATGTTGCACCAAATATGATGACCAACGAATGTGATGTTCTGATTGCAATAGGAATGAGGTTTGATGATAGAGTTACCGGGGATCTGAAGACATATGCCAGACAGGCCAAGGTAATTCATTTTGATATTGATATTGCAGAGATGGATAAGAATGTGAAGACAACTGTAAAGGTGGTTGGAGATGCTAAACATACGATCCCACGTGTCACAGATCTACTTGAAAACAGATCACGAGATGAATGGATTTCACAGTTTGATCCTTATGTTCAAAAAGAGTATGACTGCATAATACAAAATGAATTATTTCCAGAAAATGGTGGTGAGATCAAGATGGGTGAAGTTGTCAATAAAGTAACAGAAGCAACCGGTAATCAGGCTGTATGTGTAACAGACGTTGGTCAGCACCAGATGATGAGTACTCGTTATTTTAAATATACCAAATCAAGAAGTATGGTTACCTCTGGTGGTCTTGGGACTATGGGTTTCGGACTTCCCGCAGGTATTGGTGCCAAATATGGTGCACCCGACAGAACTATTTGCATCTTTGTTGGTGATGGAGGTTTGCAAATGACTATGCAGGAGTTTGGTACAATTATGGAATATGACATTGATGTGAAAATAATTCTGCTTAATAATAATTATCTTGGAATGGTACGTCAATGGCAGGAGTTATTTTTCGATGAGAGATATTCAGAAACCCATCTTAAAAATCCTGACTTTATAAAAGTTGCTGATGCATATAATATAAAAGGTCGTAAAGTAACAAAACGCGAGGAGCTTGATGATGCTGTTAATGAAATGCTTAATCATAAGGGAGCATATCTTCTTGAGGTTGTTGTAGAAACAAAAGGTATGGTTTATCCTATGGTACCTGCCGGTGGTAGTGTTACCAATATTTTACTTGGAAACGGACACAAGTTGTAAGACAGGTAACTGTAAATTTTATGAGATGTTTGATAAATCAAATTAAAAATCAATAATAATGGAAGACAATAAAACATTGTATACATTGACCATTTTCTCAGAGAATACGGTGGGTATACTAAACCAGATAACAACAATTTTTACACGCAGACAGTTGAATATAGAAACTCTTTCTGTATCTCCTTCAGCAATTAAAGGTATTCATAAATTTACTATTACAACTTTTTCTAATGATGAGGAGGTAATGAAAAAACTTGTACGTCTTATCGATAAAAGAGTTGATATTCTAAAAGCATATTATAACACAGATGAAGATCTTGTTCACCAGGAACTGGCTCTTTATAAGTTGGCTACTGAAAAAGTACTTGAGCATGGTTCAATTGAATATCTGGTAAGAAAGTACAATGTTAGGATTCTGGAAATCTCTAATGACTGTATAGTCTTTCTAAAAGCAGGTCATTACATTGAAACTCAGAGTCTTTTTGAAGAATTGGCCGAGAAGATTGGTGTTCTACAGTTTGTACGTTCAGGAAGGATAGCTATCACAAAATCAAAAGTTGAGAGATTGAGCGATATGTTGTCGAAAAGGGAACTATCAAATAAGAGTGGAGATAAACAATTAAGCAGTATACATGGTTATACAGATTAAAAATAAGAGATAAAATATTTTAATTAGTAATATTACCAAAACTTATTCTCTACAAGAGTATAAGTGAGACAAAAATCAAACAAAATGGCAAAAATGAATTTTGGCGGAGTAGAAGAAAATGTAGTAACCCGCGAAGAATTTCCTTTGAGTAAAGCTCAGGAAGTGTTAAAGGATGAAATAATTGCAGTTATAGGTTATGGTGTTCAGGGTCCCGGTCAATCGATGAACCTGCGTGATAACGGATTTAATGTAATTGTTGGACAACGTAAAGAAAGCAAGACATGGGACAAAGCAGTAACCGATGGGTGGGTTCCTGGAGAAACTCTATTCGAAATTGAAGAAGCTTGTGAGAGAGCTACAATTATTCAATATCTACTGTCTGATGCTGCCCAGATCGCATTGTGGGATACTGTAAAGAAACATTTGACACCCGGTAAAGCACTTTATTTCTCACATGGTTTTGGAATTACTTATAAAGAACGAACAGGAATAATTCCACCTGCAGATGTAGATGTTATTTTGGTTGCACCAAAAGGCTCAGGGACCAGTCTTCGCAAAATGTTTCTTGAAGGACGTGGTCTGAATTCCAGCTATGCTATATTTCAGGATGCAACTGGCAAAGCGTATGATCGCGTTGTTGCATTAGGAATTGGTGTTGGTTCAGGATATCTATTTGAAACAGATTTTAAACGAGAAGTTTTTTCTGACCTAACAGGAGAGCGTGGTACTTTGATGGGTGCAATTCAGGGATTGTTGCTTGCACAATATGAAGTTCTTCGTGAAAACGGTCATACTCCTTCTGAAGCATTCAATGAGACAGTTGAAGAACTTACTCAATCTCTTATGCCTCTGTTTGCTGAAAAAGGAATGGACTGGATGTATGCAAACTGTTCAACAACTGCACAACGTGGTGCATTAGACTGGATGGGACCATTTCACGATGCTACAAAACCTGTTTTTGAAAAGCTTTATAAAGAGGTGGCAAATGGTAACGAGGCTCAGCGTTCTATTGATAGTAACTCTCAGCCTGATTATCGAGTAAAGCTTGAAGAGGAGCTGAGAGCACTTCGCGAGAGTGAGATGTGGCAAACTGGTGCTGTAGTACGTAAACTCAGACCAGAGAACAACTGATTCAAAGTAAAGTAGTCATAAACATAAAAAAGAGACTAAGTTTAAATCTTGGTCTCTTTTTTTGTTTACCTGATTTAAACATTCAGGCTTAAATTATCTGAGTTATATTCTAGAAAATCTTCTTTTCTTAAATCAGAGGTCTACTCCTCTTTCATAAGATCAAGTTTTTCATCATCTCTTCCACGGTCGTAAAACAACTTTTTAAGTGGATTTTTACGTGCTTCATCATAATTATGGCGATTACGGTATATATCAATTGCCATATATATAGCCTGGCGGAATGATTCATCTGATGCTTCGTTCTTACCGGCAATATCGTATGCGGTACCATGATCCGGCGAAGTGCGAACGATTGGAAGTCCTGCAGTATAATTAACCCCCATATCCATTGCCATTGTTTTAAACGGAATTAAACCCTGATCATGATACATTGCCAGTATAGCATCAAACTCCTTGAACCTTCCACTACCAAAGAACCCATCCGGAGGATATGGCCCTGCACATAATATCCATTCCTCTTGGGCTTCCCTTATTACCGGAGCAATTATTTCATTTTCCTCATTGCCAAGCATACCATTCTCTCCTGCATGGGGATTTAGTCCGAGTACAGCAATTCGAGGGGCATCAATACTGAAATCACGTTTAAGTGTATTATTCAGGGTTCTTATTTTCTCTGCAATAAGTTCTTTTGAAAGTGATGCTGAAACATCTTTAAGAGGAATATGAGTAGTCACTAATGCTACACGCATATTTTGTGTAGCCATTATCATGAGGGCTTTTTCACCTTCTGCTGCGAATCTTTCTTCAAGATACTCAGTGTGACCGGGAAAATTAAATTGCTCACTCTGAATTGAATCTTTATTGATTGGTAATGTAACCAGAACATCAATCTTCTTTTCCTGCAAATCCTTTACGGCACATTCTAATGCTATGTATGAAGATTCACCCGCTTCTGCTGAAGGTTTACCAATGTCAATGCGAGTTTCATCTTTTACACAATTTAAAAGATTTATCTTCCCCTCTCTTGACTCTTCAACACTATTAATTATATTAAAATTTACTGTATTGTTATTTAGCACCTTACGATGATAGGATGCAGATTTAGATGATCCGTATATTATTGGATTAAATAATTCAAGCAATCGAATATCTGAAAATGTCTTAAACAATATTTCGTATCCAACACCATTGACATCCCCATGTGTAATGCCTACTTTAATTAGTTCTGACATGTATATTTTTTTAATTCTCTTATCTAATTTTTTTTAATTGCTATCCTTCAATAATAGCTTCTTCGGGTTTTGGCAAACTAATGGTATACAATGTGGCCTCAAGATTACGCATTAGGTTTCGTTTATTGCTTTCCGGTGCGTATACATATGTTTCCACAACAATAACCATTCCAGTATTTTCATTCACGAAAGCATGCATAACAAACGGACCTCCCATCATATCTGTTGTCATTTCCCACAATCCTCTCAATTCGGCACGGAATACTCCATCTACAACAAACCTCCTGTAATCTGGCGGATATGCAGTTGATGTTGACATCTGAGAATCAAATGATCCTTTTATATATTTACCTAATACTTCATTTCGTACTTTAATAAGTGAATCTTTTTCGAAAATAGTTTCAGAGGTGTATGGAAACTGATAAATTACTATATCCTGACGACCTCTTCCAGCATTGTTTGTAGCCCATAGGAAGTTATTAAACTCCTCATAATTCGACAATCCTTTTGGGAAGTGGATGTTAATACCAAACATTTGCTGAGCACGTACAACTGGAATTTTGATCTCACTCTTTAGCCATTTTGCGTTGCGTTCAAGCTCCTTTTCGATAAAATAGTTTATGATAACATCTTTATTTTCTGTAACATATTCAGCAAATGAGGTGCTGTCAGGTGCCTTTATGTTCATTATTACCTGACCATTTGCATAAGTATCGAGTTCTGCTTCAAGTTTTGGTTGACTGTACATCTCTGAAATTACAGGAATTATTATATTTCTTGCCATCTTAAATGTACTAGTGAAATTTTCAGGTGTAATATGAAGAATCCTGAAGTTTGGCTCAGGTTGCGGTAAACCTTTTGTATTTGAATTAAGCACATCAAATAAAGCTCTTCCTGAAGTTCCCTCCCATGAAGAATCATCCATGATTACCATAACTTCGTTTGTAGCCCCTGAAGCAGAAAAAAAACCACTACCGCCGTTACATGAAGACAAAAAAATAATTGATGCTAAAAGAGATAGTAAACCTACCAGATGTTTCATAATATTTATTTATTGAGATTTCACTAAATTCCACTTTATAAAACAAATATACAATTATTTACGTGGAAAAGAAGCAGTATGGTTTTAATTTATGATAAAAAGTCAACTCTTATTACCAATCTTCGAGGTTGAAAGCATACCGCATGCTGCGAAAATATCTTCACCTCTAGATGCACGAATTGTGCAGATAAAACCTTTTGATGAAAGTGTATCACGAAATTTAATCATGTTTTCATCTGTTGAAGGTCTAAGCTTACTCATAGGAATAACATGGAAACGAATGAGGTTGATTCTGCAATCCAATCCATTAAGCAATTTAGCAAGTTCTCTGGCATAAAGAGGTGAATCATTAACCCCATCAAACATTATATATTCAAATGATAAGCGGCGTTGATGACTCCAGTCATAATCACGTAGAAGGTCTATCACTGAAGTAATTGGAGCAGATTTCTCTATAGGCATTATTGATAATCGCTCCTCCGGTATAGGGTTGTGAAGACTGATTGCAAGGTGGCATCTGCTATCATCAAGAAATCTTTTGAGATTGGAAGTTAATCCAATTGAAGAAAGAGTTATTCTTTTTGGACTCCATGCAAGTCCGTACTCCGCCATTAGCAGTTCAGAAGCTTTCTTTACATTCTTATAATTATCCAAAGGTTCGCCCATTCCCATAAAAACAAGGTTGGTAATATCTTCAGAGTCAGGTACAGAATAAACCTGGTTGAGAATCTCTCCAGCGGTCAGATTGTCTTGCAGGCCCTGTTTACCTGTCATACAGAAATCGCAATTCATACGACATCCTACTTGCGATGAAACACAAATTGTTAATCGGTCATCTTCAGGTATTGTAACAGTCTCAATAAACTTGCCATTGTGAGTTCTGAACAGCATTTTGCGTGTTCCATCAACTGAAGTCTTTACATCCAGAGGGTCAGATCTGCCAATATCAAAATTCTCAGAAAGAATTTCTCTATTTTTCAGCGAGATGTTGGTCATTTCGTCTATTGATTTCACTCGCTTTACATAAATCCAATCTGCTATCTGTTTACCGGTAAACTTAGGGAGGTTTAATTCCAGTACGCTTTCTGTTATTTCGGCAAGCGTCATGCCTAGTAAATATTGTTTTGACTCCATTATGTTCCTTTAATTGAACTACAAAGATACAGAGGATTTTGCAAATATATGCATCGTATAAAAAAAGAGTAAAAAAAACCGGGCGCTTTCACAAGTCCCCGGTTTCAAATTTTTGAAATTTAAAAGTAGAGTTTATATAAATAATCTAATTGCCTGATTTTACTTTTCCTATACCATTTTTTGACACATCTGTTTTCTGTGGTTTACCATAATATGTAATATTACCAATACCATCAGATGACGCTTTTATATATTCAGATGCAAAGCAACTTACATTACCAACACCTTTAGAAAAGACTGTAACACTTTTTGCTTTTAGACGCTCTGCTTCAATATTTCCCACACCTTCAGATTTAATATCTATATTATTTGCTGAACCTTTAAGAATAATATTGCCTACACCTTCAGAGTCAACTTTTATATACCCTGCCTGTAAGTTCTCTGCAGTAATATTTCCCACACCTTCTGAGTCTATGGTAAGTTCAGGAGTATCAAATGTACCTTCTATTACAATATTTCCTACACCTTCATTATCAATATAAGTGAGGTTGGGTGTAATTATTGTGACTGTTAACCTGTTTGCATTTCTATTTAACCTTTTAAGCAAACGATCCTCCATATCTAACTCCAAAGTACCGTTTGAAATTTCAACCTCTAATAGATTAAGCATTTCTTCACTACCCTCTGCAGTAACTTCTGTGGTTTGACCTTTACGGATAATAATATTACCCACAATTGAAGATTCAATTGCAGTAAAAGCTGTTACTTCAAACTTATCAGTAGCATACCTTGTCTGAGTGCATGCCATAGTACTAATTGAAAGTACAACTGCGATTATTGCTAATTTAATTACTGTTTTCATATTGTTTTTATTTTATGACATAAAAGAAATAATGTCGGTTACAAAAAATCAATCTTTTAACAATTCTAATATTTTCAATCGGAATGCATATTCATATTTAGCTTGAGCTTCTTCTCCTAATGCTTGTGTTTGATTATTTTTTGCAAGAAACAATTCATAAGAAGTTGCTCGCCCGCTTTCATGCTTTTCTTCCGCAAATCTGTATGCTTCATTGCTGGCTGTAACCGACTTCTTAGCAGCTTCCCATCTGCTCTCAGCTCCAACAGCATTATAGAAAGCCTGTTCAATTCGTTTACGCAGTTCAAGCTTTGTTTTATCCATTTCTAAACGACTGTTCGCAATTGCAATTTGTGCATTTTGAACACTATTCTTTATCTGAAATCTGTTGAATATGGGGATCCTGAGGCTGAATCCGAGTGAGTTACTTATATTGTTTCTAAGTTGAGTAGCAAAAGGATCATTATCCCTGCCATTCATATTATAGTATCCTGTACCCATACTTGCACCGAAGCTTAATGTCGGAAAGTACTGCGATTTTGCCATCAACATTTCCTTTGTGCTGCTTTCGAGCTGATATTGTAAACTTCTGATTTCAGGTCTGTTTACTAGCGCACTTTCATAAACCATTTGAGATGATAAAAGAGGTGTTTCATCAATTAATGCCTCTGCAGAGGGAGAAACAATCTCGAAATCATCAAATTTTTCAAGTTCCATAATCTGTGCAAGATCCAATAATGCCAGTTTATAGTTATTTTCTGCCTGTACACGATTTACTTCCTCTTTGGCAAGCTGAGCCTCAATTTCATACAGCTCTCCCTTTGCCATTTTTCCACTGTTTACCAGTTCAGTGCTTCTTTTTAGATTCTCTCTTGTTGTCTGGATTTGGTTTTCGGCAATAGTAAGCAATTCTCTGTTTAGCAAGGCTTGTAAGAATGCAGTCGACACACTCATTATAATTTCATCCTGTATTCTCTCCAGGTTGGCTTCTGAAACCATCATATCAGCTTTTCGGGCATCAATATTATGCTTCATTCGTAAACCATCAAATAAAGTTATATCAGCAACAATATTGAAATTTGATTGAGATGAATTTGTATTCTGATAGGTGTTGTCGAGACCAATTGAACGTCCAAAAATAAAGTTGTGACCAGCAGATGCATTAACAGCAGGCAACAGATCAGCACGGGCTTGACTGTATGCTACCATTCGCTGTTGTTTATTCAGCTCTTGCTGTTTGATATCACGGTTATTTTCAAGTGCTATCTCTATACATTCAAGCAATGTATATTGTTGCTGACCCGCTGCTGTAATTAGTGAACCAACAGCAATAAATAGGTATAATAATCTATATCTGAGTTGCATATTATTTTACTTTTGAAACTGTTTTGAGTATAACTTCAAAATAAATATCTATTATTTTCTTTCCTCAATTATCTCTGACCCCCGTATTCTGTCATTTTCTTTAAGTCCTTCAGTTACCTCAATATTTATCCCATCAGATAAACCAATCTTAACAAAATGACGTTCAAATTCTTGTGGTTCTTCATTCTTAACCATATAAACAAATGCAGAATCACCACTGAATTCAAGTGAGCTTTCTGGTATGGTTAATACCTGTTCTCTTTTATCCAATATAATATTTGCATTAGCGCTATATCCAGCTCTGATAAACAGGTCCTCGGGTATTTTAAGAGCCGCTTTCATCTCAAAAAGAATTGCACCGCTTTCTTCTGTTCCTTTTGGAGATATATACTCCAAATTTGCAGGAATTGTACGTCCCTGAATAGCTCCAATTGTAATTTCAATAGGCATACCCGATGTTAAGCGTCCAACTTCAGTTTCATCAATTTTGCCAATAAAGAGCATGTCGCTTAAGTCAGCTACAGATGCAACAGTTGTTCCATCGTTAAAGTTATTTGTCTGAATCACTGAATTACCAACCTTAACAGGTATATCCAGGATAGTACCGTCTACTGTTGATCTGACAAGTGTATTACTTGTCTGTGCTGAACTTTGTGTAATACCTGTTCTTACTAAACTAAGATTATCAGTTGCAGCACGAAGCTCCTCCTCATCGTTCTTATATTGTAGTTCTACCTTTTCAAACTCCTCTCTCGAGATGACATCATTCTGATATAGTTTGAGATCTCTCTCATAGTTACTGCGACTTTGATTAGCAGCAAGTTTAGCCCTTTCTACTCTTGATTCGGCACTACTTAGGTTAACCATATCTGGAACTACTTGAATCTTAGCAATAATATCTCCAGCCTTAACCATATCACCCGCCTCCTTATAAACTTCAGAAATGATTCCTGACATTTGTGGTTTTATAAGAATTTCGTTTCTAGGTTCTACTTTACCAGTAGCTACAGTACTTTTTTGTATGTCACCTTTTTGAGCGGTTACAATTGTGTATTGAACCACTTTAGGTCGTGATTTCTGCCATAAAAACATAAAAGTGGATATTACCAAAAGGCCTAAAAGCACTAATCCAATAATTCTCAAAATTCGTTTCATAAGTTTTATTTAGTTATCTGTTTTTAGTATCAATTATTCTTCACTGATTGCTTCAACCGGTTTAATCATCATAGCTCGCTGTGCAGGGATATATCCTGCAAATGTTCCAATAACAATAAGTATGATTAATGAGATTACTGCCATTGAAAATGAGATTTGCGGATCTTTAAAGAACTGATCACCCTGACTCAAAACGATATCTGTAACCCTGAGTAGTCCTACTCCTACTATAATTCCAGTTACTCCTGCAATTACAGTAAGTACAACACTTTCACTTAGTATCTGTCCAATGATGTTTCGTGGAGTAGCACCCAAAGCTCGTCTGATACCAATCTCCTTAGTTCTTTCACGTACAGTAACCAACATTATATTACTTACACCTATTGCACCTGCAAACAGTGTCCCCAATCCAACAATCCATATTAATGCTGATATTCCTATCCCAAGGTAGTTGAACATCTTAAACTGTTCTTCTATATTCATAGTAAATACAGCCTCCTTGTCATCCGGCGAAATTTGATGCTGTTGTTTAAGTATTTCAAGAATCTTATCCTGAACTATCTTCACAGGGACACCTCTATCTGCTGTAGCAGCTAAAAAGTGTATTATATTACCTTGATTAAAAGCTTGCTGCATTGTAGAAAAAGGGAGAACAACTGTTTCTTCAGTGCGACCTCCAATGCTAACACCCGAAGTGCTTCTGGCTACACCTATTACCTGAAAGTAAATGCCGTTAACCCTGATCTGTTGACCTGTAGGGTCTTGTCCTTTCTGAAAAAGTACTTCATAAATACGTTCTCCAATTACGCAAACTTTTCTTCTTTCAGCTATATCTATATCATTTACATACCTACCATACAATAGTTTACTTTTTTCTATGAGATCATATTCAGGGTAGCATCCTTTAACTAGATAGGAACCTTTTTTTTCTCCTCTCACCACATTTTCATCACTACCACCGGCAAAAAGCACAGGGGACAAATATTCCAGTTCATCAACACGTTGTTTGATAATTGGGATATCACTGTTTGTCATATTCCAGTTTCTGCCTTTCTGAAATCCTTTATATGGAAGTGAAGTTGGAGAAGATGCGAAGAATGCAGAATTGGTTGCAAATCCTTCAACTTGAGAAGATATTCCACTTTCAAGCGCAGATCCTGCACCTACCATTAACACAAGCATAAACATTCCCCAGAAAACACCAAAGGCAGTGAGTACACTTCTGGATTTATTATGAGTTATGGTAATCCAGATCTCTTGTAATCTATCTAAATCGAATATTTTCATTGATTTCTTAAATTTTATTCCTGTCTCATGGCCTCAATGGGCTTCACCTTTACAGCTTTGCGAGCTGGCAGATATCCTGCAATTACACCTGAGATAATAAGTACAATAGTTGCAAAGATTGCATAGCCAATCTCTACTGTTGGATTGGTGAAAACCGACATTTGGGGTTCGTCAGAAACCGGTTGTCCGTTTGCAGCCTGTTCCATGATGAAATTAACAATTTCAGTGAGACCAATACCCATTATTAATCCGATATAGCCAAATATTGTTGTAATTATAATAGATTCAAGTATTATAGTCTTTAATATTGATGATGGCTTGGCACCTATAGCTTTGCGTATGCCAATTTCACGTGTTCTCTCTTTTACAGAGACTAACATAATATTACTAACACCAACTATTCCGGCAATAAGAGTTAATATCCCGATTATAGTTACAAAAAGAGTTATACCGCCAAATATCTTCATTGTTTCAACATACTCTGACTGGGCATTACTAATCCAAAGAGCTTGCTCATCTTCAGGATTGAAATTGAGCCTCCTGCTCATCATGGTTCTCAAAGTTTCATTGAATTTATCATTAGCCTCTTTTGTATTAAGCCCATCAACAGTAAATACAATGTTGTAGAATTTCCCGCTTGGATTAAATATCGACTGGGAAGTTGTGAATGGAATATAGGCTCTTGAACCACCCCAGTCCTCCTTCTTAGAATTTATTCCAACAACTTTAAACATTAGGTTGCCCACCTTTACAGTTTTACCTAAAGCAGATTCACCGGGAAACAATAGATCGGCTATTTTTTTATCAAGTACTATTACCTTGTTATGCTCTTTCATATCGAGGTGATTAATAAAGCGGCCATCACCTGGTTTGATTATTAATTTTTCTATTAACCAATAGTTAGGCATTACCCCCCTTATTTCGTAAGACCCGAATTCATTACCATAAGTAATATTCATAGTGTTGTTAAGTCGTGCTGTTATCAGCCTGCTTTCAGAAACCTCCTCTCTAATAAAATCCACCTCTTCATTAGTGAATGAAAGTTGTCGGTCGGATTTGAGTCCATTATGAGGTATAGAGGTCCTTCCCGGGTATAGATTAACTCGGTTCACAGCTCTTGAACTGAAATTTTGCATTACACCATTTTGCAGACCATTGCCCGCACCAAGCAGAACAATAAGTATGAATATACCCCATGAGACAGACAAGCCTGTCAAGGTAGTACGCATCTTGTTTTTTTTGAGTGTCTCGAATATTTCCTGCAGAAGGTCTATCATAAAGACTGATAATTTAGATTTTGAGTTGTAACATGAATACCATTATCCTTTCTGGTCTCATACTCAATCATACCATCTTTCAGGTGGATAATACGATTGGTGGCTTCAGAAACAGATTTCTCATGAGTTACAATTATGGTAGTAATTCCCTCTTTATTAAGATTAGTTAGTACCTCCATAACCTCTTTAGTCGTTGTACTGTCAAGTGCACCTGTAGGTTCGTCCGCTAATATTATCTTAGGGTTTGAAATCATTGCTCTTGCTATTGCTACACGCTGTTTTTGTCCACCCGACATTTCATTTGGTAAGTGATGAGCCCAATCTTTTAATCCCATTTTATCAAGATGCTCCATTGCAATAATATTGCGTTTTTTGCGGCTTACTTTTTTATAGTAGAGTGGGAGAGCTACGTTTTCGAGAGCATTCTTGAAATTAATCAAATTGAAAGATTGAAACACAAATCCTATCATTTCATTTCTGTAATGTGCAGCTTCGGTTTCTGATAAACCTTTTATAAGGCTGCCATTCAGGTAATAATCACCCGAATCATAAGTGTCCAATATTCCGATAATATTAAGCAAAGTTGATTTGCCTGAACCTGATGCTCCTGTTATGGAAACATATTCACCTTTATCTATTTGTAAATCTATTCCTTTAAGTACGTGAAGTGGGAGTGCTTCGGTGTGATAAGATTTATGTAATTGCCTGATTGTTATCATTCGGCGCTTTAATTTTAAGTTACACTAAATTTTGAATAGTGCAAATGTATGCCAAATATTGTACTATGCAATGCATAATACTATCATTTTTCATCAAAATAACATTATTTAACACAAAAAACCCTATTATTGTCTCTCTTGACAACAATAAAACACTTGTTTCCATTATATAAACAGAAACTTTAATAATATTATTTTGAAAAAGGTGATTTTAACTATCTATAAGAAGGGATCAATTCAAAAGAGTATCCCTGCTCAAGCAACCATTCAATTGCAAGAGGCAAAGCATATCTTAAATTCTTTTCTGCTTTTAGTGAATCATGAAATACAATCACCGATCCGTCACGGGTATACCTTTTTACATTTGCGAGTACCTGCTCAGGTGTCATAAATCTACTATAATCTCGAGTCACCACATCCCACATTATAATTTTATATCCATTTTTCTTCAATAAACCTGGTTGAGGAAAAATCATATGACCATGAGGTGGTCTAAATAGTTGTGAATTTATTAATTTACCGGCATCATTTGTATCACTCAGGAACTTCTTAGGCGAATTTTTCCATCCCTGCATGTGGTGAAAAGTGTGATTGCCGGTTATGTGACCTTCTTTTATAATCTGATCATATATATGACCATATTTGCGAACATTATCTCCAACACAGAAGAAGGTTGCCTTTATATTATATTTGTTTAATATGCTCAGTACCCAAGGTGTAACTTCAGGTATAGGGCCATCATCAAATGTAAGATATACAGTTTTTTTATCCGGTACTCTAAGTCGCCAGATCGAATTTGGAAATAATAACCTATATAGTATTGGTGGTTGTTCAATTAGCATATAATGAACGTTTATTTAACACAAGAGATGCCAGGTAATATATCACTACACTACCCGGCACTCTTATTATATTTCTACTATTGTGTTGAACTACTATATTGTTCGAGTAATCGAGGATTAAATTGCTTCATTACACCCATTGCTTTTTGCATAATCTCTTCCTCTTCGGCACGACGTATTGTATCATCAGAAGGTACGGAGTAATAACCCCTTACTGCACTATCAGTGATCTCTCTTAAAATAGTATCTCCTACATAAGGAATACCTTTCATATAGTAAACCTGTGCTCTTTGTAATAGGTCATCTGTCAACAGCTTATATTTCTCTTTATCATACTGCTGATAAATATTTTTAACTAGCATTAGCGGACTAACATTATTATATATAATATCAGTCATTGTATTTGCAATCTGTACAGGCTTTAATCTCTCGAACCAGTTTAGGTTTGCATTAATCCTGTTATGGATTTCTGTGATAAGCTCATTTGCTTTTTCATATTCACCAAGCTTGTAGTATGCTCTAGCAAAGATAACACCGTCAGTTCCATATGAAACAGCACTGTCAGGTATCATTGAAGTGATTTTATCGAGAGCTGTCAAAGCTTTCTCATTTTCCCCTGCATCGACTAGAGCATCAACCAAATGAGTGAAATATAACCTGAATGTTGACAACATTCTTCTACTGGTTTGATCCATATAAATATCAGGATCATTTTCAAGACCACCCCATCTGAATTTATTAACCATATTATCGAATGCAGCCTCCAGGTTCACACCATTATTAAGAGGTTCTCCCGGAACTACCTGATAGGCGAGACCATTCAGAGAGAAGTTATGATCCTGCAAATTCATATATAGTGAAGGAGTGATTGTTGTAGCGTAATAGAGTGGTCTACTCCAGTTGTCATCATTAAGATTAGTGAGAAGCTCCAGAACCATCAGTTCATGCCTGTAAACAGCCTGTTTCCCTGAAAGATTTATCAGCATCTTGTCAGTAGGTTTAGCAGCCATATTTTTCCAGTCAACGGCAGAACTGTCAACATCCAGATAAAGGATATCACCAGGAATAACCTGTGTATTACCTGTGTTAAAAGGATTTGCAGGTCGAGAGTTTTCACCTGTCCTTAAATTCTCCATAGTCTGTTTCAGTGAGATTGTATCACGGAACGCGTTTCTGTCGTAATAATTACCATAAGAAACAGAAGGAATCTCACTCTGTCTTAGTACACTTTCAATTTCTTCTTTTGAAATGACAAAAGCCGCACTACCATCATCACCCGAGTATCTTGGGCGAGACCATTTTATTGGTAATGGTTCAGATTCATAAGCAGGCTTTAAAAGCTGATCTATATACCATTCCGTTTGCAGGAAACTCAAATTTGTAACCCTTACATCTGTTCTGAAGCCTTCGGTCTCCTGAACATACCACAGAGGGTAGGTATCATTATCCCCATTTGTAAATAGAATAGCATTTTCTCCTACACTACTCAGATAATTCATTCCTGTGTCACGAGCAAGAGTTCTGCCTGAACGATCATGGTCATCCCAATTCTGAGATGCCATCTGTATTGGAACAAACAAGCAGGCTACAGATGCAACTACAGTAGCAACTCGAGTGTTTTTTATATATTTTTTGAGGAATAGAGATATCCCTGCAACTCCCATTCCAATCCATATTGAAAAAGCGTAGAATGATCCTGCATAGGCATAATCCCTTTCTCTTGGCTCCATGAATGTCTGATTTAGATAAAGAATAATTGCCAGACCTGTCATAAAGAACAGCAGAAATACAACTATAAAGCTCTGCATTCCTCTTTCTTTTAGCTTTAGCTGATATAAAATACCTATGATACCTAATATGAGTGGCAACATATAGTATTTATTCCTTCCTTTGTTATTAACAATATCAGGAGCAATATCATCCTGAGGTCCAAGACCCAGTACATGTTCATCAATAAAGGAAATGCCTGTAATCCAGTTACCTGCAGTTATTCCTCCATCACCCTGTATATCATTTTGTCTCCCAGAGAAATTCCACATAAAATATCGCCAGTACATATAATTAAACTGGTAACCAAACATGAACTTCAGATTCTGAAAAAATGTAGGTTTCTTGTTTTGATCTGTAACACCTCCCCATCTCTCATAACCCATAATATGATTCTGAAATGCTGGATTATTAGGGTTTGAATGCATCCTTGGCAGGAGCATTGTATTAGTGTATTTATATATTGGTGAGGTGGTCTTCTCATAACGATCCTTTTCATCAGAGGAATTTTTCACAACCTGCTTATAACTTACACGCTCACCTTCTATAATTGCAGTACCGTCTGCACTTCTCGCTATCTTAGACGCATAAGTTGTACCATGTATCAGCGGAGTCTGTCCATACTGTTCGCGATTCAGGTAGCTTCCAAGTGAGAATATATCTTCGGGTGAATTAAGATCGAGCGGTGGGTTAGCACTTGATCTTATTGGTATCAGAGCATAAGCTGAGAAACCAACTAGAATCACCATGAAGCATGAAATTGACAGGTTTATAAACCTCATGCTTATTTTCTTGGATTTGAAAACTATATATGCGACTGTAGCAATAAGTATTACCCAAAGCCAGGGACTTCCACTTATAAACAATACACCAGTCAAAGCCAGTGTAGCAAAGAATGCAATTCTTGCATTTCTTTCATTACTACTGGAAGATATGGTGTAGTAAAGTCCCATTGTAATTGCTCCAACCAGTATCAGTAAATAAAATAATACTCCTGAATTATATGGTAATCCAAAGCTGTTAACAAACAGAAGTTCAAACCATCCTCCAATTTTAGTGAAACCTGGTATTACTCCCCACATCAATATTATGATAAGTCCAAATGAAACTAGAAGAGCTTTTAAAGCCCCTTTCCAGTTGGCTTTTTCATTTTTCTTAAAATAGTATACAAGAACAATTGCAGGTATACACAACAGATTTAGCAGATGGACGCCTATTGAGAGCCCCATTACATAAGCAATGAGTACTAACCATTTATCTGAGTGTGGTTTGTCTGCATTATCTTCCCATTTTAGAATCAACCAGAATACAAGTGCAGTTAGCATTGATGAAAAGGCATATACTTCACCTTCAACTGCTGAAAACCAAAATGTATCAGAAAAGGTATAAACAAGTGCACCTACAATTCCGCTTCCAATAACTGCGGTAGTTTGACCAGCATTTAAAACAACATCACTGCTTTTTTGTAATAGTTTTCTAGTTAGGTGAGTTATTGTCCAGAAAAGGAACAAAATAGTAAATGCACTCATAAGAGCGGACATAATATTTACCATCATTGCTACCTGCGAAGGATCTTTTGCCAGTTGTGTGAAGAAGTTGCCAACAAGCATAAAAAAAGGAGCACCTGGTGGATGTCCAACTTCAAGCTTGTATGCTGATGTTATAAATTCTCCACAATCCCAGAAACTGGCTGTAGGTTCTATTGTAAGAAGATAAACTGTGGCAGCAATCGCAAAAACCACCCAACCCGAGATGTTATTGATAAGCTTGTATTTAGACATTTTTCTTATTAGTTTTGATTCATGGCATCAACCTGAATCATACAGATTTAATATAAAAAGTGGAGCAAAGATACTTAAATCTCTTTATACGATTGTCTGTTTTGAGAGGATTTTAAGTCTTTCTTATTAAAAAACGTGAATTGCGCCTCTATTCTCCATATATTAATATGCTGATTAATTACCACTTTAATAGTGTAATAATTTTTTTATCGTGTTAATGACTTATTGAAACTGATTTGAGTGAAAAAGTTGTAAATTGATATTTAATAATAGTATAATGATCTTAAAATCGACAAAATGTGTTCTATAACATGTTTATGGTTAATATATTGAAAAACAGAGTTGTAGGTCGAATTTAAGAGGCTTATTCAAATGTTACATGTGAAAAAAGCTAGTCGATAATTTGGAGTTCAAATAATAAAAACTTTACTTTGACATCGATTAAGGAAAAAAATCTGTAATAAAAAAGTTATTAAGTAGTAGTTTTAATTAAATGCAGGTAACATTAGTAATTCTGAAGCCCTCCGCTATTCAGCGAGCAATACTGGGAGAAGTCATCTCTCGGTTTGAAAAAAAAGGCCTCCAGATTGTAGGAATGAAAATGATTAACCTGTCGGATGAGGTACTGAAGATTCACTATTCTCATTTAGTCAACAAACCTTTTTATGGGCGTATTAAAGATTCAATGCAGGCTAGCCCTGTAGTTGTTATGGCACTAAAAGGAGTTGATGCTGTGAATGTTGTAAGGAAAATCACCGGAGTGACAAATGGAAGAGATGCTCAGCCTGGCACGATCCGGGGAGACTATAGCATTAGTGTCCAGGAAAATATAGTACATGCTTCTGATTCTTATGAAACTGCACAAACCGAATTAGCACGATTCTTTACTACAGATGAAATCTTTGATTATCCGCAAATAAATATTCAGAGTATTTATGCAAACGATGAATATTAATTGCAATAAAAAAGTAATTATATGAAATTTGATATAAAACAAGGTATCGATGGAGATATATAATTTGTTTTCAAAAGCAAGAGTTTTACTACCGGCAGCCTTGATGTTTGTTTCATTAAACTCATTCTCACAAGTTAAACAGGAGTCTGCTGAAAAAAGCAGACCAGAAGTTAATTATAAGCAAGTACATAGTTCAAACTTAAATGAAAAGCAGAGTCTGTTTGCTGATGGACTTAAGCTTAAACTTGATTTGTCTGTACTGGATGATGCTGAAGAGCAAAGAGAGGAATTTAATCCAAATGATATACCTGCTGATGATTTATATGGGGGTATGTGGGAAAACAGATATGTCAATATGTATGGCAGTCTTAAGAATGCGCCGGATACATTTATAGTAGATTTGGATAATTTTACCATGCCTGCTGATGGACACATGACATCCAACTTTGGAAGAAGAGGTAGTCGTCGTTATCACTATGGTATTGATATAAAGGCTCAGACAGGAGACACTATTTATGCTGCATTCGACGGCAAAATCAGAGTTAAGCGTTTTGAAAGAAGTGGTTATGGTTATTATTTGGTTATCAGACATGTGAATGGACTGGAAACAGTTTACGGACACCTTTCAAAGTTCCTGGTTGAAGAGAATGATTTTGTTAAGTCTGGTCAGCCTATAGGACTTGCAGGAAATACTGGACGTTCATTTGGTTCACATCTGCATTTTGAAACACGTTTCTTGGGTAAACCAATCAACCCCAATTTTATTATAGACTTCCCAAATAAAACTGTTCACAAGGATGAGTATCTTGTTACCAATTCAAGTTACAAGAAAACAAATTCCAGCAGCAGATCAGTAATAAGAACATCGGAAGATAGTAATAATTACAAAGAGCCTGAAAATGCTTCCAATAAGTTTGTATCAGGAGAAGTACAGTATCACAGAATACAAAAGGGAGATACATTGGGCGCTATTTCCAAACGTTATGGTACTAGTGTAAGTAAACTATGTACTTTAAACAATATGACTACAAAAACAGTACTGCGTGTAGGTAAATCTATACGAGTCTCATGACTAGTCCTAAATAACCGTTACAGGTTTTTACAAAACTAGTTATTTTTATCCACAAGTTTGAAGGTTAACCTTCAAACTTGTGGATTTCTTTTTATAGGTGCGTATTTTAATATGGTTC